>Ga0075418_10006812_pt1 | contig 12876 bp, 23 predicted proteins | sample SoiMetdeltSBSDD2_FD_81776 | JGI IMG/M metagenome (GOLD analysis project Ga0075418, IMG submission 81776) | Bulk soil microbial communities from a Populus tree surrounding site in Tennessee, USA - Soil MetaG P. deltoides SBSDD2 | ecosystem: Environmental > Terrestrial > Soil > Tree plantation...
CAGCCCGAGTCGCGGCAGGAGCCCGACGCCAACTGCAGCGTCTCGTCCGGCGTCTGCACGCCGGGCTCCATGCGGATGCGGTAGGAGATATCGCGGCTGAGCTTGCGGTTGAGGTCGGTGACGAAGTCGACCGTCCCTTTCGGCGTAATATCGAAGCCCTGGACATGGCGGTCGGTGCGCACCATCGAGCCGAGCGGCTCGAGGTAGGGTTTGAGCTCGCCCAGCAGCACGGGGTCGTATTGGAACGGCCACTTCTGCGCGGACTCCTCCACAAAGAAGTCGAACGGATTGATCACCGCCATGTCGGCGACCAGATCGACGCCAACGCTGAACTCGCGCGTCTCGTTTGGCACCACCACGCGGGCCAGGAAATTGCCGAACGGGTCCTGCTGCCAGTTTATGAAGTGCGGCGCAGGCACGATCTTCAGCGCATAGGCCAGGATCGACGTGCGGCAGTGCGGCGCCGGGCGCAGGCGCACCACCTGCGGAGCCAGCGTTACCGGACGATCGTAGGTGTAGGCGGTACGATGCGAGAGCGCGACATGGAGGCTCATGCGACCCTTGGCGATGTAGGGACGCGCGTTGCCTCGAGTGCGCGAACGCGCGCCGTTGATGCGTCAAGTCAATAGCTTAACGGCACGCGAAGCAAGCGCGACGAGGCGCAAAGACGGGGATCAGCGAGCCTTTTTGGGTGTCGACAGAAGTTTGCCGATCTCTTGGGCAACCTGCTCGATCGGAGCCATTCCATCGACCGAGCGTAAGTTGCCTTTGCAGAAGTAATATCCGGTTAAGGGTGCAGTATCGCGATAGTATGCCAGCAGCCGGTTGCTCACGGTTTCGGCAGTGTCGTCGTCGCGGCGCGTGAACTCGGTGCTGCCGCACACGTCGCACGTCCCTCGTACCTTCGGGCGCTTGAAGCGATCGTGATAGCCCTCGCCGCACTTGGCGCAGGTAAAGCGGCCGACCACGCGCTCGATGAGCTTGTTGTGATCGACCTTCAGTTCAATCACCGCATCTAATTTGCGCTTCTTGTCGGCGAGTAGCTTGTCGAGGGCCGCCGCCTGAAGCAGCGTGCGTGGAAACCCGTCGAGGATGAAGCCGTTCTTGGCGTCTTCTTGATCAATGCGCTCAGCGATAATGCCGATCACCACGGCGTCGGGCACCAGGTCGCCCTTGTCCATGATGGCCTTGCACTTGCGGCCCATCTCGCTGCCGTTCTTGACAGCAGCGCGCAACATGTCGCCGGTGGAGAGTTGCACAAGCCCACGCTCGGCGGCGATGGTCTTGCTTTGAGTGCCCTTGCCCGCTCCCGGTGGCCCCAGCAGGATCAGGTTCATCACCGCCTCGTCGCGCCTCTGAGCTTTGCCTTCTTGATGAGACCTTCGTATTGATGCGCCAGCAGGTGGCTCTGGATCTGCGCCACCGTATCCATCGTCACGCTGACCGCAATCAGCAGGGATGTGCCGCCGAAGTAGAACGGCACCGCGGCGTAAGAGATCAGCAGTTCCGGCAGCACGCACACGATGGCCAGATAGATGGCGCCGACCACCGTGATGCGCGTCAGCACATAGTCGATGTACTCGGCCGTCTTGGCGCCGGGCCGGATACCCGGCAGGAACCCGCCGTACTTGCGCAGGTTGTCGGCCGTCTCCTGCGGATTGAACACGATGGACGTGTAAAAGAAGGCGAAGAACACGATGAGCGCTACGTAAACGGCAAGATAGAGCGGTTGGCCGCGGCCGAGCGAGGCAACGATGGCATTCAGCCACTCGACGTTGGAGCCCTGCGCGAACTGCGCCACCGTGATCGGCAGCAGCAGCAGCGAGGAGGCGAAGATCGGCGGAATGACGCCCGACGAATTGAGCTTCAGCGGCAGATGCGAGGCATCGCCCTGGAACATCCGGTTGCCCATCTGCCGCTTGGGATACTGGATGAGCAGGCGGCGCTGCGCACGCTCGACAAAGACGATGCCCGCCACCGTGGCCAGCATCAGGAACAGAAGGGCAAACACCAGCGGCCAGGAGATGGCGCCCTGCCGCGACAGCTCGAGCAGGCCGGCCAGCGCGCTGGGCAGGCCCGCGACGATGCCGGCCATGATGATCAGCGACGTGCCGTTGCCGACGCCGCGCGCGGTGATCTGCTCGCCGAGCCACATTAGGAACATGGTGCCGCCAACCAGCGTCACCACCGTCGAGATGAGGAAGAACGGCCCGGGCTCGATTACCACGCCGGGCGAGCCCTGCAGTCCGTAGGCAATGCCGTAGGCCTGCAGCGAGGCCAGCAGCACCGTCAGGTAGCGGGTGTACTGGTTGATCTGCTTGCGGCCCTGCTCGCCTTCCTTCTTGAGCGCTTCCAGCGTCGGCACGACACTGGTCATCAGCTGCATGATGATGGAGGCCGAGATGTAGGGCATGATGTTGAGCGCAAAAATCGCCATGCGCTCGACGGCCCCGCCGGCAAACAAGTTGAACATGCCAAGGATGCCGGACGACTGGGCCTTGAAGGCGTCGGCAAAGGCCTGCGGATTGATGCCGGGGATCGGGATGTAGGTGCCGAGCCGGTACACGAGCAAAGCGCCCAGCGTGAACCAGAGGCGCTTCTTGAGGTCCTCGGCCTTGGCGAAGGCCCCGAAATTCAGGTTCGAGGCAAGTTGCTCGGCAGCGGAAACCATCGCATTTCTCCCTGACCCGGGCGTAGCGGAACGTTAAGGCCGCCCGCCTGGGCCGCAAGGCTGCTCCAACATGGGGCCGGCCACCCTGATGTGCAAGCCGGTAGGCCAGATCGCAGACCTGCGGCTAAGCGCCCAATGCGGATCTGATTGGCGGCCGGTGCACGCAAGCACCAGCCCTCCGCAAGGCTCTATTCTTCGCTCGCCGCTGGTTTGGCCTTGACGGCCTTGGCCTTTTTGGCCGCGGACTTCTTGCGCTTGGCTTCGTCGGCGGGCAGCACCTTCTTCTCGATCAGCTTGATCGAGCCGCCGGCCTTCTCGACCGCCGCCTTGGCCGAAGCGGTGGCGTGATTGACGGTCAGTTGCAGGGCGGCCTTCAGCTCACCCTCGCCGAGCAGGCGAACGCCATCATGCGCACGGCGCACCAGGCCGGCAGCTATCAGCGCTGCCAGGTCGACCGGCTTCTTGCCATCGAGCGCGCCCGCGTCAACTGCGGCCTGTAGGCGGCCGAGATTGACCTCGTTGTAGACCTTGCGATTGAGCTTATTGAAACCGCGCTTGGGCAGGCGCCGATGCAGCGGCATCTGGCCGCCTTCGAAGCCGCCCAGACGCACGCCGGAGCGCGCCGTCTGACCCTTGCCGCCGCGGCCGCCCATCTTGCCCATACCGGAGCCGATGCCCCGGCCGATGCGCACGCGCACCTTGCGCGAGCCGGCATTGTCCTTGAGTTCGTTGAGCCGCATAACAGCCAGATGCTCCGCTTACTTCGCCTTCTCGTCGACCAAGCGCACGAGGTGGCGAACCTTGTTGATCATGCCGCGCACGGCAGGCGTGTCCTCGAGCGTGGACTCACGCCCGAGCTTGTTGAGGCCCAGACCGATCAGGGTCTGCTCCTGGACCTGCGGACGGCGGTTGGGGCTGGCGATCTGTTTGATCGTTACCGTTTTGCCCGACTTCTTCGCTGCCATGACTGCTCACCCTGTCGAACCGTAGCCGGCCCGCTCCTCACGCCGCGTCGGCGGCTTCGCCGTCGCTCGAGCCGTCGCGGCGACGCGCCACGATTTCGCTCACCTTCTTGCCGCGCCGGGCCGCCACCGCGCGCGGGTTTTCCTGCCCCTTGAGGGCATCGAATGTGGCGCGAACCATGTTGTAGGGGTTGGTGCTGCCGAGCGACTTGGCCACCACGTCGTGCACGCCCAGCATCTCGAACACGGCGCGCGTCGGGCCGCCGGCGATGATGCCCGTGCCGGGAGGTGCGGAGCGCAGCACCACCTTGCCAGCACCGTGCCGGCCTTCCGAATCATGGTGCAGGGTGCGGCCCTCGCGCAGGGGCACGCGCACCAGACCGCGGCGCGCCGCCTCGGTCGCCTTGCGGATCGCCTCCGGCACCTCGCGCGCCTTACCGTGGCCGAAGCCGACGCGGCCCTTCTGGTCGCCGACCACCACCAGCGCGGCAAAGCCGAAGCGCTTACCGCCCTTCACGACTTTGGCGACACGGTTGATGTGCACCAGCTTGTCTTTGAACTCGCTGTCGCGCTCCTCGCGGTCGCGACCCCGGTCTCTTTGCGGACGAGCCACCTTGATTGCCTTTCCCGTTAGAAGCTGAGGCCGCCTTCGCGCGCGCCGTCTGCCAGAGCCTTGATGCGGCCGTGATAGCGGTAGCCGCCACGGTCGAACACGACATCGCCGACGCCGGCCTTGACCGCTCGCTCCGCCAGCAGCTTGCCGACTGCGGTTGCGGCAGCCTTGTCAGCTCCGGTCTTGAGCTTGGACTTCATATCCTTCTCAAGCGTCGACGCGGCGGCCAGCGTGTGGCCCTTCACGTCGTCGATCACCTGAGCGTAGATATGCTTGGACGTGCGGTGCACCGAGAGGCGCGGCCGCCCGGTGCTGTTGGCACGAAGGGCCTTGCGCACGCGGCGCTTGCGGCCATCAAATTGCGTGACATTGCCGTGCATGGCGACCTACTTCTTCTTGCCTTCCTTGCGGTGGATGTACTCGCCCTGGTAGCGAATGCCCTTGCCCTGGTAGGGCTCGGGCGGGCGAGAGGCGCGAATGTCCGCGGCGACCTGGCCGACCTTCTGCTTGTCGACGCCGGACACCGTGATGATTTCCTGCTTAGCACCGGCCACCTTGACCTCGATGCCAGCCGGGATCTTGTGGACCACGTCGTGGCTGAAGCCGATCTGCAGCTGCAGGCTGTCCTTGCCCTTCATGGCAGCGCGGAAGCCGACGCCGTGGATCTCCAGCGTCTGCGCGTAACCCTTGGTGGTGCCGTCGATCAGGTTGACGATCTGGGTGCGCGCCATGCCCCACATGGCGCGCGCCTGATTGGTCTCCTCGCGCGGAGCCACGCTGATGCCGGTCGCCGTCTTCTCGACAGTGACGGCCTCCGGGCAGGTGAAGGACAACTCGCCCTTCGGGCCCTTCACCTTGACCGTTTGGCCGGACACCGTGGCCGTCACACCCGACGGCACCGGAACCGGCTTTTTGCCAATGCGCGACATGGTCAGTTCCTACCTCTAGCTCCGCGGCCCACAGGGCTCGTCAGAAGATGTTGCACAGGATCTCGCCGCCCACATTCTCCTCGCGGGCACGCGAGTCCGACATCACGCCCTTGGGCGTCGACAGAATCGATACGCCGAGACCGTTGGCGACGTTGGTCAAATCGCGCACGGCCGAGTAGACGCGACGGCCAGGCTTCGATACGCGCTTGATCTCGCGAATGGCCGGCTGGCCGTTGGCATACTTCAGCTCGATCTCGAACTCCGGGGCGCCGCCCTTGTGTTCGACACGCGCGTAGCCGCGGATATAGCCCTCGTCCACCAGCACGTCCAGCACGCGCTCGCGCAGCTTGGAGGTGGGGGTCGACACCTTCGGCCGGCGGCGCATCTGCGCGTTGCGGATGCGGGTCAGCATATCGCCGAGCGGATCGTTCATACGGGTCGTCCCTCCTACCAGCTCGACTTGACCATGCCGGGGATCAGGCCCTGGCTTGCCAGTTCGCGCAGCATGTTGCGGCACACCTTGAGCTTGCGATAATAGGCGCGCGAGCGCCCCGTCAGCTCGCAGCGGTTGCGGATACGCGTCTTCGAAGAGTTGCGCGGCATCTGCGCCAGCTTGAGGCGCGCGGCGAAGCGCTCCTCGGCGGGCTTCGACTTGTCGGCGGCAAGATCCTTCAAGCGCCTGCGCTTGGCCGCGTATTGCGCGACCAGCTTGCGGCGGTGGTTGTTCTTGTTAACCGAACTCTGCTTGGCCATGGTGTCGAGCCCTAGGTGCGGAACGGGAAGTTGAAGCCGCGCAGCAGCGCGCGGGCTTCGTCATCGGTTTTGGCGGTGGTGCACACGATCACGTCGAGACCCCAGATCTGGTCGACCTGATCGTAGTCGATCTCGGGGAACACGATGTGCTCCTTGAGGCCCATGGCGAAGTTGCCGCGACCGTCGAAGCTCTTCGGGTTGAGCCCCCGGAAGTCCTTCACGCGCGGCAAGGCAATCGTCACCAGGCGGTCCATGAACTCGTACATGCGGTCGCCACGCAGCGTCACCTTGGCACCGATCGGCATGCCGTCGCGCAGCTTGTAGACGGCGATCGACTTGCGGGCGCGAGTCACCACCGGACGCTGGCCGGCGATCATGGCCAGGTCCTTGGCCGCGGCATCGACCTTCTTGCGGTCGTTGACCGCCTCGCCGACACCCATATTCAGGACGATCTTCTCGACCTTGGGGATCTGCATGCGATTCTTGTAGCCGAAGTCCTTGGCCATCTCTTCGCGCACCACCTTCTCGTAGTGCATCTTCATGCGCGGCTTGTAGTCCTTGGGGCGCGGCGCAGCAGCTGGCTGGGCCTCGCCCTTGCCAGCCTTGCCCTTGGCAGCAGCCTTGCCGGCCGCCGCCTTGTCGGGCTTGCCCTGCTTGTCTGGCTTCGGGCCGCCGCCTGCCGGCTTCTCGGCCTTGCCTGCCTTTGCCGGCTTTTCCTTCTCGGCCATGGCTATCTCTTCTCCGAGATCACTTCACCGGACCGCTTGGCGATCCGCACTTTGCGTCCGTCCTCCAGGGTCTTGAAGCCGACGCGGGTCGGCTTGCCGTCCTTGGGGTCCTCAAGCGCCAGGTTAGACAGGTCGATGGACGCCTCCTTGGAGACGATGCCGCCCTGCTCCTGCGCGGTCTGCTTCTGGTGCCGGCGCACCATGTTGACGCCGCGCACGAGGGCACGGCCCTCCTTCGGCATCACCTGGAACACCTCGCCGCGCTTGCCCTTGTCGCGGCCGGCCAGCACGATGACGTTGTCACCCTTCTTGATTTTGGCGGCCGACATTACAGCACCTCCGGCGCGAGGCTGACGATCTTCATGTGGTTCTTGGACCTGAGTTCGCGGGTGACCGGCCCAAAGATGCGTGTGCCGACCGGCTCGCCCTGCGGGTTGATCAGAACCGCCGCGTTGCGGTCGAAGCGGATCAGCGACCCGTCGGGACGGCGCACGCCTTTGGCAGTGCGCACCACCACGGCCTTCATCACCTGGCCCTTCTTGACGCGACCGCGCGGGATGGCCTCCTTGATGGTGACGACGATGGTGTCGCCGATGGTGGCATACTTGCGCTTGGAGCCGCCCAGCACCTTGATGCACTGCAAGCGGCGCGCGCCGGAATTATCGGCCACGTCGAGATTGGTCTCCATCTGGATCATCGGACCAGTCCTTGTCCTGCAGTCATCGTCTTAAGCTCTAACTCGTTCCTGATCGGAGCCGGCGCGCGGCCGGTCTCAAACCTTTTCCTTGAGCACGACCCAGCGCTTGTTCTTGGAGATGGGTGCACTCTCCTGGATGCGCACGATGTCGCCCACCTTGAAGGTGTTCTCCTCGTCATGCGCATGGAATTTCTTGGACCGGCGCACGGTCTTCTTGAACAGCGGATGCGTGTAGCGGCGCTCCACCTGGACCACGACGGTCTTGGCGTTCTTGTCGGAGACCACCACACCCTGCAGAATACGCTTCGGCATCTCTCAAGCCCCTTTACGTCCGCTGTCCTGGCCATTGCGCTTCTGCGACTGCACCGTCTTGACGCGGGCGATGTCGCGGCGCACCTCGCGCACCCGCGACGTGTTCTCAAGCTGGCCCGACGCGCGCTGGAAGCGCAGATTGAACTGCTCTTTCTTCAGCTTGGCCAGCTGCTCGTCGAGCTGGTCGGGCGTCATGCCGCGCACTTCCTCAGCTTTCATCTCATTGCCGCGCCTGCAGGCGCGCTCCTCGTAAGCTCTAACTCTGGCGCGCAACGACGCGCGTCTTGATCGGCAGCTTGGCGGCGCCGAGCAGCAGTGCCTCGCGCGCCACCGCATCCGTCACGCCGTCGAGCTCGAACATGATGCGGCCGGGCTTGACGCGGGCTACCCACAGCTCGGGCGCACCCTTGCCCGAGCCCATGCGAACCTCGGCCGGCTTCTTGGTCACCGGCACGTCGGGGAACACGCGGATCCACACCCGGCCGGCACGCTTCATGGCACGCGTGATGGCGCGCCGGGCCGCCTCGATCTGCCGGGCGGTGATGCGATCCGGCTCGACAGCCTTCAGGCCATGCGAGCCAAAATTCAGCTCGGTACCACCCTTGGCCTTGCCATGGATGCGGCCCTTGTGGGCCTTCCGATACTTGGTACGTGCGGGCTGCAGCATCGCTGTCTAACCTTCCTCAAGCCTTCGCCGCTTCGCCCTGCCGGTCGCCGGACCAGCCGCCGCCGTCACGGTCGCCGCGATCACGGCGACGTCCGCCGCCACCGCCTTCTTGGGCTTCCAGCGCGCGCTTCTCAGCGGCCAGCGGATCATGCTCCATGATCTCGCCCTTGAAGATCCATACCTTCACGCCGATCACGCCGTAGGCGGTCTGCGCCAAGCCGTAGCCAAAATCAATGTCGGCGCGCAGCGTGTGCAGCGGCACGCGACCCTCGCGGTACCACTCAAGACGAGCGATTTCGGCGCCGCCGAGCCGGCCGGAGCAGTTGATGCGAATACCGAGCGCGCCGAGCCGCAGTGCCGACTGCACCGAGCGCTTCATGGCGCGCCGAAAGGCGACGCGGCGCTCGAGCTGCTGGGCGATCGTCTCGGCCACCAGCGTGGCGTCGATCTCGGGCTTCCTCACCTCGACGATATTCAGATGCACCTCGGAGGCCGTCAGCTTGGCAAGCTCGCCGCGCAGCTTCTCGATATCGGCGCCCTTCTTGCCGATCAGGACGCCCGGACGGGCCGTGTGCACCGTCACGCGGCACTTCTTGTGCGGCCGCTCGATCACCACTTTGGAGATGCCGCCCTGACGGCGCTGCTTCATGATGTGCTCGCGGATCGCCATGTCCTCGTGCAGCAGCTTGCCGTACTCGCCGCGACTGGCGAACCAGCGGCTGTCCCACGTGCGATTGATGCCGACGCGAAGCCCGACCGGATTGACTTTGTGACCCATTACTCGGTTTCCTTCGCTGCAGCCTGCTCGACCTGCTTGACGACCACGGTCAGCTGGGCGAACGGCTTCTCGATCTTGCTCATGCGGCCACGGCCCCGGGCGTGGAAGCGGCGGATCACCAGGTTCTTGCCGACGTAGGCCTCGGCCACCACCAGCTCGTTGACGTCGAGGCCGTGATTGTTCTCGGCATTGGCGACCGCCGACATCACGCACTTCCTGACGTCCTGGGCGATGCGCTTGCGCGAAAACTCCAGGTCGGACAGCGCCGTGTCCACCTTCTTGCCGCGGATCATCTGCGCCACCAGATTGAGCTTCTGCGGCGACACGCGCAGATTCTTGGCCACCGCCTGGGCGTGACTGTCGGGGAGTTTGCGCTCGCGCTTGGCCTTGCCCATCTTATTTCCCCTTCACCGCTTTGCGGTCGCCGCCGTGGCCATAGAAGGTCCGGCTCGGCGAGAACTCGCCGAACTTGTGGCCGATCATGTCCTCGGTCACGTTGACCGGCACGTGCTTCTGGCCGTTGTAGACGCCGAACGTCAGTCCGACGAACTGCGGCAGAATGGTCGAGCGCCGGCTCCAGATCTTGATGACCTCGTTGCGACCGGACGAACGCGACTTCTCCGCCTTCTTGAGCAGATAGCCGTCGACGAACGGGCCTTTCCAGACTGAGCGTGACACTTTCAGCTCCTCACTTGGATGCGTGACGCGGCCGGACAATGAACCGGTCGGTCGCCTTGTTCTTGCGCGTCTTGGCACCCTTGGTGCTCTTGCCCCACGGGGTCGCCCAGTGCTTGCCGCCCTTGGTGCGGCCGCCATTGGGGTGATCGACCGGGTTCATGGCGATCGAGCGCACGGTCGGGCGGGTGCCGCGCCAACGCGTGCGCCCGGCCTTGCCGGTCGACTCGTTGAGATGGTCCGGGTTGGACACCGCACCGACCGTGGCCATGCACTCGGCGCGCACGCGGCGCGTCTCGCCTGAGTTGAGGCGCAGGATGGCCCAGCCCGAGTCGCGACCGGCCAACTGGCCGTAGGTGCCGGCCGAACGGGCGATCTTGCCGCCGCCGCCCGCCTTCAACTCGATATTGTGCACGATCGTGCCGATCGGCATGGAAGCGAGCTGCATGGCGTTGCCGGGCTTTACGTCGGCTTTCACACCCGACACCACCATGTCGCCAACAGCCAGGCGTTGCGGCGCCAGAATGTAGGCATGCGTGCCATCCTCGTACTTCAGCAACGCGAGGAAGGCCGTGCGGTTGGGATCGTACTCCAGACGCTCGACCTTGGCCGAGATGTCGTGCTTGCTGCGCTTGAAGTCGACCTTGCGATAGGCTTGCTTGTGGCCGCCGCCGATGTGCCGGGTGGTGATGCGCCCGAAGTTGTTGCGACCGCCGGACTTGGTCTTGCCCTCGGTCAGCATCTTGATGGGCGCGCCCTTCCACAGATGGCTGCGATCAACCAGCACGAGCTGACGCAGGCCCGGCGTGGTGGGACGGAAGGTTTTGAGTGCCATGGCCGCCTCTCCCCTACAGGCCGGTCGTCACGTCGATGGTGTGGCCCTCTTCGAGGGTCACGACCGCGCGCTTGACGTCGCTCTGCAGAGCGCGAATGTTCTTGAAGGTCTTAAGCTTGCCCTTGCGGACCTGCGTGTTGACGGCCTTCACCTTGACGTTGAAGAGCGTCTCGATCGCAGCCTTGATCTCAGGCTTGGACGCATCGCGCGCCACCTTAAAGATCACCTGGTTGTGCTCGGACACCAGCGTCGACTTCTCGGTGATGACCGGCGCGCGAATGATGTCGTGCGCGTCCTTCTTCTTGTGCTTCTTGCTCATTTGAAGCGCGCCTCCAGCGCCTCGACGGCCGCCTTGGTCAACACCAGGTTCTTGCGGCGCAGGATGTCGTAGACGTTGATGCCCTGCACCGGCAGGACGTCGATGTTGGGAATGTTGCGTGCGGCGCGGGCGAAACCGGGCTCGATCTCGGCACCATCGATGATCAGCGCATTGGTGAGCTCAAGCTTGCCGAACTGATCCTTCAGGCCCTTGGTCTTGCCATCGGTCGACTCGGCTTTGTCCAGCACCACGATCTCGCCAGCCTTGGCCTTGGCGGACAGCGCATGCCGCAGCGCCAGGGCGCGAACCTTCTTCGGCAGCTCGATGGCGTGGCTGCGCGGCTTGGGGCCGAACACCTTGCCGCCGCCGCGCCACTGCGGCACCGACTTGTCGCCGTGGCGGGCGCCGCCGGTGCCCTTCTGCTTGTACATCTTCTTGCCGGTGACCGTAACTTCCGAGCGGTCCTGGGCATGATGCGTACCGGCCATGCGCTTCAGCATCTGATAGCGCACCATGCGATGGATCAGGTCGGTGCGCGGCTCCAGGCCAAAGATCGCATCGTTGAGATCGACCTCGCCCGCGCTGGTCGCGTCCAGCTTCTTGACGGTGGCTTTCATCACTTCTGCTCCGCGCTGGCTTGAGCCTCGGCCGGGGCGCTGCCCTTGCGGAACGAACCGGGCTTGGGCGCATCGCTCGGCAGCGGCCGCTTGACGGCATCGCGCACCAGCACCCAGCCGCCCTTGCTGCCGGGCACGGCGCCGCGCACCAGGACCAGGCCGCGCTCCTTGTCGGTCTGCACAACCTCGAGGTTCTGCGTGGTGATGCGCGTGTCGCCCATATGGCCGGCCATCTTCTTGCCCTTGAAGACCTTGCCGGGATCCTGGCGCTGACCGGTCGAGCCATGGCTGCGGTGGGTGACCGAGACGCCGTGCGTGGCGCGCAAACCTCCGAAGTTCCAGCGCTTCATGGCGCCCTGGAAGCCCTTGCCCTGACTGGTGCCGGTCACGTCGACCATTTGCCCCTTGACGAAGTGGTCGGCGGTGATCTCCGCGCCCACCTCGATCAGGTTGTCGGCGCTGACGCGGAACTCGGCGAGCTTGCGCTTCGGCTCGACCTTGGCGACGGCGAAACTCGCGCGCTCGGCGCGCGTGACGCGGCTCGCCTTGCGGGTGCCGGCACCGAGCTGCAGCGCGGTGTAGCCGTTCTTCTCATCGGTGCGGTGCGCCAGCACCTGGACATTCTCAAGCTTCAGCACGGTGACCGGGATGTGCTCTCCGGCTTCCGTGAAGATGCGGGTCATGCCCACCTTCTGCGCTATCACTCCGGAACGCATGTTCCGTATTCCTTCCTAGGCTTGGAGCCTTACAGCTTGATCTCGACGTCGACGCCGGCCGCCAGGTCCAATTTCATCAGGGCATCGACCGTCTGCGGCGTGGGATCGACGATGTCGAGCAGCCGCTTGTGGGTGCGCATCTCGAACTGCTCGCGGCTCTTCTTGTCGATGTGCGGCGAGCGGTTGACGGTAAATCGCTCGATGCGCGTGGGCAGCGGGATGGGCCCGCGGACCTCGGCACCGGTGCGTTTGGCCGTATTCACGATCTCACGCGTCGAGGCATCGAGCACGCGATGGTCGAACGCTTTGAGCCGGATTCTTATGTTCTGACTTTGCATCGTGTCCTCAAATGCAGGAAGCACCCGGGTGTGGTGCGGGCGCCTCTTACGATTCCCTCTACTCGATGATACTGGCGACGACGCCGGCACCGACGGTGCGGCCGCCTTCGCGGATGGCAAAGCGCAGCTTCTCCTCCATGGCAATCGGCGTGATCAGCTCGACCGTCACCGTCACGTTGTCGCCCGGCATAACCATCTCCGTGCCCTCAGGCAGGTGCACGATCCCAGTCACGTCCGTCGTCCGGAAGTAGAACTGCGGACGGTAG
>Ga0075418_10006814_pt1 | contig 12875 bp, 19 predicted proteins | sample SoiMetdeltSBSDD2_FD_81776 | JGI IMG/M metagenome (GOLD analysis project Ga0075418, IMG submission 81776) | Bulk soil microbial communities from a Populus tree surrounding site in Tennessee, USA - Soil MetaG P. deltoides SBSDD2 | ecosystem: Environmental > Terrestrial > Soil > Tree plantation...
CCGGCGAAAAGACAACCCGTGGCGCCGAAACTCGCCGCCCCTTCACCTATAACGATCAGTCGATCCCAACAACTGGCGACGAAACTGGCCGCCATCTGGCGCCCGAACTACCCGCCAGGAACACTCTGGGCCGTTCCCGCGGCTCCGACTTTGGGCGTCGGCGTGGCGCAGACTATGAACCCTGTTGTATGGGTGGTTCACTCCGCTATGCCGCTTTCGCCGCACGAGGTGCGCGCGAGCAGGGTCGGCTCGAAGATAAGCTCGACGGCCTTGCTGGGCCGTTCGACGACGAGCCTGGCTGCCTGTAGACCCATCTCATATGAGGGCTGAGCCACTACGGTGATCCCGAGCGTTGCGGCCCAGGGGAATTCGTCCATCGTCAGGAAGGCGATGTCGTCGGGGATGCTGATGCCCCGGCCGGTCAGGGCCGAGTGGACCGCGACGGTGATGCGGCCGGTGGCGCACACGATGGCGTCCAACGGTTGCAGGCGTTCCTGTGCACGGGCAAGCAAGGTGCCGACGGCGTCGTCAACATCATCTTCGTCCGCTGCGATGGTCACGGCGTCGTCGGGCAGGGGCAGGCCGAGCCCGGCGAGTCCCCGCCGCAGCCCTTGTGTGCGTTGGATCTGGGAGGCTCGGCGTCCACCGGCTACCACACCGACTGACGAGCGGCGGCACGCGGCCAGATGCCGGGCCATCAGGTGTCCGGCCTCCACATTGTTCAGGCTGATCGAGTGCATGCCGGGCGGCGGGTCCGGCACAGTTCGGGCGACGATGACGCATGGTGTGCCGGATTCGGCCATCCGCCGCGTGCGGCTGTCGGTCGTCTCGCCGGTGGTAACTATCAGCCCGCGCACTCGCTGTTCGTCCATTGTTTGTACCTGACCGACCTCGCGATCGATCTGGCGAAACGTGTTGGCGAGCATGACGAGGCTGCCGTTGGCCGCTGCCACCTCGTCGATGCCGCGGATAAGGTCGAGGTAGAACGGGCTGCTCAGGTCGCGGATGATCACCCCGATGGTGCTGGAACGTCCCGCGAAGATGCTTTTGGTGAGCGCGTTCGGGGTGTACTGCAGGTCCGTGACCGCCGCCCATACCCGGGCAGCGGTGGCCTCGGTGACAGCGCCACCGTTGAGGACTCGCGAAACCGTTGCCGTGGACACGCCCGCATACGCGGCGACGTCGCCGATGGTCGCTCGCTTCACCGTACCTTTCCTTCCCGGACAACGATCTGGCCGCCGATCATCACAGTCTTGACCCGATCCAGTTGCGCCGGATCGGTGATTACCAGGTCGGCGATCGCCCCCGGCACGACGCGGCCACGCCGGGGAGCCAGTCCCGGGATGGCATCAGCGACGTTGGCGGTGGCCATCGCCACCGCCGCCGGCAGGCTCACCATGCCTGCCTTGACCGATTGGTCGATCGCCAGCAGGATCGGATCGTGGTGGCCGCCCGCGTAGTCGGTCGAGATCGTATTCACCAGCCCTGCGGACAGCATCGCGTAGAACAGTTCCGGGCCGGTCGTCTGCGGCCGCGGGCCGAATTTGTCGAAAGTGGACACGTCTATGACCGCGCCCCATTCCTTGAGCCGTTCGGCGTGCTCGAGGGCTTCACGCAACTCGAAACTCGAGTGGTTGGAATGCCCGGCGATCAGCCGCACGCCGGTCTTGGCGATGGCGGCGACCTGAGTCATCGACGCCGCCGCGTTGTGCACCAGCACCGGTACGCCCGCTAGACGGGCCTGTTCGGCCGCCTCGGCCAGCCCGCTTAGCGCGATGTCGAAGGCTGGCAGCACCACGCCCGAAACGATCTCGCGGGCGTCCTCAATGGACAGTTTGCCGATCAATCCCGCGCCCGCCAACGCCTCCCACACCGCGTCGGGATCGAATGCCGACCCGGAGATGTGCCGACCCAGTACCGCAACCTTGAGCCGGTCCGCCTGCGGTGGCGTAATCCTTATACCTGTACGCTTTTCCACCTCCGCCGGGATATACAGGTAACTCGCGCCGCCCCCGCCGAGGGTGTGCCCCGCCCCGATCTCGCCGAGCGCGACCGCACCCGCGCGCACCGCGTGCCGGGCCGTAAAGGCACGGTGGGCCTCGGTGAGACCACCGCCGTCGGCAACCATCGCCGCCCGCATACACGCGGCAGTGTTGCATGAAGCCAGCTTGACGTTGACCGGGTGCATTTCGCCGGTCCTGGCAAGCTCCTCGGCGGTGACGAAACCGTCCACGCACAGCACCGTCGTCGTACCCTCCAGCAGATGCCGATCCAGGTTGGCCAACACCTGCTGGTGCGGCAGGCCCTCATGACCGCTGGGAAACAGCGGCCCGAGCGCGGTGCCGTGTGTGTGATTGTTGACCAGTCCCGGGATCGTCACCATCCCGTCAGCGTCCACGATCTCGTCCACCGACTCGTACGAATCGGCCGGCTGCGAAGGCACAATCTCGCGAATCGTGCCCCCCACGACGACGATATCGACTCCCGGCCGTAGATCCACGCCCCGGCCATCGATCAGATCACCGCCTCGCACCACGGTAATGCCCACGATCTCCCCTTGCATCAACGAGTCGGCATACCCAGCCGTTCGAACCTAAACGCAGCCAAGGCCTCTTCACGGTCCTCGCCGAGCACCTCCGCGGCGACCAGACCACCGGCGTGCAGGCACAGGGTCGCGCCGCTATGCGAAACAGCGAAAAAGAAGTTGGCAGGCTCGACCGCCCGCCCCAACACCGGCAGACCATCGGCAGGGATGGGACGTTCGCCCACCCGCATGCTCTCCACCGTCGCGGCTCGCAGCCCCGGATAAAGCGCACAGCCCGCAGCAAGCACGGTGTCGATCGCCGACCGGTCAACCCACGCTTCACCGTTGTCGGACACCTGCACCGCGCTGTCGATCTGGTGCGTATGCAACAGCAGCCGTCCACCGCCGTCCGGGCGCAGATGCACCTGCGGTGCATGAACCACACGCGACACCGAAACCGCGACCGGCGAGGTGCACACCAGCGCGCCCAAAACGTTGCGCATCGGCAGGTTCAGGTCAGCAAGCCTGGCGATCGTCGCCGCCTGCGGCCCAGCGCAGTTCACGACCGCATCCGCCAGGATCTGCCGCCCCGAGGCGAGCCGGACAACGCGCACCAGACCACCGGCCAGCTCCAAGCCGACAACGGCGTCGTTGCATACCAATTCGGCACCACCACCGCTCATGGCGCTCGACAGCAGATGGGCGATCAAACGGACCGGCTCGATCCAGCCCTCGCGCGGGAAGTAGGCGATCTCATCCGCGAGCCCGGCCGCATCCATGTCCGGTTCCAGCCGCAGCGCCTCCGCCGGGGTGAGCCAGCGTGCCTCGTATCCGTACTCCAGCACGTCGGAAACCTTGCGGCGCAAGGCCTCGCGGCCAGCCTCATCGGCGGCCCACTGAAGGTTGCCACCGCCGTGGTACCAATGGCCATGCGGTACCTGCGCCGCAAGCGACTGGTGGGCCGCCATACCCGCCACGCTCAAGTCGTGATACGGCCTCGGCTGCTTACCACACGAATTGATCCACGAGAACGTCGCACCCGACGTCCCACCGCCCGCAGCGCCGGCATCCACGACCGTGACACGAGCACCCCTGTTCGTCAGCGACGCCGTCACCGCCGCGCCATACACACCCGCACCAACGACCACCACATGCTCAACCATGCCAATCCGCTCCCAGCCTTGCCGACCCCAGGTCCGAACTCGAGCACCCTGTAACTAATTACAGAAACTAGTTACAGGGAACCATATCTATATTTTGGAGTCAACTGCGAGGCCCCAGCATGATGCCTCTGCCTGCTCACGATCTTCTCGCGCCGCGGGTTCCGTTGTGAGTCAGGTCAAGCGCCGTCCGGATAGCGGGGTCCAAATGAGAGATCGGCCAGGGCATCACGCCGGAAGGTCACGCACTCTCGGCGGCAGATCACGGCGCACATGGCGTGGTTTCAGCCGCCGTCCTGAGCAAGCTGTGTGGCGCAGAAGGGATGGCCGACCGGATCGGCGTACACGCGGTAAAGATCCTGCGGGTGGCCCTCCTGCTCTGGCGTGCCAGTCAGCGGACGGGCACCACACGCCAAAAAATGATCATGGCTGGTGTCCAAACTGGGTACCACGACGTCAATGTGCACCCGAGCGTCCTGCCGCCACGGCGTGACCGCAGCGTCAGATCGCTGGAAAGCCAGCCGGGTTCCCTCACGCGGCGGCAACAAAACCAGCCATTCATCACCGGCGGGATCGGTCGTCTCGTGGCCTTGGGCGTAGGTCCATCCCAGAAGCCGGCGGTAAAACTCGGCCAGTTCCCGCGGCTGGGGGCAGTCCAGAGTCACTTCGTACAGATCGAAAGGCTCCACGCCCGACGATAACCCACCGCCACCCAAACCGGTGACCATCATCGACCGAGACACGCGATCACGCGTCGGTGCGGTTTCCGTTTTGAGACCGCTCAGCGCCGTGCGAATAGCGCAGGTGGCTGTGCCCGACCCCGGTCCGCAGTAGCAGTCTGGCCTTGGCCATGCGACGGTGGCGTCCTGCGGCGACCCGCAGCAGCGGGATCCTAAAGCGACACTCGATGAGGTCGCCGCTCATGCCGTGCGCCACCTTGCCTTTCTCATGCAGACGGAATCCGATCGCGGCCGAGGCGATCGCGGCCTGTGAAACGGTGCGACGGATTGCCGTGCTTCCGGCCGGCCGTGGCCGGGCGCCATCTCCTCAGAGTCAAAGTAGTACCGTTGATTCTGGCAGTCCGGCCGACCAGCAGAGCAGTCCGGACTGACGACGTGGACCCACTTCACGATGTTCAAACAGGACGACACCACGATCGGCGGGCAGTGCAGCGGGTCCGCCTCGGACTTCTCCGTGCCCTGGCTGTACACACAGCACTGCATCGATGCGACGATGACGCGCTGGCGCCTGGACTACAGGCCTGACACCGGCGGTTGCACCGTCAACGCCAACCAACCGTGCATGAACGTAATCGCGCGTTCCATGCGGGTCAGCGACTACCCCAACCCTCGGCCGACGTTCCTGTGGAAGGACACCGGTCTCGGCTTCGACTTCTGGGGCCGCCCAAGCTTCCGGTAGGGAGGCGCCGGGAACGGTTCCATGCAGCTTCCGGCCCAACGACACCTTCGCCAGCACCAATCGCAACTGGGAGATTGTCGGCTACAACCCGATGAACAACAACCATTTCGGGTACGACTTCGGCACGGGCTTCAGGGCCGGCAACGTCGGGCTGATCGCCAAGGCCTGGGAAGGGTGCGTTGGCCCTACGACGCCAGCGGCCTCTACAGAGCCTTCCCTGCCTCTACCACCCAACACGCCGCCTACCTGGGCTTCTCGATCAACTCCGGCTGGTTCCTGGAGCAGTAAGCCGACACCCCGTAGCGCTGCTACAGGCCCTCTGCAGAACTCTATGAGCAAGGGGTACCCCTTGGCCTGCTGCGCTCGTGCTTGCCGCTGTGCGTATCTGGGCATCGGCCACGACGACGGCTCGGCATCTGCCTGGTCGGCGTTCTGCGCGGCTGTTTTCAAGGCCAACACCGGCTATGACCAATACCTCATGGCAGGCCGGCGGAGAAGAGCCGATGATCGGACCTCGACGTGATCGGCAACGGCCTTGGCCACCAGGCGTAAGCTGACGCGCGTGGATCAAGAAGAACGCATCGCCCTGTTCCTGGACTACGAGAACCTCGCTCTCGGAGCCCGCGACAACCTTGGCGGCATGGCATTTGACTTCCGCCCGATCGCTGATGCCCTCGCCGAGCGGGGACGGGTGGTGGTCCGTAGGGCCTACGCCGACTGGTCGTTCTTCGACGAGGACCGCCGGATGCTTACGCGCTCACATGTCGAACTCATCGAGATACCTCAGCGCATGGGAGCCTCGCGCAAGAATGCCGCCGACATCAAGATGGCTGTCGATGCCATGGAGTTGGCCTTCGAGCGCGAGTACATCTCGACGTTCGCGATCTGTACCGGTGACAGCGACTTCACTCCACTGGTACACAAGCTACGCGAACTCAACAAACGTGTGATCGGCGTCGGAGTTGAGAAGTCCACCTCGGCGCTGCTCCCGCCGGCCTGCGACGAATTCCTCTACTACGACCGCCTTGAAGGAGTCGAGATCCAATCCACGCGTATCCGACGCGGTCGGCTACCTCGGCCGGCCGGGCCGGAGCAGCAGCACGTGGAGTTGGAATCCGAAACCCCACCAGCGGCCGAGGAACCCACCCGGGACCTCGACACCCTCGCAGTCTTGGTCGCCCAGACGGTGGCCGGTCTTCAGGGCAGCTCCAGCGGTGCGGTAACCGCCTCGACGCTCAAGCGGACGCTGCTCAGGAAGGATCCGACCTTCAGCGAGTCCGACTACGGGTATCGCACCTTCGGGGAGCTGCTGCGGCACCTGGCCGAACGCAACGTGGTCGAGCTGGCCGAAGGCCCGGCCAAAGGCGACCCCGAGGTCTCTTTACCCGAGCACGGCGACCGGGAAGAGGCGTTCGTGCTGTTGCGATCCGTGGTCCTCGACGTTGTCGGCAGCGACGGGGCGGTAGCGCTTTCCGGTCTGAAGAACCAGCTTCGCCGGGTACGACCGGACTTCAGCGAGAAGAAGCTCGGCTACCGTAGCTTCCTGCAATTCTGCAAGGCGGCCGCCACCAGCGCCGCCGTCGATCTGCAATGGAGCCCCGAAACCGACGACTACCTACTCACCGCCAAACCATGACAAGAACCCCCCACACCACGACCGCGCACGATCATGCCGCTGGCAGCGTATGGGTCAAGAGACCATCACGAGCGGCAGCGAGCCGCGATCAGGTTGCTGTCCACAACGGAACCGCTCCCGGACGGCTTGAGGACGGCGGCATTTCGCGTGATTTCTTCGCTGGGCTTGCCATTGCGGGAACCTTCCTCGATGGATAGTTCGCGCGGGCCAAGCACGGCCCTTCCCTGACACCGGGCGGGTGCCGCGCAACGGCGCCTCCTGCACCATCTGGTCGAGGTTGGCCAGATGGCGCCGAAGCTTTGCGTCTGTCAACCGCGCTGGGTCGGTGGTGTCCTCGAGCGTGATGCACCTGTCACTGTTGCGGCTGCCGGACGTGCCGTGCGTACCCCGCACTGGACGCGGAGAACGATCACCGCTGGTTGAACTTCGTCCCGCACGCAGCCCCAGCACTCCAGTCGGAGGCGTCGGGTTCGGGACAGAGCGGATCTTATGCGTAGGAAGCCACAGACGGGAGGAGAGTGCTGGCGGCCTAATTGGCTTTTATTGCTACTAAGGGAGGCCGTAGTGCAGCTCACTCAGTGCCCCGAGCCGGTGTGCGAGGGACCCTCGGAGATCGTGGATCGGTTCGTGTTGCCGTCGACCGATGGGTTTGTGGAATTCGTGAGGGTAGTGTGCCTACACCGGCATTGGTTCATGCTGCCGGTGTCGTCGTTGAAACCGCGCCCACCGCGAGCGCTGTACCAGCCTGATGATTGGGCGCTCTATCAGCAAGAACAGCTTCCTTGAACGAGACCAAGCCGAAAACCGACGGTCCTTTCGGATCGTTTGTTGGGAAGCACGGAGAATGAGGACGAAAGTCGCGGTGAGTATGTGGACGCTGCCCCAGCGAGCCGACTGGTGGCCGACAAGGCTTGCCGATCACGTCAAGGGCCGACCCGACCGTTCCGACCGTCCGATGTAGACAGTAAGTGTGGGAAGGACGGCCAACACGAGTTGACCCCTTCCCGGCGGGCGGTGTGGTAGACAATGCTACGCATTCATGACGGGAGCCCCTGCTGCCATGCTGCTGATCGCCGACACCCGCCGCGTCGAGGCCGACCTGGACACCGGGTCCGGTGGCGTGCCGCTGTGGCGCACGGTTACGGCGGTGGGGGTTCGCTGCGGCCCGCCGGGTACGGGATGCTGACGGCCGCTGCGGTCATCGTGCGGCCCGCCGCGCCCGCCGCACTACATGCCAGGCAACCCATGTGCTGCTACAGTACCGGCCTGGTGACTGCCCCGGCACGCTGGCGCCTAGTCCTGGGGTTCGTTCCTGGGCGGGGCCTGGACGGTGATGCGCGGCGTTCCTCCGATCAACAGCGGTCCGAGCGAGATCGTCAGAATACCGGCGGCGATGACGATTGCCGGCCGCACGCCGACGTAGGTACCAAGAAAGCCACCGAGCACCGAGCCGAGTGGGACTGTTCCCCAGACAGCCATCCTCATGGTGGCGTTCATCCTGCCGAGCATTTCGTCAGGGCAGAGCATCTGGCGAAGGCTGACCTGGTTCACATTGAAGATCACGGCGCCTGCGGCAAGAACGGCTTGAACGGTGCCGACAACCCACAGTCGCCAATCGCTTTGCGCGAAGGGAAGCGCGAATGCGCAGGGGGCAGCCAGACTGAGCCCGGCAATCATGGCTGGCCGCGGGTCAAGCCGGCGTGCGACCCGGCCAGCCAGTACCGCACCCGTGAGGCCTCCCAGCCCGGCCAGCGCGAAGAACAGGCCGATCGTGCCAGGAGGGAGGTCAAGGTCGCCAGCCAGTAACACAAGCAAGGCGATGTCGCTGGCACTCGTGGCCAAGTTGAAGATCGCCGCTGAGGCGGCGATGCGCCACAGGAGTGGGTGCCCAATGACAAAACGGATTCCGCCCATGACCTCTGGCCACAAGCTGGATCCAGCGGTGGTCGCTGGCCGCGGCTCGGGCTTGCGTATGCCCGCCAGGAAGCAACCGGACGCCAGGAAGCCCAAGGCATTCACCGCTACGGCATACGGGGCGGTGACTGCCTGGATGAGCAGCCCGCCAAGCGATGGTCCACCTACCGCAGAGACCGACGCGATTGCCTGGAGTTGGGAGTTTGCCTCGACGAGGTGATCGCGACCGACGAGGTGGGGCAAGTAGCTCTGGTATCCAACATCGAAGAAGACTGTAGATACCCCAGTGACGAGGGCCACGGCGTACAGCTGCCACATTGTCAGTGCACCCAGCCACCATGCCGTCGGCACCGACAGCAATGCGGCTGCCCGAACGATATCTGCCAGCACCATGATCGGCCGCCGTCGCATTCGATCCACCCACGCGCCCGCGGGCAGACCGATGACGAGGGGGGAGACCGTCAGGCAAGCGGTCAGGAAGCCGACCTGCGCAGCCGACGAGCCGAGCCCCGATATGGCCACCAGAGGAAGCGCGAGGACGAGGATCCGGGAGGCAGCCTGGCTGAATGCGTCCGCAGTGAACAACAGCCGAAACCCCGGATCGGCCAAGAGGCGCTTGGGCCCAGAACGCGGCACATCGCGAGACTATAGCGACATTGCTCGAACGATCACCACCCTCACTTAAGATCTTGGATGTCTGGTTCCCACTTGAGGCGAACGTCGGAGCGAGTGGACCGATTGCGGCCTTGATCGAGACCAGGTAATGGTTAACCGATGCGTTCCAAGTGTCGATCACCTTTCCGCCGTCACGGACCAAGAGGACTTGGGCAAGACTGGCAAGTTTGACGAACGTACGGAGGCGGTCACTGGATTTGAGAGCGGTCAGGAGTGTCCGATTACCGCGCCTTTCTGATACGTCCGGATCCACATCGCAGCATCCGCATGGATGAGAGATCACGCAGCCGACATGCGACCCTCAGCGGGTCGCGAGTCGGGCTGCCTGGGCCCAGTGAACACTGTTGATGTCGGCCGGCCGGGGCAGTCTGTAGTTGTTCCCGCAGATGGACATGCAGAACGTTCACCGGAAAGTGCATGATGCCGTGCGTGATCGCTGATGACACCAGCTTGTCCACGCCCGTCGAAACGTAGCGACGCAACCAATCGAATGACGGGCGGAAAGATCCACCAAGGACATCTGATGAGCAAGCGCAAACTCTTGTGCAGACGGCACAAACCCTGACGTGGAGAATAGGGCATAACAGTACTGATAGCGACGACGAGGCTGGCCTCCAGGCCGGTGGGTGAAGTTCGGTTCACGTCGTCGCGAACCACGTAGCGTGCAACCTCAATCCGGCGTGGTTCCGACTAGTGTTTGGCCTCCAGGAACAATCGGACTGGCAACGAGAACGCGGGTGTGAACGCGAACTCGCCCCAGACATCCACCTGGTGCGTCCAAAGTGGATTGCAGTACGGGGTATTACCGGCCGCGCGTCGTGGCATGGATCGGCCGCAACCTCTCATCAACGGCGCCCATAGTGACGTCTCGATAACGCCGGACCCGGACCCGCGGGATCGTAGGCTATTTTCGAAACATGTCTTTCACATCTACCCCGGCGAACGCAGAGGCGACGCTGGATGGACCGCATGCGGCGACAATCGCCCGCGTGGACGCGGTGTTCCGGGAATCCGGATTGAACGGGCATTTGCACGTGCTTGACATCGACAGCGGCGCGGGGATCGCGGTGCGCGGCGATGAGGTCTGCGAGTGCGCATCCACCGGCAAGGTGCCCATCCTCGTGGCGCTCATGAGAGCCGTGGCCACGGGCGCGCTGAGCCTTGATGAGCAGATCGACGTACCCGTAGGTGACCGTACCGACGGAGCGACCGGCCTGTCCTCGATGAGCCATCCGGCCCGGCTCGCGCTGGGCGACATCGCCCACTTGATGATCGCGATCAGCGACAACCACGCCACCGATCTCGTGCTGGAGCGGGTGCCGCCCAGCCAGGTCACGGCCGCCATGCGCGAGCTGGGTCTGACCGTCACGACCCTGGATATGACCATCAGGGAGTTCTTCGCGCGCCTCGAGGCGCTCGCCGAGGTCGACCAGTGGCCCGAGGTTTCCGCGTGGCGGACTACTGCGGCTGAGATGTGCCGTCTTCTGCAAGCCATATGGCAAGACGAGGCCGCGCCGCCGCAGTTGTGCGAACAGATGCGCATGATGCTGCGGTGCTGCGTGACTTCAAACGGGCTCACCGCCGAACTGCCCCTGGCCGTCCAAACCAGCAGTGGCCGCAAGACCGGAACGCTGGTGGCCATCGACCGTCAGACCGGAGCTGGCATGATCATGCGCAACGAGGTCGGCGTCGTCGAGTATCCCGACGGCCGTCGCTATGCGGTCGCGGTGTTCACCCGCGAGGATGGCGCCGACCTCGCCACGCGCGTGTCGACTAGTACCCGGGCAATTGGCGCGGCCGTTCGCGTGGCGCTCGATGGGCTGCGGTTGTAGCCCGGTAGGTGCCAACCTGTTCGGCGGCTTCGGTGATGAAGGCACTGTGTTGCATTGCCGACCAGAACTGTTGTACCAGTTCCGTGTTCGTTCGTTCTGGAAACATGTTCACAACACCTCTAACGATCAAGGTGTTGCGATCACCGTAAGAATCCAGGGTCCGGTTGTGATAGGAGGTCAGGATCGTCCAATAGGGACCGTGGTCTGGTCTGGCAGTTCGGACATCATGGTGTTCGTGGGCAAGCTTCCCGACAGCCCGATTGATGACCGGTTCCTGGTCTGGAAATGCGCATTATCGAGGTGAGGTGTGGGATTGGTGCCAGGCGTCGATGATCTCTGGTCGTAGCCGGCCGCGGTCGGGCACGGCGAGGCCTTGGCTTCGCGCCCACGCCCGGATCTGCGCCGTGGTGGACATGGGTGTGGTCTGAGAGTCGCGGCTCGTGGCGCCCGGTGGGGTGACCGGTAGATCGGCTTGGTCATCGCGGTCGTGGTCGTGCCAGATGTGTGCCGCGGCTAGGTAGCGGTAGACCCATTCTTCGGCGAGTTTGCGGGTCTCGCAGAACACGATGGGCACGTTGGGCCAGCGTACCTGCAGCTCTGCCAGAGCGTCGGCGACCACGGCCGGGCGCACATGGCTGAGGGCGAACACCTGGGAGTAGCGGTCCTCGACCACGACCGCGGCGCGGGGCAGCGCGGCCAGCTCGGCCATGGCGAACTTCAGCTTCCCGGAGGTCAGCGAGGCCACCAGATCGGGCAGGCTTTTGCGTTCGACCACTGCCACCAGCTGGCTGTCGTGTTCGAGTCCGTAGTCACCGGCGGTAAGCGCCTTGCGGGTGGTGGTGACCGGCTTGCCGGCGAAGCGGTAGGCGTAGCGCTCGTGCGAGTCGACGGTGATCGGTAGGTCGGCCAGCCCGGCGGCCCGTGCGGTCGGTGTGGCCACGTTGGGTTTGGCCTGTTTGCGGGTGCGGGCCGATTGCCAGAACACCACCTGACGTCCGCGGGCGGTGGTGTAGACGATCTGTGAGCGGCTCTCCCGGCCGCGGTCGAGCACCAGATCGATGGCCGCGCCACGGCGCGCGCAGGAACGCACCGACACCCTCTCCACAAGATCGGGCACGTCGGGCCACTCGTCGTGCCCGACTGGGTGCAGGTAAACCGCGGTGGTGCGTGGCCAGGTGTCCCTGGCCCGGAACACCAGCCCAGCACCCAGCGGTACCCGCAACAGGTAGGGCAGCCGCGACTGCGGATCCGGGTTCCGTGCGATCAGCAACTCCACCAGACCAGTGTTGCTCATAGCCACGGCGGACCTCTTGCTGGCCAGACGCTCAGGGTTTCGGGCTGAGAAGCCATTCCCACGGGGGACTGGGAGTGGATGTGAGTGAATCAGCCGGTCATCGCCGGGTGGAGGCGCGCTGTCAAAGATGGATACTACCTTGTTGACGGGCTATGCCTGGCCACCTTCGCCGAGTCCAAGTTGACCTGCTAGTCAGGCTGAATAGTCCGCAGGTGGCTATGGGTTCGGCCGACATGCGCTGACTCGCGCGAAGCCCGCGACGTCGAAGTGTCGTCTCATTGAGGGGTCGCTTATCGACGCGTTCTTGGGACGATTTATGACTTTGGTGTTTGATCGGTCCGCGGGGAGCGAGACTGCCATGGCCAGCGTCCCTCCAGCTCCACCTGTAGCGAGAAGCTCAGGAAAGTCCGCACCAACACGA
>Ga0075418_10006816_pt1 | contig 12874 bp, 11 predicted proteins | sample SoiMetdeltSBSDD2_FD_81776 | JGI IMG/M metagenome (GOLD analysis project Ga0075418, IMG submission 81776) | Bulk soil microbial communities from a Populus tree surrounding site in Tennessee, USA - Soil MetaG P. deltoides SBSDD2 | ecosystem: Environmental > Terrestrial > Soil > Tree plantation...
ATCGTGAAGATGTCGTTCAGGTACATCTGCACGGGATCGTCGCTTTTGGCCCCGATCTTGAACGCGGCCGTTGGCGCCGTCGGACCCGCGATCGCGTCGCACTTCCCGTACGCGGCGCGAAAGTCGTCGGCGATGAGGCGCCGCACCTGCTGCGCCTTCAAGTAATACGCGTCGTAATAGCCGTGCGACAGCACGTACGTCCCGACGAGGATCCGTCGCTTCACTTCGGCGCCGAACCCTTCGGCCCGCGTCTTCGCGTACATGTCCGCCAGGTCGGAGTACGCGGCCGCGCGGTGGCCGTACCGGACGCCGTCGAAGCGCGACAGGTTCGACGACGCTTCGGCGGGCGCGATGACGTAGTACACGGGGATTGCCAGCTTGACGTTCGGCAGCGCGAGGTCGACGGTGACGGCGCCCAGCGTGCGCAGCACGGCGAGCGCTTCCTCGATCGAGCGCGCGACATCCGCGTCGACGCCGTCGCCGAAGTACTCGGCGGGCAGGCCGATCCTGATCCCGGACAGGGGTTTCCCGCCGCGGTTTTCTCCGAGCAGGCGCGCGTAATCCTCGGCGGGCCGGTCGAGCGACGTGGAGTCGCGAGGGTCGTGGCCGGCCATCGCCTTCAGCAGCAACGCCAGGTCCTCCGCCGTTCGGGCGAACGGGCCCGCCTGGTCGAGGCTCGATGCGAAAGCGACGAGCCCGTAGCGGGAGCACACGCCGTAGGTCGGCTTAAGTCCGCAAACGCCGGACATGGCCGCCGGCTGGCGTATTGATCCGCCCGTATCAGTGCCGGTGCCGCCGGCGACCAGGCGTGCGGCGACGGCCGCCGCCGAGCCGCCCGAGCTGCCGCCGGGCACGTAGTCGAGATGCCAGGGATTCCTCACCGGACCGAAGTGCGACGTCTCGCTCGACGAGCCCATCGCGAACTCGTCCATGTTCGTCTTGCCGAGTAACACCGTGCCTGCGCGTGCCAGGCGATCCACGACGTGGGCGTCGTACGGCGATGTGTAGTTGGCGAGCATCCGCGAGCCGCAGGTCGTGCGCATGCCGGCGGTGACCAGAATGTCCTTGTGCGCGATCGGGATGCCGGTCAGCGGCCCGCCGTCGCCTTTGGCAATCGCCGAGTCGGCGGCCTGCGCGTCGGCGAGCGCCCGGGTGGCATCGACGGTGATGAAGGCATTGAGCTTCGTGTCGAGCGCCTCGATGCGCGCCAGGTGCGCCTGTGCGAGCTCGACGCTCGAGAAGCGCTTCGCCCTGAGCGACGCGGAGGTCTCGGCGATGGAGGCATCGACGATCATGCCTACTCGATCACTTTCGGCACGAGATAGAGCCCATCGTCCACCGCCGGCGCGAGCTGCTGATAGCGCTCCGAGAGATCGGGCTCGGAAACGACGTCCGCGCGCAGCGGGAGGGTGGCGTCCTGCGCATGGGCCATCGGGGCGACGCCGCTCGTATCGACGGCGGTGAGCTCGTCGATGAGGTCGAAGATCGACGCGAGCTTCGCACGCACCTCCTCGGCATGCGCCGCGTCGATTTCCACGCGCGCCAGGTGGGCGATCCGGTAGACGTCGGCGAGCGAGAGAGTCATGGTGGCAGGAGAGAACCCGAGGGAATGTGTCCAACGCCGACGGCGCAGCGGCGCCGAATCGCCGACGAACGGACCGGCGGAAGCGCACCGGCGGCGAACCTCAAAACACCGAAATTGCGCACAAAATCAGTGCTGGAGCGCTGCACTATAGGTTATCATAATGTCATATTTTCGAGCGCCAAGCGGCTCGTCGACCCCGGCCGCAGCCATAATCCGCGCGCGCCAAAACAGAGCAGGTTTCCGTTTTCATGTTCGAATCCTTCAAGGGCTACTTTTCCAGCGATCTTGCGATCGATCTCGGCACGGCAAACACCCTGATTTATGTCCGCGGCAAAGGCATCGTACTGAACGAGCCTTCCGTGGTCGCGATTCGGCAGGAAGGCGGACCGAACGGCAAGCGGGTGATCCAGGAAGTCGGCATCGCCGCGAAGCAGATGCTCGGGCGCACGCCTGGCAACATCACCGCGATTCGGCCGATGAAGGATGGCGTTATCGCCGACTTCACGGTGACCGAGCAGATGTTGAAGCAGTTCATCAAGAAGGTTTTGGAGTCGCGGCTCTTTTCGCCGTCGCCCAGGATCATCATCTGCGTGCCCTGCGGCTCGACGCAGGTCGAGCGCCGCGCCATCCGCGAGTCCGCGCTCGGCGCGGGCGCATCGAAGGTGTATCTCATCGAAGAACCGATGGCCGCGGCCATCGGTGCCGACCTGCCCATCTCGGATGCGACCGGATCGATGGTGGTCGACATCGGCGGAGGCACCACGGAAGTCGGCGTGATCTCGCTGGGCGGCATGGTCTATTCGGGCAGCGTACGCGTCGGCGGCGACAAGTTCGACGAGGCGATCGTCAATTACATTCGCCGCAACTACGGCATGCTGATCGGTGAACCGACGGCGGAGCTCATCAAGAAGACGATCGGTTCCGGATTCCCGGGCTCGGAAGTGAAGGAGATGGAAGTCAAGGGCCGCAACCTCGCCGAGGGCATCCCGCGCAGCTTCACCATCAGCTCGAACGAGATCCTGGAGGCGCTCACCGAGCCGCTCAACCAGATCGTCTCGGCGGTCAAGTCCGCCCTGGAGCAGACCCCGCCCGAGCTCGGCGCCGACATCGCCGAGAAGGGCATGGTGCTCACCGGCGGCGGCGCGCTGCTGCGCGACCTCGACCGCCTGCTGATGGAGGAGACGGGCCTGCCGGTGATCGTGGCCGACGATCCGCTGACCTGCGTGGTGCGCGGCTCGGGCAAGGCGCTGGAGAAGATGGAGCACTTCGGCCCGATCTTCACCAACGACTAGCCAGGACTGACGCGGGGGTTTCGTGGAACATACCCCGCCGCCATTCTTCAAGCGTGGGCCGGCGCCGCTGGTCCGTCTGTTTTTCTTCGCTTCGCTCTCGCTCGCGCTGCTCGTCGTCGACGCGCGCTTCCGCTACGCCGACGGCATGCGCAGCTGGTTCGCCCTCGCCGCCTACCCGATCCAGCGCGCGGCCACGCTGCCGCTCGAGATCGGCGAGCGCGTCGCCGCCTATTTCTCGACGCAGGCGCGCCTGGTGGAAGAGAACGCCGAGCTGCGCGCCAAGGCGCTCGCCTACTCGCGCGACGCGCAGCGCTTCGAAGCAGTGCAGGCCGAAGCAGGCGACCTGCGCCGCCTGATCGAGGCGAGCGAGCGCCTGCAGGTGCAGGCCGCGCCCGCCGAAGTGATCTACGCCGGGCGCGATCCCTACGCGCACCGGGTGTTCATCAATCGCGGCGCGACGCAAGGCGTGCGCGCGGGCAGCCCGGTGGTGGACGAGACGGGCGTGCTCGGCCAGGTGACGCGCGTGCATCCCTTGCTGTCGGAGGTGACCCTGCTCTCCAATCCGGATCAGGCGATCCCGGTGCAGGTGGTGCGCAACGGCCTGCGCACGGTGGCGTTCGGCGGCGGCGCCTCGGGCATGCTCGAGCTGCGCTACATCTCCGACACCGCCGAGATCCAGAACGGCGACCGCCTGGTGACCTCGGGCATCGACGGCACCTACCCGCCGGGGCTGCCGGTGGCGAGCGTGGTGCGCATCGAGCGCGACAGCGAGCAGGCGTTCGCGCGCGTGGTGTGCAAGCCCGCGGCCGGCGTCGAGCGCGGCCGCTACGTGCTGGTGCTGAGCCACGACGAGCTGCGTCCGCCGCTGCCGACGGAGGCGCAAGCCGGCAAGGAACGGCGCGCGGAGAAGTCGCGCCGCGCGCGCAAGGAAGCGGCAAAGGAGCGCGAGGTCGATGTACGCTAGGTCGCAGATCCTCCTGCCGGTGCGCGCGAGCACCATCATCGGCTCGTTCGCGCTCGCCCTGTTCCTGAGCTTCCTGCCCTGGCGCGACCTGCGCCTGGTGCCCGATTTCGTCGCGCTGGTGCTGGTGTTCTGGTGCGTGCACCAGCCGCGCCTGGTGGGCCTCGGCGTCGCCTGGACGCTGGGCCTGCTCGCCGACGCCGGCAACGGCGTGCTCCTCGGCCAGCACGCCCTCGCCTACTCGGTGCTCGCCTTCCTCTCGGTCTGGCTCTCGCGCCGCATCCTGTGGTTCGGGCCCTGGCTGCAGGCGCTGCACGTCGGCGCCATGCTGCTGGCGGGGCAGCTGGTGGTGCTGCTGGTGCGCCTGGCCGCGGGCGATGCCTTCCCCGGCTGGCCGCTGCTCGTCGGGCCGATCGCCGCGGCGCTGCTGTGGCCGGCGGTGTCCTGGCTGCTGCTGCTGCCGCAGCGGCGCACCGAACGCGAGCAGACCATCTAGATGCAGATCACCGAAATCCGCGATTCAGGGGCCGAGCTGCGCCAGTTCCAGCTGCGCATCGGCATCGCCGGCTTCGCCGTGCTCGCCGCCTTCGCGCTGCTCACGCTGCGCTTTTTCTACCTGCAGGTGGTGCAGCACGAGGCGTACCGCGCCAAGGCAGAGGAAAACCGCATCTCCATCGTGCCGGTGTCGCCCTACCGCGGCCTGATCCTCGATCGCAACGCCGTGGTGATCGCGCGCAACTACTCGGGCTACACGCTCGAGATCTTCCCGCGGCGAGTGAAGGATCTGTCCGGCACCATCGATCGCCTGTCGGAGCTGGTCGACATCCAGCCGCGCGACCGCTTCCGCTTCCGCAAGCTGCTGCAGGAGACGCGCAACGCCGAGAGCCTGCCGATCCGCAACCGCCTGTCGGACGAGGAAGCCGCGCGCTTCGCCGTGCGCCGCTACCAGTTCGAGGGCGTCGAGCTGAAGGCGCGCCTGTTCCGCCAGTACCCGTTCGGCGACGTCGGCTCGCACGTGCTCGGCTACATGGGCCGGGTGGATCAGGCCGACCTCGCGCGCCTGGAGAGCGAGGGCGTATTCGCCAACTACCGCGGCACCGAGTACATCGGCAAGGCCGGCATCGAGGCGAGCTACCAGCACGAGCTGCACGGCACGACGGGCTTCGAGCAGGTGGAGATCGACGCCGCCGGCCGCGGCATCCGCTCCCTGTCGCGACAGGCGTCCCAGCCGGGCAACAACATCATGCTGACCCTCGACATGCGACTGCAGCAGGTGGCCGAAGCCGCCTTCGGCGAGCGGCGCGGCGCGCTGGTGGCGCTCGACCCCTCGACCGGCGGCGTGCTCGCGCTGGTGTCGAAGCCCGGCTTCGATCCGAACCTGTTCGTCGACGGCATCGACCCGCAGTACTGGAGCGAGCTCAACGCCAACATCGACAAGCCGCTCAACAACCGCGCCATCTCCGGCGTCTATCCGCCGGGCTCCACCTTCAAGCCGTTCATGGCCATGGCGGCGCTCGAGAGCGGCAAGCGCAAGTTCTCCAGCACCATCCACGATCCCGGCTACTTCGATTTCGGCGGCCGGCGCTTCCGCGACTCCAAGGTCGGCGGCCACGGCACGGTCGACCTGATGAAGTCGATCGTCGTCTCCTCCGACACCTACTACTACCAGCTCGCCAACGACATGGGCATCGACGCCATCGCCGCTTTCATGCGGCAGCTCGGCCTCGGCGCGCGCACCGGCATCGACCTGCAGAACGAGGCGGCCGGCGTGCTGCCCTCGCAGGAGTGGAAGATGAAGCGCTTCCGCCAGCCCGAGCAGCAGAAGTGGTACCCGGGCGAGACCATCTCGATCGGCATCGGTCAGGGCTACAACGCCTACACGCCGATCCAGCTGGCGCAGGCGATGGCGACGGTGGCGAGCGGCGGCACGGCGTACCGCCCGCACCTCGTCGCTCATATCGACAACACGCGCTCGGGCGAGCGGCGCAGCGTCGATACCGAGCTGCTGCACCGCGTGCCGCTGCGCCGCGAGAACGTTGAATTCGTCAAGCAGGCGATGGCCGGCGTGATCAAGGAGGGCACCGGGCGCTGGGCGTTCGCCGGGGCGAGCTACAGCGTCGGCGGCAAGACCGGCACCGCGCAGGTGATCGCCACGAAGCAGAACGAGAAGTACGACGAGAAGAAGGTGGATGAGCGGCTGCGCGACCACTCGCTGTTCGTCGCTTTCGCGCCGCTCGACAGCCCGCGCATCGCCGTCGCGGTGGTGGTGGAGAACGGCGGCTTCGGCGCGCGCGCGGCGGCGCCAATCACACGCACCGTGCTCGACTACTTCATGCTCGGCAAGGTGCCGCCCGGCCTGGCGCGCGGCACGCCCGAGGACGAAGGCGCGGAAGCGCGGGGGAGCGACTGATGGACGTGGCCGGCCTGCCGCTGCGGCGCATCGGCCTGCGCATCGCCGAGGGCATCGACCAGACGCTGCTGGTGCTGGTCCTCGCGCTCTCCATGCTCGGCCTGGCGGCGCTGTTCTCGGCGAGCTACGAGAACCCCTCGCGCGTGCTGGGGCAGCTCGCCAATCTCGGCCTGGCGCTCGCAGCCATGTGGCTGGTGGCGCAGATCTCGCCGCAGACCCTGATGCGCTTCGCCGTGCCGGCCTACCTGGCGGGTCTCGTCCTGCTCGTCGCGGTGGCCCTCTTCGGCGACGTGGTCAACGGCGCGCGCCGCTGGCTGCACGTGGGCGTGACCCGCTTCCAGCCCTCCGAGGTGATGAAGCTCGCCCTGCCGATGTTGCTCGCCTGGTACTTCCACAAGCACGAGGCAAGCCTGCGGCTGCGCGATTTCGCCGTCGCCGCGGTGCTCCTCGTCATCCCGGTGGCCTTCATCCTGCGCCAGCCCGACCTCGGCACCGCCGCGCTGGTGGGCGCGGTGGGCTTCATCGCCATCTTCTTCGCCGGCATCAGCTGGCGCGTGCTCGGCGTTCTCGGCGGCCTCGGCCTCGCCGTGCTGCCGCTCGCCTGGGGCATGCTGCGCGACTACCAGCGCCAGCGCATCCTCATGCTGCTCGACCCGACGCAGGATCCGCTCGGCGCCGGCTACCACATCATCCAGTCGACCATCGCGGTGGGCTCCGGCGGCCCCTGGGGCAAGGGCTGGCTCAACGGCACGCAGGCGCACCTCGAGTTCATCCCCGAGCGGCACACTGACTTCATCTTCGCCGTCTACTCCGAGGAGTTCGGCCTCCTCGGCAACCTCGTCCTGCTCGTGCTCTACTCGCTGCTCATCGCCCGCGGCCTGGTCATCGCCGCCAACGCGGCCACGGTGTTCGCGCGCATCCTCGCCGTCTCGATCGCGCTCATGACCTTCATCTACGCCTTCGTCAACATGGGCATGGTCTCGGGCATCCTGCCGGTGGTCGGCGTGCCGCTGCCTTTCCTCTCGTACGGCGGCACCGCGCTGCTCACGCTTTTCATCGGCACCGGCATCCTGATGAGCGTGCAGAAGCACCGCACATTGGTGCAGACCTGAGTGCACCAATTGCTGCAACGCAGAACTTAGTGATAAAAATTAGAAGCTTATTAGCTTCTTGGTGAAAGTTGCAGCGCAGCATATCGTTGCGTTATGCTGCGCAGCACAACAACCACCGGGGAGGCTGCGATGCAGCGAGAGCAGGAGATCGCCAAGCTCAAGCAGGAGTGGGCCGAGAGCCCGCGCTGGAAGGGCATCCAGCGCGGCTACCGCGCAGAAGACGTGGTGCGCTTGCGTGGCAGCGTGCAGATCGAGCACACGCTGGCGCGGCGCGGCGCGGAAAAACTCTGGCGCCTGTGCCACGAGCGGCCGTTCGTGAATTCGCTCGGCGCGCTCACCGGCAACCAGGCGATGCAGCAGGTGCGCGCCGGCGTACCGGCGATCTATCTCTCGGGCTGGCAGGTGGCGGCGGATGCCAACGACTCGCTCGCCATGTACCCGGATCAGTCACTCTACGCCGTCTCCTCGGTGCCCACGGTGGTGAAGCGCATCAACAACGCGCTGATGCGCGCCGACCAGATCCAGACCATGGAAGGCAAGGATGACGTGGACTGGTTCGCGCCCATCGTCGCCGACGCCGAGTCGGGCTTCGGCGGCGTGCTCAACGCCTTCGAGCTGATGAAGGCGATGATCGACGCCGGCGCTGCCGGCGTGCATTTCGAGGACCAGCTCGCCTCGGTAAAGAAATGCGGTCACATGGGCGGCAAAGTGCTGGTGCCGACGCAGGAAGCGGTGCAAAAGCTCGTGGCCGCGCGCCTCGCCGCCGACGTGATGGGCGTGCCGACCGTGCTCCTCGCGCGCACCGACGCCGAGGCCGCCGACATCGTCACCTCCGACGTGGACGAGAACGACAAGCCGTTCGTCACCGGGGAGCGCACCGCGGAAGGCTTCTACAAGACGCGCAAGGGCTTCGACCAGGCGCTGTCGCGCGGCCTCGCCTACGCCGAGGTCGCCGACATGGTGTGGTGCGAGACCGGCACGCCGGATCTGGCGTTTGCGCGCAGATTCGCCGAGGGAATCAGAAAACGCTTTCCGGAAAAAATGCTGGCGTACAACTGCTCGCCTTCGTTCAACTGGAAGCGCAACCTCGACGACGCCACCATCGCCCGGTTCCAGCGCGAGCTCGGCGCGATGGGCTACAAGTTCCAGTTCATCACGCTGGCCGGCTTCCATTCGCTCAACTACTCGATGTTCGAGCTCGCCCACGGCTACGCGCGCGACCACATGGCGGCCTTTGTCGCGCTGCAGGAAAAGGAGTTCGCCGCGGCAGAGAAGGGCTTCACCGCCGTCAAGCACCAGCGCGAGGTGGGCACCGGCTACTTCGACCAGATCACGCAGGTGGTCACCGCCGGCAAGGCCTCCACCACCGCGCTGCACGGCTCGACCGAGGACGAACAATTCTTCGACGCGAAGAAGAAAGCGAAGCTCGCCGCCGCCTAGAGCGTGGCGGCGACTGACTGCAGGGCGTTGATGGGGAAGAGCAGCACCTGCAGCAGCACGAGGAGCACGAGCGGCGTCAGGTCGAAGCGGCCCAGCGGCGGAATCACGCGCCGCAGGGGCTGCAGGAAGGGCCTGGTCATGGCGTCGAAGATCCAGGCGAGCGGTGCGCCCGGGTTGAGCCAGGAGAACACGACCTGGACGATGACCGCGAACACCAGGATGTAGACGCTGTAGCGCAGGAGCTCGACCGCGGCCACGGCGCACAGGGCGGCGATGCCGGGCTCGGCGCCGGCGAGCGCGAGCTTGGCCCACAGCCCGAGCGCCTGGAACACCCAGGCGAGGAGCAGCGTGGAGAGGTCGAGGCCGGCGAGCCCCGGCACCACGCGCCGCGCCGGCATCACCGCCCAGTTGGTCGCCAGCAGCAGGAATTCGCCCACCGGGTTGCGGAACGGCACGCGCGCCCACTGGAAGTAGAAGCGCGCGAGCAGCAGCAGCACGAAGAACCCGACCACCGTGTCGATGAGAAAGGCGCCGATCTGGGTGAGCATCAGTCCTTGCCGAACTCCCGGCCCATCTCCGCGCCGCGGCGGCTCGCCGCCTCGACCGCCCGCATGAAGCGCTCGGCCAGCTTCTCCTCGTCGAACACCTTGAGCGCCGCCTCGGTCGTGCCGCCCTTGGACGTGACGTCCTGCCTCAACTGGGAAGGATCTTTTTCAGAAGCACTTGCCAGGCGCGCCGCACCCAGCACGGTCTGCTTGGCGAGCTTGAGCGCATCCTCCGGCGGGATGCCGAGCTTGACCGCGGCAGCGGCGAGCTGCTCGATGAACCAGAAGACGTAGGCCGGCCCGCTCGCCGACACCGCCGTCACCGGATCGAGCAGGCGCTCCTCGGCCAGCCAGACCACCTCGCCGACGGCGCGCAGAATGCCCTCCGCCTTCTGCCTTTCGTCGGCGCTGACTTCTGCCGCGGCGAACAGCCCCGTGATTCCGGCGCCGATCAATCCCGGCGTGTTCGGCATGCAGCGCACGATCTTGCGGTGCCCGTCGAGCCAGCGCGAGAGACTTTTCAGCGTGATGCCCGCCGCCACGCTGACGATGAGTTTCTCCCTGGAAAAACCGGAAATGGAAGCGATCGCCTTCTGCATGTCCTGCGGCTTCACCGCCAGCACCAGCACCTCCGCCGCCTGGATGGCGGCGTCCGGGGCGGTGGATAGATGGATCGGATACTTCGCCGCCAGCCGCTCGCGCGCCACCGGCGCCATCTCGATCACCGCGATCGAGCGCGGGTCCTGCCCTTTGGCGATCAGCCCGCCGATCAGCGCAGTCGCCATGTTGCCGCCGCCGAGGAAGCCGATCTTCAAGCGGCGTCCCTTTCCTTCTTGCGTGCGCCGAAGATGGCAGTGCCGATGCGTACCATGGTCGAGCCTTCGGCAATGGCGAGGTCGAGATCGTCGGACATGCCCATCGACAGCGTATCGAAGCCGGGCTGGTCCTTCAGGTTGTCGTAGAGCGCTTTCATCGAGCGGTAACGCGCGCGCTCTGCGCCGGGCTCGGGAATCGCCATCAGGCCGCGCAGGCGGAGGTTCTTCAACCCCTTTATTGCTTCACAGAGGGAAAAGGCATCTTTGGATAACACCCCGGACTTCGTCGCTTCGCCCGAGACGTTGACCTGGACCAGCACATTGAGCGGCGGCAGCGACGCAGGCCGCTGCTCCGAGAGGCGGCGCGCGATTTTCTCGCTCGCCAGCGTTTGCACCCAGGCGAAGCGCTCGGCGACCAGGCGCGTCTTGTTGCTCTGCAGGGGCCCGATCAGGTGCCATTCGAGCTCTGGCAACGCGCTCATCTTCTCCAGCGCCTCCTGCACGTAGTTCTCGCCGAAGGCTTTTTGGCCGGCTGCTGCGGCCTCGCGCACGCGCTCGAGCGGCTGGCCCTTGGAGACTGCCAACAAAGTCACCTGGGCATGAGAAGCGCAGGCGCGTTCGAGGCGCCTTTTCACGGCTTGCAGGTTGTCGGCGATTGTTGCCATAATGCGTTGAACCAGCGAAGAAAAACACTTCGCGGTCCCAGCGGGAGGATTGTAATGGATCTCACCGAACTGCTCGCCTTCGTCGTCAAGAACAAGGCCTCCGACCTGCACCTGTCGTCGGGCCTGCCGCCGATGATCCGCGTGCACGGCGACATCCGGCGCATCAACGTGCCGGCGATGGAGCACAAGGACGTGCACGCGATGGTGTACGACATCATGAACGACGGGCAGAGGAAGTTCTACGAGGAAAACCTCGAGTGCGACTTCTCCTTCGCCGTGCCCAACCTCGCGCGCTTCCGCGTCAACGCCTTCGTGCAGCAGCGCGGCGCCGCAGCGGTGATGCGGACCATTCCGTCGAAGATCCTGTCGCTCGAAGACCTGAAGTGCCCGAAGATCTTCGAGGAGATCGCCGACCAGCCGCGCGGCATCGTGCTCGTCACCGGGCCGACCGGCTCGGGCAAAAGCACCACGCTCGCCGGCATGGTCGACCACATCAACACGCACGAGCAGGGCCACATCCTCACCATCGAGGACCCGATCGAGTTCGTGCACGAGTCGAAGAAGTGCCTGATCAACCAGCGCGAGGTCGGCCCGCACACGCTGTCGTTCTCCAACGCGCTGCGCAGCGCGCTGCGCGAAGACCCGGACGTGATCCTGGTGGGCGAGATGCGCGACCTGGAAACCATCCGCCTCGCCCTCTCCGGCGCGGAAACCGGCCACTTGGTGTTCGGCACGCTGCACACCTCGTCGGCGGCCAAGACCATCGACCGCATCGTCGACGTGTTCCCGGCGGCGGAGAAGGAGATGGTGCGCGCCATGCTTTCGGAATCGATCCGCGCCGTCATCTCGCAGACGCTGCTCAAAACCAAGGACGGCCAGGGGCGCTGCGCGGCGCACGAGATCATGATCGGCACGCCGGCGATCCGCAACCTGATCCGCGAGAACAAGATCGCGCAGATGTACTCGGCGATCCAGACCGGGCGGCAGATCGGCATGCAGACGCTCGATCAGAACCTGCAGGAGCTGGTGCAGCGTAACATCATCTCCAGCGCGGAAGCGCGCGGCAAAGCGGCGAACAAGGACAACTTCGCGGGGTAATCCATGGAACGCGAGCAGGCAACCAAGTTCATCTACGACCTTCTGCGAGCGCTGCTCGCCAAGAAGGGTTCGGACCTCTTCATCACCGCGGGCTTCCCGCCGGCGATGAAGATCGACAGCAAGATGACGCCGGTGTCGCAGCAGGCGCTCACCGCGCAGCACACCGCGATGCTGGTGCGCGCGGTGATGAACGACAAGCAGGCGGCCGATTTCGAAGCGCACAAAGAGTGCAACTTCGCCATCAACCCCGCGGGCATCGGCCGCTTCCGCGTCAACTGCTTCGTGCAGATGGGCTGCGTCGGCATGGTGATGCGCGTGATCACCACCTCGATCCCGAACTTCGAGGACCTCAAGCTGCCCCCGGTGCTGAAGGACGTGGCCATGACCAAGCGCGGCCTGGTGCTGTTCGTCGGCGGCACCGGCTCGGGCAAGTCGACCTCGCTCGCCGCCATGCTCGGCTACCGCAACGAGAACTCGCACGGCCACATCATCACCATCGAGGACCCGGTCGAGTACGTGCACCCGCACAAGAACTGCGTCATCACCCAGCGCGAGGTCGGGGTCGACACCGAGTCGTGGGAGGCGGCGCTCAAGAACACCCTGCGCCAGGCGCCCGACGTGATCCTGATCGGCGAGATCCGCGACCGCGAGGTGATGGAGCACGCGGTGGCGTTCGCCGAGACCGGCCACCTGGCGCTCGGCACGCTGCACGCCAACAACTCCAACCAGGCGATGGACCGGATCATCAACTTCTTCCCGGAAGAGCGCCGCCAGCAGCTGCTGATGGACCTGTCGCTCAACCTCAAGGCGGTGGTGTCGCAGCGCCTGATCCCGCTGCGCGAGGGCAAGGGCCGCGCCGCGGCGGTGGAAGTGCTGCTCAACTCGCCGCTGATCTCGGACCTGATCTTCAAGGGCGAGATCCACGAGATCAAGGAGATCATGAAGAAGTCG
>Ga0075418_10006819_pt1 | contig 12874 bp, 10 predicted proteins | sample SoiMetdeltSBSDD2_FD_81776 | JGI IMG/M metagenome (GOLD analysis project Ga0075418, IMG submission 81776) | Bulk soil microbial communities from a Populus tree surrounding site in Tennessee, USA - Soil MetaG P. deltoides SBSDD2 | ecosystem: Environmental > Terrestrial > Soil > Tree plantation...
AGGAGCGAGCTTTCCGCGCGCGAGGAAGCTTCCATCCTCCGCATTGTGAGAAACCGCGAGCGGCAGGGCAAGCTCGGACCGCGAACATAGATCCCCTGTTCTCTCCGGCTGCCCTCGGATGAGCTAGCCAGGGGGCCCGGGCGTTGCCGCCACGGAGCCCCTGGCTTGGCTCGGTTTCTAGGGGATCAGTTTCAGTTTCTCAACGAGCCGCTGGCGTTCGCGACGAGGTCGAGGTCTTCGTATACCTCGAGAAGCTCTCGAGACTTTCGCATGTGCGAGAGAGCTTCCTGCTCGATCTGGCGGATCCTTTCGCGCGAAAGGTTGAGCTGCGTGCCGATCTCTTCGAGAGTCTGCGGCCGCTCGCCCGCCAGGCCATACCGGCGCTGCAGGACGTCGCGCTCGCGCGAGTTCAAACCGCGGAGCGCCGACTCCACCGCCGTCGGAATCGTACCCGTGTGGAGGTCCTCGCCCAGCTCGGGAACCGAAGGATCTTTGATCTCGAACGCGAAGCGGTCATTGGAGTCATCGGCCTCTCCATACGAGAAGAGGACGGTCTCGCTCATGATGCGCCGCACGCGTTCCTTCTCGCGAGGGCTGAGGGTGCCATTGGCCTTCCTCAACTCCTCCTGAATCGCCTGCGGGACACGGATCATGCGCGATTTGTCGATCAACGACTTCCGAATGGACTGTCGAATCCAGTAAGTCGCGTAGGTCGAGAACCGGATGTTCCGCTCCGCGTCGTACCGGAAGACCGCCTTCTGCAGCCCGAGAATCCCTTCCTGGAAGAGGTCGCTGCGCTTCATCCCGGTCGGGTGGTAGCGGAAGACTTCCTTCAGGACGAGACGGAGATTGGGCATGACGAGGCGATCCCGCTCCTTCTCGAGCGCTTCCATCGCCTTCCGGAGCAAACGCTCCACTTTCGCCACGCGCTGGACCTTGGAAAAGGCCTTCGGAATCCGCTGCGTGAGCACCTCCCTAGACCACTGCGTGAGGGTCTCTGGGTCCAGCGGGTACGTGAGGAGGATCTTCACGCCCTCCTCCAGGGCATTCATGGCACGCACTGCGGAGCGCGGTGCATACGCTTCAGCCCGCTCGAGTCCACGGGAGGCCAGTTTCAAGTCGTTCGACATCCGTTCTCGTAGCGAGAGCCACGAGAACATCAGACTCCCGCCTTCGAGGACCTCTGCCATTCGAGCCAGGAACCTGCGGTACCCTACCGGATGGCGCGGCAGCAGAAAGGCTAGGCGCCGCAAGCAGAGTCGGATTTTCCGTCCACTTCGAAACTCCTGCTCTTTCGTCAGCAGTGGCTCGACGGGGATTTCAAGGTCAGAAAAAGAGAGGACAGACCCTGCACTGCTCTTCATGGCGCTGCCGAGCGCACCTGTCAGCTTTCTTTTCCTCGGGATACTGCCTCTGCGCATCATAGGACCTCCTCTTTCTACGCTGGCGGCTCGCTCTTGGTTTTTCAGAGCTGCGAGCCGAAGCGCTGAAGATGATGACGCGCAAAAGTCATACCTGTTACAGTCAAAATTGTCCGGGCGCTGCGCCGGCGAGCGCTGCAGGCCGCTCCCAACGGCTCCGATGCGCGCGGCCACGGAATAAAACTTTGTAAGTCGAACGCGGCTTGCGGCTTCGGGTAGTCGAGTTTCGCGACACTTATTCGGCGCCGCCACGGAGCGTGCGAGGAGCGCGGAGCTTATGCGCCGTCACCGGCTGCCAGAATGGCGGCCAGCCGTGTAAGAACGACAGGCGCTCCTCCTTCTTGCAGGGCGCTCGCGGCATTCTTGGAAGCACTCTGCACAATGCCGAGGCTCTTGACTGCGTCACCCTCGCTCTAGATGTCCTCGCTCGAGAAGCTTTCGAGAAAGCAAAGTCTGTGCGATGTACGAGGCCATGTGCGGATTCTCGCGAAGCCGCCGCAGGCTGTAGGCGTACCAGTCGGGCCCGTAAGGGCAGTAGAGCCGAATGCGGCTGCCCGTGGCGAGCACTCGAGGACGCAGAGCGTCGCCGACGCCGAGCAGCATCTGGAACTCATGCCCTCCTCCCCCATTGCTTCCGGTCACGAGCGGCAGGCATCGGTCGAGGAGCCAAGGGTCATGCGTCGCGATCGCGCAGAATCCCCCCCCTTCACGGAGCCTTCGCACGAGATCGAGAAAGCTCTCACGGATCTCCATCCGGTCCTTGAGCGCGATCGACGCGGGCTCATTGTAGATCCCTTTGCAGATCCTGACGGATGGCCGAAGGTCGAGGAGCCGCATCAAGTCAACCTGGCTGCGCCGCAGGTAGGCCTGGATCGCAACTCCGACGTTTGCCTGGCGGGCTCGGGATGCGCGAAAGGCCTTAAGAATGGCGTCCGTCGTCGAGGAGTCCTCCATGTCGAGATAGACTCCGACGCGATGCGCCTCAGCGGCTCCGATGACATGGGTCAGCAGCTCGTTGGCCAATCCCTCATCGAGCCGCAGGCCGAGAAGCGTCAGCTTGACGCTGATCTGCGGCGAGTCGCTCCGCCCTGAAAGGGCCTCGATTAAGCGAGAGTACTCCTGCGCAGCGGCCTGTGCCTCCTCTCGCGTGGTCACGTTTTCCCCCAGGACGTCGACCGTCGTCAGGTATCCCTGAGCGTGGAGAGAATCGACCACGCGGAGAAGCCCTTCCCGGCTTTCCCCCGCGATGTACCTGCCCGCGATTCTCCGGATGATCGGCTTCGGCACCCAGGGAAGCGTATGCACGACTACCGAATGCAGCATGCTCATGGGCGACCGTATACGGCTCGCCGGTGAGGATTGCAAGCCGCCGCGCCCGGCAGGTCACTGCCGCTGGCGAGGCGCGGGCGATTGCGGCGCCGGAGGCGCCTCTTCTAGCAGCTCGGTTGCGCGCTCCTCCACTACCCGCCGCCGCTCACGCTTGTCTTTCCGCCGCTGGAGTGCCTGCTCCAGGCTCTCGAGCTCCTGCCGCAACGCCTCCAGCCGCCGCTGCCGGGCCGCGTCGCGAAGACGAAGCAGGCTGTCGAGCACGTCGATGAGCTGAGATCGCAATCGCGCGACCCGCTGCTCCCGCTCCGCGGGCGGCCCGCCATCGCGACGGACTTTGCCCCACTCTTTGAGGATTTCGGTCTGGCGAGCGAGGAGGCGAGATTCTGCCTCTCTTTCTTCCTCGCGCAGCGGAAGACTCCGACCGCCCGGCGCGTCCGGCACGGCATCGGGAGGAAAGCTCGTGGTGGGACCGGCGCTACCCGGCGGAGCATTCAGAAAAGCTTCCAAGCGTGTGCGGAGACGCCGCAGCCGACCCTCCAGGTCGATGATCTCCTGCAGCACGGCGGCTTCTAGCCGGCGCAGCTCGACGTCTTCGGGCGCTGCGCCCGAGTTCGAGCGAGGCCGCCCCGCACGCCGTTCCGCTTCGGCTCCCGGCGTCGGACCAGGCTCCTGGACCTGCGAGTCGGGGCTTTTTGCCTGGCCGAACACGCTCGGACCCTCAAGGAGCAGGCCGGAGGCAAGCAGGGCGAGCGCAGTGCGCCGCAATGCCACGGTCACCATGGGTCACTCGGCAAGCTGAACAGCGCAGCGGAGAGCTGATTCATGCCTTCGTCGATCTCGTCGCCATCGAACGTCGGCGAAGAATCCTCCCACGCGACCGCAACCTGGCGGGGATCGGCGCCTTCGCCGTGCGTCAATGTGAGGCGCTGGGCTCCCTCATCTCTTCGCTGCGATTCTGCGAAAAAGAAGACGCCGACCACGAGCAGGAGGGCGACGACTGCGACGGCCTGACGCCATCCGCTCCTCCCTACGGTCCGGTCGCGCGCGCCGGCCGCCCTTCGGTCTCGCTCGGCCATTGCGAGCTCGACCCAATCCCGTGCATCCCGGATCTCCTGGAGCTCGCGGCGGCACGTGGGACACGAGCGCAGGTGCTTCGACAGGAGCTGCCGCTCGGGATGGGGCTCACCTTCCGCTAAAGCAATCAGAACCGGGCGCAGGGTCTTGCAGTGCCGGCCGGGTCGATTCATTCGACCCTCCTTCCCCTGGGCGCTCCGATCCAGCCCTCATCGATGAGAGCGCGGCGAACGCGTTTCAGCGCACGGTGCATCCGACTGAGCACGGTGTTGAGTGGCGCCCCCGTTTGCTCCGAGATGGCGCGGAAAGGGAGCGCCCGCTCCGTTCTCAGGAGGAAAACTTCTCGCTCGGGCGGCGGCATCTCCGTGATCACTCGGCGCAGGATGCGGTTGAGCTCGAGCCGTTCGAGATTCCGGTCCGGCCCATTGGCTTCGGACTCACAAAAACGCGACGCCCCGCGGGCCAGGCCAGGGGCTCGATCCGCAGCCGCCTCGGCCCGCCGGCGGAGGCGGTACGCGTCCGCGCATATGTTCCGCGCGACCGCGAAGATCCAGGCTTCAAGCTTCGGATGGTGCACCAGCCTGCCCGCGCTCTCGAGGAGCCGGCAGAAAGTCTCCTGCAGCCCGTCTTCCGCCAGATCGCGCCGGCCAAGGCGCCTGCGGAGATAGACGAGAAGGCTGGCCCCGTAACGCGCAAAAATGGCCTCGGCGCCCTTTCGGTCGCCCGAAAGGTAGCGGGCGAGCAGCGTGCCGTCGGGGGTCGTGGGGGGAGGGGATGGCATGGCCTTCCTGCTGTCGACATCGATTCTCTCGATGAGATATTGCAGGAAAAGCGAAAAGCGCCCGCCGGGGGCGCGAAAAATGGCGTCTGCTTACGGGCGAAGCCGGTTAGAAACGCGCCACGGCGCGCGCGGCCTCTACGATGTCCCGAACCTGGGGCAACGTCGCTTCCTCGAGGACCGGTGAGTAGCCGACGGGGGCGTCGAGAGCCGCCACTCGAGTCACGGGCGCGTCGAGCTCGGTGAAAAGCTCCTCGGCGACGCGAGCCGCGATCTCCGCGCCGAACCCATGGCTGCGCGTGTCCTCATAGGCCACGACGACACGGTTCGTCTTTCGGATCGACGCGGCGATTGCGTCCCAGTCGTACGGCTGGAGCGAGCGCAGATCGATCACCTCGCACTCTACGCCCTCTGCGGCGAGCTCGTCCGCCGCGCGGAGGCTTTTTTCCACGAGCGCTCCAAAAGTGACGATCGACAGGTGGCTGCCGGAGCGCACCGTGGCGGCCTTGCCAAGGGGGATGGCATAGTCCGGACCCGGGTCGGGGGAACGGGCGTAGCTCTGCCGGTACAGATGCTTGTGCTCGAGGAACAGCACCGGGTCGCCGCACTGGAGCGCCGTCCGAAGGAGGCCCGCAGCGTCGCGAGCGCAGGAAGGGAGGACCACGCGCAGCCCCGGGCAATGGCAGAAAATCGATTCCCCGCTCTGGCTGTGATAGATGCCTCCGCCCGTCAGATAGCCTCCCGTGGGCACGCGCAGGACCAGCGGCGCGGAGAAGGTGTTATTGGAGCGCCAACGCAGCACGCTCAGCTCGTTGCGGAGCTGCTGCATCGCCGGCCAGATATAGTCGAAGAACTGAATCTCGGCGACGGGGAGCAGGCCGCGCACCGCCATGCCGAGCGCCCGGCCGACGATGGCCGCCTCCGCAATCGGCGTGTTGAACACGCGGTGATCGCCGAACTTCCTCTGGAGCCCGTGCGTCACTTTGAACACGCCACCTTTGCCCGTGACCTCGTCGAGGAACTGGGAGCGGCTCACGTCGGCCACGTCCTCGCCAAAGACCACGATGCGCGGGTCGCGCCGCATCTCCCGCTCCAGCGTCAGATTGATGGCCTGGACGATCGTGATCGGCTGCCCTTCCGTCGCCGGGGCGCTTTCCTCCGTCACGACGGTGGCGGGGTTGTAGATGAACCGGGTCACGTCGGATGGCTCCGGCGGCGGCGCGAGTAACGCGGCGTCGACCGCCGCAGTGACTTCCTCGCGTACCTCGGCGCGGAGCTGTTCGAGCTCGCCAGGCGACAAGAACGCTTCCTGGATCAGGATTTCTTCGAGGGCCGGCAGAGGGTCTCGCGAGATGTCGCTGGCTTTGTCGGCGGGAGGCCGGTAGAGCCTGTCGTCGTCGGAATCGGAGTGGGGCCGCAGCCGCACGACGTGCGCATGGACGAGCGCGGGCCCCTCGCCCGAACGTACGTGCGCGAGCGCGCGCTTCAGCACGGTGTAGCTCTCGAAAAGGTCGAGGCCGTTCAGCTCCTCGACGTAAAAGTGCGGGAAGCCGCGCACGAGAGCCGACACGCTGCCCCCGGGCGTCTGGTGCTCGCTCGGAACGGAAATCGCGAACTCGTTGTCCTCGAGGAGGAACAGCATGGGGAGCCGCCGGAGCGATGCCGCGCTGACGGCCTCGAAAAACTCACCCTCGCTGCAGGAGCCCTCGCCACCGGAGACGAACACCACCTCGTCGCGCTCGAAAGAGGGCAGCGATTTCGTTGAACCTGGGGTTGCGTCGCGCGCTTCGCCGGCCTCGGCCTGCCGTCGCGATTCGATTCGTGCGATCCAGCCGGCCTCGGCCGTGCCCACGGCCTGTAGGTACTGCGTCCCCGTCGGGCTCGACTGGTTCACGATGTGGAGCCCGGGGCAGCCGAAATGACACGGCATCTCGCGCCCTCCCGAGCTTGGATCCGACGCTTTGCCCATGGCCTGGAGCAACGTGTCGATGGGCTTCACGCCCAGCCCAAGGCAGAGAGTTCGGTCCCGATAATACGGGTAGAACCAGTCGTACCCCGGCTTGAGGAGGAGGGAGGCCGCCGTTTGGACGGCCTCGTGCCCGGCGCCGCTCAGCTGGAAGAACGTTTTTTGATGCCGCTTGAGCTTGACCTCGGCCTCATCGAGGCTCCGAGAGAGCAACATGAGCCGATAAGCTCGGACGAGCGCCGAGCGGTCCAGACCGGGGGTGTTATGTACCCGCGTCCTTGTCGGCATCAGCTGATCCTTCTGTTTCTTGACCGGCACTTCTTGCGCACCACCCGTTCCAGCTAGCGCGTTGCTCCATCATAGATTCGTCCGAAGGCCGGGGCAACCGGAGCAGCCGGCCAACGGGTTATCGACTCGACAGCGTAGGGCGGACGGCGCAGCGTCAGTTAGGGCGCCCCCACAACCCCGTCGAAAAGTAACGTTCCCCGAAGTCGTTGAACATCGTGACGACGACGCCGCGATCGATGCGCTTCACCACGGATTCCACTCCCTTGACATAGCCGCCGGATGACTGCCCGACGAAGAAGCCGATCCGCGCCAGGCGCTGGCAGTACTCGTAGGCTTCCTCGATGGAAACCTTGACTTTCACGTCGACGACGGAGGGATCGAAAATCTCTGGGACGATGTCCTCCGGGCTCTCGAGCGGCTTCAACCCTTCGATCCCGGGAAATGCATCCGGCATGATGCACGTCACTTCGATGCTCGGAATCTCTTCTTTCAGCCGCCGGCCAACGCCCGTGATGGTCCCGCCCGTCCCCACGCCACCGACGAAGTGAGTCACGCGCCGGCCGGTCTGCTCGAGGATCTCCACGGCCGTGGTCGCGTAATGCGCTCGCCAGTTGTTGGTGTTCCGGTACTGGTCGCAGAAGAAATACTTATCGGGCTCCGCCTTCGCCTGTCGATGCACTTCGCGCAGTGCTTCGTCGTAGCCCTCGAGAGGGTCGGTGTAGTGGATCTCGGCGCCGTGCGCGCGGATCCTTCGCTTCCTCTCCTCGGAGGCGTTCCCCGGCATCACGAGCTTGACGTTGTAGCCGAGCGCTTTGCCGATCATCGCGTAGGCGATCCCCGCATTGCCGGACGTCGAATCAATGATGGTCGTCGCGGGGGTGAGCGCGCCCGTCCGCACCGCGTCGAGGAGCATCCAGAGCACCGGGCGGTCCTTGATCGACCCCCCCGGATTGAAGTACTCCATTTTCGCGTAAACCTCGACCCCGGGCTTCCGCAGCTCCGGCAGATCGAGGCGTACGAGCGGGGTTCCACCGATCAACGAGAGGACGGGGCATTTCTCGAAATATGGCCGATGCTCGGGGGGCACGTTTGCGGGCTGGATCTTCAAGCCGTCACACCCCGCAGAATTGCACGTAGTCTTGGTAGCCCGGAAACGGTCCGCCGCCGCAGTACGCGCAATTGGGATCGCGGCGCAGCTTCAACTCGTGGAACGACATCTCGAGGGCGTCGAAAGTGAGCAGTCGGCCGACGAGAGGGCGGCCAATGTTCAAGATGATCTTGATCACCTCGTTGGCTTCGAGGCAGCCGATGATGCCAGGGAGCACGCCGAGCACGCCCGCCTCTGCGCAGGACGGCGCCAGCTCGGGAGGCGGCGGCTCCGGGTAGAGGCAGCGGTAGCACGGGCCCTTCCCAGGCCAAAAAACGGTCGCTTGCCCCTCGAACCGATAGATGCTGCCATGGACGTTGGGCAGTTTGTGCTTCACGCAGGCGTCGTTGACGAGATAGCGCGTCGGGAAGTTGTCGCAGCCGTCCAAAACGACGTCGTACTTCGAAAAGATGCTGTCGACGTTTGCGCTCGTGAGGCGCTCGTTGTGCGCGATGACGCGGATGTCGGGGTTGAGCCCAACGAGCGTCTTGCGCGCAGATTCCGTTTTGAGCACGCCGATGCGGTCTTCGCCGTGCAAGATCTGGCGCTGCAGATTCGAGCGGTCGACCACGTCGTAGTCGACGAGCCCGATCGTGCCCACGCCGGCCGCAGCGAGGTAGTAGGCAGCAGGGCTTCCCAAGCCGCCGGCCCCGATGCAGAGCACTTTCGCTTTCTTGAGCTTCAGCTGACCTGCCTCCCCCACCTCCTCAATGGAGATGTGGCGCAAGTAGCGCTCGCGCTCACGATCCGTGAGAGTCTCCGGCACCTGGACCGCCAACCCCTCCGCCTCCCAGCGGCGCAGGCCTCCGGCGAGCGATACAGCATTCTTGAAGCCGAGCTGCCGCAGCGTAGTCGCGGCGAGGAGCGAACGGACGCCATCGGTCGAGTAGACGATGTAGGTCCGCGCGGAGTCCGGCAGCTTTTGCTCCGCCTGGAGCTCCAGGAACCCTCTCGGGAGTGAAACGGCTCCGGCAAGGCGGCCCTGCCGGAACTCGTCGCCTTCGCGCACGTCGAGGAGGATGACGTTGCCGTTCCCGGCTGCGAGGAGCTTCTGTGCCTCCGCGGGGCTGATCTCGGGAATCTCTCCGCGCAGTCGAGCCAGCTCCGCTGTCGCGCCCGCCGGGACGTCGTCCGTCTCCGGCTTGCGGTCTTCGGGCTCCTCGGGGGCTACGAAAGGATGGCCGTTCTGCTTCCAGCGCGTGTAGCCGCCGCTCATCGATGCCACGTTCTCATAGCCGAGCTTCTTGAGGCTCGCGGCGGCAAAGAGCGAACGGACGCCGCCTGCACAGTACGCCACGATCTTGGCCTTTCGGTCGGGCAGCTTCTCTCCCGCGCGCAGCTCAAGGAAGCCTCGGGGCAGGTGGCGGGCGCCGGGGACTTTCCCCTGGCGGTACTCGTCACTCTCGCGGACGTCAACGAGCGTGACGGCGGAGTCTTTCGTGTCGATCAGCTTGCGCACGTCCTCCGGAGAAACCTCGGGAATCTCCGAGCGCAGCTTCGACAGCCATTGATCCTTGACGCTGGGCATGATGTCCTTCCCTGCCCTTGTTCAGCGCGGTCGAAGGTCCGGCAGGCCCGCGCCGCCGGCAATGGCGGGGACGATGCTGATCTTGTCGCCGGACTGGACCGAAGTGTCCGGCCCTTTGAGGTAACGGACGTCTTCGCCGTTCAGGAATAAGTTGATGAACCTGCGGATCGAGCCGGAGTCGTCGAGAATCTGATCGCGCACTCCTTTGTGCGCCCGATCGAGGTTCTCGATCACGTCGCGGATGCTCGCGCCTTCCACCGACACCTCCGCCTGTCCGCCCGTGAGCTTACGGAGGGGTGTCGGGAACCTGACCAATACAGCCATGTCTACTTTGCAGCCAGCAGTTGATGGTGAAAAGGAGAGGGCGACGGGCGGAATCGCCCGGCCGTCTCCGAGGGCTATGATCGACGGATTCGGCGTCCCTGGGCGGCCGAGGGACAGGAGGCCACAGTATAGCCAGCAGATGCTCTCACTTCAACGGCTGGCGGCGCCGCGCGCGTGGCCTAGCCCGGTTGCAACCTGAAGCCAGCTTAAGGCTTGCGACGGGGAATGCGGAGCCTGGCTTGAGTCCGCCCGGCGCGCTCCGAGGCCGGCAAAGGCTGCCTCCGTACCGCCTCGCTGGCGCCTATTGGAGACACCTTGTCGGAAACTCAGTCGAGCGTGTAGGAAAGCTGATGCGAGGCGGCGAACCGTCGCAAACGATCCCGCTCGCTCAGAACGAAGTCCGAGTGGACTCCCATGACGTGGCTGTACCGGATCGAGTAATGCGGGACGCCCTTCTCGAGCAGCTCTTCCGAGATGTCCCGGTCCTCTTGGAGGATCGTCTTCTTGCGGACGTTCCACTCGTCGCGCGACAAGGCTTCTACTTCGGCGACCAGCTTCTGATAGATCGGGGCCGAGGGCCAATCCGACAGCGCATTCACCCACCAATGGCAGACCTTGCCGACTTTCTCCAGCCACAGGTCGTGCTCGTCACCGAAGCGCAGGCAGGTTCCGTCGAAATAGTTGCCCAGGCTCTTCATCTTCTCGAAGTCGATCAGGTCGTTCTCTCGGGCGATCGTGTAGCCCGCGGTGCCTGGGAAGGGGAAGAAAAGTGCCCAGCGGAAACGCCCCATCTTGATGCGGGAGCAAAGCGACAGAGTATCGAGGACCTCCTGCTTTCCCTCCTTGGGCAGGCCGAACATGATGAATGCGGAGGTGTGGAGATCCTGGCGATGCGCTGCCGCGAACGCACGCTCGATCGTCTCGTTCGTCATGTACCGCCACAGGACTTCCCGGCGGATCTTGTCGCTGCCGCTCTCGAGCCCGTACTTGACGATCATGCAGCCCGCTTCCTTGAGGGCGCGGGCGATCTCATCGTTGAACACCTGCACGTGAGCGTTGACGACGAAGGGGATGCCGATTCCGCTCTTTTTGTACTGCTCGCAGAAATCGAGGACGTACGTCTTGTTGAGCGTGAAGAGGTCGTCGTCGAAGATGATCGTGTTCACGCCGGAGAAGCGGGACTTGAGGGTGCTCACCTCGTCGAGCACGCGCGAAACAGGGTAGTGCCGGAGGTATTCTTTGGCGTTCTTGACGCCGCCGTCCTCCAGGTACTGGTCCACGATCTCCTTGTTGAAGCAGTACGTGCACTTGTAAGGGCAACCGCGCGAGGTGAGGAGGCTCAGCCAGCCCTTCTTCACGTGGAGGATCCGCTCCATGTCGAAGATGTCCCAGTCCATGTCGGGCAGCGTCCCCAAGTCCGGGAAGCCTTCCACACAGTTCTTGATGCTCTTCCCGCCCGGGCGATAGATGCGCAGGTTCGGGATCGTCGAGGTGTCCTCGTTGCGCTCCAGCCGATTGACGAGCTCGAGGAAAGGGTATTCCGCTTCGCCCACTGCGACGTATTCGAACAGGCCGGACTCGGTGACCTGCTCCGGCACCATGGTGCAGTGCACGCCGCCGATGCAGATCGGTGTCGTGATGCCCGCGGCGCGGATGTCCTTCACGAGCGCGCAGGTCCACTCGTACTGCTGGCTCATCACCGAGAATCCGATGATCCCCGCGTTTTCTTGACGGATGCGCTCGACGAGCTCGGCGTTCGAAGGGATGGGCCAGAGATGCTCGCAGACGTGAATGAGCGAGGTCTCGTGTCCGCCCTTCTTGAGGACGGCCGAAAGCGATGCGATTCCGTGGCTGACGCCTGGCGGACAGTCGATGCTTGGATAAATGAAGAGGACCTTCATCGCGGCGTGCTCTCTTACCTCTTTGCTGGGATCAGTTACCCTGAACGACCTCTTCCTTCATCGCTCGTGCTCCGCTCGGATGGCTCACAGCTTCGGCTCGAACGGCAGCTCGTCTTTCCGGACTCGCTCCTCGTACCGTACTTTTTCCAGACGGCGATGATCCTCTCGCCGGTCTCGCCGCTCCTTTTTAATGCCTCCGCTGAATGGTTCCCAGAGACTCCGCGGAATTCCGCGGTGGACTGGAAGGATCCATCGCGATGAGCGCGCGCGACCGCACTTCAGCTTGCGTTACCTTAGTTGTGGCCCCGGCGGAAGTAAAGGACAAATCTAGGGGCTGTGGGATTATCGGCCCCAGCTTCCGACGCACCGAGGGTTACTTGGTCGGAGAGTCTTCCCGCGGTGAGCCTGGCTTCTGGGTCTTGGCTTTGAGCTCGGGCGGATCTGCACCAGCTCGCGGAGGTGCGGAGTCGGGAGATTCCGGCTTCGTGCCCTTTTCGGCCCCGTCCTTGCGCGCCGGGCGCGGACGCCGCATCGGCGACTCCGCGAAAGGCTTGCAGAAGCGCCGCCACTCGTTCTCCCACCCGGAGATCACCAGGTGGCGCAACTTCTGGGCTGCCACATCCTCCGGGGAGATATCGAGGCTCATCCGGCTCACTTTCTGGAAGATCTCCTCGAGCGCCTTGTCCGCGATGTGGTAGACGCGCAGGTCATCCAGGCTCCGCCCCTTCAGGCCCGGGTAGCTCGACGGCAACCTCACGACGCGATTGTCGGTCAAGGCCTCGAGGAGATAGGGCACCGAAGGGAGCCCGATCTCGGCCAACTTCTGAACGATCGCATCGGCCGTGGTGGAATCGTCCTCGCTCGGCTGCAGCGCGAGCGCCCCCAGGAGCTCCACCACTTCGCGGTTAGTCAGCTTGCCCCCATCCAGCGTGACCTTGTCCCAGAACAGCTTTGCCATGCGGCGCCGCAAGTTGAGCACCGCAGACTCCTCGCTTTTCACGTTGGCCTCGGTCAGGTCCGGGAGCTCGTACGTCTCGACCAGCTGCCCCTTGGAATCGCGGATGAGCAGCACTGCAGTGCCGGAATATTTCCAGGCAGCGGCGCTGTCGAGCACTTTG
>Ga0075418_10006823_pt1 | contig 12869 bp, 11 predicted proteins | sample SoiMetdeltSBSDD2_FD_81776 | JGI IMG/M metagenome (GOLD analysis project Ga0075418, IMG submission 81776) | Bulk soil microbial communities from a Populus tree surrounding site in Tennessee, USA - Soil MetaG P. deltoides SBSDD2 | ecosystem: Environmental > Terrestrial > Soil > Tree plantation...
GGGCGGGACGAACTCGAGGCTGGGGAGATGTGGAGCTGCAACTCCGTCATCTCCTGGGCGCTCGCCCGTGCTGGGCTCGACCCCGAAACGATCCGGCTTCCCTCGCATGGCCGGGCACCGGGATGGGACGCGGGTGAGGCTGCGGATCTTCTGGTCGGGGTACGCAGCAAGAACGAGCCGCCCACCAGAGGGAGCCGAGCCATGTACATCGGGATCGGAACGATCGTGTTGATCCTGGCCATCATCGTCGTGGTGATGCTGCTACGCGGTCGCAGCGTCTGACTCGAAGGAGGTCGTAGTCGTGGGTGCCGTCGACAAGGCGAAGAACACCGCACAACAAGCCAAAGGCAAGGTCGAGGAAGCCGCCGGCGAGGTCACGGGCAACCCTCGCCTCCGCCGCAAGGGCCGCGCCAACCAGCTGAAGGGTCGGCTCAAGCAGACCGGCGAGCGCATCAAGGACAAGCTGAACGACCGACGCTGAGAGCTGCCCGTCCAAGCGCGATGATTTCTGCGGCCGTCTCCGGTCAACTCCTCAGAGCAGATCCATCCGAGCCCGGAGGAACCGTGACCGAGCAGACCGCCAGCGCCCTCCCCCCAGTCGTCGACCGGCAGACCTGGCAGGCCGCCCTCGACGATCTGCGTATCCGGGAGAAGGCCGCCACCCGTGAGCTCGACGCCATCGCTGCACAACGCCGCAGACTGCCGATGGTCGAGCTCCCGGACTACACACTGATCGGTCCGGACGGCCCCACCCGACTGGTCGACGTGTTCGACGGGCGGTCCCAACTCATCGTCTACAACCACATGTGGTCCGATGGCGCGGAGTGGCAGTGCGGCGGCTGTACCGGGCTGACGTCGCAGTACGTACGTCTGGGCTTCCTCGACAACTACGACGCCCGCTTCGTCATCGTCACCAACGGGCCCATCGAAGAAGCGCTGGCCTACAAGGCCAAGGTCGGCAACAAGATGGACTGGTACTCGTCGTCGGAAAGCTCGTTCGGCGCCGACGTCGGCGCACCCCCCGGCGCGGGCTTCGCAGTGAACGTGTTCCTCCGCGACGGCGACAAGGTCTACCGCACCTGGCACACCGACGGCCGCGGTACCGAACAGCTCAGCTACACCTTCGCGTTGGTCGACATCCTGCCGTGGGGCCGCCAGGAGGAATGGCAGGACTCACCCGACGGTTGGCCGAAGTCGCCCACCTACTCCAGGTGGCTCGACTCTCCCGATGTCGCCCGGCTCTACGGCCCGAAGTGACGGCGACGGAGCCTGCACGCCACGGTCACCTGGCGATCAACGGTCTGAGCCTGAGGCGAGGGTTCACCCGGAATGGATGACGACCACACTCGGACTGGTCTTCAGAGTGCGTCGTCATCGAGGCGGTGACGGCGTCGCGGACAGTCTCAACAAGATGCCCGACGAGCGCCTCCGCTACCAGTACCCAGCGACATGGAGGTCTGAGATGGGTTGCCTCTTCGCACTCATGGCAGGCGCGTTCCCGCGGTTTGCGTTGTTCATCTACTGGGTCGCGAGACCCGAGAGGTTCGACGCCGTGTTCTCGTCGTTCATCGGGCCGCTGCTGGGCCTCATCTTCCTGCCGTTCGCGACGTTGATGTACGCCCTCCTGTGGGTGCCTGGCGGTCTCACCGGGTGGGACTGGTGCTGGGTCGTGTTCGCCGGGATGCTCGACGTCACCCACTGGGCCGTGAGCGCGGGCCAGCGCAACCAGATCCCGGGTCGGCAAGCGGCCTGACGGCCTCAGTCGTCCTCGACGCGCAGGCCGAGGTCGAGGTCGACATCCAAGCTCGCATCTGACGGTGAGGACGCCTCGGCCCGTCAGATCGCATCATCCAGGTCGGGTGAGGCCGATCGGCGTCCGATCTGCGCTTCATGACCTGAGAGCACCAGTCGATGGGAGGCCCGAGATGCCAGAGAACAAGCCGAACATCCTGGTGATCTGGGGTGACGACATCGGGATCACGAACCTGAGCTGCTACAGCGACGGGTTGATGGGCTACCGGACGCCGAACATCGATCGGATCGCCGAGGAGGGCATGCGCTTCACCGATTCCTACGGTGAACAGAGCTGCACTGCGGGGCGGTCGTCGTTCATCACCGGTCAGAGCGTGTTCCGCACCGGCTTGAGCAAGGTCGGTCTGCCTGGGGCCGACCTCGGTCTGCGGGCGGAGGACCCTACGATCGCCGAGCTCCTCAAGCCGTTCGGCTACGCGACGGGACAGTTCGGCAAGAACCACCTCGGCGACAAGAATCCGTTCCTGCCGACCGTGCACGGCTTCGACGAGTTCTTCGGCAACCTCTACCACCTCAACGCCGAGGAGGAACCGGAGCTCCCCGACTATCCATCGGCCGCCGACTTCCCCCAGTTCGGCCCACGGTTCCGGCCACGCGGCGTCCTCCACTCCTGGGCCACCGACGACGATGACCCAACCGACGAAGGCCGCTACGGCCGGGTCGGCAAGCAACGGATAGAGGACACCGGCCCGCTCGACCGCAAGCGCATGGAGACCATCGATGACGAGGTGATGACCCACGCGCTCGACTTCATCGACCGCCAGCACGGCGACGGCGTGCCGTTCTTCGCCTGGGTCAACACCACCCACATGCACCTGCGGACCCATCCGAAGCCCGAAAGCATCGGCCAGGCGGGCCGTTGGCAATCGCCCTACCACGACACGATGATCGACCACGACAAGCACGTGGGCGTGCTGCTCGACAAGCTCGACGCACTCGGCATCGCCGAGGACACGATCGTGCTCTACAGCACCGACAACGGCCCGCACATGAACACCTGGCCCGACGCCGGCATGACGCCGTTCCGCAGCGAGAAGAACACCAACTGGGAAGGCGCTTTTCGGGTGCCCGAGGTGATTCGCTGGCCCGGCCGGATCGCGGCCGGGAGCATCTCCAACGGGATCGCGGGCCACCACGATTGGCTCCCGACCTTCCTCGCCGCCGCGGGAGACCCCGACATCGTCGAGAAGCTCAAGACCGGCCATCAGGCGGGTGACAAGAACTTCAAGGTTCACATCGACGGCTACAACCTGCTGCCCCACCTGACCGGCGAGACCGACCAGAGCCCCCGCCCCGGCTTCGTCTACTTCTCCGACGACGGCGACCTCCTCGCGCTGCGCTATGACAACTGGAAGATCGTCTTCATGGAGCAGCGCGCCCAGGGGACCCTCCAGATCTGGGCCGAACCGTTCGTGGCGCTGCGTGTCCCGAAGATGTTCAACCTCCGCACCGATCCCTTCGAGCGGGCCGACATCACCTCGAACACCTACTGGGACTGGATGGTCGACCACGTCTACCTGTGCATGGCCGCACAAGCCCTCATCGCACAGTTCCTGGCCTCGTTCCAAGAGTTCCCACCACGACAGAAGGCGGCCAGCTTCACCGTCGACCAGGTGCTCGAGAAGCTCCAAGCCGCGATCACCACCGGCCGGTAGTGGGACCGCCATGACCGAGGAGCTGCTCTCGAGATGGCGTGACACCCCAACCAAACAGGCGATCTGCGACTTCGTCCGGCGCACGTGCGGAGAGGACGGATCGGTCGCCGTGCCGGTCGAGGAACGGGTCGCGGTGTTCGACAACGACGGCACGCTGTGGTGCGAGAAGCCCATGCCGATCCAACTCGACTTCATCCTCCGCCGCCTCGTCGAGATGGCCACGGCTCAACCGCAGCTGCGCGACCGTCAGCCGTGGAAGGCCGCCTTCGAGGGCGACCTCGGTTGGTTCGGTGCGGTCATGGTCCAGCACTACGCGGGGGACGACACCAACGTGCGGATCCTGGCGGGCGGGATCCTGTCCGCATTCGCCGGGATCAGCGTCGAGGACTTCGAGGAGCGATCGGATGCCTTCCTCCGCAGCGCGAGACACCCGACGCTCGGTAGCACCTACGTCGAGTGCGGTTACACGCCGATGGTCGAACTGCTCCGCTACCTGGACGCCAACGGATTCCCCAACTACATCGCCCGGGTGGACCATCGTCAGCATCAAGAACGACTGGGCCACCGTCTTCTGATCGTGATCACCGCGTCCAGTCGGACATGGGCGAGACCTCAGGCTGCCGGCAAGCGAGGGTTGGCCGCGACGGCCTGCTGGTGGGTGCGTTCGGGGAGGAGCTCGATCGCGCCGGCGAGGAAGCAGAGCGCGCCGACGAAGGTGCCCAGGTTCATGAGCACGACGTTGCGGGGTTGGTCGGAGGCGGGGACGATGTGCGATGCGACCGCGGAGGCGCCGAAGGCGATCGACCCGGCGAGGTTCAGGGCGGTGATCCGCCAGGACAGGTCGCGGGGACGCCACGACCACCACCCCTCGGTGACCTCGACCCAAGCCAGGCCGCTCGCCACCAGGAAGCAGATCGACCCGAGCGCGTCGGGCGTCCACACGAGCCGGTTGGCCTCGGTGGCTGACAGGTGCTCGCGCAGCGCGTCGTAGGTGCTGAGGTTGAACAGCAGCGTGCCGGCCAACTGCACGAGTGTGGCCCACCACTCGACCCGCTGCGGCGCCCAGTAGAGCAGGCGCCACCGTTGCCTCGCTGCTCCCGCCGGCGACGGCGCGGGGGCGTTCGCGACCTCGAGGTACTGGAGGCCGGCGGCGACGGTGAAGAAAAACGACCCCACGAAGAACGTGACCGCGTCGGCGGCGACCCCGACGGCGTCGACGTAACCGGGCGCTGCGCCGACCGCGAAGCACACCGAGCCGACGGCGAACAGGACGCCGATCCACCACGCGACCGCGCCCGGCGCCCACCAGGTCGACCCCCGGCCCGTGTCGAGAACCAAGGACTGCTTGCGCAGCCGGCGCGACGTCGAACCCATCCGCACCACCGATCGTCGCTCGCTGGCGGCTACTGGCGGGCCACCAGCACGCTGATGTGGTCCATCACGACGAACAGCAACCCATCTGCCTTCCTCCGATCTCGTTGGTGCGACCTAGTGGCGGAAGCCGTCGCCGCCGCTGCGCGGAAGGGCTGCCGGGAGCTGGTCGAGGTACTCGATGTGACGGCGGAGATCATCGATCAGCAGGTCCGCCAGGTCGTGGGAGACGCCATTGCGGATCACGATCCGGAGGGCGGCGAGGTCCTGACGGTTCTCCGGGAAGGAGTAGGCCGGCACGAGCCAGCCCCGGTCGCGCAAACGCTCCGAGACGTCGAACACGGTGTAGGGCCGATCAGCGTCGTCGATGGTGAACGCGAACACCGGCAGCTCGCTGCCGTCGGTCAGCAGCCGGAACCGGCCCAGCTCGGCGATCCTGTCGGCGGTGTAGCGGGCAACGTCACGGCACGTCTGCTGGACGCGCCGGTAGCCGTCGAAGCCCAGCCGCAGGAAGTTGTAGTACTGGGCCGCCACCTGGTTGCCGGGGCGCGAGAAGTTGAGAGCGAACGTCGGCATGTCGCCCCCCAGGTAGTTGACGTGGAACACCAGATCCTCGGGTAGGGCGTCGGGGTCGCGCCACACGACCCACCCGACACCCGGGTACACCAGCCCGTACTTGTGGCCCGAGGCGTTGATCGACTTCACGCGCGGGAGCCGGAAGTCCCACACGAGATCGGGGTCGATGAAGGGCGCGACGAAGCCGCCCGAGGCGCCGTCGACGTGGACCGGGACGTCGAGCCCAGTCTCGGCTTGGAGCCGGTCGAGCGCCGCGCAGATGTCGGCGACCGGCTCGTACGACCCGTCGAAGGTCGAGCCGAGCACGGCCACCACCCCGATCGTGTTCTCGTCGCACTGCGCCACCGCCGGCCCGGGGGTGAGGTGGTAGGTGTCACCCTCCATGGGCACGAGGCGGACCTCGACGTCCCAGTAGCGGCAGAACTTCTCCCAGCACACCTGGACGTTGGCGCCCATGACCATGTTGGGCCGGTCGCTGGGGGCGCCGGCGGCGCGGCGCCGATCGCGCCAGAGCCACTTCAGCGCCATCCCCGCGAGCATCGCCGCCTCGCTCGAACCTGTGGTCGACGTCCCCGTGGCCTGCTCCTCGTCCGGGGAGCTCCACAACCGGCTCAGCATGTTGACGCAGCGCTGCTCGAGCTCGGCCGTGCGCGGGTACTCGTCCTTGTCGATCATGTTCTTGTCGAACGTCTCGGCCATGAGACGCTCCGCCTGCGGCTCCATCCACGTCGTCACGAACGTGGCCAGGTTGAGCCGGGCGTTGCCGTCGAGCATCAGCTCGTCCCGCACGAACTGGTAGGCGGTGTCCGGATCCATCTCGACATCGGGCATCTGGTGTCGCGGTGCCCGGATCGCTTCCCCGGGTCGTGCATAGATGGGGCTGAGCAGGACCGGTCGCAGGTCCTCGATGAGCTTGCGGTGCAGGGCCACGGCGGTCAGCGGGTGCGCAGCTCGCGACCGTGCGCCGTGAGCGCCCAGGTCACGAGGACGTCCAGCGTGATCACGACGAGCGACGGGATGCCGCCGTGCGGCTGGCTGCTCATGATGACGTTCCTCTCGTGAGAGAGCCTCTTGCTGTCAGTGGCCACGATGGGCAACCCGCTGGTCACCGTCATCACCCACCTTGGATGAGATGGTCACGTCGACCCGCCCGCGGGGTCGACGTCGCGCTCGAGGGAACGGATGGTCGCCCGCCGGTAGCGAACCATCCCTCGAGGATGAGGCCCGTCGGTGCTCGCGCCGGGGACACTCGGGTGAAGCACCGGCGACGGAGGCGAGCATGGGAACGTCCTTCCGGGCCAGGATCACCATCGGCACGACGACGGGCGAGTGAACCTCGTTCTCGCGATCGTCATCGTCGTGGCCGCTACCGCGGGGGCCATCACGGCGATGCTGTTGGTCCGGCGGACCGCCCCCGACGGCGGCTACTTCAACGACGGCGACCGCGCCGCCGGCGTGTTCGGCGTGCTGGCCACGGGGTTCGCGGTGCTGCTCGGCTTCGTGGTGTTCCTCTCCTTCACCAGCTTCGACGCCGCCCGTTCCGGGGCCGAGACCGAGGCGCTGGTGGTGGGCCAGCAGGTCGAGACCGCCCAGTTCTTGCCGCCAGAGGTCGTCGACGAGCTCACCGGCGAGTTGGTCTGCTACGCCCGCTCGGTGGCCGGGGTGCAGTGGGAGCTCATGGAGTCCGGCAGCCTCGGCGAGCAGGTCAACCCGTGGGCGGTCGAGATGTTCCGGACGTTGCGGACGGTCGAGCCCGGGACGGGGACCGAGCAGTCGGCCTACGACCGATGGCTCGACCAGACCGCGACCCGCGAAGAAGCCCGCAGCGCCCGGATCCACGGCGCGGTCGGGGTGATCCCCACACCGTTGTGGGTGGTGCTGTTCTTCAGCGCCGGGCTCATCTTCCTGTACATGCTGTTCTTCGCCGACAGCGGCGAGCGGGCGGTGGTCCAGGCGCTGCTCATCGGGGTCGTGGTCGCGGTGATCACCGCGCTGCTGCTGCTCCTCGGCTTCCTCGACCACCCGGTCCACAGCGGCGTCGGCGGTCTCCGTCCCGTCGCCATGGAGCGCACGCTGGAGGTCATCGACCAGGAGCTGGCGATCAGCGGCCACGACGCGCCCCTCCCCTGCGACACCCGCGGCAACCGGGTGCCGGCCTAGGCGGGAGGCGCGGCGTGGTCTGGCTCACATCCCTGCCAGCGGGACTGCTCGTGGCGGGCTGGCTGGCGTTCGCCCTGCTGGTGGCGTTCGGCGCCCGACTGGCGGTGCGGACCTTCGTCCCGGCAGGCGAGCACGACCAGGCGCAGCGCGTGGCCTCGCCCCTCATGCCCGCCCTCGGGGCCGCCTTCGGGGTGCTGATCGCGCTCACGCTGGCCGGCGAGGCCGGCTACCTCAGGTCGGCGGAGGATGTCGTGGCCGACGAGGCTGCGGCCTCGGCCCGGCTGGCCTGGGCGGCGACCAGCCCGGGTGTGCGGACGGAACCCATCCACGCCGCCCTGCGCGACTACCTCCGGGTGACACGGGCCCACGAGTGGAGGGGCGCACCCGCCGCCGAGGGCGACGCGCGCGTCGCCGTCGCCCTGGCCAGGCTGGAGCACGAGGTGCGGACCGAGGCCGCCCGGTCCGACCTGGGCACACCGGCCAGCACCGAACTGCTCGCCTCGCTCGACGCGATCACCAGCGATCGACGGCACCGCATCGCAGCGGCGTCACGTCAGATCCCGGTGCTCTACGTCGTCACGCTGGTCGTGGGCGGCGCCGTCCTGATCGCCAACGCCGGCGCCCTGAGCAGCCACAGCAGCCCCCGGACCTCGCTCCTCGTCCTCGGCCTGGCGGTCGTCGTCGGGCTGAGCCTCGCCCTGCTGTTCTCGCTCGCCGCGCCCTGGCGGGGCCCGCTCGTCGTCAGCGGCCACCCCCTCGACGACGTCCTCGACGACCTCGAGAGCGGCTACTTCACCTGACTCGCCGATCGAGGCCGGACTCGTCGCCGAAGTGGGACCGGGCCACGGTCTCGGGGATGGCCGTGGGCCAATGCGTACTGGTTGCAGGTCGGGAGATTTCATCCCGATCGGGTGATGCGGGGTCCGCGGCCCCTTCCTTAACCTCCTCTCGGTACGGCTCAAGGAGGGAGATCCCTGTGTCATCTCCCGGCGACGAGACGCCGACCACAAGCGGCGGGCGCCCGCACGTGCTCGTGCTCGGGGGCGGCTTCGGCGGCATCGCCGCGGCCCGGAGGTTGAAGGATGCCGACGTCGACGTCACGCTGGTCGACCGGAACGACTTCCACACCTTCCAGCCGCTCCTGTACCAGGTCGCGACCGACCTGCTCGAGACGTCTGCGTGTGGCCATCCCCTGCGCGACCTGTTCCACGAACAGCCGCACGTCGCCGTCCACGCGGCCACCGCGACCAGCATCGACCTCGCCCGGCGCGAAGTGCGGTTCGCCGAGATGGCACCCCTCCCCTACGACTACCTGGTGCTGGGTTTGGGTGCCCGGGTCAACTTCTTCGGCGTCGAGGGTGCCGAGCAGCACGCCTTCCCGATGTACACGCTCGCCGATGCCGTGCGCCTCAAGGAGCACGTCCTCCAGAGATGGGAGGCGGCGGACCGGGATCCGGCGCTGGTGGACGACGGCGCGGTCAACGTCGTCGTCGTGGGCGGCGGGCCCACGGGCATCGAGAGCGCCGGCGCGCTGGCCGAGCTGTACCGCAACAACTTCGCCCAGGACTACCCCGCGATCGCGCAGGACCAGGCGCGCATCGTCCTCGTCGAGGCCGGCCCGGCGCTGATGTCGATGTTCAAGCCCGATATCCGCGCCTACACGAAGAAGGCGCTGGAGAAGTGGGGCGTCGAGGTGCTGCTGGGCGAGGTCGTCGCGTCGGTCGACTCGACGCGCGTCACCCTCCGATCGGGAAGGGTGCTCAAGGCGCACACGCTGATCTGGGGTGCCGGCCTGCAGGCGAGCTCCGTTGTCGACTCGCTCGGCCTCGAGTTGCAACACGGCAACCGCGTCCCGGTCGCACCGGACCTGAGCGTCGCCGGCCATCCCGAGGTGTTCGCCGTCGGCGACATCGCCTGGATCACCGACCAGAAGACGAAGGATGTGCTCCCGCAGCTCGGCTCGGTCGCGCTCCAGGCCGGAGAGCGAGCGGGCGAGAACGTCGCCCGGCTCGTCGCCGGCAAGGACACCGAGCCGTTCGTCTATCACGACAAGGGCACGATGGCGACGATCGGTCGCGGCGCCGCGGTGATCCAGACCCATGGCGGGCGCACGATCAAGGGCAAGACGGCGTCGCTGGCCTGGGGCGCGGTCCACCTGACGCTCCTGTCCACCGGCGAGGACCGGGCCAAGGCCGTCGTCGACTGGACCTGGGCGGGGTTCACCCACGAGCGCGCCGGCCGGATCTCGGTGAGGACCGACCAGGACTGAACGAGGGAGCTCGACGATGGCACGACCCAACGGCGGGAGCAGCCCCGGACGACAGCCGGCGGACGTCCTCGTGGTCTTCGGGATCACCGGTGACCTGGCCAAGGTGATGACGTTCCGATCGCTGTACCGCCTCGAGCGACGCGGGTTGCTGTCGTGCCCGATCGTCGGGGTGGCGGTCGACGACTGGACCGACGACGACCTCCGGCAGCGCGCCCGCGAGGCGATCGAGGGGACCGGCGAGGTCCTCGATCCCCCGGTGTTCGATCGCTTCGCCGCCCGGCTGTCCTACGTGCAGGGTGACTTCGCCGAGGCCGCCACCTACGAACGGGTGGCGACGGCGATCAAGGGCGCCGAGCAGCCGGTGTTCTACCTGGAGATCCCGCCGTTCCTGTTCGGCACCGTCGTCCAGGGCCTGGACGGTGCCGGTCTCGCAGCCACGGCCCGGGTGGTCGTCGAGAAGCCGTTCGGTCACGACCAGGACTCGGCCCGGGCGCTCGCCGCCGAGCTCCACCAGCACCTCGACGAGTCCCAGATCTACCGGATCGATCACTTCCTGGGGAAGATGGGTCTCGAGGAGCTCCTCTACCTCCGTTTCGCCAACACGATGCTCGAGCCCGTGTGGGACCGGCACAGCCTCGAGTGCGTCCAGATCACCATGGCCGAGAGCTTCGGCGTCGAGGACCGCGGTCACTTCTACGACCCCGTCGGCGCGCTGCGCGACGTGGTGGTCAACCACCTCATGCAGGTGGTCTCGGCCACCGCCATGGAGGCACCCGCCGGTGGTGATCCCGAGACGATCAAGGCTGCCCAGCTCGCGGTCTTCCGGGCCGTCGAGACGGCCGACCCGGCCCACTACGTGCGCGGCCAGTACGACGGCTACCTCGACACCGAGGGCGTGGCGGCCGGCTCGACCACCGAGACGTACGCCGCCCTGCGCCTCGACATCGACAACTGGCGGTGGTCGGGCGTGCCCTTCTTCATCCGCACCGGCAAGCACCTGGCCGCCACGCAGACCGAGGTCAGGCTGGTCTTCGAGCGCCCACCCAGGCTCGGTTTCGGGTTCACCGGCGACCGTGCACCGGAGCCCGATCAACTCGTGATCAAGCTCGACCCGACGACGGGCATCAGGCTCCGCATCGACGCACGACGGGCCGATGCCGATGGCCCGGAGCCCATCACCCTCGACATGGAGTTCGCCCAGGAGGGCGGCGAGGGTGCGACGCCGTACGAGGTGCTGCTCCACGCGGCGATGGTCGGCAACAGCACCCGCTTCACCCGCCAGGACGGTGTCGAAGAGACCTGGCGGATCATGCAACCCCTGCTCGATGCCCCACCTCCGGTCCACCGCTACCCGCAGGGATCCTGGGGGCCGGCCGCCGCCGACGCGATCGTCGCGGGTCACAGCCAGTGGCACACCCCCTGGGAGGCGTCATGAGCAGTGCCAGAGCATCTTCGGCACAGCGTGAGCAGAGCGCGGCGATGCCGTCGCCGTTCCCACCGATCGAGGACTACGCGTTCCTCTCCGACTGCCACACCGGTGCCCTGGTCGCTCCCGACGGGGGCGTCGGCTGGCTGTGCGTGCCGCGCTTCGACGCGCCCAGCGTGTTCGGCACCCTGCTCGACCGCGAGGCGGGGTTCTTCCGGCTAGGGCCGTTCGGCATCAACGTCCCGACCGCACGGGCCTATGAGCCGGGCACCAACATCCTCACCACGACGTGGAACGCTCCGGGTGGTTGGGTCGTCGTCCGCGACGCGCTGACCATGGGCCCCCGCCAGGGCGAGGACGAGGTCACACCGCACACCCGGCCCCCGGCCGACGACGACGCCGACCACACCCTGGTCCGGACGGCCGTCTGCATCGAAGGTGAGGTCGAGGTCGAACTGGTCTGCGAGCCCGTGTTCGACTACGGCCGCACGACGGCCGCCTGGACCCTGGTCGACGGGAGCCGTCACACCGGCGATGCCTCGGGGGCCGGCCAGACCATCCGGCTGCAGACCGACATGGAGCTCGGCATCGAGGGCGACCGGGTGCGGGCCCGGCACGTGCTGAGGCCGGGTGACCAGGTGTTCTGCGCCCTGTCGTGGGCCGCCGGGCTCGCCGTTCCGCGCGACGTCGACGAGGCCAGCGAGCGCCTGGCGGCTACGACGCGCTTCTGGCGGGCCTGGCTCGGGCGGGCGCGTGCCGTCGATCACCCCTACCGGCAGGCGCTCGAGCGGTCGGCGCTGGCGATCAAGGGCCTCACCTACATGCCCACCGGCGCGACGGTCGCCGCCCTCACCACCTCGCTGCCCGAAACCCCCGGAGGCGAGCGCAACTGGGACTACCGCTACACGTGGATGCGCGACTCGACCTTCACCCTCCAGGCGCTCCACTACCTGGACCTGGACTGGGAGGCCGACGAGTTCATGCAGTTCACCCGCGACCTCGAGGCCAACAGCGACGGCGCGCTCCAGATCATGTACGGGATCGACGGCCGTCGCGACCTCACCGAGACCACGCTCGACGAGCTGTCCGGCTACCGGGGCGCCCGACCCGTACGGGTCGGCAACGGCGCCTTCGATCAGCGGCAGAACGACGTGTTCGGCGCGGTGCTCGACTCGATCCTGCTCCACACCCGGCGCAGCGAGCGCCTGCCGAGGGGCCTGTGGCCGCTCGTGCAGTCGCAGGCCGCGTGCGCCACCGAGGTGTGGCGGGAACCCGACCAGGGCATCTGGGAGGCGCGGGGCAAACCGCAGCACTACGTGTCCTCCAAGCTCATGTGCTGGGTGGCCCTCGACCGCGCCGCCAAGCTGGCCGAGATCCGGGGTGATGCCGACCAGGCGGCGAGGTGGCGAGACGTCGCCAACGAGATCAGGGCCGACATCCTCGGGCATGGCCTCGACGACCGGGGCGTGCTGCGCCAGCACTACGACACCGACGCGCTCGACGCCTCGACGCTGCTGGCCGCGATCTTCGGGTTCCTCCCCGGTGACGACGAGCGGCTGCGCGCCAGCGTCCTGGCCATCGCCGACGAGCTCACCGAGCA
>Ga0075418_10006824_pt1 | contig 12869 bp, 9 predicted proteins | sample SoiMetdeltSBSDD2_FD_81776 | JGI IMG/M metagenome (GOLD analysis project Ga0075418, IMG submission 81776) | Bulk soil microbial communities from a Populus tree surrounding site in Tennessee, USA - Soil MetaG P. deltoides SBSDD2 | ecosystem: Environmental > Terrestrial > Soil > Tree plantation...
AACGATCCCGCTACTGCCCTAACTCACTTTGAAACTGCGCTTCGTCTGTTCACACAAGTCTCGGGCGTGATGGAAGCTGCACGCGTGCAGGCCAGGATGGGCCAGGCTTACACGCTGCAAAACAAACTCGAAAACGCAAATACGTATTATCAAAAGGCACTGACGACGTTTCAGTCGCTTTCCGATCGCCTGAACGCATCGGCGACGCTCTTTGCTCTGGGCCAGTTGAAGATGGCTCAAAACGATCTTGGGACGGCAGAAGAATACCTGCGCCAGTCGATCGATGTCACCGAAGACATGCGCCGTACTCCCACGAGCAGCGATCTCACCGTGGCCTTCTCGGCCACGACCCACGAACGTTACGAACGCTACATCGATTGCCTGATGCGCCAGAGAGCCGCGCAGCCGAGTAAAAACCTTGCGGTAAGTGCTTTTGAGCTCAGCGAGAAGGCGCGCGGCCGATCGCTCAAGGAATTGCTGCAAGCCACGCGGACCAACCTGATTCCGCCAGGTATCGATTCCCAGCTCGCTCAAAGAGAACAATCACTAAGACAATCCCTCACTGTAAAAGAGAACTACAAGATCACGCTGCTGAGTCATAAATACAAACCGGAAGAGTTGGTGGCCCTGGATGCTGAATTGGCCCAACTCGAAAGCCAGTACAAACAAACGATTCAGGCAATCGAAGCGCAGTCGCGCTCCTACGTGCAAATGAGCCAGCCGTCGAGTTGGGATTTGCGCCGTATTCAGGAGCAGGTCGTCGTAAACGACGACACGGTATTGCTGGAGTACAGTATCGGCAAAGACCGTAGCTATGCCTGGACCATCACACGCGATCAGATCGTTAGTCATGAACTACCGGCGGAAGCGGTGATAACTGAAGCTGCGCAGAAGGTCTACACATTGTTATCAGCAGCACCAGGCGCTGAGACTGAAACCAACCTCGCTCAGGCATCGAACCAATTGAGCAGTTTGGTTTTGCAACCGCTCGGCGAATCACTGAACAAGCCCAGAATCATTGTGGTCGCTGACGACGCGCTCAACTACATTCCGTTTCAAATGCTCCCCGACCCCTCGGCAAATTCGCAGCCATTAATTGATCGACATGAGATCATCAATGCTCCGTCTGCGTCGATCCTTGGAGAGCTGCGACAAGAGACGGCGCGGCGGCAACCGCCTGCGAAGATGCTCGCAGCTTTTGGCGATCCGGTTTTTGCTTCCAACTATGCGCTATACAAAGGTTCGGGCGACGGCGAATTAGTCGCCGGCGTGCAGCCAGGCGCAGATCGGTGGCGAACCGCTTTGCGCGACATCAAAGTCGAGGGAGACACAGTAGACCCAACCAACATTGAGCCGCTTTTTTATACAACTCGCGAGCTGGCAAATCTGCGTGAGGTTGCCGGAAGTGAAACGCTAATCATCACTGGTTTTGACGCTTCGCGTGAGACGCTATTCAAAACCGATCTGAGTCAATATGCGATTGTTCACTTCGCAACGCACGGCGTACTCGATCCTAAGAAGCCCGAAAACTCGGGACTGTTTCTTTCAATGGTCAATCGCGACGCGAAGGAGCAAAACGGATTCATTGGTCTACAGGATATTTACGGCCTGAACGCGCGCGTCGATCTCGTTGTATTGAGTGCATGCCGGACAGGTCTCGGTAAGGAAGTCCGGGGCGAAGGATTAATAGGACTAACACGCGGATTCATGCATGCGGGTGCGTCGAGCGCTGTGGCGAGTCTGTGGAGTGTGGACGATCAGGCAACATCCGAATTGATGAAGCACTTTTATTCAAATATGCTGCAAAATGGAATGCCGCCTGCCGCAGCGTTGCGTGAGGCTCAGAACACAATCCGAAAGGATCGGCGGTGGAGTTCCCCGTACTATTGGTCGGCGTTCACCTTTCAAGGTAACTACGATCAGCGCATCAGTGTTCCATCACCGGGCGGCTGGTCCAATCGTATGAAGGTTGTCGTGGTGGTTTCGGTTGTTGGTCTGCTATTGCTGGGGACAGTGGTCTGGGTTCGCTTGCGTCGCGGTCGGGCAGTCTAGTCAAGTCCTCCTCTGCGTATCTCTGCGTTGCTCTGCGCCTCTGCGGTTAATTATTTTTACCAGTTATTTACCGCAGAGGCGCAGAGGAACGCAGAGATACGCAGAGTTAAAACCAGGCCACTACCCGTTATTCAACGATGAATCGATAATCTCCCGGGATTTGCTGTTCTTTCCCGTCGGCGCCGGTAACAAATAGTCTCAATGCGTAGTAGCCCCGCGGGAGTTGGCCCGCCGGGATTACGGCCACGACAGTATTGCCTTCCTGCCCCGCCAACTGCACCGGCTTTGTGTTGCGCCCATCGTCTAATTCGGCACGATAGTTTGCGCCCGGTGCTACAGATCCAGGAACAGTCAGCGACGCTCTTACTTCGCCGGCGTTCGGACTCAATGTGACTCTGGGAACTTGAACGTCACCCGGGCCACGCCTGCCTGCACTATTCGTAAGCACGACAGCCACGTGTGTCTGCGGCTGCGGACGAGAAATAAACACGGTAACAGCTATGACGATCAGCACTGCGGTGACTGTGGCAATCGCAAGCGTCCAGGTTTTTTTATTCAAAAGAGAGCGGAGTTGTTCGAACCACGTTTCGCGTTGCGGCGCCGGATGCTGGAGACAATTAAGCGCAACGGCGAAGGTATACATCTTTTTTCCCTCAGAAGAGGCCAAAAAATGGCGCTCAAACCACTCGCGCTCGTTTTGACGCAATCCCCCCGTGCGGTATTCCTCGACCAGTTCTCCCTTTAATGTCTCAAACTCCTCAAAGAGGTCGTCGTCAAGCATCAATTGTTCTTCTGTCTTCTGTTGCTCGTCGTCGCTGAGCTGCCCCAGAAGATAGTTTCTGATGCTCGCCTGATCAATGCTGCTAAGTGCCATTAGGGATGCTTTCTGGCCTGCGGGAAGACCCTTCAACTAAATATGGATTCCGAGGCCAAATCGTTTCTCCAATTGGGAGCTGTTGTAAGCGTTGCTCCATACACTCCCTGAGCCGTGCATGGATATGAAAGACCCTTATTCTAAGGGCATTGATGGAGATTCCCAATTCTTCGGCAAGTCGCTTTCGATTCTTGATTCGTTCCCCTTTTTCCCCTTGCTGATATCGAAGCGTCGTGTCTTTGTCGACAGCAGGCAATTCCTGCAAACACAGGTCGAGCAAACCACACACATGCTCGAGCTCGGTGGGGCTCGGATCGGGAGGCGGCGCGTCGGGTAAAGGCTTCTTTTTCAGTTGTTCGAGGAAGATTTTCTTGGCAACGGCATAAAAGTACAAAGCCGGATCGCCCACGTAGCTTTGTAACAGGCTATCAATTTTCCCTGCGACGACGTTGATAGTCTTGTCGGCCAGATCTTCGGGATCAGCACAACCCTTTCCGGCAAGGATCTTGATCAACCGGAAGCGAATTCGCTCGTACTTCTCTCCCGCCTTATCACGGTCAGGATCGAGCCAGCGCAATAGCTTATCGAAAGCTTCCTTGGTAGGTCCTTGATTCATTGGGGGAAAACGGCCAGCGAAGCACGCGCAGAGTAATGGCTGGCATGAGGCGATGTCAATCGACGTAATTGTCTTGTGCCTTTTTGTGGCCTAAATTCTGTCTCACGACTCGAAGAGCCTCATAAGGTTCTGAGAAACGCGATGAGAGCCTGTCGGTCGGCGCGCGTCAGATCGAGGCCGAATGGATGTCCTTTAATTGCTCGCGCGTTCACGCCGGCTCCTTTAAAACCCGTCGGCACGTAATCAGCACGCAGACGCCGCGGATCAAACCAGTCTTCCAGAGTTGCTACCGAGCCATTGTGCTCGAATGGACCTCGATACCAAACACCCTTGAGTGACGGCACTTTGTAATAACCAGTACCACGTCGCGTCCGCGTAGCGAGACGCGGATCTGTACCTACCGACGCGCGCAGAATATCGTACTTTTGCCGGTGTTCTTCAGGTACGTCGAACCCATCGGCGGGTACGAGCGCGTTGCTGGTGTAGAGAGGCGGTGTGTGACAAGCAGCACATCCTTCGCGCTCGAAAATTTTCTGGCCGCGCGATGCCAACCGGTCAAACTTATTCGGATTCGGCGGCGGCTTGAGCGAATAAATATAGAGCGCAAGTGCGTACAGTTGCTCATCACTATTGCGTAGCAGCTTCGAGGGATCGGGCAAGGTGCGAAAATCCTTCGCGGCAGGAATGAATCCACCGTAGCTCGCCAGATTGTCCGCGCCCTGATTCAACGCAGCGTAGCGCATCATGTCCGCAATCGAGCGATGACGTTGAAGGCCGGTGTGATCGAGATATTTTCGATCCTTGATCCCGATCAAATCCGGTACCTGCGGCGGAAACAACGGGTTCGTACCATGTCGCGCAATGACTCCCGGCGGTATTGCCGTATGCATCTCGGCAAGCTTTTCAAGCGACAACTTTTGGATCTCATTTAATGGATCCGGCTTGACCCATGGCGCACCAAAGAAAGAATTTTCAAAACGAAGCAAGCGTTCGAGCGTGAAGTTGTTTACCGTCAGGGCGGCGGCTTTCTCGAAAGGGAAATTTCCCTGTGCGCCCTTCACGACAGTTCCATCTGACATTACTCGCGTATGACTCAGCGTGCAGGAGATTTTTCCGAGTTCGACTTTCCCTTTCTCTCTGATCACGTAACGAAACCATGGCAATGTGCCGTCCTTTGTCGCAGACACGTGGAGCTTTTCGTACCACTGTGGATTTCTAACATCCGAGATCTGTGCGATGTCGCCGTAAGAAATCGGCGAGTCGAATACGAGTTCTCCCGCTCTGATCCAATCACTTTCAGTCTTGAGCGCGCCGGCATCAAAAGCGGACTGCGGCGCCTGTTGTTTGAGCCACTCCATGTATCCGGCCGGCTCCTTGCCAGGCGCGTACACGGGATAGTTTTTGTAAATAGTTCTGACTGGTATGCGGTAGTAATAGTCGGCCGAGATCTGTTTCGGCGAGGCGGTCGAGTCAACCAGCGGCAGTTGCAAGACGGCCATCTCCGCGTCATCCCAAACGCGCGGGATCACGACACGAGGCTTCGCGGAACTTAGAACGGTAAAGACACTCGCTACAAGTAAGTGCAAGATGACGAAGAACTTTATTCTGTTTGAAGACATACTGAACCGAACTCCTTAAAAATCGAGTTTGGGACAGTACGGCAGAGCTCGATGAAAAGTCCTGAGAGACTTATGAAAAATTTCTGAGAATTACCGGATGGGGATAAGTGCTTGTTCAACCAAAGGTTGTCTTGAAGCGGGCGGCGTAGCGGCGGCTCATGACCAGTGGCTCGGGGATCTGGCGAATGTGAATGCGGTAGGATCGATTGAACCAACTTTCGACTCGCTCGACGTAGTTGATATTGATGATCGTCGAACGATGAATCCGCGTGAAGTGTTTTGCAGGCAGACGTTCTTCCCAGTCTTTTAACGGTTTCAAGACCAGCGACTTCTGTCCGTCGCAGGAAAAGATCTGGGAGTAGTCGCCCATCGCGGAGATGACGATGATGTCGCTGACTTTCAAAAAGCGCGAATGTTCGTCGACTTCGATGAACAAACGGTCTTCATACTCCAGAGCACGAACAGGTGCCACAGACGCCGAATCATGAATCATTAGCCGCTCGATTGCCTGCCCCAACCGGGCCGGGTTGATCGGTTTAAGCAGATAGTCGAGCGCGTTGACCTCAAATGCTCGAATCGCATAAGCGTCAAAGGCCGTAACAAAAATGATCTGGCAGGCGGTGGAAATTTTCTCGAGCAGATCGAAACCCGTCTCACCCGGCAACTGGATATCGAGAAAAACGACGTCGGGCTTTTTAGCCCGTACCAACTCAGCGGCTTGCGCGACAGTCTCAGCCTCGCCGACGACATCGATGATCTCGTGTTCTGCGAGCATCGAGCGCAACTCTTTGCGCGCCAACCTCTCGTCGTCGACAAGTATCGCCGTGAATCGATCCACCTACACCTCTATCTCGATCGTTGCGCGAATCCAGGCGCCATCCTGACGCAGAGAAAAGCTACTCTTGTCAGGATAGAGTTTCGCCAGCCGCTCGCGAACATTCCGTAATCCGATATGCGTCCCGCTGCCATTTGTTGGCGAGTCGAGCCGGCCGGTGTTCGCAACCTCCACTACCAAACGTCCATCTCGCATTCTCGCAGCGATGCAAATCTTCAGCGGTCCGGAGTTGTTTGTCATTCCATGCTTGACGGCGTTTTCCACTAGCGGATGAACCAGGAATGCGGGCAGTTGACATTCTTCCGCCGCCGGCTCGAAATCAAAAGTCACGTCGAGCTTGTCTTCGAATCGAATTTTCTCGATGGCCAAATAATTCTTGATGGCTTCGATCTCCTGACGCAAGTCAACCAGCGCCGAATTGTCGTTCAGCAACGAATAACGGAGGAACTCAGAAAACTCCGTCACCATGCGCTTGGCGCGATGACTGTCTTCGTCAATGGACGCACGAATCGAGTTGAGCGCGTTGAAGAGAAAGTGCGGGTTGAGTTGGTAGCGCAACATGTCGAGCTGCGCGTGATTTGCCAACGCTTCCGCTTGCAGCGTCCGTTCGTGCTCGGACTGCCATTGCCGCCAGTACTTGATGCCGAAATAGAGCGCGCTCCAGCCGACAAGCGTGAACGAATAATCAAGCACTTCAACTGGATACCTGGCCCAGTTGATACTGAAGCCGAATTGCTGGCGATTCATGAGCCACAGACCGGTTTGTTCGCCAAAGGGCCAGAGGCTGCCGAAAGCAAACGACGTGATCAGGATCAGCAACGCGATGAACGGCACCGACTGAGCGCTCCCGATGCGTTTGTAGATTGGCCGCATCAGAGAGGTCAGCACGAAGCCGGCAACCGTCCGGCTGATTTTGACCTGCAACAAACCAAACCTGCCGCTCGGCGGAACGACCGTGAGGAAGGTGATGTAAATCAGCACGCCGTACAGAGCCCAGCCAATCAACTGCAAAACCCAGAACGACGACAACGGGTCCTTCAATTTGTCGAGTGAAAACAGTTTCATTTCAGGAGCGCGGCGGCGTTTGCCAAAGAATGTCTGTGATCATCCACTTGCCGTCAAATTTTGCGAGGTGCAGATAGTCTATACCCCACATCGCCGTCAATTTCGCTGATGCTGTTTGATCTGCGACATCGTAAACGACGATCTCCTTCTTCGAGTTCTTCGGAATGCGCCCCGTCTTGTTCCACCTGCCGGCTAGATCGTAAAGCTCCTGGTAAGTCATGCGGTATGGTTTATACGCTCCCTCTTTATCGCGTTCAAAGCCAAGCTTGAACAAATCGCGGTGAACGCTCCGCTCGATTCGCGCAGGGTCGGCTTCGTAAAGCGCCTCAACGTAATCGAGCACAGCTTGTTTGATAGATTCGCGATCGTCAGGCGCCTGAGTTGAGTTTGTTGTGACCTTTGCTTTCGGCTCAGCATTGAAAACCTTGTTCACGATCTTCCATTCGCCGTCGACTTTCAGGAGCGACATGTAGTCGGTCAATGTAGCATCGGGATAATCGAGAACTATCCGAGCGACGCCCGCGTTGCCGGTAATGTTAAGACTATCGATACGACGCTTGCGCTGCGACTCGTCGGCAGCAGGCTTGCCGCTGAAGCGAGAGGCAAACTCCTCGACTGAAAGATTGAGAAGTTTTCCGTCTCGAAACGCCATGATCTTTGCGCTGGGAAAGAAGGCCTTGCGGATGTAGTCGGGATTGCCGGTAGCGTGGGCGTTGATGTAGTGCTCGAGCGGAATTCGAGCAGCGGCGGCTTCCGCTTCGCTTGCGTGAAGATCGTTGGTTTTCAGAAACGGCAACACTCCGATAAGTGCAGCTAGGAAAAAAGCCAGAACTCTCATGACAACCTCCAATAGAATTTCTGTGAAATCGCGCGCCAGAATAATGGTTTGGACGATTGCGAGCAGCTAAGAATCTACGAGCGGCGCAGTGAGGGGGTTAAGCGGTGCCACAAAGAAGCACAAAAGGCGCTGTTTCTGTTGGTGAGCCTTTTTTGGCTAAAACTGTCTCCACTTGCAGTGAAATGTTTTTGAGCTCTTGTCCATTAAGAGTTAACAGGGACATCCGTGGTCGAACAGTGAGTGACGAACATGAAAACATCAAATCATCAGGTAACCTCAAGAGAATACAAGGTAATGCTGAACTCTCATCGCTTCAAAGACAGGGGGCAAGGAGCCGAAGAGTTTCTCGAGTTAATTGCTTTCTTGATCACGAAAGAAGGCGGGACCGTTGTTGAACGGCAAACCAAAGAAGAACGCCGGCAGACCTCTTACTTAGACACACAACAGTTCGCGCTACGGCAGAATGGCTTTGCGCTGCGATTGAGAGAAGAGAAGGATGAATTCCAGGTTAATCTGAAGTATCGGGATGCGGACCGTTACGTTTCGGCCAGCAAAGATTTGTCTGCGTCGCGCGAAGGAAAGTTCAAATTCGAGGAAGACATCCTCCCGCCGTTCACCAGTAAGTTTTCCCATTCGAACTCGATCGAGAGTGATGAGAAGCCTAAGTTGGACGTGATGAAGGAAGTAACCGATCTGTTTCCCGGTTTGAAGGAACTCGGTATAGATGAGGATAGTCCAGTTACGACGGCTAACAACTTCAAGGCTCTTGAAGTGACTCGTAAGCTCTGCAAGTTTCAATTCGAAAACACGGAGACTCTCAAGGCGAGCTTGAGTTTCTGGTACTTACTGAAAGAGACGCACTGGCCGTTGGTAGCAGAATTCTCGTTTGACTACGATTTGGCGAACAAGGTCGAAGGCGAGCTGGAATCGTATTCACCGGCCGTGGTGAAAGGAGCCTCCGGTTTCTTCCGCAGTGTCCTGAACCAGGCAGGCTGGCTAGACCTTACGGCGACGACAAAAACGGCATTCGCTCTCGAGGTGTTGTAGAACTTCCGCTCGGACTTTCGGTATGCATCCGAATACGGTGCGACACAGAATGCAAAGGTTGGGGACTAAACGCTCCATCCACCGTATATCGTAGTTCACCTCACAAAGACTCATCTCGTTAACTACTAAATACCGTGGACCACGTGCATTGCTCCTGCGCGCGGTTACCTACCCATTGGTCCATAATCCCCAACAATTCACATAAAAATCGCGCAGCAACATCTCACCGCGGATGCATGGCATGCAATCTGCGCTACAGCAATCAATGTCGACGATCAGAAACCGACCCTTGGAGGTCGTAGAAAGAGGACAAAATCAATCATGAAGTTCCCTCGTTTTATATGCTGTGCACTTATTGCGCTGACGCTTTCCCAAATTCTGTCGGTGACCGGCGTGCGGTCACAGGTAAGACACACAGTCATCGCCGCGTCAGGCGATGCCGCGCCTGCAGGTGGAAATTACGCGGACTTCCTCAACACCTTGGCGTTGAATGCGCGCGGCCAGGTGGCTTTTGATGCGCGCCTTGGTGGACCCAGCAGAACCGGAGTGTTTGTCAGCGACTACATTTCGACGTCTGCAATTGCGCTCGGCGGGAACCCTGATCCAACTGCCGGGAATTTCAACTTTGTATCCACTCCCTTCATTACCACTCGCGGTGACGTGATCTTTAACACGGATACCGGCATCTTCCGTGGCGATGGGAATCGCACAGTTGCGCTGGTCCGGAACGGAGACGCCGCACCAGGCGGCGGCACTCTGACGCCGAGCCGGTATGCTGCGAATTCACAAGGGCTGATCGCGTTTGGAGCGTTTATAACGGAAGGTCTCAACACGGAGGGCATCTTCCGCAATGACGGTACTCACACCATACCGATCGCGCTTGATGGTACCCCTTCGCCTACCGGCGGAACCTTCGTCTTTTTCGGCTCACCGGTGATTGACGACGATGGCCAACTCGCCTTTTTTGCCGGCATGACCGGCGGATCCGCCGATTTCGGTATCTACCGTGGTGATGGGGCGAGTATTACAACCATCTTTGCGGCCAATCAGATCGCACCGGGTGGCGGCACATTCGTCGATTTTGGTGAACCCGTTACTAATAAACATGGCCAGGTACTCGCGCTCGCTTCCATCGACAACGGAGCAGGCCCCTTTGGTCTCCTTCTCGGTGATGGGACGGATACCGTTGCCATCGCCCTTTCGGGACATGCGGCCCCTAAGGGTGGAAACTACGCCACTGGCGTCGCTCTCCAGTTTTTGAGCCCCGTTTTGAATGACCGCGGTCAGGCAGCCTTCGCGGCTTTCCTGTCAGGCGGAACCAGCCGCAGCGGCATCTTTCGCGGGGATGGGGCCACGACTATCCCAATCGCTCTTGAAGGTACGGCGGCGGCCGGCACGACTGGGACTTTCGCTTCGTTCGGAAAGATAAACATTGGGAATGATGGGCGAGTGGTCTTCATCGCGACACTGACGCCCGGAGTCGGCGGAGTGGACCTCTCCAACAACATTGGTATCTGGGTCGGCACTTCGGAAACCGATCTTCACTTGCTGGCGCGAAGCGGCGAGGTCATTGCAGGTAAGACCCTGATAAGGCCCCTGAGTCTTGGCCCACTTCAGATCAACAGCGAAAGGCCGATCGTATGGCTCGGTCGCTTTGCCGACAATTCAACAGCAATTGTCTCCTCTGATGTGGGCGGAGAGTCTGATTACTAACCGCATAATTAACGCTCCGCTCTTTGTGGCTGAACCACTGAGAAGTGTGAAGCTACTCAAGGTGATTGAGCTCCAATCGAGCCATGCTCGATCAACTCCGGCTGCTGTTGAGTAAGCGGCAGATCCACAACCCGCGCCCAAGGCGCGAAAGGAATTATCATGAAATATATCGCAATCAAAAATCAGATCGCGCGTCGCGCAATGCTCATGGCGTGCACTACTGCTCTGGCCGTGGGATTGATGTTTTCGCTGCCCCAGTTGGCCCAAGCACAAAGTGTTACACCACCAACCGTTCCGGACAACAAACTACAGGTCGAACCGGGGAACGAGGCTTTCCTTTTGGGCCACGGTGTCGGCACCCAGAATTACATTTGTAAGCCCTCAGGCACTGGCGTCAGGTTTGTACTCTTCACGCCGGAGGCCACCCTGTTCAAGGACAATGATGATAGGCAGATCATCACCCACTTCTTCAGTCCTAACCCGTCCGAGCCTAACACTGATGCAACAGTGATAGCCGATGGCATGATTCGCGTGACGTGGCAGGCCCGGGACAGCAGCACAGTCTGGGCCAAGGTGCATCAGCCTGATGGAATGCTCACCGTCGACAAGAATGCAGTTGCGTGGCTCCTGCTCGATGTGGTTGGAACGCAGGACGGACCGACAGGTGGTCACACGTTGAGCGACACGACCTTCATTCAGCGGGTGAACACGACTGGAGGTCTCGCACCAGCAGTTGGTTGTACGTCTTTAACGGATGTGGGTAATCAGGCGTTTGTGCCTTACACCGCTGACTACTTTTTCTACAAGAAACAGCACGGGAACAATTAAGATTTTCGTGGCAGGGGGTTGAAGAGAACCGGACGGTACAACCGTCCGGTTCTCTTCAAGCGACGTGATTAAGTGGCATTTGACCTTTGGCGAAAACAAGGCCGACGATCCCATCGGCTAACACCGTGAAATCGATGACTCGTGAGTATCAGCAGTAGTGGATTAAGACGTGATGGGACAATGGCGGAGGGACAGGACTCGAACCTGCATAGCCTTTCGGCCGGCGGTTTTCAAGACCGCGCAGTGGGCCTGGACCTGATCCGACCTCCACGGATTTACCAATATAAATCAGGTGCGCACCCATCAAAGTGATCGAGGTATTGGTAGGTTCATTTCCATCAGCGCGCCATCTTAGCGCCAACTTTCTACGGTCAACAATCTTCTGTGACGCGTATATTGCTCGGCCGCACACGCGCAAGCGCGTGTGTCCGATGCCGAGCGCCCTCAACCAAACAATGAGAACTAAAACTCTCTTCACGGTCGGGATTTCAATCCAACCTACAGTTCTCTGATATCAAAAGCTAATGGGGTTGTAGATACTAGTAACCTGATCAATAGGTATACCGGCGTTACTGCGACCTCTGCGCAAGAACGGCACCAGGAAAGTTTCTGCCTGCGGCAAAGTCCCATAAAGGGTAAACTCGGAATTTCTTGCCCTTTTAACCCGGCCTTCCCAGACCAGGAAAGCAGCCTACAACATTTTTGTTGGCACCTATTGACATCCATGCGGCCACATCTCTATAATGCCAACATCTTTGTTGGCAACAAATTTGTTGGGAATAGGAGTTGGCGCTATGGAAAGAAGCAAATTGAAACGAGCGCAAGCGAATTGGGTAGTTGAGGATAGGTTTTGGGATCGTGAACATGAGGTTAAGGCGTTCATTGAATATCTTGATGACGGTGCGCACCTTCTTTTAGTAGCGCCGCGCCGTATGGGAAAAACCAGTTTAATGCGTGAAGTGTCTCGCCTAATTGACGGCCGATTTCTGTGTTTGCATGTGGACCTAGAGCGAGCTCATTCGCCGTCCGATGCGATCGTCGAATTGAGCACGGCAACTCTTCCCCATGCTCGCGTCTGGGAAAAAACCAAAAACGTCTTCAGCAATGTGTTTGATCAGGTAACGGGTCGTATAGACTCGGTAAAATTTGACGACGTCACAGTTGCGCTTCGCAGCGGTCTAAACTCCGGAAATTGGCGCGCCAAGGGCGATCGACTCTTCGAAGTTCTGGCTGGTAATGAACAACCGGTGGTGATTTTCTTCGATGAGGTTCCAATCTTAGTTAACCGAATCTTGAAGGGCGATGATTACACGATCACTCCCGACAGGCGAAGTGAAACCGACGCTTTCATGTCTTGGCTTCGCGCGAATAGCATCCGTCAC
>Ga0075418_10006826_pt1 | contig 12867 bp, 9 predicted proteins | sample SoiMetdeltSBSDD2_FD_81776 | JGI IMG/M metagenome (GOLD analysis project Ga0075418, IMG submission 81776) | Bulk soil microbial communities from a Populus tree surrounding site in Tennessee, USA - Soil MetaG P. deltoides SBSDD2 | ecosystem: Environmental > Terrestrial > Soil > Tree plantation...
AATCTGACACCGTACGACTGGGAACGGTATGCGGATTTTGCCGACCGCGTGTGGAAAGCGCCTACGGCCCGCGCGAGCAGTGAGAAAAGATAGGCACAAAAGGTGAAAGGGGAAGAACTAAGCTAGGTCGGGTATGCGTCATATCAGACTGACGGCCATCATCATCTGTTCCGCGCTCGCGACTTTGTCATCGCAGCCCATCACCCAGGACACGGGTGCCGCGGGCGCGTGGCAGAAGATCAACAAACTGAAAACGACCGCGAGCGTGCTGCACGGGACCGCGCATCCGGATGACGAGCACGGCGGCGTCCTCGCAAAGCTGAGTCGCGGTGATGGCGCCCACGTGATGTTGCTCACCCTCACTCGCGGGGAGAGCGGCGACAACGCGATCGGGCCGCAACTGTTCGATGGCCTCGCGCTAATCCGCACCGACGAACTCCTGACCGCTGACAAGTATTACGGCGTCGACGAGCAGTACTTCTCAACGATGATCGATTACGGATTCTCCAAACGCCTCGACGAAACCACCGAGAAGTGGGGTCTCGAAAACGCATACCGCGACGTCGTCCGTGTGATCCGCATGACACGGCCGTGGATCGTCGTTTCCCGTTTTCAAGGCAACACGCGCGATGGGCACGGCAATCATTCGGCCGCAGGTCTTTTGTCGCAGCAAGCCTCTGAGGCGGCGGGCGACCCGACTCGATTTCCCGAGCAGATCAAGGAAGGACTGCGACCGTGGTCGCCGTTGAAGGTCTACATGGGCGGCGTGCGGGCGGACGAGAACTGGACGGTGCGGATCGACAGCGGCGAATACAACCCGGTGCTCGGTGATACCTACGCGAATCTCGCGGCCTTCGGTCTGAGCTTCCAACGGTCGCAGAACGGTGGTCGATATGTTCCGAGCGCTGGACCGATTTACCAGTACTACACGCGCACCGCGTCGCGGGTGACGGCCCCCGATAAGGAAAACTCGATTTTCGATGGCATCGACACCACGTACGCGGGCCTGTTCAAAACGCTCGGTCGCTCGGCGCCCGCCGGTGTTGATGCGGCGCTCGCCGGAATTGATGCCGCGGTTGCGCGCGCGATCGCAAGTTTCAAGTTCACTGATCCAGCGTCTGCCGCGCCAGCGCTGGCGGAAGGATTGAAGCTCACCCGCGAAGTCTTGGAGAAATCCAAGAACGAGCCTGAAGTGTCGGATGTGCTGTGGTACAAGCAAATGCAATTCGAGGCGGCGATAAACGCCGCGCTTGGGATCGAGTTGTCCGCCTTCGCTGATCCGAATCCGAAGCCGAGTTCTGATGGCGGAGGACGGGGCGGCGGTCGCGGTGTCGTCACCACGATGACGGCGCCCACTCCAGGTCAAACCTTTGGCGTAACCGTGCGTGTAACTAATCGCGGAACCGCGCCGATTCGGCTGAAGGGCGATCCCCAGTTGAGTGCGACAGCGGGTTACACACTGACGCCCGTTAGCCGCCAGTCGACGCTCGATCTGGAACCGTCCGTGACGTTGTCATTTACAGTCGCAGTGGCAGACGATGCGCCAATCAGCACCAAGCCATGCTTCAGTCGAGCCGCCTTTACTGAGAACCGCTACGCGCTCGCGGACCCGACATGCTTTGCACAGCCATTTAATCAAGCGCCGCTGGTCGCGTCTGCGGATTACGCCGTGAACGGGGTAGATGTCGGCATCTCGGAAGTTGTGCGCCGCCGGGAACCAAACCTGCCGTACGGCCACGTCACCCGCGAAGTTCGGACGGTGCCGCGACTCGCGCTGACGGTCTCCCCGATGACGGCGGCGGTCCGGCTGTCGTCTCTCACGCGCACGGTTGATCTCGATGTGACCGTGATCCACAACGGCAGTGCGCCAACCAACGGACAAGTGTCGCTGACGCTGCCGACAGGCTGGACATCAACGCCGCCGCAACACACGTTCGCCTTTCAGAGAGCAGGGGAGCGGACCACATACCGCTTCAAAGTCGCCGCGAAGAATATCGACGCGCAGCTGCGCGATGTTGTTGCGGTCGCGACCGCTGGCGGCAAGCAATACACAGAAGGATACGAGTTGATCGAGCCGCGAGACCTCGAGGCCCGGTATCTCTATCGTCCTTCGATCGCCAAGGTCCGCGGTGTCGACGTGCAGGTCGTGCCGAACCTGAAAGTCGGATACGTGATGGGCATCGGCGATCAGGTTCCGCTCGGTCTTCAGCAACTCGGTGCGGACGTGACGCTGCTCGGCGAGCGCGACCTCGCGACGGGGGATTTATCGATCTACGACACCATCATGACCGGCACGCGCGCCTATGCTGTGCGCGAGGATCTCAAGACCTACAACACGCGGCTGCTGGACTACGTCAAGGCCGGTGGGAACGTGATCGTGCTCTACAACACGTTCGAGCTGGTGCCGAATCAATTTGCACCGCTCCCGGGCGAGCTTCTCGCCAGCGCCGAAGAAGTGTCGGAAGAGGATTCGCCGATCACGATCCTTGCGCCCACGGAGCAGTCATTCACCTGGCCGAACAAGATTACGCTGGCCGACTTCGAGGGCTGGGTGGAACAGCGCGGATCGAAGTTTTGGACGACATGGGACAAGGGCTATACGGCGATGATCTCGACGTTTGATAAAGGTCAGGCGCCGCAATCGGGCGGCTGGCTCACCGCAAGGTACGGCAAGGGGCACTGGACGTACTTCGCATACGCGCTGCATCGTCAGCTGCCGTATGGCGTGCCAGGGGCGTATCGTATTACGGCGAACCTGCTGGCCTTGGGGAAGGCGGCCGGGCGCGTTCGGCAGCCTCCCTTGCTTTCGCGTCCGACGTATTCTGAACCGTGCGCCCCGTTCCTCCTCCTGGCAGACTCGTCGACATTGGCGGGTTCCGACTGCACCTCCACTGCAAAGGCGATGGCCCTCCATCGATCATCCTTGACGCGGCGCTCGGCGCATCGTCAGTGAGCTGGTCGCTGGTGCAGCCAGAACTCGCGAAGCTGTCGCGCGTCTGCAGTTACGATCGCGCTGGCTTCGGGTGGAGCGATGCCGGCCCGACACCGCGAACCGCGGGTCGCATCGCTGATGAATTGCGCACGCTGCTCGATCGCGCCGGCATTCCACCACCGTTCTTACCCGTCGGACATTCATTCGGCGGGCTGGTCGCCTTGATCTTTGCGCACCGGTTCCGTAGCGAGACTGCGGGCCTGGTGCTGGTGGATCCCGCACACGCGGAAGACTGGGTGAAGCCAGCGCCTAAAGAGCAGGTCCAAATCGATCGCGGCGTGCGCTTGTGCCGCTACGGTACGATCACCGCGCGCCTCGGACTCGCGCACATCGTCGCCGCGCTCGTTGGCTTGGGTCAGCTCACGATCGCACGAGGCCTGGTGAAAGTGGTGAGCCGTGGCGGGCTCTCGCAGCAGGACGAAGCGATTCTCGCGCCGGTCTGGAAGCTGCCACCAGAAGTGCGTCCAGTGCTCTCGCAATTCTGGACGAAGCCCAGGTTCTTCGAGGCACTCGGAAGCCAGATCGAGTCAATCTGCGAAAGCGCCGCGCAAGTCCTTGATGCAACGGCCAACGGATTCGGCACTTTACCGCTCATCACCATCTCGTCGACCAATCCCGGTGACTACCGCTTGCGGCAACAAGACAGAATGGCCGCGCTTTCCACGCGAGGTCGTCACGTCATGGCCTCGAACAGCGGGCACTGGGTGCCGCTCGACGAACCGCAGGTCGTGATCGATGCGGTGACAGAGGTTCTTCGCAGCCGGGAACCGGGATCCGTTGTGCGGGGGTCCGATCGTGGATAGATATCGCGCGTCCGGATCCCGGACACGGGATCCCGGAGCCGGATCCCGGACACCGGATCCCGACACTCGATAGTCCCTAGCGGAAGTTATTCACGAGCAGCAGATCGTTGCCCGATCTGTCCGGCTTCGTCATCAACAGGTAGTGTTCATCGGGCGACACCGATAGATTCAGTGCGGAAGAAAATTCCAGCTTCGCTGCTTCGACGATTTTTCGATCGGCGAAGCGAAGCATTCGCAGAGACCAATAGGTACGACCGTCGATCGGCGGCGAGAGCCACCAAAGTCCGGACGCAGTGGTGGTGTAAGGCAGAGAGGCGAAGGCGGTTTCCGCGACGAACACGGTGTCGCCGGTTCCGTCAGGATGAATGTCGTAAATCGGTCCCGAGTTCCCGCTGCGCCTATAGAACAAGTGCTGGCCATCAGGCGAGGCGACGACGACGAAACCTCCGTTACGCGTGATCTGTACTGGCTCGGCTCCCTCTGCCGACATCCGCCAGATCTCGGCCCGGCCGATACGGTCGGAAGAGAAGTAGATCCAGCGTCCGTCATGTGACCATGCCGGACGTGCATCTTCGCCGGGAGTCCGCGTCAGCTGCTTCACTGGTCCGCCGCCGCGGGACACGACGAAGATGTCAGAGTTGCCATCGGGGCGGCTGTCGAAGGCAATCTGGCGACTGTCAGGCGACCAGCGTCCAGTTCCCGCAATCGGTCCGTTGAAGTTCGTGACCGCCGTTGCGTTCTCGCCGTTACTGTCCGCGACCCAGATCTCGCGTCCGCCGCCGCGGTTCGACGAAAACGTAATGTGCTGGCCATCCGGCGAATACTCGGGACCGCCTTCGAACAATGTCGACGCGGCGAAGCGGCCGGACTTTGTCGGATCGCGCAGGTCGATGCGCCACAAGTCGGCGTTTTCGGTGCCGCGCGAAAACACCAGCTTCGTTCCGTCGCGCGAGAGCGCCAAATCCGTGGCGCGTTCGAGTCCGAGGAGTCGCTGGGCTCTGCTCGGATCGTCAATCGGAATACGCGTCACGCCGCCATTGCTTGACGGCACGCCGTCGACGGCCAGGATGTTCTGACTATCCGCCGTCCACACAGGGCTGCGCAGTCCTTGTCCCTTGTAGTTGAGAAGCGTGGGCTGTCCAATGGGCTTGCCGTCATTTCCGACGGAGACAATATGGACTTGTCCCGTGAAATCTCCCGTCGTGGTTGTATAGGCAATTCGTCGTCCGTCCGGTGAAAAGGCGGGGTCCGCTGAACTGACAAACGCACGATCGATCGTCGGCCAGTCCACTTTCTCTCCAGTCGTCGGCGAGATCAGAACAATGCCTTTGTCGAGGTTAGCGGCGGTACCTACGGGACTGATGGCGAGCCACCGTCCGTCGGGTGACCAGGCCGGCCGGCGAACCGCACCATTCCACATCAGCAACTGTCGTTCCGGTCCACCCAGCGGGGAAATCAGATTGAGGCTGCTGGCTTGCTGACCTTCCCCCTCTTGGCGCCACAACGCGATAAGCGTTCCATCTGGAGACCAAGAAGGGAATCCACGCGCCTTGCCATCGTTCGCGAGTCGCAGACGCGTACCGGTTCCGTTGATCAGTTGAACGTAAACGCCTACAGCTTCGTTCTCAGGCGCCCAGTTGAACGCGACTTGAGTTCCGTCAGGCGAGATGGTCGCGGAGTTTTCGGTGCCGGGCAGCGACGTGAGCGGAACCGGCTGAAAGGATGTCGGCGGCGGTGGTGTCCGCGGCCAGAACCATGCGGCGGCGCAAATCACGCAGAGCAACAGGACCGCGGCAAGCGCCGCTGGAGATGGCCACCGACGGGATGTCCGAACTGGAGCGGGTGCCGCGAGCGCTCCGCTGGTCGAGTCTTCGCGCAACTCCTCGAGTGCGACTTTGATGTCCGACGCATGCTGGGCCCGCCGCGAGAGATCTTTACGCAGGCAACGGCTCACGAGCCGCTCGACGGCTTGCGGAACACCCTCGGCAAGATTCGTCAAGGGTCGCGGCTCGAGATTGATGACGGCGGCTAAGGTCGCGGGCGTCGAATCAGCGCGAAAGGCGCGCTGACCCGACAGCATTTCGTACATGATCGCGCCGAACGAGAAGATGTCGGACCGCGCATCCACCTTCTTGCCTTCGGCCTGCTCCGGCGACATGTAAGCAACCGAGCCCACGATCGTGCCGACGCCGGTTTCAACCGATTTGATTCGGGTTTCATCGACGCCGGACGACATTCCGTGATTCGCAAGCGTAGCCAGGCCGAAATCCAGGACCTTGATCTGATCCTGATCGGTCACCATGATGTTGCCGGGCTTCAGATCGCGATGCACAATCCCGGCGGCGTGCGCGGCCGATAACGCGTCGGTGATCTGGATGCCGTAGCGCAGCGCGTCGACGAGCCGCAAGCCCTTGGTCGGAATCACATTATCGAGCGTGCGTCCGCGCACCAGCTCCATTGCAATGTAGTCGGCCGAGTTCGCCGACCCGATGTCGTAAATGGTGACGATGTGCGGATGTTGGAGCGAAGACGCGAGCTGCGCTTCCTGCACGAACCGGCGGCGACGCTCCTCGTCTTTCACCAGGTGCGGTGGCAGAACTTTCAGAGCGACGCGGCGGTTCAGGCGCGTGTCAATCGCCTCATACACGTCGCCCATTCCGCCCGCACCCAGGAAAGAAACGGTCTCGTAGGGACCGAACCGAGTCGGAGTGTCGAGTGCCATGTGTGCGATGGCGAAATAATAAGTCGCGAAGGCGATCGAGGTCCACACCAAGCGACGTGCTACCCTTTCGATCGATGCCTTCTATCCGCCAGGGCGGCGCGATTGCCGTGCGTGACACCGCAAAAGGAACCGAGGTGCTGCTTGTCCGCGCCAAGAAGGACCCGCGCCAATGGATTTTCCCGAAGGGACATCAAGAAAAAGGGGAGACTTTGGCCGAGACGGCGGTCAGGGAATTGAAGGAAGAAGGGGGCGTCGTTGGCGAGGCAATCAAGTCCATTGGTGTATCGACGTTTCGATCTGGTGGCGAGGACGTGGAGGTGACCTACTTCCTGGTTCGCGATACCGGGCGGCGAAAAACAGCGGAACGGGAAGTCGCGTGGCGAAGTTTTGTCGAGGCGCAAAAGCTGGTGAGTTTCGCCGATGCCCAGTGGCTCCTGGAGAAGGCGCAGCAGATGCTGCGATCCGTTAAATGAATTCCGCTGCCATCAGCGAAGTGCATCAATGGGTCGACGAGTCCTCGCGCGTCGTCGTACTCACGGGGGCTGGCATCTCGACCGAATCGGGGATCCCGGATTTTCGCGGACCGCAGGGAGTGTGGACGAAGAATCCGAAGGCCGAGAAACTCTCCAACATTCATTACTACATGGCGGATCCGGAAGTGCGGAAGCTGGCATGGCAGGGGCGCCTCGAGCATCCGGCCTGGACGGCCGTGCCGAATGCGGGGCACCGAGCCCTCGTCGAGCTGGAGCGGCGCGGCAAGTTGCACGCGCTCGTCACACAGAACATCGACGGACTTCACCAGCGCGCCGGCAATTCCGCAGAGCGCGTCATCGAAGTTCACGGCACCGTCCACGACGTCCTGTGCATGGGCTGTGGTCGCCTGGAGCCGATGAAGCACGCGCTCGATCGGGTTCGCGCCGGCGAGGAAGATCCGGCGTGCCTCGAATGCGGCGGCATCCTGAAAAGCGCCACGATCTCTTTCGGTCAGCCGCTCGTGCCCGAGGTCATCGATCGTGCGATGACGGCGGCAACCGAAGCCGATCTGTTCATGGCGATCGGCACCAGTTTGCAGGTCTATCCGGTCGCCGGCATGGTGCCGCTCGCGCGTCAGGCCTCTGCGCGAATCGTGATCATCAACGCGCAGGCCACGCCGTTCGACGAGATCGCCGATGCCGTGATCTCGACTGCGATCGGCGAGGCACTGCCGATGATTTGCTCCCGGTCGTCAGTTGTCCGACCGGGTTGAGCCCCGATCCTACGAGAACGGATTCTCGTCGGCACTTGGTCCATAGATCGATGGTACCGGCACACCAAGCTCGCGCAGATAGACCGACAGCTGACCGCGATGGTGATACCAGTGGTTCAGCATGATCGATCGCAGCAGCGCGGCGCGAGGCATCGCCAGGACTTCCTGACCGTTGCGCTTGACTCGCCACGTCCCATTCAACGTCGCATCGTCCATCTTGCCGAGCAGTTGTCTGGCGGTCGCGATGCTTTCGTCGAGCGCAGGAATCAGTTCCGCGGCGCTTGTCGGAACCGCATCCTTGAAGTCGGGCGCTTGAATCTCTGATTGCGCGGCGAGCTTGGCTACTTCTCCGGGTGTGCCGGCGACATGCAAGGCAAGCTCACCGAGCGTCCGCGATTTGGGGTGCGGTCGCCATCCCAACTGGTTGTTGGGCACGCGTTCGAGCACGCGTCGCGTCGTTTTTGCCTCGTGCTCGAGTTCCTGAAGGAAAGAGTCGATCATCGCCATGGTTCTATCTCCTTAGCTACGCGGCCTCGGCGCGCTTGCGAACCGCCTCGTGTAAATGGTCCCAACCCTCGCTCAGCCCGACCCGATGATCGTCAGGAATGAGGCCGAACGCGGTATGCCGGAATGTGATCACCGTTTCGTCGCCAACTTGCTTGAGCCGATATTGAAGGTTCGACGTCACGGGGTTTGACATGAACAGCGGACCGCAGATCTCCAGTAGCGTCGGCTTCTTGATCGCCTGAACCACGCCCCAGAAGTGTCCGTCGTTGCCGCCGAGATCGCGGAACCATCGTCCGCCTGGCCACGCTTCGAGGGTCATGCGCATCGGCCGGCCGTCAGGGCCGGCGTTGAGTGGTCCCATCTGCTCGAGCAGCGCCGCGAAGGTCTTCTCCAATGACGCGCGAACGCGGATCTCCTGATTGATGTTGAGGGTGAGGTTCTCGATTGCACTGTCAACAGCGACCATACGTGTCTCCTTATTTACTTTGCGCTGGGGCCCCACCCCCAGCGCCTGCCAGCGCTCGCTCCTTACGCTCGCGCCGGCTCATCGCAAGACCTGGCCAAACCCATTGCGGCTACTCGCGCTCAGCACGTTCCTTAATTCGCTGGAGCTGGTTGCGCCATAAACGTTCGAACATACCGGCCCACTCATGCAGCGGCCTGAGCTCCGTTGCGTTTGTGCGATAGAGGATTTGCTTTCCGCTGCGCCGCGCGGTTACGAGTCCGACATCGCGGAGCACTCGCAGATGCTTCGATACGGACGGTTGCGCGAGCTCGAGGGCATCGACGATCTCACTGACGGACCGTTCGTCGCCGGCGATGAACTCGAGGATCGCGCGTCGCTGTGGTTCAGCGACGGCGTTGAAGACGTCCGAGCTCGTGGCCGCGCGTGGCATATCTCAATCATATTCCTATGTGGGAATATGTCAAGTGGGCCTTCGGCCGAAGATTGAACACAGGACATTGAGCTAGGTGCAGCCCGGACGGACGACCTCGAAGGCTGTGACGCGGAGTGTTGGGTATGAGGTCGACTGCGCGGGCATGGACGACTGTTGATTGCCGGCGCCGACGTAGACCCGCGCTTTCCCCATCTGCTTGCTGCGCGTGGTGCTGGACGCGTCTGGATTCGACGCCAGGACGCCGGTAACGTCGAGTACCTGATCCTGGTGTTCCTTCTGAATGATCTGAAGAAGCTTCTTCTCACCCGTCAGGCGATAGACGATCGCGGTCTCGCCGCCGCTCACGGGATCCATCTTCTGGCCGCGAAGATCTTTCAGCAGAGATCCCGAGACACAGCCGCGGACGACGAGCGTGTCTCCCTTCTTCGACGGCGGGATGCTTCCGTCTTCCGGCTTCTGGGCAGCAGAGAGGCTCAGCCCAAATGTGATCGCGACGATGAAACCACAGACGATGCTTCGCATAAGTAACCCGGTCGCGAGGCAGGCACGCCCGGATAATAACTCGTAAAAGGTGGCTGGCACCTTTCCTGGAAAGGTGCCAGCCACCTTTTCTTCGCCTGCGAGGCTCGCCGGCGGCGATAAGTGTCGAGATTACGGCACTTTGACGGGACTGCGCAGGTACGAAACCAGATCGATGACTTCTCGGTCGCTAAGAGCATCGAAAAGGCCGGTCGGCATCATCGAGGCGGCAGTTGTTTCCCGTGACTGAATGTCAGACTTCCGGATCGCGATATTGTCGCGTCCGACCACTCGAAGCGTCAGCTGCTGATCCGTTTCCGAAACGACGTTGCCCGAGAACGTGCGGCCATCGCGCGTGGTGACGACCACCATCCTGTAAGCATCCGGGACATCGCTATTCGGGTTGAGTACGTTCGAGAGCAGATACTCCAGGTTGCCGCGGTTCGACCCGGTGAGATCCGGACCGACGTTTCCTCCCTCGCCGTACATCGTGTGACAGGCGCCGCAGGTGCGCAGAAAAACCGCGTGACCGTTCTGCGCGCTCGCGCCTTTCATCGCCGTGTCGTTCAAGAGGCCTCGATATCGCGTGTAAGCGCGTTCCTCAGACGCGTTTTCGTCTACAGGACCCCAGACGTCAGCGAAGCGCGCGCCAACAAGGCGCCGAAGCTGCCGTGCAATGTGCGGAGGGACTGCTGGCTTGGGGATGACGTTTGCGGCAAGCGCGTCGGTCAGCATTCGCGCATACCGAGCGCGTGACGCGAGCGTCTGAATGGCTTCCGTCTTCTCGGCGTCGTTCAAGCTCGCATATCTCGCCACCAGCAATTTGCCGAGCGACTCGTCATCGAATGCCGCGATCGATTTGATCGCATCGAGTCGAACAGACTGATCGTCGAGGAGTGCCGGCAGTACCGTGGCGAGTTGCGGTCGCCGCTGCAGCGTGAGCGTCTGGAGTGCGCGCCGACGCTCATCAAGACCGGTGGTCGAATTGCGCAGCGCCTGAAGGTTGGCCGCCGTCGCGTTCGCATCGCTGAACTGACGGTTGATATCGGTCGCGAGCCGGCCGGTCGCCGCGTCACTCCGTTGAAGGCGAGCATAGACGGCAGGCCATTTCGAGGGTGCGACGACATCGTATCGGCCTTCGAGCCCGTCTTTCATGCCCTCGAGCATATGGAGTTGCATCGTCGGCGACTTCTCGATTGCAGCGGCAACGGCGTCAATCGCGTCGGCATCAACGGCGCGTCGCGCGATGAACCGAGTCAGGATCGGTACGCGGCTGCGCGAGGCGTGGTCGAGCGCTAGCCCAGGATCCGTTGCAACCAGCGGCTCGACGCCCAGCCAGATCATCGTCGGTAGATTGTGATCGGCCGCGTCTTCGGCATGGGTCATCAGTTCGGATGCGATCGTCCAGCGCATCGCCGGGCCCAGTCGCTGCAGCGCGGACGCGAGATAGAGCCGCACGATCGGTGATTGATCTTCACGCGCCATCCGGGCGAATTTCTGAAGCGCGATATCCGTTGGCGACTTGTCTTCGCACAAGAGTTGAATAGCCCACGCTCGGATGTATTCATCGCCATCGCTCAGTGTCTGGACCAGCGCATCAGCCGTCCATTCGCCGGTGACGTGCAATGTCCACATTGCGCGCAAGCGGTGATCGGGATTACCTGGAGAACGGAACATCGCGCGCAGGTGCTCGCGCGCCGCGGGCTTGAGCGCCCCCTTTGCTGCGCGGCCCTGGAGAATGACGCGGGCCCGCCGCGCGTGCCAGTCGCTTCGGCTCGTTTGCAGGTTGACGAGTTCTTCATCGGTCAGCGCACGAAGATCGCCATAGCGGCCGGGCCAATCCGCGGCCAGTGATGTCGCTGGTGCCACTCTGAAGATGCGCCCGGTCTCTTGTTGCAGGACATCGGTGCCGCAGATGTCGCTGTCGTGCCAGTCGAGCACGTACACGGCGCCGTCCGGGCCTACTTCGACGCTGAACCCGATCCACTGGGCATTGTTCGCCAGCATGAAGTCGTCGCCATGATGGGCGGAGAAGCCGGATCCCTTTCGTTCGAGGACGTCGGACAGCAGCGCATGCTCATGAATGTTGGCCATGAAGATGCGCCCTTGCTGTGGTGCAGGAAACGCATCCGACTGATAGACGCGCGCGCCGCCATGTGCGGATCGATGCCGATGATCGGCAATCGTTTGAATGTCGCTGTAGACGTACGGATTGAAGTGCTGCCCTCCCTGGCGGTGATAAATCCCGCCCGGGATCACATGAAACAGATGCGGAATCACGCACGCCGTGATGAACAGTTGTCCTTTCGCGTCGTAATCAATACCCCATGGGTTGCTGAATCCATGCGCGACAACCTCGAACACATCCTTTGTCGGGTGATAACGCCAGACACCACCGTTGATCTCGATCCCATCGCCCGAGAGCAATTCCTCGGGAAACGGGTCGTTCTGGTTGTAGAGACGTCCTTTCCCGACAGGCTTCCTGACCTTCGACGACGTCGCGTAGCCTTGCAGCCCGTACAACCAACCATCCGGCCCCCAGTGCAGGCTGTTGACCACCTCGTGACGATCGCGGATGCCCCAACCGGTCAGCCGTACCTCGACGTTGGCGACATCGGCTTTGTCATCGCCATCGCGATCCGGGACGAACAAGAGATTTGGCGGCGCGGCCACGAACACACCATCGAGACCAACCGCGAGCGCGGACGGAAAAATGATGCCGTCCATGAACACCTTGCGGTTGTCGGCGACGCCGTCGTGGTCCGTATCTTCAAGAATGACGATGCGGCTGTTTCCCGCGCGGGAGAATCCCTGATTGCGTGATTCGTAGTCTCGATTCTCCGCGACCCACAGACGTCCTCGATCGTCCCAGCAGAACGCCATCGGCTGAACGATCATCGGCTCGGCCGCCCACGCGTTGACGCGATAGCCGTTGACGACGGTCATCTGCGCGACGGCTTCCTCCGCCGTCAGGAACCTCGCCTCGCGTCCCTCGCGCTGCGCGACGCCCCACAACGCCGACGTCGCATATGCCGATCGATTGCCGCTGTATTCCGCCCACGCGCTATCCATCCGCACATCGTCCAACGCGCTCGTGTAGGCGCGGACCTGATAGCGAACCGTTTCGGTGTTCCCCTGTTTGATTGCCCAATTGCCGCTCGCCGATCCCGTGGAAGCGA
>Ga0075418_10006828_pt1 | contig 12863 bp, 8 predicted proteins | sample SoiMetdeltSBSDD2_FD_81776 | JGI IMG/M metagenome (GOLD analysis project Ga0075418, IMG submission 81776) | Bulk soil microbial communities from a Populus tree surrounding site in Tennessee, USA - Soil MetaG P. deltoides SBSDD2 | ecosystem: Environmental > Terrestrial > Soil > Tree plantation...
GACCTGCGTCTCTCCGATTACTTCTATGAGCCGACAGCAGCACAGCAGTGGTTTTTAAAAACGACTGTGCCCTGGATCTGGCTGTACCGTTACGGCGAATTGCCTACCTGGCTACTGGCCATTGGGGCTGCGCTGGTGTGGGGCGGGAGCCTCTACCGTCGCTCCTGGGTATGTTATCGGCGTGCCTGCGCCCTGATCGTGTTATCCGTCATGCTTGGCCCCGGGTTGCTCGTCAATGGCGTGCTCAAACCGTTGTGGGGACGTCCACGGCCGGTACAGGCGGAGCTGTTTGGTGGTTCACAGCCCTATCAGGACTGGTGGCACCCAGGCTCTATTGGCGGTGGCAGAAGCTTTCCCTCGGGGCATGCTGCCATGGGCTATGTCTTGGTATTTGGGACCTGTCTCGTCTCCCAGCGTCGTTCTGCATGGCTGCGTGGGCTCGTGCTAGGAGGGGCCCTCGCCTATGGCAGTCTGTTAGGTGCGACCCGCATTATCCAAGGAGGGCATTTTCTGTCTGACGTACTTTGCTCGGGGAGTTTGATGTGCTTCCTGGTCGCGACCCTCCAGGCCGTCCTCCCCACATCGACACCGCCGGACACCGACGCTTATCGCTACCCTCCGACCGCGTTCAACGTCATATAGAAGGGGACATTATGAGCCGCATACCGCCTGCTTCTCCTGCGCGTGCTCTGCTGACGCGGCGGCAGTTTGTCCGTGCTCTCGGGCTCTCCGCTGTCGTCTCCTCCATTGGTGTACCACGCCTGGCCCATGCTGCTGAGCCTGTCAAAATCGGCACCCTCCTCGACCTTACTGGAGCGCTGGAGGCTTATGGCAAGCCCATTCAAAACGGCGCCATCCTGGCGGCGGAGCAGCTCAATGCCGCTGGCGGACCGCTCGGACGCAAGCTCGAACTGGTGCACCGGGATTCGCAGACTGATCCCACGGCTGGCATTGACGCGGCGAAAAAGCTGGTTGAGTTAGATAAAGTCGTGGCCCTTGTGGGCGCTCTGTCCAGCGGCGTAACTATTCCGGTTGCCACGAGCGTGACCATCCCCAGCGGCATTGTACAAATTTCACCAGCTTCGACGTCTCCCCAAATCACTGACTTGCAGGACAACGATTTGCTGTTTCGGACGTGCCCCTCCGACGCCCTGCAGGGCAAGGTGAGTGGTCGCCTCGCGAAAACGCTGGGGTTTCAGACTGTCTCTACGATTTACGTCAACAATCCCTATGGGAGCGGTCTCGCCAAGACCTTTAGCCAGGCCCTGAGCGAGCACGGTGGCAAAGTGGTAGCGACCGTGGCCTATGAGGAAGGGCGCCCGTCGTATCGTGGGGAACTCGAACAGGCCCTGAAGGGCAAACCCCAGGCCATTGCCCTGTTCAGCTATCCTGAGAACGGCGTGACACTTATCCGGCAGGCCCTTGAGCTGGGCTTTACGGGCAAGTTTTTGCTGGCGGATGGCATGAAAGCCCCCGAGGTGGTGCACAACGTTGGGGGGCAGTATCTCAAAGGGACGTATGGCACTACGCCAGGAGCGCGTGAGGGAAACGCCAAAACGCGCTTTAGCGAGGCGTACACGCAACAGTTTGGCGAAAAGCCCCCGAAGCCCTACATCGACAACTGTTACGACGCCGTTGCCGTGCTTGCTCTGGCTATGCATCACGCCAAAAGCAGCGAGCCCAAAGCTATCCGCGACGCGCTGCGGCAGGTGGCGAATCCACCAGGAGAGCCGGTTGAGCCAGGTGACTTTCAGCGCGCCTTCGACCTCATCAACCAGGGCAAGAAGATCAACTATCGTGGGGCCTCAGGAGAGGTCGATTTTGACGACCACGGGGATGTCGTAACGCCCATCGAGGTCTGGAAAATCGATGACCATGGTATGATTGTCACGGAGCGGCTTGAGGACGTTTAGCGCTGGTCAGTGTTCTGGCACAATGCCCTGGGGGCGTTTGAGCAGGAGTCCTTGCAAGACGAGCCCGATGAGCATGACGCGCAGATAGCTGCCACGGGTATCGAGCGGGGCTGGGAGCTTATCCGTCAGGATATCGCTGAGCGACCATAGCCCCCAGATGATGGCGGCGCCGACGATGGCGCCGCGGTTGTTGCCACTGCCTCCCGCCATCAGCATGACCCAGACGAGAAATGTTCCCATGAGGGGATTAAAAGTATCAGGGCTAATGAATTTGACATAGTGCGCATAACAACTGCCACCCAGCCCCATAAGCATGGCTCCTAAAACCAGCGCTTGCATCTTAAAACGAAACACGTCTTTCCCGACACTGGCAGCGACGGCTTCGTCCTCCCGAATGGCCTTGAGCACCCGGCCCCAGGGCGAGCGTATGAGGCGCTCGCTCGCCAGATACACCCCGGCGACTAGCAGTAGGAGCAAGACGAGATAAAATACATCGTAGAATGCCCCAAAGGTCTGTGGGAAAGGACGTGGAATATCGCGTAGACCTTGCACCCCGTTGGTCAACCACGCCTCATTTTTCAAGAGCAAGCGCAGCGTCTCGGCGATACTGATGGTCGCAATAGCCAGATAATCCTCGCGCAAGCGCAGGGTTGGCTTGCCCACCACATAGGCTAGCAGCCCGGAGGTCAGCATCGCCCCGAGCATGCCTACCGGCATCGGTAAATTAAACCCTCCCAGGTGGTACGGCGACAGCGGCGTGGTGAGCAGCGCTGAGGTATACGCCCCAACGGCATAGAAGCCGGCGACCCCAACGTTGAACAGACCGGTGTAACCCCATTGCAGGTTGAGCCCGAGGCTGAGCAACGCATAGATGCTGGCAAAGATACCGGTAAACACTAAGACATTGAGCAGCCCAGAGAGGGTCATAGGGAGATACCCTCCTCAGGCATCAACGATAGCGAGCGTTATAGTGAAGGTCGTCCCGCAGCCGAGTGCACTCTCGACCGTCAGTGTGCCGCCATGCGCTGCCACAATCTCCTGCACAATGTAGAGGCCAAGCCCGCTCCCACCGGGCTTGGTGGTATACAGGGGCTCGAAAATCTTTGCGAGTTGCTCGGTCGGGATGCCACGCCCGGTATCCCGGATCCGCAGCTGGACATGTGTGGCCGTACGCTGGCCTGTCAGCGTGAGCGTGCCGCCTTGCGGCATGGCATCTAAAGCATTCTGCACGAGATTGAGCACGGCGCGACGCAGCGTACTCGCATGCAAGGCTACAGGCCCCAGATCCTCCAGTGCCTCCAGCCGCAGCAGGACGCCTTGGCTCGTAGCGAGTTGCTGCCACTCCACGGCCCACGCCTGGAGTACTGCCCCGAGGTTCTGCGGCGTCCGCTCGATCTGCGACGTGCGTACAAGCGTCAGGTAGTCCTGCACGAGGTCCTCCAGACGCGCCAGGTTCATACGAATCTCGGCGAGCACCTGGATCACCTGGGTCGCGCTCTCCGGCGTGGGCTGCTGGAGTTCCTCCTCTAACAGGTCTACATGTAGAAACAGGGCCGCTAGCGGGTTGCGGATCTCATGCGAGACCCCGGCAGCGAGACGGCCGAGCATGGCAAAATGCTGGGCGCGCTGGGCCTCGCGTTCCAGGCGCTGGCGCTCGGCCATTTCCCGCTGCAGGGCCGCCGTCTTGCGGTACAGATCTGCGAACACACGGACTTTCGCCCGCAAGAGTTGCGGAATGATCGGTGCTGTAATATAGTCCACCGCGCCATGTTCGTACCCCTTGAGTTGATCGAGGTGTGTCAGATGCACAGCGGAAATGAAGATGATCGCCGTCTGCTGGTAGCGGGGATGCTCGCGGATCAGTTTTGCGAGCTCAAATCCATCGAGCTCCGGCATGTTCACGTCGATGAGGATGATGGGGATGTCGGTGGTCAACAGGTGTGCCAGGGCTTCGCGTGCCGAATGGGCCGTGAGCAAGTTCTCGCCCAGCTCGCTGAGAATCGCCTCATAGGTGAGCAACTTACCCGGCTGGTCATCGACCATGAGGATGTTGATCGGCTCGTGATCATTCATATGGAGCATCTTCCGCCGCGAGAAGAGTCAGAGGGGCAAGATCTCCTGTATGATTCACAGAGGTGTCTCCTCTGACCATACTGTGTCCATCGGCACAGCAGTGAGAGACTGGCCCGCTGCCAGGAGCTGCTCCACATGGAGGGCAGCCAGAAGACTCATAGGTTCTCTGTGCGTGAAGGGGAACATGTTTTGACCGACTGCCCACACATTATGTACGATTTCATGTGGAAAGTGCAACCCGTACCTCTCACGGGCAGTCTCACCTGACCCAACGCTCCGTTCCCTCCTGCTGGGGCAACGTGGTCGGCTACAATAAGCACCAAAGTTCTGATCTCCTGCAGGAATGCTTGCCCACCTCGTATTCCGACCTCAAACGTGGTATAAACCATAAGAGCGAGATACTCTATGGTGGTATGCAGGACGCCTTTTTGTCGGAGAGGACACTATGCATCCATGCCGCTGGGTCGTATACAGGTATGCAGTAGTAGTCTTGATTCTGCTGCTCTCTGGACTGCCAGGCACGGCCAGCTCACAGGCATCAGACGAAGACAAAGTCGGCTTTGTCTGGGCCTTCGAGGCGCTTGTGGCGGAAGGGAATGTCACGAAGCAAGTGTCGATTAAAGAGGACATGCAGCTCAAAACGGGCGATCAACTCAAGATGTTTGTCGAGCTCCGCAAACCGTGCTTTGTGTATGTGATCCATCATGGTGCAGGCGGCGAAATCCAAAGGCTTTTTCCGTACGATATACAGCAGTTTACCACCGACTACCAGACGTCAAAAACCTATGAGATTCCACCCAGTGATGGATGGTTCAGGATCAACGAGCAAGCAGGGCTGGAAACCTTTTATTTAGTAGCCTCCGCGCCACGCCTGATGGACCTGGAACAACTGCTGGCTACCTACGCTGCTGCCCAACCAGCTGAGCAACCTTTGGCGGCCACGAACATCCTGGCAGAACTCCGCAACCTGCTCAAGCAACATCGTGCATCTGTGAAACCCGGACGCCCAGTACCCATCGCCGGGAATATGCGCAAGGGTATCGAGGGTGTCGAGATTACCGCGCCTCAGTTCTACATTGAGACTTTCACCATTGAGCATCGTTAACATACGTCTTCTGCCTATCACCCTGTTCCTAGCCGGTAGTGCGTGGCTCGCTGCCTATCTCTGCTTCTGGCTCTTGCCCACGGTATTTGAGACATGGAATGCGCAAACCGTGGACCAGCTGTTTGTTTTGCGTGACAGCTCAGAGCGTCTACGTCCACCGTATGATGCCACGATTGTACACGTTGATCTCGATAATAGCACCATCCAAAGCATGAAAACGTTCTACCTGGAGCGCGCGCATTTTGCCCAGGCAGCGCGCACCCTGGCGGCCATGGGTGTGGCCGCGCAGGCCTATGACTTTATTTTTGCTGCCCCCTTGAAGAACGTTGAGGAAGATCGGGCGTTCATTGATGCCACACAGGAGGCTGGTAATGTCTATTTTGGTCTGGCCATGACTTTGGGAACCAAAGGGCGGCCATCGCGTCAACAGCCAGCGCGGGCGGAAGATAAACGCTATGTTGAGCAAACAGCCTGGGCGCTGGCCGTACAGGGAGATCTTGGTGCATTGTACGTCGGCACGGACCCCGTGAGTACTTTTTATGATCTGGCCATAGCAGCGCGAGGACTGGGCTATCTCAGTTCCACTGCTGACCGCGATGGCATACTACGCCGTTTACCGCTGGTGGTGCGCTACAACGGGGCGTTCTATCCGAGTCTGGCGTTCCGCGTCGTTTGTGATTATTTGCAGGTCCCACCCGCGAACATCCTCGTCATGCCAGGGCGTCAGATTGTCTTACGTGGGGCCCAACGTCCTGGCACTGGCTCCCCCCATGATATCGTCATTCCCATTGATCGCCAGGGCCGTATGATCATTAACTACATTGGAGCGTGGGAACGTTTTACACACTATTCGTTAGAGCGCATTTTGTCGGCTGCGAAAAAACGTATTGAGCGGGAAATCTTGCAGGAGGAATTGGCTGGCAAGATCGTGGTGATAGGAGACGTCTCAACGGGTACCTCGGATGTTGGCGCTATCCCGCTCGATGCCAATTTTCCTTTGGGCGGTCTGCACACCAATGTCATACATACCATCTTAACGGAAAATTTTCTGCGCGAACTGTCTGCGCCTGAGATGTTCGGCATTGAGGCAGTTTTGCTGAGTGCCATACTGGTGCTGGCCCTGCGCTATAGATCGCTGACTTTTGCAATCGGGACGCTCGGGCTGGCGGTTGGCTATGTGAGCCTTGGCGTCCTTGGATTTCTCTACGGTCATGTTATTGCCAACTTCGTGCGCCCCCTGCTCATGCTCATCTTCGCGACTGTGAACACGGTGATCTATCGCTATATAACAGAAGAAAAAGCGCGCCTCGAAGGCTTGCGTCAGCGGGATTTTATTCGGGACACGTTCGGTCGCTATCTTAGTCCAGATGTGGTGGAAGAGCTCCTCGGCTCGCCAAAGGGTTTACAGATGGGGGGTGAGTTGCGGGAGATCACGCTGTTGGTGTCAGACTTACGTGGCTTCACGTCCCTGGCGGCGCGGCTGTCACCGTCTGAGGTCATTGCCATTCTCAATCGTTATTTCGAGCGCATGATTGAGATCATTGCCCGCCATCGCGGCACGGTGGACGAACTGCAAGGCGATGGTATGCTGACGTTTTTTGGCGCTCCCTTTGCCACCCCGGACGATCCTGAACGCGCCGTGGCATGTGCCCTGGCGATGCAGCTGGCACTCTTGGAATTCAATGCCGAGCAGCGCCAGCTCAACCTGCCTGAACTCGCCATGGGCATTGGTATTAACACCGGCGAAGTCATTGTCGGCAACATCGGCTCAATCAAACGTTCCAAATACGGCGCTGTAGGGAGCGCGATCAATACCGCCTATCGTATCGAGTCTCATACCGTTGGTGGCCAGATCCTCGTGAGCCCCAGTACGTATGCACGGGTACAAGCGCTGGTGCAGGTACGCAGTACTATGCAGGCACAGTTCAAAGGTCTCGATCAGCCAGTGACGCTCTACGAGATCAGTGGTATCAGGGGGACATATCAGCTGACACTACCAGAAAAGCTTGCGGAAACTCTCGTGCCCCTGGCGGTGCCGCTGCCCATGGCCTGTTTTCTCATTGAGGGCAAAATGGTCTCTGAGACAGCCATATCTGGCGTCCTGCTCCGTCTGGCTGGTGCGCACAACGCCGAGGCCACGATTGAGGGGCAGGTCGCCGCCTATACCAATGTCAGGCTCACCCTGGAGCCACCGGGTCATGCACCACTCCCGGACGTTTATGCCAAGGTGGTCGCCAGTGAGCCCCTGGACACCAAGGTGGCACACGTGCGTTTAGAATTCACCGCGCTTCCCGAAGACGCCAAAGCATTCCTCACCCAGGCTGGGCAAACGCCATCTGTAACCTGAAAGCGCCATACTTGTGTTAGCCTCCAAGTTCCTCAAGTAGCGCCTTGGCCTCCCGGAGGTCGGCCGTGTCAAAGCCCTCCGTGAACCAGCCATAGATCGGTGCCAGCAGGTCGTAGGCCTGCTGGCGCTTGCCCTGCTGCTGCCACAACCGACTGCGGCTCATTGCTGCCCGGAGTTCCAAGGACTTGGCCTGCTGGCGGCGTGCCACCGTGAGGGCCTGCTGAAAACAGGCGTCGGCCTCTTCTGGCTGGGCCGCGCCATGCTGGAGCAGTAGGGTACCCCGGAGCCGATGCAGTTCTGCTTCCCACCAGCACGCTCCGCTCGTCGGCAGCGTTGCCAGGGCCTCCGTCAACGCTGCCAGCCCCGTGGCGGTTTGCCCCACCTGGGCCCACACCTCGACGAGGAGGCTGAGATGATACGCGCGGTCGCGTATCGTCCCCCTCCCGCCAGAGATGCCCAGAGCCTGCTGGAGCTGGGCGAGACCCTCCTCCGCGTGCCCACACACGGCCAACGCCCAGCCCCGCAGGGGCCGTGCCTGCGCGATGCTTTGGCCGGAGAAGCCCTGGTCGGTGCCGATGGTCATGACCGCCTCGGCGCGTGCCTGGGTGAGCAGCGCCTCCCGGCGCAGATGATGCAGCACCGCAGCCCAATACAGAGCCTGAGTAAGACTATAGGGGTGGGAAAGCTGCTGGGCTAGGGCGACCGCTGCCTGGCTGCTGGCCACCGCTTGCGCTGGGTACCCAAGGAGCCAGAGGACCGGCGCCGCGCGATAATGGCAGCACACGCCAGGGTCATGCCCACTGTAGAGCGAGGCATAGATAGGGTGTCGCTGCGGATCATAGAGCTGCTGCCCCTGGTCCTGATGGGCCCTGGCCGCGACCAACTCGCCACGACTGAACAGGCTGGTCCACAGGGCGTGGTGGGCCTCGAGCACAAGGTCCGGATCGTCGAGGCACTGGGCCAGGCTGAAGAGTTGCTCCCCCATCGCCTGCATGGTCTGGTAGTCGCCGCGCCTGTTATACACTCCCCAGAGACCCCACAGCACGCGAAAGAGCTGTGTCGGGTCGCCTATCTCCTCACACAGCGCGCGAGCCCGGCTGTAGAGCTGTTCCATGTCGGCGCCGTCATCGTCTGTGGTTGGCCGCAACGCCGTGCCGAGAGTCATCAGGACACTGAGCTCCTGCTGGTGACGGTCGCGGGTCTCGGGCAGGGCGGTGAGCAGGTCTAAGGCCGCACGTAGAGTGCTGACCGCCTCGCCATAGGCGGAGCGCTCGACGGCCTGGTGCCCCGCGCGGTGCAGGTAATCGACCGCCCTGGGGAGGTTGCCACTGCGATGGTAATGATGGGCCAGCGCCTGATAGTGTTCGGGGAGACGTTCGGCCGCGAGCGCTTCAATAGCCTGCGCGGCCCGGGCATGCAACCGCCGCTGCCGCTCCCGCAGGATGGCATTGTAGGCTACTTCCTGCGTCAGGGCATGCTTGAAGGTGTAGGCGAGCGCCGGGAAACTGAGCGTCTCATACAGGAACTCTGCCGTGTGCAGGTGCGCCAGGCAGCGCTGCACCGTCGCCCAGGGGAGCTCGATCGTCGCCTGGAGGACGGCCGCTGGGACCTCCGTGCCGAGGACAGCGGCTGCCTGGAGGACCTGTTTCTCCTCCGGGGGCAGGCGATCAATGCGGGCGGCCAGCACCGCTTGCACGGTCGCAGGCACCGACAGGTGTGGGAGCGGCTGGGCCAGGCGATAGGCCCCGCGCTCACCCACGAGCACCTGGGCCTCGACCAGGGTGCGCACGCTCTCCTCCAAAAACAAAGGGTTGCCCTCGGTACGCGCGATCAGGACGGGCAGGAGCGGCGTCACGCTGGCATCAGGGCCCACCAGGGCCTGGAGCAAGGCCGTCGCGCTTGCGGGCGCCAGCGGATCCAGCCGCAGCTGGCGATAATACGTCTTGCTCCCCCAGGCATGCTGGTAGTCGGGCCGATAGGTCACCAGCACCAGGATGCGGGCGGTGGGCACGCTCTCGACTAGGCGAGTGAGCACCGCCTGCGTCTCGGTATCGATCCAGTGCAGGTCCTCGACGACCAGGATGAGCGGCTGTACCTGGCTGGCGCGGAGCAGCACGCGCGTGAGCGCCTCCAGCGTGCGCTGCCGGCGCTGCGGCGGCTCGAGCCGCAGGAATGGGCTGTCGTCCGGTAGGACCTCCAGTAAGGCGAGCAGTGCGGGGAGGCTGTCCTGTAGCGTGGCATGCAGGGTGAGCACCTGCCCGGTCACCTTGGCGCGTATGGTCTGGGGGGCATCGCGATCGTCGACGGCGCAGTAGCGCCGCAGCAGATCGATGACTGGGCCATAAGGAGTCGCCTGGCTGTAGGACACGGCGGCGCTGTCCAGCCCCATCCATCCCTGGGGCCCGGCGGCCGCGACACACTCCTCCACCAGCCGCGACTTTCCGACGCCCGCCTCGCCCACCACCGCCACCACCTGACCGTGCCCCTCCGCGGCCTGCGCCAGCGCCTCCTGCAGGACAGCGAGCTCTGACTGCCGCCCGACAAACCGGCTGAGCCCCCGGGCTCTGGCGGTCTGAAGGCGCCGGCGCAGGCCACTGGTCCCGAGAAGTGCACAGACCTCCACGGGGGCTGCCAGACCCTGGATCGGCAGAGGCCCGACAGCCTGGACCTGCACCATCCCTGCAATCAGGTCCACGGTCGTGGTCGTGAGCAGAATGGTATCGGGAGGTGCCCCCTGCGCCACGCACACCGCCAGGTCCGTGGTCAGCCCCATGGCGGTGTACTCCATCGGCAGGCTGTGGGGCATGGGGCGTATCACGACGTCCCCAGTGTGGAGCCCGACGCGGCACTGCAGCACCAGGCCATGAGTGCGGCGGAGCTCCTCGGCATAGGCGCGGAGGGCCGCCTGCAGGGTCAGCGCCGCATAACAGGCTCGTGCCGCGTGATCTTCCTGGGTCAATGGAGCGCCAAAGACGGCCATCATCCCGCTCCCAAGCGCCTGTGTCACGGTACCCTCATACCGGTGCACCGCCTCTAGCATGGCGTACAGGGCCGGATCGAGGAGCTGCTGGGCCGCTTCGGCGTCAAGGTCGCGGATAAGTGCCAGGGCGTCGGAGATCTCCGCAAACAGGACGGTGACCTGCTTGCGTTCGCCGACCAGGACGACACGGGACATGCGGCTCGTCTCAGCCAAGGCCATGGGCGTGGACGCTGGCGGCTCCCGCGCCGGCAGGGAGCCTGGGGGGTATTCCCCGGTAAGGGCCGGCACTGCGGCCAGTGCGGGCGCGGGGACTGCCGAGGGGCGTGCTGGCTCCTGGTGGGGTGGAGCCCCCGTGGCCGACCGGCCTCCCAGCCGCTGCCCGCAGCCGGGACAGAACAGGGCAGGCCTGGCCACGGCCTGGCCACAGGCATCACAGATTTCCACGTGCGGGGCGCCACACCCCGCGCAGAAGCGGGCCGCACGACTCTGGGAGTGCTGGCAGACCGCACAGCGCCAGGCGTCTGCCCCTGCCTGTGGTCCCAGCACGTCAGGTGCGGATGGTACAGCCTCCGGGGGGGGAAGGGCAAGTATAGCGCACTGCACCTGCGCCTCAGTACGGTCCGTCTCGGAGGCATCGACTACCATGACGGAGGCCAGGAAGCGATAGCCGCGGCGGGGGACCGTAGCAATGAAGTGAGGCGTTCGCGCCGTATCGCCAAGCACCTTACGCAGCGCGCCAATGACTACGCGTACCACAGCATCGCTCACAGCCGTCTCAGGCCAGATGGCATCCAGGAGCTCGTCTTTGGTCACCAGGCGGTCCCGATGGGCCACCAGGTATGACAGGAGGTCGAAGGCTTTGGGTGGTAAGGCCACGGTCTCGGCGCCGCGCCAGAGGCAGGCGTTGGTCGGATCGAGGCGAAAGTCAGCAAAGTGCCACTGGGGAGAGAGCATCGGCACACTCCTCGTCTCCCGTGCGGGAAGTGGTCACGTCCCGTGTCGTGACCAGGGGTGAGGTATGGGTAACACCTTTGTCCCAGGCTTGGCGCGACGGTGGTGCTCCTGGAACACTGCCACGGCGGTCTGTTGGCCCACTAACTGCTTACCGCGCAAGCTTGCAACGCATCATACCACAGCCACCATGGCAACAACAGGTCGGACATTACAAAAACATTACATAATCCTTACGTAATGCTTACGGTTCATTTGCGACGTGAGGCTCTCGAGCCGTTATACTCCTTGCACAGCGGATCACCTGTGAGAGAAAGGAAGGATCGCATGCATGCACTGTGGTATGCTCTTCCAGTCACGATTATAGGCGTCGTCGTCCTCTTTATCGTTGTTGGTTTACGGTATCTCTACAAAGGGACAAACCCACCACTATGGTTGCAGTGCACCTGTATCGTACCCTTTATGCTCTTTTCTTTGCGTTATTGGTATTTGCCCATTGAGATCGCAGCCGGGATGTTTTCTGGTATTTATGATCCTGTGCATAATCTGTTTCCTGGTCTGGCAGAAAAAGACCTCATACCGTGCACCGCTAATGCCTCTCCGTGTTCTGTGTTAAGCTTTGATTATCCCAAACATGTGGCCTGGACGATTGGGCTGTTTGATGGCTACACCCGCCAGGCATGGCTCCCGCAAGTGCTCAAAGCGCACATTCTTTGCAATGCTATTGCGCTCTGCCTTTTCCCGTGGCAGCTATGGCTGATGCAGCATGGAAAGATGCAGAGGCACCGCGTCATTGGGCGCATCATTGGTCTCAGTGTGGTGCTCGGGACAAGTTTGGGGTGGTTCATGAGTATACGAGCGCATAGTGATATACAAGCCTATGGTGGCGTGCTCAGTATTGTTGCTTTTGGGATCATGTGGGCAAGCATCGTTGGTTCAGCGACGTTAGGATATATATACATCAAAAAGAAAGACATAGAGAATCATAAAAAATGGATGATTCGATGCTTTGGTGCACTCTTTGGATCCTTTTTCTTCTGGCGCATTGAAGCCTTAGTGCTGCAATGGGTGTTTTCTTCAGCCAATGGATGGTTATTCTATACGGTGAATACGTGGCTATTAGGCATGCTGCTCTTTGATTATGCAGCAAGAAAATCTGGGTTTTATGCAGCCAAAACCCTGCAGGTAGCCCCACACCAAAGCGCTTGTCATTACCCAAAACTTTTCAGTCTGTGAGCGATCAGAACGCCTTCAACTAAGACATGCAAGGTGTTCATCCCGTGCCAGAGCGTTTGCCATCCCGGCAAGCCATCTCTGGTCCGGTTGAGATGCCCACCCAAGAGTCCGATGGCCAGAGCCACCTCGCGTACGGTACGGAGCGTGCGGCCTGCCTTTTGGCGCAATACCTCCAGTTCGAGCGGACTCAAGCCGGACTGTGCTGCCTCTGCATCAGGATGCCTGCGCAGGCGTTCGCGCAGCTCAATCAGGCGGAGA
>Ga0075418_10006832_pt1 | contig 12859 bp, 11 predicted proteins | sample SoiMetdeltSBSDD2_FD_81776 | JGI IMG/M metagenome (GOLD analysis project Ga0075418, IMG submission 81776) | Bulk soil microbial communities from a Populus tree surrounding site in Tennessee, USA - Soil MetaG P. deltoides SBSDD2 | ecosystem: Environmental > Terrestrial > Soil > Tree plantation...
CGTTGCCGATCGGGATTGTTTCTCGAGACTGCCGCCACGAACCGATTATAGGCGGCAGTTCCCCGTTAGCCCACCGACTAAGGTCGAGGTGTCGGTGTAGACGAGGGAAAGTGTGAGGCGTACTTGCGCTCAATCGCCGCACGAATCTGTTGAACCGACGTTCCCCCATTGAAGAGCGACATCGCGTCTCTGCCGACATCGAGGCAGATCGCGCAACCGATGCCGTGTGGATCCCACTCGGTGACGGTCCCATTCGCCTTCCGGGTCTTGACGAAGCAGTCGTGATTTCCGTTGTGACCGATGCGCTCGCAGCCGCAGTAGCACGGTACGTGCTGCAGCACTTCCGGGTGGCGCGCTGCGAACTCGTACACCTGCTGAACGATGGCCATGGGACGAGAGGGCGTGAAGGGCACCGGTGGCAGCGCCGGCAAGGGTCCGCTGTGAGCCTTCATTGGAGCGATGCGGCTGGTCGCGCCAGCCGGTGCGGCCTGGGAGTGCACGTGTTGGCCCGCCGTTGCGATGGAGGCCGGTAGCGATGCCGCGAGGAGCAGGAATGCTGAAACGAAGAACCAGCGCGTCTTCATAGTTGGATGGTAGCCGATCTTGAGGGCCCTTGCTCAGGATACAGCGGGTCCCAGCTGGCACCGATAACTCCTGAAGCAGGTAAACCGCGCCGGGGCGAGTCCCGACGTGATTTTGGGGCAAAAAACGGCACGCTCCGCTAAGTGTGAGGACCCATGAGAGTGATGGGGCGCAACGACGTTGTCCTGATGGTGGGGCTCACGGTTGCGCTGTTCGTAATCCTTTCCGGCCCGGTGTCACGCTTCCTCGACTACGTGAGGGAGATTGAGATGACGCGCGGCCTGCATCTGGTACCTGCGCTCTTCATTCTGGCAACGATCTTCAGCTTCCATCAGCTTCGCAAGCGCCAGGAGATGCGCGACGAGGCGGATAGCGTCGCCCGCGGGGCGCGAGAAGCCACCGAGCGTGCGTCCGAAATGTCCAGACTGGTGGCGTTTGGGCATGCGCTGGCACGATCGATGGACAGCGAATCGAGCGATTCCATTCGTGATGTGGCAGCCGCCCAGATTCCCTTGCTCGCCCCTGGCCGCGGTGCCTGGGTGATGACGCGCACGCGGGGCGGTCAGTGGGAGTCCCTGATGGCCGTCGGCGAGTCCTCGCCGGCCGATCGTGAGCGCGCGGCCCGGCGAGCACTTGGTGAAGCCGACCCGCTCGTCGGTGACGTCTCCAGCGAAATCTGTTTTCCAATGATCGTGGCCGGCACACCTGAAGGCGCGCTTGGCGTGGCGTCTGAACCACCGCTGACCGATCATCAGCGCAGCATCCTCAGCGCGGCGGCAGCACTGCTGGCCGTGTCGTTGAAGAACTCTCAGTTGTTCCGCGAAGTCCGCGAAAACAGCGTCCGTGATGCGCTAACTGGGTGTTTCAATCGGGCGCACGCACTCGAGGTACTCGATGCGGAGATTCGTCGTGCGAGACGATCCAAGCTCCCACTGTCGCTCATCATGTTCGATCTCGACAACTTCAAAGAGATCAACGACCGGCACGGACATCTCTGCGGCGATGCGGTGCTCGCGTCGATTGGCGCGAAGATGAAGTCGGAGCTTCGCGGCAGCGATCTCAAATGCCGCTATGGTGGCGACGAGTTTATGGTCATTCTTCCGGATACGCCTCTCGGAGGAGCGAAACAGGTCTCCGAGAATCTGCGCGTGGCGCTCGAGTCACACCCGATGACGTGGAATACAGAGCAGGTCACCGTGACGGCGAGCTTCGGGGTCGGAGTTGTGAACCCTACGGACCAGGATCCGTTGGCCGCGGTGGCTCGGGCGGATGCAGCACTGTATCGAGCAAAGGAGCGTGGTCGAAACGACGTGCAGGTCGAAGAACAGCCGACGGCGCTCGTTTAGCGGAGCGTCTCTTCCGGTGTCGCACGCGCCGTCGGTCCCAGTGCAAATGTCATCGTTCCATCAACGACCACTCGTCCGTTCACCCGCGCGAACCCATGAAGTTGTCCCACCCTGCTTCGCAGGCTCTTGACCCGTGCTTCGATCTCGACCACGTCCCCCGCGTAAACCGGTCGCCTGAACCGAACCCGTTCGATTCCTCTGAACAATGGGATCCGACCCCGATTCTCCGGCTTGGACAGGATCAGAATAGCGCCGACCTGCGCGATGCACTCCGTCAGGATGGTTGGCGGCAGTGCCGGTCGATCGCCGGGCTGATGTGCCAGATAGCGCTCGTTGAGAGAGACGTTCTTGATCCCCACAATTCGCTTGTCTGGTTCCAGCTCAGTGACCCGATCCACCAGCAGAAATGGATAGCGGTGCGGCAGGATGCGCTCGATGACGGTGTAATCCAGCGGCAGACTCAGGGGATCCATGAAGTGCCCAGTATAATTCGCTTGCCCGCTGACTGTCGGCCCACTCGAGCCACCCATGACTGACGCTCCCCCCAATCAGCCTTCCGATGCCCGCCTACAGAGCGGGGCTCGTGTGGCCAGTGATACCGAGCTCCTGTCGACGCTGTTCGATCTGGGACGCGAGGTCACGTCCGTGCTCGACCTCGAAGAATTGCTGGTCAAGATTCCGCAGCTGATCGCGCGGCTGACACGGTTCAGCGCTTTCTCGGTGTACTTGCTCGACGAAAAGCGCCAGGAGCTCCGGATTGCGTACGCGGTCGGATATCCCGACGACATCGCGGGTATTCGCTTACACATCGGCCAGGGCGTCGTTGGAGCCGCGGTGCAGGAGGGTCGCCCGATCCTGGTCAACGACATTCGGCGAGAACCACGTTACCGAGGACCGCTTCGAAACATGCTCTCTCAGCTCGCGGTCCCGCTGCGCCGTAAGGGCAAGGTGATTGGAGCGCTCAACCTGCTGAACGAAGTCGAAGGCGCCTTCACGCCGCAGGACGAAGCCCTGTTGCGGCAGTTCGCTGCACACGTGGCGGTTGCCATCGAAAACGCGAGGCTGTTCAAGTCTGAGCGTCACTACGTCGATACGCTCGAAACGCTCGCTGAAATTGGCCGCGAGATGTCCTCGATTCTCGACCTGGACGCTTTGCTGACGCGTATCGCCAGCCTCACGAAACGCCTCATCGACTACCGCACGTTTGGGATCTTGCTGCTCGACGAGGACACGCAGCAGTTGGAGATGAAGCTGGCCGTTCGTTACGGGAAAGGCGCGGAGTCGAAAAATTTCCGACTTGGCGAGGGCCTCGTCGGGTGGTCAGCGCAGCACAAGGAGCCGGTGCTCGTCTCTGACGTCTCGCAAGATCCTCGCTATATCAACCTCGTTGCGGATGCGAGGTCCGAGCTCGTGATTCCGATGCTCATCAAGGATCGGTGCATCGGGGTTTTCGATCTGGAAAGTCCGGAGCTGGACGCGTTCAGCAAAGAGCACCAAGAGCTGCTCACGCTGCTGGCGAGTCAAGCTGCAGTGGCGATCGACAACGCCCGGCTGTACGAAGAAGTGCGACGTAATGAGGAGAGGATCGAGAAAGAGCTTCGTTTCGCGCGACGAGTACAACTCGCGTTGTTACCAGTCGAACCACCGAAGACAGTGCACGATGCCGACGTGGCCGGTCGATTTGAATCAGCGTACGAGCTGGGAGGAGATATTCACGACTTTCTCGCGCCTGAGCCGAAGGCGTTGGTCGTGGCCGTCGGCGATGTCTCAGGAAAGGGCGCGCCCGCGGCGCTCTACGGAGCGTTTGCCGCGGAGCTCGTTCGTTCACGCACGATGCGGCGGCGGTTTACGCCGGATCGCTTCAGCGTCGCCGGCGTGTTGCAGGCGATGAACACGACACTGCATGAGCGGCAACTCGAGGAGTACTACTGCACGCTGTGTTACGCATTTTTCGATTTCTCACGACGAATCGTGACGCTCTCAAACTCGGGCCTGCCTTACCCCATCCACTGCTCGGCGACATCGTGCGGGCAGATCGAGCTTCCCGGTGTGCCCCTCGGATCGTTCCCGAGCGTGACGTACGACGAGGTGAGCATCGAGTTGAAGCGAGATGACGTCTTCGTGTTCTGCACGGATGGGATCTTCGAAGCGCTGAACGAAGAAGGCGCCGAGTTCGGCGCCGCTCGCTTGGCGGAAGTAGTCAATCGCGTACGAGAGAGATCGGCACGCGCCATTGTCGATGCGATTTTCGAGGAGACCGCCTCGTTTCGAGGTACCCGGCCTCAGGGCGACGACATGACAGCCGTTGCGGTGAAGATCACGGCGTGAGCCACGCGAAGGTGAAACGAGGTCGCGCACGGATCGTGAATGTGAGTCAGGGGCCGGAGTACGGCGATGCCAGCGCCTGCCTGAAAATTACGTACTCCGGTGATCCGGCGCGACCCGTTGAGCACATGTTCAAGATGCGTGCCCCTCCGAACACTGGCGAAATGCGGCCAAAATTCTCGTCTCGTGTCCGACAGGCGTCACCTGCAGGGGGCGGGCTAGTACGTGTTCAGGTAGCGCTCGACCTCCCAGGGCGACACGTGCCGTATGTAGTCGCTCCACTCCTCGCGCTTGGCGGCCAGGAAGTGATCGAAGATGTGCTCGCCGAGCGTCTCACGCATCAAGGCGCTCTTTTCCAGTTCGTCTAACGCCTCGCTGAGGTTCGTTGGCAATTCGTCGATCCGCAGGTGCCGACGTTCCCGATGGCTCATCCTGTAGATGTTCTTGTTGACCGGAGGGCCGGGGTCACTCTGCTGATCAATGCCGTCGAGCCCGGCACGCAACATCACCGCAAACGCCAAGTACGGGTTGCACGAGGGGTCGGGCATTCGGAGCTCGATCCGCGTTGTGGGGCCGCGGCCAGCCGGCACACGCACCAGCGGGCTGCGATTTCGTATCGACCAGGCGATCGCGGTAGGTGCCTCGTATCCGGGGACCAAGCGTTTGTATGAATTCACGAGGGGGTTGGTAATGGCGCAAAACGCCTTGGCGTGGCGTAGAAGCCCTCCGATGTAGTGAAGGCACGTGAGGCTCAGCTCGCCCTCGCCCTGCTCGTCGAAGAACACGTTGCGTCCGCGCGAGAAGAGCGACTGGTGCGTGTGCATCCCCGAGCCGTTAACCCCCAGTACCGGTTTGGGCATGAACGTCGCGTGCAGCCCATTGCGATTGGCCACGTTCTTCACGACAAAGCGGAAGGTGCTGACGTTATCCGCCGTGATCAAGACGTCGTCATAGCGGAAGTCGATCTCGTGTTGCCCCGGGGCAACCTCGTGGTGCGCGGCCTCGACATGAAAGCCCATTTGCTCGAGGGCGAGCACGATTTCACGGCGGACATCCTCTCCCAAGTCAACCGGCGTCAAGTCGAAGTAGCCACCCGAGTCGTGGGTTTCGGTTGTCGGCTCGCCCGAAGCACGGCGTTGAAACAGAAAGAACTCAGCTTCCGGCCCGGCCTTCATGGTGAAGCCCTTGTCCGCCGCCAGCGCGATGACGCCCTTCAGCAGCGATCGGGGACAGCCGGAGAATGACGTCCCGTCGGGGTTGGCGATATCGCAAATTATGCGTGCCACACGCTCAGAACCCGCGTAGCTCCATGGAAAAACCTGAAAGGTCTGGAGGTCGGGCTTCAGAAACATGTCGGACTCTTCGATCCGGACGAAGCCCTCGATTGAGGATCCATCGAACATAATTCGCCCGTTGAGGGCTTCTTCGAACTGGCGATCCGGCACCTCGACGTTCTTGATGACACCAAGGATGTCGGTGAACTGGAGCCGCATGAACTTGACCTTTTCCCGCGCGATGCGTTCCAGGATGCGGGTCTTCGGGTCGTCTTTGGCCATGGGCGTTGATTATGCCAACTTTCGATGGGTGGCGACCGTCTGACTAGCTGGAACCGGTCGCGAGTTGTCTCGACCGGAAGAGGGTCTCAATATGAGGAAGGCTATCTACGCAGGCGGGATTATTGTCGCGCTCATCGCGGTGGCGCTCGCTTACCAAGCCCGCGTCGACGCACAGGATCGAAACCGCTTCAGCATTCAGGCCCCCCTCCCACTGGTTGGCCCAGGATCGTCCATCGGATTGACGGTACGCGATTCTGACTCGGGTGTCGTCGTTCAGGAGGTGAGAAGTGAGAGTCCGGCTTCTCGCGCCGGCCTGAAGGAAGGGGACGTCGTTACAGAATTCGACGGGGAGCGCACGCGGAGTGCGGCTCAGTTCACACGATTGGTTCGTGAGACAGCTCCAGGGCGAACCGTGAAAATGTCAGTTCTGCGCAACGGGATGCCGACGACGATGGAGATCGCGCCGGAGAGCCGAAGTTCAGATGACATCAGGTTCCCGAATCTGACGCGCGACTTGGAACGTAACCTTTGGGTCCTGCCGCGCGATTTCAACTTCGACTTTGCCGAACCTGGGTTCGGGTTCTACTCACCACGCCGCCTCGGAGTGACAATAACCCCCCTCACCGACCAGCTCGCCGCATACTTCGGCGTCAAAGAGGGAGTCCTTGTCTCTGAAGTGGCAGCTGGTTCAGCAGGCGAGTCCGCGGGAATCAAGGCGGGAGACGTAATCACAGCAGTCAAGGGTCAAGCCGTCTCTTCGGCAGGCGATGTGGTGAAGGAGCTACGCGAGGTTGAGTCTGGAGCGAACGTAGAGATCCTCGTAAAGCGCGACCGCAAGGATGTCACGGTGACCGTGAAAATACCCGAAGGCGCACGCACGTTCTCTCGGCGCGGCGGACAAGCGATCTAGGCTTAGTTCGAAGCGCGGATTTGGTCGAACGGCAGGACCTCGGCCGCCGGCATCGAGCTGCCGGCTGGCCACGCGCCAAGGACCGTGACGAGCTGTGCAGCAATCAGGCTCGTGACGGCTTGCATTGTCTGGTCTTTTTCGCGACCCGGCGCAACCTCGATCGCCAGGACGCCCATACATCGTTCGACGCCGAGCAACGGTGCCACGAGCGCCGATCGGGACCCCGACTCGCCAGCGACGCTTTGGAGAGTTCCGGTGCGCCACGCCGCAGCTGTCGCATTCAACGAAGAGCGGCCTATCGGACCGAGTTGGCTCAATTGCCTCGAGTCGTAGCCGTGCCAGGCAACCGGAAACATTTCCTCGCCGGCGGCCATCCAGACGACGACACCGGACGCGCCGAGCAGCGTGGCGGTTCGCACTAGTAGTTCCTGCAGATCCGCTTCCGCTTGAAGACGACTGATAGCCGTGCACAACGCTGCAGTCTCAGCTAAATCGATCGAATGTGCTGGAGACTCCTTTAAGAAGACATTCAGAGGCACGTGAATCGGGTCGGGCGCGACTGACGCGACATCGCTCGCAAGTGCCGCGGTTGGCCTTCGCGCGGATCGAAGCAGCGCCCATGCGAAGAGGACCGCCACAGCGGCGAGTGCCGTCCAGGCTTGTTTCAGATCATTCGATCTCGCATCAGCGACCGCTCTCGATTCCGCAATTCGCAGCGCACGCAACTGTTCCCGCAATGTCTGACGCGTCCGGGTCGTTTCGGTGAAGAGCAGGTCGGCGGCCATCAGGTCGAGATCGGCGCGCATGTTCTCGCGCGCGCGCGCATCGACTTCGGCCAGTAACGCGACACCGTCGGCCACTGCTCCCGCAGATGGCGCTGCTCCCGCCAACAACTGTCCCAGCAGCCACGCGCTTTCGGAGACGATCTGCCTCAAGCGTGTGCTCGTGACCGTCAGAGTCTCCTTGTCGATCTGCCCGGACGCGACATAGGTCAGTTCGTCGCGTGACAACTCGTCGAGCAGAACATCGATCCGATCAATGCGGGCGGCAGACTGCTTGCCGGTGGCTTCCAGGTGATCGACGTGCTGGGCCAGAGCCCACGTCCACACGACAGCCCCGGCTCCGGCGGCAACGAGTATCGCTGGGAGAAGGAAGCGGAGGATCCGCGTCTTCATGTGGTCCGAGACAGGATACCAAAGGAATCAGAATTCGACGTGGGTCTGAAAAAGGAATCGATTCTCGTCCGGTCGTGCGCTGAGGAGATTGTAGTTGACCTGTTCGTTGGTAGCGACCAGTCCCAGTCGTATCCGGTTCCACGAGAGCCAATACGCGCCGCCGCCAATAAAGCGCCTCTGCGCGTTGTCCGCGACGTCGTCGTCGGGATCGAATTCCTCGAGACGCAGGATTCCCGCCCATCCAAGCAGGCCTTGGCGCGGCTCGATGAAAACGGACCATCCGGATCGGTGAATGTCTCCTGGAGGGAGAGTCAGAGGGCTTTCGGTCGCGCCGACTCTTTGAAGAGTCACAACCAACTGGGGATGCTCATACTGAGCCATCACGATCCCGACTCGACGAGGTCGATCTGGTGCGTACCAGCCGCCGCTGTAAAAGGCAGAAATCCGAAAGTTGTTCGCCAAACCTCGTCCAGGCGCCGGCCTGATCGTCAAGCGTCCTTGGACGCTTTTGTATTTGTTGGCTTCTGCCTGGGTGAACCCTTCTCCGTTGTAGATGCCGACGTGGAACTCACCGTAGTTGCCGGGCAGAGGGGCGAAATATCCCACTCCAAAATCGGCGGATCCTGGAATCAGTCCTTCGCGTTCCGAAAACATCGTCCCTTGTACGCGGTAGCGATTGACCGATTCCTCATAATCGAGCCAAGGCGTCTGGGCCAGCCCGAAGCGGATCCACGACCTCGGGCCGAGACCCACATCGTCCCTTTGCAGAAAGGCGTATTTGACCCGGATCACCATCGAACCGACCAGAGTGGTATCAGTGATCCGCCGCACATCCGGCGTGAACCGAAACCGAACTCTTTCTGAGAGTTGCCCGTTGACATTCAGGTAGGCCCGGGTCAGATCGAAGGCATTCAGTCCTTCGCGGTTCTCGAACTCGGCAGCGTACTGCAGATATGACAGCATCCCCACGCGCACAATCGGATAGTCCGGTGGTGGCGGTGCCGGCGCGGGTTGTGGAGCGGGTGTTTGTGCGAGAGCGGGAGTCGTGAGCGAGACAAGGGCAAAGGCAAGGATCAGCGTTCTCGTCATGTAGACGTTACTTGTAAGACACATAGATTTCGCAGAAGTCACATCAGTGTTACGTCTGCGTAACGTCTCACGCGGTGCGTAAGCGCGATGAATTGGATCAGGGCGCGGAGGTTCGGGTGTCCCCTGCCGCCCTCGGATGCAGGATAACGTAAGTAGGTAAACCCACTGCGTCGAATCGAGCCATGATCGATCGCGCCGGTTCTTCGTCGGGCTGCTCCGCCTGGAATTTGATCTTGACGTATCCGTCGAGCGCGCTCTTCACGCTTTCGTCGGCCAGCGTTGTCTGGTCCATGACCACGCAGTTCTTGCACCACGTAGCCCACATGTCCACGAGCACTGGCTTCCCGTCTCGCTGGGCTACTGCCAGTCCCTCCGCGAGCGACGCGTGCCAGCCGGCCTTGAGCTTTTCTTCAACGCTCGACGTCACTTCACGCGCATCGACCCAACGATCCGCAAACAGGCCGTAAGCCAGATATCCGTAGTACGCAGCCGTTGCGAGAATAAGGACGCCGAAGCCTTGCTTCACGCGGACCATCCACGCGCCCGGTTTCGGCAAAGCCGTGAGTCCCGCGCCGGCTAGAGGCCACGGTACCGCCATCCCGACGCCGAGCAGGAAAGGCAGCGCCAGTGCCGCGACGGTCCCACGTGCATACAGGTCGCTCGAAAACAAGACGACCTGAATGACCACAGGAGCGACGCAGGCCCCAGCCAATAATGCGGCGACGGCTCCCATCACGAACGCCACTGCGAAACTGCCTCGCTTCGACGTGTCGGTGCCGATCGAACCAGAGAATCGCGATAGATCGATTTCGAATACATCGAACATCGCGAGCGCGAGCGCGATGAAGATCGCCGCAATTCCAAGGTTGAACCAGGGTGACGCGTTGATCGTGCCGAACGTACCGGCGGTGAGGATGACGATGAGCCCGAGCGCCCCGTAGACCAAGGCCATTGCGCCACCGTACGCACCGCCAAGCAGGAAACCACGTGCGCGGGACCCGTTTCCCGCCCCCGCTCCGATAATGGCCAGGTTGATCGGAATCATCGGAAGAACACACGGCGTGAGGTTCAGCGCCAGGCCACCGAGCAGCACGAGAAACAGGATCGCCAGAGGACCACGGCCTTCAAACAGACCAGGCTCTCTCACGCCGGTTTCCGCGTTTCGAACGAATTTCAGGAAATCGTCAGTGTCGAGATAGCCACCGGTGCTCCCTGCGACCGCGAACTCATCCAGTAGGGCGATCCCGTCACCTCCACTGTTAGTCGGACGAACCGGGGCTGCTATAGGAGCCGATCCCGGAGCTCGGCCAGTCCCAAACGGGATCCCCTTGAAGACTTCGGCGTGTGCGGTCGGGCGTGCCGCACCGTCTTTGACCACCGTCAGTGTCCAAAGAACGTCGGTGGTGACCGGCGCGTAGCAGAGTCTGTCATCGCACGCCTGATAGCGAAGGCGAGCGGGAACATCTATGCGACCCGTCGGCGTCGTCGCGGCAACGTCGAACTGGACCCCGATCGTAAACTCGTGCTCAAAGACCAACAGGGGTTCCGACTGGCCAATCTGAGAGAACTCAGTTGCGCGAGGGAACACGATCTCGGCGACATTAATGCCCTCAGGGGCGTCGACCGTGAGCGCGGTTGGAATCAAAGTCGGGTCGCGCGGTGAGTCTGACTGGACGTGAAAGCGCTCTGGAATTCGGACCTGCAGAGCGGCGCGAACCGGCGACCCCGCCGAAGCATCCGACTCAACGAGGGGCGTCAGATCTGCCTTAACGCCCCGAAGCTGCGCGACAGCAGGCTGCGATGAAAGCAGCAGGAGTGCGATTGTCGCGGCCAGCGCTCGCACGGCTATCCCACCGGTTTGAGGGGAATGTAGACGGGCACCCCCTCCATCTGGACGTTGTGCCCCTTCACGGGCGGAAGGTCCTGATAGAGGAAATCCCACTTCCAACGTTCCGATGGGTTGGATGCTTGCAACCAGTTCCGCGCCGGAACCGGGCGCGTGAACGGCACCTTGTCTGCTCCGCTGTACGCCGCGGGCAGCGCTTCGGCGATTGCGCGACGCACGTCCCCGGCTGTCTGATACGGAAGCGACAGGCCCAGGAGACGTCCCAGAGTGGCGAGAATCTGCCAATCTTCCACGGCTTCTCCAGGTGGCGCGATGGCTCTCGATGCGCCCTGCACTTTCCCCTGGTCGTTGGTATAAATCGCGTCCTTTTCGACCCAGGCTGCGCCGGGAAGCACGATGTCCGCTGCCGCCGCCAGCGCCGACATCACGACACCCTGCACTATGAGCAGTGGCAGAGCACCGTTCTGACGTGCTAACACAATCCATGAAACGTCGCCAAGGGAACCGTCTGGCCCTGGATCCATCACGTACAGGGCTTTGACGCGTCCTGACGTAATGGCGGTTCGAAGGGCAGAGATATCCGCGTCGTGACCATTCCCCTGACCGACCTCAAAGCCAACATCGCGAGCGCCGTTGACGTTCGGGGCATCAGTCGAGGGAACTATGAACTTCGCCCCGGCCGGCTGAGATTTGCGGCTGTTCTTCCATGTCACGGCGACGGCGCTTACGCCGTCGTTCCCCAGCAATCCGACGACGACATTCTTGAGGACGAAGAGCTCCTCAGTCGCTGCGTGCGCCGAGACCAGGAAACGAACAGAGGACGGGTCCACTGAGCCGGCTGCCTGAATCGAGTCGCGCAGCTTCGGGCCGACGTCCTGCCACGCGAGCGGTTCCAATCCGCCGCTCGTACGGATCATCGGGCGGCGCAGTCGCGCCGTCCCTTCCACCCAGTGGTAATCGAACCGCCCGATGTCGCACATCCAGTACTCGTTGATCTCGGGGTTGAGGCGCGGAGTCATGCGAATCAGGCGTGAGCCCTTGGCCCACTCCGGCTTCGCCTTCTGCCACGCGCTCGTGTTACAGCCCTTCGAGCACAGCGTGCACGTGGTGTCAACGACGCCCGGGTTGTCCCACGGCCGGCTCTTGAAGCGGTACTCCCTGGTAGTGATTGCACCGACCGGGCACACATCCATCAGGTTGCCCGAGAGGAGCGAGTGGACGCCTTCCTCACGGAAGGTCGCAATCTCACTGCCGTTGCCTCGGTCGGCAATGCTGATTTGTGCGTCTCCGTCTATCTCCCGCATGAAACGAACGCATCGGGTGCAGAGGATGCAGCGGTTGCGATTCAGCATCAGCGTCGGACCGAAGTCGACGTCCGCCCTAACTCCCTCACCGTCGAAGACGCGACGCGGGAAGTCCATGCGGCTTTCGGCCGGACCAAAGCTGTACGAGAAATCCTGTAGCGGACACTCGCCGCCCTTGTCACACACCGGGCAGTCGAGAGGATGATTGACGAGCAGGAACTCGAGAACCCCGGCTCGCGCCTGCGTGGTCTCCGGATCGCGGGTCGTCACGACCATCCCCTCAGTGCAGACCGTGGAGCACGAGGTCTGCAACTTGGGCATCTTCTCGATCTTGACGATGCACACGCGGCAGGAGCCGTCGACAGTCAGGCCAGGATGAAAGCAGTAATACGGAACTGAGATACCGGCTTCGATGGCGGCCTGCAGGACGGTTTTGCCTTTCTCAACCGTAACCCGCTGCCCGTCGATGGTGAGGGACACCGTTACCATAACCGGTCGATCATATCCCGAGGCTCGTCTACCCGACTACCCTTCCACGAACTCGGCGAGAGCGGCCGAATCCTGATTGATCTGGATCCGCCGAACGGCACCCTCCGTCGGGATGGAGCGCTCGACCTGGGCATCGGTAACGGGGACGACGACGGCGGCCGTGCGGCCGTCTGCTTAGGTGAGCGTGACGGTTACGGGAATGTCGAAAACCTGGTCCCCAGCCTGCTCGAATCGCAC
>Ga0075418_10006835_pt1 | contig 12856 bp, 11 predicted proteins | sample SoiMetdeltSBSDD2_FD_81776 | JGI IMG/M metagenome (GOLD analysis project Ga0075418, IMG submission 81776) | Bulk soil microbial communities from a Populus tree surrounding site in Tennessee, USA - Soil MetaG P. deltoides SBSDD2 | ecosystem: Environmental > Terrestrial > Soil > Tree plantation...
AATCGAGCAGGTGCGCCAGCAGATGGAAAAATCCAGCAAGCCGAAATAACCTGTCCCCCGCTTAAGATCTACGATTCGATTCCGCTTCAGGGGTTGAACAGCGACCCGTTCAGCACCTCAGCCCCTGTGGGTTGCAGACTGCCGCCCTCAGGTTCGATAGTCACACGGACCGCTGAATAGTTCAAGAGCAACTCGGGGGCTTCGATCCTCAGACCACGATAGCCTGTTTCATCCACTGAAAAAACTGCTCCGCTGATGGTCTCTTGATCGCGCACAAGCCATAGCTGATATTCACGCCCTGCTTCGAGCTCGGGCAATTCATCCACTACCAATACGCCATTTTCACCATCGGAGCTGATGATCACAAAGGCACTGGCCTGCGGCGCCTCCTGCGTATTTTGGAGCGTTACCGCTTTCATTCCCAGTGGACCTGCAAGAACTTCCAAATGATTGAGTCGTTGCCACAGCAGGAGATTGGAAAGCGCCAGGGCTACGATCAGCACGAGTCCCATGATCGCCCCGATTGGCATAAGCCGCCTAATGAGCGGAGGCCGACTCGGCTGCTGATGGGACGGCGAGGGGCGCGTCGGCTTCAAGCCCTGAATCCTGTCTGCCAGACGGGAATGCAGATCAGGAGCGGGTAGCGCCTCGGGCGCCAAGAACGCAATTTGCCCGGTCACATCCTGATAGGCGCGCAACTCGGCGCGGCAAAAAAAGCAGCCGGTCAGGTGTTCGTCAACGTGGCGCTTCTCTGCTTCATCCAGACCGTCAAGCGCATAGGCCGGGAGCAGCTCGAGAACATGGGTCTCTTCCGTCATTCCATACCTCAATGATCCTACTATAAAGTACGCATCCGGCTCAATTGCGGATGTATCAGCCGCTATTCTTCCTCCAGCAATTTTCTTAGTTTTTGCATCGCCAGCCGAATGCGCGTCTTGATGGTGCCCAGGGGCTGTTTGAGAGTCTCTGCGATCTGAGCCTGGGTATAGCCCTTAAAGTAGGCAAGCATCAGTGCCTCACGCTGATCAACGGGCAATTCCGCCAACGCATCTCGAACCTTTTTGCGTTGCAGGGAAAGCTGCACATTTTCTTCGAGTCCGTGTGAGGGTGGCCCATTATGTAGAGAGGCTTCATTCCAGCTCACGGTGTTTGCTTCGGGGCGCGATTTCTGCATCCGCAAAATGTCAATGGCGTGATGTCGGGCGATGGCAACCAGCCATGTGCGCACCTTTGCCTGTTCGGGCCGGTAGGTGTCCGCCCGCTGCCAGACTTGAACAAAGACATCCAATGTAGCTTCCTCAGCAATTGCGCGATCACCAACAATGGCCAATGACACGCTATATACTAGACGGTTGTAACGATCATATAACTTGTTCAGGGCATCCGTTTTGGATTGCGCGATAAGAGCGACGAGGGAAGCATCATCCGGTTTCAATTCATTCATCGATTGAGTTTTGCCCTTTGGGTATGCATAATTTTAACTCTAAGGTCCTCAATTCACGAAAAACAAAACTATAACATCCGAACATAAAAAATCGTATGCGAAGCGGAGCGTATTGTCAAGGAAAATCACACTCGAGTTTTTATATGTCAATAGTCACGCGCAATCGATTACGAAGTGTCTTGACTTGGCTACCATTCCAGCATATACTCAGATTAATCGGATTAATCAAACTTATGATACTTCGAGAACGAATTTCGCCTGATATTTCAGAATTTATGCGGTACCTTGCCGCACATGAGGAAGCCGAGGACGGCCTGCCTACGCTCAACGATTTGAGCCAGGAATTGGGTGTGGGCGTCGCTTCGTTGCGCGAACAGCTTGAAGTGGCGCGCGCGTTGGGGTTGGTCGAAGTCAAGCCCGGGCGTGGCGGGACCCGTCGACGCGCCTTTTCATTTACGCCTGCCATCCGCCAGAGTCTTGGCTATGCACTGGCTCTGGACGAGGAACATTTCCGCAAATATGCCGATTTACGAAATCATGTTGAGTCAGCCTACTGGAATGAAGCCGTGCAAAAACTCACGGATGAAGACAAGCAGGAACTGAAGAACATCATTGCGCGGGCCTGGGAAAAACTACGTCGCACTCCGGTTCAGGTACCTCATGAAGAACATCGGAGCATGCATCTGCTCATTTACCGCCGGCTTGAGAATCCATTTGTCACCGGTGTTTTGGAAGCGTATTGGGAAGCCTATGAGGCGGTCCGGTTGAACGTTTTCGCGGGCGGTTATGATTACCTTCAGGAAGTCTGGCGCTACCATCAAACCATGGTGGAGTCGATTTGTAATGGAGATTATCAGGCTGGTTATGAGGCGCTGCTTGCTCACACCGATCTCTTATACCATAGACCATAATGTTTACCCGCCATTACTACGAGTAGCGTTCTTAGCGACGAAGCCGCAAAGCGTCCTCTTATACGGGGTCATGGCTTTGACTCCGTATCGCTATGATAGATCATCATTAGGAGTCCTATGACTAAAGTTGTAAACGATTTTTCGATCATAGTTGGCACCAAGAATGGCTCCGGCAGTTCCACGGCCAACAACACCATCCTGCGGGCAATTTTCAAGATGGGCATCCCGGTTTCGGGCAAGAACCTCTTCCCCTCCAACATTCAAGGTCTGCCAACCTGGTACACCATTCGGGCCAGCAAGGATGGCTACCTTGGGCGACGCGAGACGAACGAGATCGTCATCGCGATCAACCCTGACTCGTTCACACGCGACCTGGCATCTGTCGCGCCGGGCGGAGCTTTCTACTACGCCAGCGACATCAAGTTGCCCATTACGCGGGCTGACATCGCCATCTACCCTATTCCGATCAAGGATATTATCAAGAAAGACCCGACCATCCCCAATGACTTCCGCGACCTGGTGGGCAACATGGTCTATGTGGGTGCGCTGGCCGAGATGATCGGAATTGACCTGGAAACAATTCACGCTGCGTTGAGCTTCCACTTCAAGGGCAAACAAAAACCCATTGACATGAACCTGGGCGCTGTGAAGGCTGGCGTCGAATATGCGAAAACCAGTCTGGAAAAGAAAGATCCGTATTATCTCGAGCATATGGATAAGACCGATGGCCTGATCATGGCAGATGGCAACACGGCCGCGGCCATTGGGTCTATTTTCGGTGGCGCGCAATTCGTGGCTTGGTATCCGATTACGCCAGCCACTTCGCTGGCAGAGGCCATGAACGATTACTTCCCCATGCTGCGCAAACGCGAAGATGGCAAACACACCTACGCGGTGGTACAGGCAGAAGATGAGCTCGCGGCCATTGGCATGACGGTCGGCGCCGGCTGGAGCGGTCTGCGCGCCATGACTTCCACCTCCGGCCCGGGCTTGAGCCTCATGACCGAGTTCGCGGGACTCGCCTATTATGCGGAAGTGCCGATCGTCGTCTGGGATATTCAGCGCATCGGACCCAGCACAGGCCTGCCCACCCGCACCTCCCAGGCGGATCTTAGTTTCGCGAACAACATGGGACATGGTGATAATGATATCGTGATCCTTCTGCCGGGTAATATCAATGAATGTTTTGACTTCGGTTGGCAATCCTTCGATCTGGCCGAGCGTATCCAAACGCCGGTGCTGGTCCTCTCTGACCTCGACATGGGCATGAACCAGTGGATGAGTAAACCTTTTGAATATCCCCAGACCCCGATGGATCGCGGTAAGGTCTTGACCGAAGAGGATCTCGAAGAGTTGAAAGGCAACTGGGGTCGTTATTTCGACAAGGACGGCGATGCTATTCCATATCGTACGCTGCCGGGCAATAAACATCCGATGGCATCCTACTTTACCCGCGGCACGGGTCATGACGAATACGCCAGGTATACGGAAGATTCCGAGACGTTCTATCGAAATATGCAAAGGCTCAAGAAAAAGTACGTTACCGCCAAAGGATATGTTCCCAAGCCAGTCCAATTTAATGGCACGGGTGCGAAAACTGCCATCATGGCGTATGGCTCCACCGAAGCCGCCATCAACGAAGCTCGTGATCAACTTGCGAAGGAGCACGGCCTCGTGACCGATTTCATGCGCGTGCGCGCTTTCCCATTCTCGCCTGAAGTGGATGAATTCGTGAAAAAATACGATCAAATCTTCGTTGTGGAAATGAACCGGGACGGGCAATTGCACCAATTGTTGAGCCTCGATTATCCAGAACATGTAATGAAATTCAAGTCCGTCGCGTATGGCGATGGCATGCCGGCTTCCGCCAAATGGGTACGTGAAGGAATTTTGGCAAAACATACCCAGCCGGCTGCGGTCACGGTTGAAGAGAAAGGAAAGAACTAATGTCTACACTCCCTATGGCTGGTGCGCCGACCAACGTCAATCTGGTCGGTCTTGCAAAAAATGATTATCGCGGGAACCCCACCACGCTCTGTCAGGGATGCGGGCACAACTCCATCTCGAACCAGATCATCGCCGCGATGTATGAGCTGAACGTCCTGCCTGAGAAAGTTGTCAAGTTCAGTGGTATCGGCTGTTCAAGCAAAAGCCCCACCTATTTCATGAACCGTTCCTTCGGCTTCAACAGCCTGCATGGACGTATGCCCTCCATTGCCACCGGTGCGATGTTCGGTGACCACACTTTGAAAGGTATCAGTGTCTCGGGCGATGGCGATACCGCCAGCATTGGCATGGGACAGTTCAAACACATCATGCGCCGCAACGTGAATCTGGTCTACATCATCGAGAACAATGGGGTGTACGGCCTCACGAAAGGTCAATTCTCCGCTACCGCGGAGAGAGGCCTGGCGTTGAAGAAGCAGGGCACCAATCCTTACATGCCAGTGGATATTTGCATGGAAGGCGTCGTCACCAATGCGACCTTTGTCGCCCGTTCCTTCGCGGGCAATCCCAAGCAGGTGAAGGAATTGATCAAAGCGGCCTTTGCACACCGAGGCATTGCTGTGCTGGATATCATCAGTCCCTGCGTGACGTTCAACAACGACGAGACCGCTTATCACTCCTATGGCTGGGGCAAGGACCACGAAGAGCCCCTGCACGACATCACCTATGTTGCGCCCCGCAACGAGATTATCCTCGAACGTGAAATGGAAGCTGGAGAGATCCGTGAAGTCGCCATGCACGATGGCTCAGTGATCATCCTCAAGAATCTCGAAAAGGGATATGATCCCACCAATCGGTTTGAAGCCCTGCGCGCGCTCGAGGAAGCACAGCGCAACAACTGGCTGACGACTGGCTTGATCTACGTCAATGAAGATAGGGCCACCTTGGATGAAACCTATAACCTGGTGGATATGCCCCTTAACCGGCTTACGGAAGCGGACCTCCGGCCTGCTCCGGAAATGATCGACAAAGTCAACGCCTTGATGTTCTAGGCCCCTTTCGCAACCTGACCCCCTGCCCCTCTCCTTTTAGGAGAGGGGTGTTTATTATGCTCGAAATCACTCCAACTTATTCGATTGATGAAAGTGAACTGCAATTTGATTTTGTCCGCTCGTCAGGTCCGGGTGGGCAGAACGTCAATAAGGTCGCGACGGCGGTGCAATTAAGATTTGATGTGAGTACATCATCTCTGCCTGAGGATGCAAAGCGACGGCTCCTTCAGTTAGCTGGTCAGCGCGTTACGACGGAAGGAAAACTGCTGATTGAAGCCAAACGCTTTCGCACACAAGAGCAAAACCGTGCAGATGCGATTCACCGATTCGTTGAACTCCTCCGCAAAGCGCTGATCCCGCCGAAGCCGCGCAAAAAGACCAAACCCACTGCAGCAGCCAAAGAGAAGCGCATAAAGACGAAAAAGCGCAAAGCGGAAATCAAACGGATGCGGAAAAAACCTTTCGATTTGGAATGATCCATGAATATCAACACGGTTGAACTCATCGGCTATCTGGGCTCGATACTGGTCGCGATTTCCTTGATGATGAAATCGCTGTTACGACTTCGCCTCATCAACCTGTTCGGCGCGCTTTTCTTTACCATCTATGGAATTTTGTTAAACGCCTATCCAGTCGCAGTGCTCAACGGGATGATCGTTTGCATTGACATTTACTATCTCGTCCAAATGTGGCGGCAAAAAGATTTTTTCACCTTCCTGGAGGTCTCGCCGAAAAGCGAATACTTACGCGCCTTTGTAGATTTTTACAGGGACGATATTGCGGAGATCATCCCAAACTACACCTATCAGGCGGATCAGCCCCTGCTGTGCTTCTTCATATTGCGGAACATGGTTCCAGCAGGTTTGTTCATTGTAAACGTTCACAGCGCAGAAGCACACGTTCAATTGGATTATGTAATCCCGAATTTTCGTGATCTTGAGGTGGCACGGTTTATTTTTGAAGAGAACGCGGCGTTCTTTATGGAGCGCGGCATCGAGCGTTTCGTTTCGGAGGAAGGCAGCGAAGTTCATAGGAAATATCTGGAGAAAATGAAATTTGTGAAGATGGGGAAATTGTACGTGCATGAAGTCGGCAGGAAAATCTTTCAGGATACCAAGTTCTAAAATTGAATAATAAAACGATATTGGGCTTGCTCTGCGGATTGGGCGCCGCGGCGATCTGGGGCGGGATGTATGTGGTGAGCAAAGTGGTATTGGAAGTCTTCCCACCTTTTACGCTGCTCACCATTCGTCTGACTCTCGGCGCGCTGGTGCTGGGTGCCATCCTCTTTCTGCGGAGCAAAACGGGATTCACGCGCGAACAGTATCTCGCGAGCTTTATGGTTGGGTTTGTAGGGTATGGCATCTCACTCGGATTTCAATTTGTGGGAACCAAACTATCCACCGCTTCGAACGGCGCGTTGGTGACATCGGCTACACCGGCATTCGTCCTCCTATTCGCTCCATTGCTTTTGGGTGAAAAACCCAGCCTTCGGCAGGTGGTCGCCTTGATGGCTTCCACGCTCGGTGTACTGGCCGTCATCGACCCACGCACTGCCGATTTTTCATCTGCCCTTTTCCTGGGAAATCTCAGCCTGCTTGGCGCGGCACTGACGTGGGCATTGTATTCGGTGCTGGTACGCAAAATTTCCGCGAGCGCAGATTTGCTCACATCCAGTACGGTCATGCTTCTGGCCGGATTGCCATCCAGCATTTTATTGGGTGTCTTTGAGCTTCGAACGCAAGCGGTCGGTGCTATCACCCCTGGGATCATCGGCGGTCTATTATTTCTCGGTATTATCTCCACTGCGCTGGCTATGTTCCTTTGGAATTATGCCTTTACCCAATTGCCCGCCGCGTCCGCTTCGTTAACCTTTTTCGCCCAGCCAGTGGTGGGCATACTATTAGGCTGGTTCTTTCTTGGAGAAAGTATGACGCCGTTGTTTTTACTGGGCGGCGTGCTGATCGGGATTGGTATCTTGATTTCGGCACGGGAGAAGTAAAAACTGTGCTCCACCAAGTCCTAAGCTCCCGATGAAGCAATCAACATTAATTTTCACCCACGGTGTGCAACAACGCCATGTTCGGCGGGCGGATGGCCCCCACAGGAAAACCGCAGACCAGTACAACCTGATCTCCCACTTGTACAACGTCAGACCGCATGAGCGCGGCATCCACATGATCGAGCATGGCTTCCAGCGAGTTGACAAATTTCACGAGATGCGGGCGCACACCCCATAGGAAAGCCAGGCGTTGATAGGTTTCTCGAACAGGCGTGAAAGCCATGATCGGCACACGCGGTCGAATCTTGGACATGACCCAGGCAGTTTGTCCCTTTGTGGTGAAGCAAGCCACGGCTGAGACGTTCTGATCGTTTGCCAGTGCCTGCGCCGCACGCGCCATGGATGCCACATCACTTTGCTCGAGGCCCTGCACGGTTTGTTCGGCTCCCCATTCCATAAAATGCGTCTCCGCCTCCCGCACGATCCGGTCCATCATAAGCACGGATTCAACTGGATATTTCCCGGCAGCTGTTTCCGCCGAAAGCATGACGGCATCCGTGCCGTCAAAAATGGCGTTGGCTACGTCAGAAGCTTCGGCGCGCGTGGGCAGTGGATTCGTGATCATCGATTCGAGCATTTGCGTGGCCGTGATGACGAGCTTGTTACGCGCGTTGGCCGTACGAATAATGTGCTTCTGCAAAACTGGCACGCGCTCCGGCGGAAGTTCCACGCCCAGGTCGCCGCGTGCCACCATCACCCCGTCCACAATCTCAAGAATAGCATCCAGGTTATCCAGCGCCTCGGGCTTTTCGAGTTTTGCAATAAGCAACGGTAGTCGCTTCGCACCCGAAATTCGCTCCATCGCATAACGTACCTTCTTCACTTCCTCTGCCGAACGGACAAATGAAATCGCCACCGCGTCTACACCCTGGCTGATTCCGAATGCCAGATCTGCCTCGTCTTTTTCAGTAAACCCCGCAATTCTCAAGCGGACGCCGGGCAGGTTGATTCCCTTATGAGAGGTGAGAGAACCACCGACGATCACATTCGCCGTCAGGGTATTGCGGTCTTTGACCGAGACCACTTCCAGGGTAAGACGGCCATCGTCGAGCAGCAGCCTGTCTGAGGGACGGACAGAATCGAAGAGCTGGCGAAAATCCACCGGAATATTTTTCCCGCCACTTTCAGGCGGCGTCATTCCCGTTGCATAGAGGGTGACCGGTTCGCCCACGGAAAGTTGAACGGGTTCAGGAAGCGCGCCAACGCGGATCTTGGGTCCCTGCAAATCCTGCAAAATACCGATGGGCACACCCAGCGTTTCCGAGACGCTACGAATCAGGGCGATGCGCTCGGCGTGTTGTTCATGAGTGCCATGTGAAAAGTTCATGCGAGCGACGTTCATGCCCGCCAGAATCAATTTTTCAAGCACCTCCCTGGTCTGGCTGGCGGGACCGACCGTGGCAACGATTTTGGCTTTGCGTGTCATAAAAATAATACCTCGGGAACAATTGTAATCCTGAATATACCGGTGGAAACAAAAACACTCACCGCGGGGAGGAAACACCACTACCCGCGGTGAGTTGATCGGTTTCACGCACTTCGTCATTGCCAAGACATCCGTCCGAAGCAAGCTCGCCAACGCGGCGAGGAGATTGCTTCTCGCACCGTCCTGACGTACGGCACCGTGCTGGCACACGGCGTCGGTATGTCAGGATAGACTCGCAATGACATAATCAGGCACTACAAATAATGTAATTCCTTGGCCTGATTTTCCAGCTCCAGGCGAAAATCGGGATGGGCAATGCTGATCAATTGCCGCGCTCGCTGGCGGATGGTCTTGCCGTACAAGTCCGCGACGCCGTATTCGGTAACGACATAGCGCACGTGATTACGACTGGTAACCACGCCCGCACCGTGTTTGAGCATGCAGGCAATGCGCGTGATCAGTGTGCCGTCTCGCAGCATGGTGGTACTCGGCAAGGCGATGATCGGTACACCGCCTTTCGAACGCGACGCCCCATAGATGAAGTCCAACTGGCCGCCCACGCCGCTGTACAGTTTGGGTCCGATACTATCGGCGCAGACCTGGCCGGTCAGGTCCACTTCGATGGCTGAGTTGATCGCGACCATACGCTCATTCTGCGCGATCACGAATGGGTCGTTGACATATTCTGTGCGATGCATCTCGATCAACGGGTTATCGTCTGCCCAGTCGTACAGTTGTTTGCTTCCCAGCATGAAGCCCGCGATGATTTTGCCGGGGTGCAACGTTTTGCGGGCATTCGTCAACACACCCGCATTCACCAGGTCGATCACACCATCTGAAAAGAGCTCGCTGTGTACGCCCAGATCCTTTTTGTGGTGCAGATATTTCAACACCGCGTCGGGGATGGCGCCAATGCCTAATTGCATCGTCGCCCCATCGGGAATCAGCTCCGCGATATAACCGGCAATCCGCTCCACGACAGCGGAGTTGCCTTCATCACTCATCGCCATTTCAGGGATGGGATAGTTCACCGGGATGATATGACTCAGGCGACTCACATGGATGAACGAATCACCCAGCGTGCGCGGCATCTGTTGATTGACTTCCGCGATGATCACCTTGGCTGTTTCAGCGGGTGATTTGGTAAGTCCCACTTCCACACCCAGGCTGCAAAAACCATGTTCATCCGGCGGTGACACGTGGATGATGGCAGCGTCGAGCGGCAGATGCCCACGCTTGAAAAGCAGCGGAAATTCCGAGAGCAGCACGGGCGTAAAGTCGGCGCGGCCCTCCTGTACAGCCTGTCGGACGTTGTGGCTGATGAACAAGGTATTGACGCGCAGGTGACCTTCCATATCCGGGTTGACATAATCGGCTGGGCCAATCGTCAGGGCCTGGCAAATCTCCACGTTTTCGAGATGCGGCGCGTATTCGACCAAAGCGGCGAGAACCTTCTGGGGCACCGATACGTTGCCGGTGAGAAAGATGCGGTTTCCCGATTGGATGATACGGACCGCCTCCTGGGCCGTCGTGATGCGTGATTGATAGATGCTATTCCAATCCATCTCTGCCTCCCACGGAAAGCAGGCGCAAGTGAACGAGTTCACCCTGGTGAGTATTGACCGCCCGGGCGATGGCCGGGTCACGCTCGATCGCCGCCTGCACTCCGAGATTGGCGATCTCTTCGATATAGGGCATCGCCGAATTGACAAAAGCGTGCGTAGCCGTGCGAGCCACCACACCCGGTATATTTGGCACGCAATAATGCAGCACCCCTTCCTCCATGTAGGTTGGAAGTTCGTGCGTGGTGGGACGTGACGTTTCAGAACATCCACCCTGGTCGATGCTCACATCGATAAAGACCGAGCGCGGCTTCATAGCGCGCAGCATCTCCCGGGTGAGCAGGATCGGCGTCCGCTTCCCGGGCATGAGCACGGCACCCACGACCACATCCGCAAATTTCGTGGCCCGTTCGAGATTCCGTTTGGTGGAGATCATCGTGACAACATTCGGGAATCGGTCATAGATTTTCTGCAGGACATTAATGTCGTTGTCGATCACCGTCACGTGCGCGCCCAGCCCCAGAAAGGCATCCGCGGCAAAATGACCAACTACGCCACCGCCAAGGATCACGACTTCCGCGGGCGGCACGCCTGGCACCCCACCCAACACGACTCCCTTGCCACCCCAGTTGTTCTGCAGCAGGCGCGCGGCGATCGACGCGGTCATGCGCCCGCCGATCTGGCTAAATGGTCGCAACACCGGCAATGAGCCATCGGCATCTTCGATCTGTTCATAGGCAATGGATGTAATTTTCTTCTCCAGCAATACCTCCACTTTGTCTTCGCGGGCAGAGGCCAGGTGCAACAGACCGAGGACCGTGGTGTGCGGACGCATCCATTCCAGTTCGTCCTTCATCGGACGGGCGACCTTGAGCAACAAGTCTCCACGCATGAAGACTTCTTCCGCCGAATAGACGATGCGCGCTCCCGCCCTTTCGAACTCCTGATCGCTGAACCCCGCCCCCTGGCCCGCCTCATGCTCCACGTAAACCTGATTCGCTTGCTGGGTCAGAATCTCCACCCCGGCCGGTGACAGTCCGACCCTGAATTCAAAGGGGCGTCTTTCTATTGGTATACCGATGTTCATCCACAGCCTCCTACATAATTCTGCTCCTTCAGGGATTAGCCTGAAGGAGCAGATAAGGTTACTTCATGTTCAACACTTCCCGAATGGACGATAGCGCCCAATCGATGGTTTCTTTATCAATGACCAGCGGCGGCGCAAAACGGATCACGTTGTCGTGGGTCTCCTTGGCCAGGATGCCCCGCTCCTTCAGCGCTTCGCAGAAGCGACGCGCGCCGCCGGCTTCGGGCTTTAACTCCACTCCGATGAACAGACCTTTGCCGCGCACTTCCTTCACGTGCGGGCTGGGAATCTCAGCCAACTGCTCCACAAAATACTCGCCCAATTCCCGGGACCGCTCAGCGAGTCGCTCTTCGCGGATCACGCGCAGGGCCGCACGCGCCACCGCAGCAGCCAGCGGATTCCCGCCAAAGGTCGAGCCGTGTTCGCCCGGAGCGAACAGCCCCAGCAGCGGTTTATCGGCCAGCACCGCCGAGACGGGATAAAACCCGCCGCTCAAGGCTTTGCCGACGATCGTCACATCCGGGCGGACACCTTCGTGCTCTGAAGCGAATAATTTACCGGTGCGCGCCAGCCCCGTCTGAATTTCATCCACCATCAATAACACATTGTTCTGCTTACAAATCTCAGCGACGTTTTTCAAATATCCGTCCGGCGGGATAATCACGCCCGCTTCGCCCTGGATCGGTTCGATCATCACCGCGGCCGTATTCGGCGTGATCGCGGTCTCGACCGCAAGAGTATCGCCATACGCCACAGTCACAAAGCCCGGCGTGAACGGACCGAAGTCCTCGCGATACGATGGCTCGGTCGAAAATGAAATAATGGTCACCGTCCGGCCGTGGAAGTTCCCACCCGCCACGATGATCTCTGCCTGATACCGCGGTACGCCTTTGACGTGGTACGCCCACTTGCGTGCCAGCTTGATGGCCGTCTCCACTGCCTCTGCCCCTGAATTCATCGGCAGGGACATTTCATAGCCGGTCATGTCAGAGAGTTCCTTATACAGGAGCGGCAGCTGGTCATTCCGAAAGGCGCGCGAGGTGAGTGTGACTCTCTTCGCCTGTTCCAGCAGGGCCTTCAAGATTTCAGGGTGCACGTGTCCCTGGTTAACGGCGGAATAAGAGGAAAGACAATCGAGATATTTCTTCCCATCCACATCGTACACCCACACCCCTTCGGCTCGTTCGATCACCACATCGAGAGGATGATAATTATGGGCGCCGTATTGTTCTTCTAAAGTGACATAATCCTGTGTATTCACAAATTCACCTGTTTTTTTCACCACAAAGGACACGAAGTCCACCAAGGAGTTCCGTTTGGTTTTTGCCCGTTCGTTTTTCCTTCGTGCCGTTGGTGTCCTTCGTA
>Ga0075418_10006838_pt1 | contig 12853 bp, 7 predicted proteins | sample SoiMetdeltSBSDD2_FD_81776 | JGI IMG/M metagenome (GOLD analysis project Ga0075418, IMG submission 81776) | Bulk soil microbial communities from a Populus tree surrounding site in Tennessee, USA - Soil MetaG P. deltoides SBSDD2 | ecosystem: Environmental > Terrestrial > Soil > Tree plantation...
CGGTAGAGCTTCTTGACCTCGGCGTGCGTCACGCCCGCGCGGTAGAGCGCGATGTTGTCGAGGATGTGGCCGTTCACCACCACCAGGTCGCGGCTGCCGTCGTTGTCGGCGTCCAGGAAGTGGGCCCCGAACCCGCTGTTCATGATCGTGGTGGCGCCCAGGCCCGAGGTGATGGTGGCGTCGGTGAACAGCCGCTTTCCCTCGTTCACGTAGAGGCGGTTGAGCTCGCCGTCCAGGTGGCTCACGTAGAGGTCGATGTCGCCGTCCCCGTCCACGTCGCCGGCCCCGGCGCTCATCCCCGCCTCCGCCTTGCCGTCGTCGCTGAACCCGGCGCCCGAGGAGTAGCTCGCGTCCTCGAAGGTCCCGTCGCCCTTGTTGAAGTAGACGAAGTTCCGCTGGGTATCGTTGGCGATGAAGACGTCGGTCCAGCCGTCGCCGTCGAGGTCGGCCAGGGCCACGGCCAGGCTCTTGCCGTCGTTGTTGACGAGCTTCGCCGCCGCGGTGACGTCGGCGAAGGTGCCGTCCCCGTTGTTCCGGTAGAGGCGGGGCGAGGTGCCGGGAAAGCTGTCCGGATGGCAATAGGCCCGTTTCTCCGGCGCGGGATCCCCGCACACGACGTTGTGGTCCATGTCGTACTTCACGTAGTTGGCCACCAGCAGGTCCAGCCGGCCGTCGCGGTCGTAGTCGAACCATCCTGCCGCGGTGGCCCAGTCGCCCCGGTTGCCGACGCCGGCCTTGTCCGTGACGTCCTCGAAGGCGCCCCTGCCGTTGTTCCGGTAGAGGAGCGAGCGGCGGTATCCGGACACGTAGAGGTCGGGATAGCCGTCGTTGTCGTAATCGCCCGCGGCCACGCCGAAGAAGAAGAACCCGGGTCCCACGGCCAGGCCGCTCCTGGCGGTGACGTCGCTGAAGGTGCCGTCGCCGTTGTTGCGGTAGAGGGCGGGCTGCGGCGGGATCTGCGGCTTGAAGTGCGGCGTGGCGCCGCTGTTGGCGAAGAGCGCGTCCTGCCGCCCATCCTGGTCGTAGTCGAGCCAGCCCACGCCGGCGCCCATCGTCTCCAGGTAGAGCTTCTCGCTGGACGCGGCGCGCTCGTGCCGGAACACGATGCCGGCCGCGCGCGACACGTCCTCGAAGCGGACGGCGAACGGACCCGGGTCCGCGGGAGGCGGCGCCGTCCAGGAAGCGGCCGCAGGCGCGAGCCCCAGGGCGGCGACGAGGGCGGCCCGACTCGCCCCGAGGGCCAGTGGACGTTCCCCGCTACCGCTCGCGCTTCGCCAGCGCCAGCGCCTGCGCGTAGCTGAGGTCGCCAGGGTCGAGGGCCACCGCCTTCTCGAGGACCTCGATGGCGCTCTCGCGCTTGTCGAGCGCGAGGTAGACCTGCCCCAGCACGTACAGCGCCTCCGCGTCCGTGGGGTTCACGAGCGTCGTCTGCACGAGGGCCTCGCGCGCGCCCTCCAGGTCGTCCTGCTTGGCGAGGATGCGCCCGCGGACGTAGAGGGCATCCGAGCGGTAGGGGTTGTGCTTGAGGGCGAGGTCCACCGCCTCCCGCGCCAGGTCGTAATGGCCGGCCGAGAAGTGGATCTTCGCGAGGAGGGTGTAGGCGGCGTCGCTCCCGGGGTCCTGGGCCAGGGCCTGCTGCAAGAGGGCCAGGGCTTCGTTCGGCCGGCCGCCGCGGGCGTGGTCCGCCGCCTGGCGGACCAGGTGATCGGACTGGACCCGGTTCTCGCGCGCCGCCTGGTCGCCCCGGGCCAGGTCCGCGAAGCGCTGGCGGACGCGCGCGGCCTCCTCGGCCCTCCCCGCGCAGAGGTAGGCGCGCCCCAGCAGGGAGGCCGACTCCGTGTTGGCCGGCTCGGCGGCGAGGATCCTCTCGAGATGCTCCGCCCCTTCCGCGCAGCGGCCCGCGCGCACGAGGATGCCCGCGAGCAGGAAGCGCCCCGTGCTGTTGGCCGGCTCCAGGGCCACGACCTTCTCCGCGTCCGGCAAGGCCCGCGCGACGTCGTTCCGCTCCGCGTAGATCGTGGCGCGCAGGTGGCGCGCCAGGGCGTTCTGCGGCTCGGCGGCGACGGCGGCGTCGAGCTCGTGGAGCGCCGCGTCGGTCTCGCCCCGCGCCTTGTGGACGCTGGCCAGGTACACCCGCGCGGCCACGCTGTGCGGATCGAGGCCCCGGGCGGCCTTGAGCGCGGCCTCCGCCTCGTCGTATTTCTGCAGCTGGATGAGGATCCGCGCCAGGGCCAGCGGAACGGCGGGGCTCTTCGGATGGGCCGTGGCCGCGGCTCCGAGCATGCGGCGCGCCTCGTCGAAGTTGGCCAGCTGGCGGTAGCACTCGGCCAGCCCGAGCTGGGCCAGCTCGTGGTCCGGCCGCAGCTCCAGCACCTTTCGGAAGGCGGCGATCGCGTCCGGCACGTTCCCGGCGGTGCGGTGCGCCTCGGCGAGCTCGATCCATACCGACGCGTCACGGGGGGCCAGGGCTGAGGCCTCGCGGTAGCGCGTGATGGCCTCGCCGGTGCGGCCCTCGGCCAGCAGCAAGCGCGCCGTCGCGGCCAGGGCCTGCGCGGACGGCGCGTCGGCGGGGGAGGCCGCGGCGCGGGAAGGGTGGCGGAGCATCACGACCGCCGCGAGCAGGACGGCCGCCCTTGCGCGCCGCATCCGGAGATTATACGGCGCGGGATCCGGCCGAGCGGCTACACTACGCCGATGCGCGCCGCGGCCGTGGTGTCGGCCTTCCTCCTGCTCGTCCCGCCCGTCGCTTCCGCGAAGGACCCGACCCTCGAAGACCTGGTCGCGCCCTCCACGGTGTTCGTCAAGGACGGCCAGACGGTGACGTTCGCGCTCCACGGCCTCGTCAACTTCCGGACGCTGGACGAGCTCTTCGCCTACATCGACCGCGAGGCGGGCCGCTGGTCGTTCCCGGGCGCGGCCGCGCGCCAGGCGTTCGGCGACGGCCTGCTGCGGCGCGGCGTGGAGAGCCGGCTCGTCTCCATGACCTACGAGAAGCCAGTCGAGTTGCTCGTCACCCACACGCGCGCAGAGCTGGAGGAGGCGGTGGCCGCCCAGACGGCCCGCGGCGCGCCGTTCACGGGCCGCAGCTGGCGGCTGGACCCGGGCGTGTACCGGCAGACCCTCCTGGACATACAGGAGCGCTGGAAGACGTCGCTCAACTGCTGGAGCGCGGCGCCCACCATCCCGGCGCGGGTCCTCTCGAACTGGTACCCGATCGAGGAGGGGATCGAGCTCCACGGTGCGATCTACGACTCCACGGAGCACTTCTGGCAGGCGGTCAAGTTCCATCCCGACGTCAAGAACGCCGACCTCATCGCGCTGCTGGACGCAATGGCGGCCCGCGACTGGCAGCCCTGGGTGGAGCGGCTGGCCGGGGACCAGGACCGTTACTTCGCCCACGCGTACGCGATCGAGTTCCTGCGCGCCAACCTCGTCCCCGAGAAGCTGCGCTGGTTCCGCGAGGAGCTGGCGCGCCTGCCCGGGCAAGAGGGCGCCCGCGAGGCCCAGCAGCGCCGCGGGCAGAAGTTCCGCTTCACGGCCCTGCAGGAGAAGATCCTGTGGGGCGACGTGGCGGACACGCTCCACCTCATCTGGTTCTTCGACCGCTCCGCCCTGCCCGCGCTGGAGCGGCTCCGCTTCGACGCGATCTACCTGGGCGAGCGGCGGATGGGCTTCATGAGCCCGGAGTTCCGGGCGCTGATGCTCGAGATCTGGCGGGTGAAGTTCCTGCGGATGCCGCGCTTCAAGGAGGTGATCCGGTCCATCCCGCGGAGCGTTAAGCTGGACCACTTCCTGAACGACGGCGACTCCCCGGACATCCCCATCCCGGTGTACGTCTCCTACCTCAACGAGATCCGCGAGCTGGCGCTCGCCGCCGGAACGCGCTGATTCTTCCCCCCGCCCAATGCGCAGGCCGCGCGGGCGCTCGGGTGCGCGCTTCGCGCGGGGCGCGTTGCCTGGAACCAGACGCCCGCGCTCCAGCGCGACCTCTCGCGCCCGCGGAGGCTTGACTCGGCTCGCGCGGGGCCATTAGCATACGCGCACTTTCGCGCACCTGGCATCCACATCCATGGATCGAGCGTCCGCGTTCGTCGCGCTCCTGACCGCGGCCCTCGGCCTCGCCGGCGGGGCGTCGAGCCACGCGGCGCCGCGTCCGATCATCATCGATACGGATCCCGGCACCGACGACGCCATGGCCATCGTGCTGGCCTTGAACTCGCCCGAGGTGGAGGTCAAGGCATTCACCGTCGTGGGCGGCAACGTGACGCCCGCCCAGGGCCTGGACAACGCGCTGCGCCTGGTCTCCCTGGCCGGGCGCTGCGACATCCCGGTGGCCGGCGGCGCGCCGCGACCCCTGGCCCAGCGGCTCATCACCGCGGAGTTCGTGCACGGCAAGAACGGGCTGGGGGAGATCGAGCTGCCGCCCTCGCAGTGCAAGGTGGACCGGCGCTTCGGGCCGGACCTCATCATCGAGATGGTCCGCGCCATGCCGGGCCAGCTCACCCTGGTCCCCGTGGGGCCCCTCACCAACATAGCCTTGGCCGTCCTCAAGGACCCGGGCATCGTCCCGCTGGTGAAGGAAGTGGTGATCATGGGCGGATCCATCACCGAGGGCAACGTCACGGCCGCCGCGGAGGCCAACATCTACAACGACCCCGAGGCGGCGCAGGTGGTCTTCGACGCGGGCTGGAAGGTGACGATGGTGGGCCTCGACGTCACCCACAAGACCAACTTCGGCAAGCCCCACCTGGAGCGCCTGGCCCGCACGCACGGCACGCTGAACGACTTCGCGACCAGGGTGATGACGTTCCTGGTGGCGCTGTCCGCCAAGTTCGGCCAGGAGGGGACGCCGATGCACGATCCGCTGGCCATGGGCGTGGCCATCGATCCCTCCTTCGTGAAGACCCGCCACATGCGGGTGGACGTGGAGACGCGCGGCCAGTTCACGCGCGGCGCCACCGTCGGCAACCGTAACAACGCCGTGGAGCACAACGAGCTCCAGGGCGACCGCTACGTGATGACGGGGATCGACCGCGTGCAGCCCAACGCCCACGTGGCGGTGGAGGTGGAGTCCGAGCGTTTCATGACGTTCTTCATCGATCGGTTGGCTGGCAAGTAGGGTGGCCGCTCCCGCGAGGGACGGCCCATTAGGAGGGCAAATGAAGCGATGGTTGGCAGCGGCTCTCGGCGCGGCGCTCGCGTGGTCGGCCACGGCCAGCGCGCAGACGCTGGAAAGCGCCCAGATCCGCGGGATCGTCTACGACCAGACCGGGGCGGCGCTGCCCGGGGCGACGGTCACCCTGACCAACGCCGCGACGGGCTTCACCCGCACGGTGGCCACGAACGCGGACGGCGCCTACAACTTCGCGCAGGTGCCGATCGGCACCTACGGCATGAACGCCGAGCTCAGCGGCTTCGCCCCCACGCAGGTGACGGGCCTGGTGGTCAACGCCGGGTCCGCCGTGACCTACGACATCACCATGGGCCTGGCGGGACAGAAGGAAGCCGTCATGGTGGAGGCCTCCGGCGCCGCCATCGACACCAGCTCCGCCGGGGTGAGCCAGCTCATCAACGAGCAGGCCATCAAGAACCTGCCGCTCTCCGGGCGTGACTTCCGCGACCTGGCCCAGCTCAGCCCCTCCGCCCAGGTCGTCCCGGGCCTGCGCGGCGGCATGCGCCTGGGCGGCCAGCAGAGCGACTACACCGGGCTGTCCATCGACGGCGCCGATTCCCGCGACAACTTCTTCGGCGAGTTCTTCGGATCCCTGGAGACCAAGAACTTCACCGTCCCCCTGGAGGCGGTGCAGGAGTTCCAGGTCGTGACCAACGGCTTCGCACCGGAGTTCGGCCGCTCCACGGGCGGCCTGCTGAACGTGGTCACCAAGTCGGGCTCCAACACGTTCCAGGGCAGCGCCCACTACTTCTACCGCGGCAAGAGCCTGATCAGCGACGACGCCCTGGGCACGCCGCCCAACATCGACAGCCAGCACCAGTTCGGCGCGTCGCTCGGGGGCCCCATCGAGAAGGACCGCCAGTTCTTCTTCCTGGCCTTCGACGTCCAGCGGCAGCACGGCCCGCTGGTCACGCAGTTCGCCCGCGACGTCAGCGGCGTGGGCGCGCCGGAGTTCGGCATCGCGGACCTCTCCGACCTGGAGGGCCCGCACACCCAGTTCCAGAACCTCTTCACCATCCTGGGCCGCTACGACCTGCAGCTGGGCGCGAACGACCGCATCAGCATCCGCAGCTTCTACACGCAGAACAAGACGGACGGCTTCACGGGCGGGCGCGGCCAGAACCAGATCCAGGCCGACTTCGGCAACACCGAGAACTTCGAGAACACGGGCCACAACTCGGTGATCACCTGGAACAAGGTCCTCTCCGGCGGCAAGGCCTTCAACGAGCTGAAGGTCTCGTACTACGACTCGAAGCGGCCCCGCCAGCCGAACAGCACCATCCCCGAGATCCAGATCGGCGACACCGGCAACTTCGGCCAGCGCTTCTTCCTGCCCATCGACGGCAACCAGGACAAGTTCACGGTGCAGGAGAACTTCCAGTACGCGTTCGGCAAGCACGACATGAAGTTCGGCGCGGACATCAACGCGTATTCGACCCGCAACAACCTGTTCTTCGGCTGGTCGGCGGGCTCCTACCTGTTCGGCACCCTCGAGGACTTCGAGGCCAGGCAGCCGTTCGCGTTCATCCAGGGCTTCGGCTTCAACGGCATCCCCTATCAGCAGGCCGCCCTCAGCGCGGAGCGCTCGTACCAGACGGGCTACGGCCTGTACGCGCAGGACAAGTGGCAGGTCTCGCGCCGCTTCACGGTGACCTACGGCCTGCGCTGGGACGGCACCAACAACCCGCCGGCCCGGTCGCCCATCCGGGGGGAGCAGGTGTACTCCGGCGTGGAGCCGGACCTGGCCATAGCCGCGCCGCCCCAGGGCCCTCCCAGCGACTGGAAGCAGTTCGGGCCGCGCATCGGCGCCGCCTACTCCTTCGACGTGGGGAACAGGCCCGCCGTCATCCGCGCCAACTGGGGTTACTACTACGCGCAGACGCCTCCCATCTTCTACACCACGCCGGGCGAGAACCCGACGGGCGTCAACTTCTGCTTCTTCGACCCGTCCTGCTTCCCGCCGGGAGGCTACCCGACGCTCTTCCCGGACTCGGTGCCCGGGCCGCCGGCCAGCGGGGTCTTCGACAGCAACTACGACGATCCCGAGCTGCGCAACCCGCGGGTCATGAACACTACCGCGACCTTCGAGCTGAACCTCTCCAAGAACTACACCGTCACCACCACCTACGTGTGGGCGAAGTCCGACTTCCTGCGCACGGGCGGCTTCAGCAGCACGCAGTGGAACAGGAACTTCACCAAGCTCGGCGAGGACCAGTTCGGCCGGTCCATCCTGGGCCCGCCGCTCGACTCCACCATCGGCGCGGCCCTGGCCAACGGCAGCTCCAGCCGCGGGAACTTCCACCAGTTCGTGGTCAACCTGACCCGCCGCTGGGCGAACGGCTTCCAGTTCTTCGTCAACTACTCGTGGTCGCAGAACAAGGACAACGCGTCGAGCGAGCGGGACACCGACACGTTCTTCGGGCCCCAGGACCCGTTCGACATCGAGCTGGACTACGGACGCAACGGCCTGGACATCCCGCACCAGTTCAAGGCCTCGGCCACCGCGGAGCTGGGGGCCGGCTTCCGGCTGGGCGGGCTGTTCATCGCCCGCAGCGGCGTGCCCTACCCCGCGTACATCCTGTCGGACACCAACGGCGACGGCGTGATCAACCAGTTCGCCAGCAACGACCGGCCGGTGGTCAACGGGTCGTTCCTGCTGGAGCGGTACCCCGCGCGGCAGCCGTCGTTCTACCAGCTCGATCTCCGGCTCAGCAAGGAGTTCGGCTTCGGGAACGGGCGCGCGGTCGAGGTGCTCGCGGAGTTCTTCAACGTCTTCAACAACGACAACCTCTTCTCGAACCCCAACGTCTCCGCCGTCGTGCCGGCCGAGCTGGACCACATCCCGGAGCCCGGCGACTGCTTCGCGGCGGGCGGCTGCGGCGAAGGCGCCAGTCCCGCCTACCGCACGCTCGACCAGATATCGCCGGGGAGCACGCCGTTCGCGGTGCAGCTGGGAGCGAGGGTGCGCTTCTAGTGCTTCGTCGGTCGTTCCTGAAGGCGACGGGGAGCGCCGGTGCGCTCCCCGTCGTTTTTGGGCCCGCCGAAACCCGGGGGTCGAGCATGAGCGAAGGAGCCCTTCGCTGGCCGAAGCCGATCGGAAGCCCCGTCCTCGACAGCCTGCGCCCGGTCATCGAGGGGTCCCGCCACGTCCGCACCGACCTCGCGGCGATCGCGGCCGTGGCGCGGTGGATGGCCTACGAGGAGCTGCCCGTCCCGCAGTTCAGCCTGCCTTTCGGCCTCGACAAGGACCGCGAGCAGGCCATCGACTTCACGATGGTCACCACAGTGGTGAACACCGCCTTCAGCGATTTCAAGACGGGCGTCAAGTTCCAGACCGATTACCAGGGCCAGACCTGGTCCGACTCGGAAGCCATGGTGGCTTGCTTCAAGCGGGCCATGGACCAGGGGATGAAGGTCCTGGACGGCCGCACCCTGGCCCGGCTCACCCGGGAGGACCTGGCCCGGATCTTCGCCGGCAACATCGAGATCCCGATGCTGGACGAGAAGCTGGCTTGCCTGCGCGAGGCGGGCCAGGTCCTCGAGCAGCGCTACTCGGGCTTCTTCCACAACTTCGTCGCCTCCTGCCCGCCGCGGCTCTACGACGGCGGCCGCGGCCTGCTGGACCGCCTGGTCAGCGAGTTCCCGCGGTTCAACGACGTCAGCCCCTACCGCGGCCACGAGGTCAAGCTCTACAAGCTGGCCCAGCTCGGCTACTGGGCGCTCTACGCCGGGCTCAAGCGCGCGGGCGGCTTCCGCATCGACGACATCTCGTCCATGACCGCCTTCGCGGATTACATCGTGCCCGTCGCGCTGCGCGTGATGGGCATCCTGGCCTACTCGCCCGAGCTGGAGGAGCAGATCCGGACCGGGAAGCTCATCCCCCGCGACAGCGAGGAGGAGATCGAGATCCGCGCGCACATGCTCTACGCCACGGCGCTCTTGACCGAGGACGTCAACGCGCTGCGCCCGGGCGGGCTCCAGGTCATCATCCCGCAGGTGGACGCCCGACTCTGGCTCAACTACCACGCTACGCACTGGCCCCACCACCTGACGCGCACCATCATGTACTGACGTGAGGGGCCCCCTCCGCCGCCTACCGTACGCGGTGTGGCTGATGGTTCTCGGCTCGGCCTTCTGGGCCGCCCCCGAGGAGTGGAAGCCGCGGCACGCGCTGATCCCGCCGACCGGTGTGCTGAACCTGGGCGCCATCCCGCCTCCCGAAGAGGTGATGGTCCACGGTCCGGGAGATCCCGCTGGACAGGCCGCGTGGCTCTCCGGCTTGAAGCAGTGGCGCGCCGAGCGCCTCACGCGGATGCGGTACGACGACACCGAGTACGAGCGGCCGGAGCTCCTCTGGACACGCCGCGTCGTCTCCCAGAACCAGATGCTCGTCTGGGACCGGACGTTCTACGATCCCGAGCGGCGCGCGTACACGGTCGACCGCTACCTGGCGGACGTGGAGTCGCGGCTGGGACCGATCGACGCGGTGCTCGTCTGGCACGTCTATCCGAACCTCGGCGTGGACGACCGCAACTCGTTCGACCTGCTCCGCGACCTGCCCGGCGGCCTCCCCGCGCTCAAGGGCGTGGTGGACGAGTTCCACCGTCGCGGCGTGAAGGTGTTCTTCCCCACGCTCGCGTGGGACACCAGCACCCGTCCCGAGGGGAAGCCGACGTGGACCGCGCTCGTGGAGGCCCTCAAGGAGATCGGCGCGGACGGGATCAACTTCGACACGCTGGTGTCGGCGCCGGTCGAGTTCCACAGGGCGGCGCGGGCCGCGGGCCATCCCCTGGCCCTGGAGCCGCAGTTCTCCATACGCGACGAGTCGGTCCAGTGGAGCACGCTCAGCTGGAGCGACTGGGTCACCTGGGAGGACCTCCACTACCCGTTCGTGCCCATGGTGAACAAGGTCAAGTGGATCGAGCCGCGCCACATGGTGAACGTCACCGACCGGTTCACGCGCGACAAGAGGAACAGCCTGCAGCACGCGCTGTTCAACGGCATCGGCTACGTCACCATGGAGAACCTGTGGGGCTTCTGGTACGGGATGACGCCCCACGACGCAGAGGCAGTCTCGCGCATCACGCGCACCCTACGCGCGGTGGCCGCGGAGCTGACGAGCCCCGACTGGGAGCCGCACGCGCCCACCATCCAGGCGGGTGTCTTTGCCAGCCGGTTCCCCAGCGCCGAGCGGACGCTGTGGACGCTCGTGAACCGGAACGAGTACGCGGTGGCTGGCGAGCAGCTCCGCGTGCCCGCGGGCACGGGCCTGCGCTACTACGACCTGTGGCGCGGCACGGAGCTCCAGCCCGCGGTCGGCAGCGGGATGGCCACGCTCACGTTCGGCATCGACGGCCTGGGCTTCGGCGCGGTCCTGGCCACGCGCGAAAGCCCGCTCCCGACTGCGATCAAGGACGTCATGGCGTACATGGCCGAGAGGTCGGCGCGCCCGCTCGGCTCCTATTCGCGGGAATGGAAGGCGCTGCCGCAAACGATCGTCGAGATCCCGAAGACGAAGCCCGCCACCGCCGCGCCGGAGGGCATGGTGACGATCCCGGCCGGCGACTTCGATTTCGTGGTCCGAGGCATCGAGATCGAGGGCGGCAACGACGCCGGCGTGGACGTGCAGTATCCCTGGGAGGACTCGCCCCGGCGCCACCACTCGCGAAAAATGAAGGTCGACAGCTTCTTCATCGACCGCACGCCCGTCACGAACCGGCAGTTCAAGCGCTTCCTGGAGGCGAGCGGCTACCGTCCGGCCGACGACCACAACTTCCTGCGCGATTGGAAGGACGGCACCTATCCCGAAGGATGGGCCGACAAGCCCGTGACCTGGGTCTCGATCGAGGACGCCCGCGCCTACGCCGACTGGGCCGGCAAGCGGCTGCCCCACGAGTGGGAATGGCAGTACGCGGCGCAGTCCACGGACGGCCGGCTGTATCCGTGGGGAAACGAATGGAGCCCGGGCAAGGTTCCGCCACCCGACCGGGGTCCCGCACGGCGTCCGCCCGCCGATGTCGGCGCGTCCCCTCAGGGCGCGAGCCCGTTCGGTGTCCTGGACATGGCCGGCAACGTCTCGCAGTGGACCGACGAGTTCCGGGACGACCACACGCGCGCCGCCGTCATCCGGGGCGCGGCGTCGTACCAGCCGCTCGGGTCCGTGTGGTACTTCCCGCAGACCTACCGTCTGGACGAGCACCAGAAGTACCTGTTGATGTCGCCCGGCCGCGACCGCGCGGGGACGATCGGCTTCCGTCTCGTGGTGGACGCGCGATAGGAGGGATCGAATGAGGCTGCCCATGCTCGCCGCCGCGCTCGTAGCCTCGGCCCTCGGCGCGAGCGCCGCGCAGGCCCAGGCGCGGCGCCCCGTGATCATCGACCAGGACTGCCGCGGGCCCGCGACCACCGACCTGCTCTCCACGCTGGCGCTCGTCCAGTCTCCCGACACGGAGGTCCTGGGGGTCACGGTGGTGAGCGGCGACCAGTGGCGCGACGAGGAGGTCGCACACACGCTGCGGCTCCTGGAGATCGTCGGCCGGACCGACATCCCCGTGGTGCCCGGCGCTGTCTTCCCTCTCATCAACCGAAAAGAGGAGATCGCCCGCTGGGAGAAGCTGCACGGCCGCGTGGGTTATCAGGGCGCGTGGAACGAGAAGCCGCCCAACGCCTACGGCGGCTGGTGGACGAAGCGCGGGTATCTCGGTCCCTTCGAGGTCCCCGACCTGCCGGAAGGGAACCCCACCACGAAGGCAGCGGCCGAGGACGCCGCCCACTTCTTGATTCGCATGGCCCGGGCGCGGCCGCGCGAGATCACGCTCTACGTCGGCGGTCCCTTCACCAACGTGGCCCTGGCCCTGGCCATCGACCACGAGTTCCCGACCCTCATCAAGGAGCTGGTGGTGATGGGCGCCAGCATGCGGCCCGTGGCCGACGGGACCCCGATGGCGGAATCCGTCACCCATCAGCCGCGCCGCGAGTTCAACTACTGGTGGGACCCCGAGGCCACGCGCATGGCGCTGCGGGCCCCCTGGCCGAAGGTCACCGTGACCACCGTCGACATCTCCGTGAAGACCCGCATCACCAAGGCCCTTATCGAGGAGATCGGGCGGGCGAAGACGCCCGCCGCGCAGTACGTCGCGCAGTGGGCGGACGAGCAGCTCATGTGGGACGAGATCGCGGCCCTGGCCTGGCTCGACCCGTCACTCATCAGCAAGCAGCGCCAGGTCTACATGGACATCGACATCGACCACGGCGCGGGCTACGGCAACACGCTCACCTGGGTGGAGGGCAACAACCCGGGCCTGGGCGAGCAGAAGGTCACGGTCCAGGACGACCTGGACCTCCCGCGCTTCTACAAGATGTTCGTGGACCTGATGACGCGGCCGACGCCCGCTCCCACAAAGCGGTGAGACCTCAGCCGCCCTCGTCCAGATCGCGCGGCAGGAGACGGGGACGACTGCGGAGGGTCACGGCCCCGAAGTGACGCAGGTCGAGCGTAGCGATGGCGGCGGCCCGCCGTCGCTCGGCCACGGCCATCACCACCGAATCGACGAGCCCGAGGTGCAGCGCGCGGTGGCGTCGGGTGATCTCGTCGGCGCGCGGGAGATCCGCGGGATCGCCCCACTCCACGGCCCAGGCTCCGGATGCCAGGTCCGCCAGGAAGCTCTCTTCCGCACGTCC
>Ga0075418_10006840_pt1 | contig 12852 bp, 10 predicted proteins | sample SoiMetdeltSBSDD2_FD_81776 | JGI IMG/M metagenome (GOLD analysis project Ga0075418, IMG submission 81776) | Bulk soil microbial communities from a Populus tree surrounding site in Tennessee, USA - Soil MetaG P. deltoides SBSDD2 | ecosystem: Environmental > Terrestrial > Soil > Tree plantation...
CTCGCTCGAGACCGGGCTCGATGGGTTGTGGGTGCAGCGTGAGCTGCCAATCGAGCCACGCACCGAGGCCGTCGAAGCGGACGTGCCCCGGCATCTCAGGCGGGCTCAGCCGCGGCCTCCGGGCGTGGCTGATTGGTGAGCAGCGCGATCAATGCCGCGATGCGATCGCGCATGTCGCGCCGGTCAACGATCATGTCGATGGCGCCATGCTCGAGCAGGAACTCGCTGCGCTGGAACCCTTCGGGCAGCGTCTGTCGCACCGTCTGCTCGATGACCCGCGGACCCGCAAAGCCGATCAGGGCGCGCGGTTCCGCCAGGTTGAGATCGCCGAGCATCGCCAGGCTGGCGGAGACACCGCCAGTTGTCGGATCCGTGAGCACCGATATGTACGGCAGGCCGGCGTCAGCCATGCGCGCCAGCACCGCGCTGGTCTTGCTCATCTGCAGCAGTGACAGCAGTCCCTCCTGCATCCGCGCCCCGCCGCTCGACGAGAAGCAGATCAACGATGCGCGGTGCTCGAGGCAGTGCTCTGCGCCGCGTGCGAAGCGCTCACCGACCACCGAGCCCATCGAGCCACCGAGGAATCGGAATTCAAAGGCGCAAGCCACGACCGGCAGACCCTGGAGCTTACCGGCCATCACGACCAGCGCGTCCTTCTCGCCGGTCTGTTTCTGCGCGGCCTGCAGCCGATCGCGATAACGCTTGCTGTCGCGGAACTTGAGCGGATCCTCGGGCTCGACCTCGACTGCCAGCTCCTGCGCCGAGTCCTCGTCGAGGAAGCGGCTGAGACGGTCGCGCGCGCCGACCCGCATGTGATGGCTGCACTTAGGGCAGACGTGCAGGTTGCGGTCGAGTTCAGCGCGGTACAACACCGCGTCGCAGGCGGGGCATTTGATCCACAGCCCCTCCGGGACCGAGCGCGTGCGGCGCTCGGTCTTGATCCGGGACGGCATGATCTTCTCGAACCAGGTCACGGCGTCCTCCCTCTATGGGCCTCGCGAGTCTATACGCCGCGCAGGCCCGGACAAGGAGCGGGCACGTCGGGCGGGGGTATCCCGAACTCGTCCGGATACTCGACCCGTGCGAGATAGAGTCCCTGCGGCGAAGCGGTGACCGCCCCCAGCCGCCGATCGCGGGCCCGGAGCAGCTCTGCGATCCAGAGGGGTGGCCGATCCCCGGTACCGACCGCGATCAGCGCGCCCGCGATGTTGCGCACCATGTGGTGCAGGAAGGCATTGGCACGAACGGTGACCGCGAGATCCGCTCCCGCGCGCTCGACCGCGATGTGAGTGACCCTGCGCAGCGCCGTCGGCGACTGGCACTCGGCGGCGCGGAACGACGAAAAGTCGTGCTCGCCCACCAGCGCCTGCGCCGCCGAATGCATCGCCTGGGCATCCAGTGGTCGTCGAACCCAGCACACCTGTCGGCGCAGCAGCGCCGGCCGGCAGGGCTGATTGACGATCCGGTAGATGTAGGTCCGCGACACCGCGCTGTAGCGCGCATGGAAGGTGTCCGGGACGGATTGTGCCCAGAGCACCGTAACCTCGGCGGGAAGTTCCGTGTTCGCACCGAGCGTCCAGCTGCGGGTCGTCCGCACTGCGGCGCTATCGAAATGAGCAACCTGCATCAGAGCGTGAACGCCGGCGTCGGTGCGGCCGGCAGCCGTGACCGGCACCGGATGATCGGCCACCGTCGCGAGCGCGCGCTCGACCTCCCGCTGGACACTCCGTGCGTGCGCCTGCGCCTGCCATCCGGCAAACGCAGTTCCGTCGTACTCGATTCCCAGCGCGATCCGGACCAGCGGCGTCTCAGGGCAGGCTCGACATCAGTCGCTGCGCTTCCTGCTTCTGCGTGTTGCTGCCTTCCTGAAGGACCTCCTCCAGGATGCTGCGCGCGCCTTCCGGATCACCCATGTCGATGTAGGCGCGTGCGAGATCGAGCTTGGTGCCCACTTCGCTCATCGTTGCCGGCTCGTCGCCCAACCCGAAGTCCGCGCCGCGGAATCCCGGCGCCGGCTGGATACCCGTCGACTCGATGGTAGGCAGCTCACCGGTCGTATCGAGCATGGGCATGATGCCGGTTTCCTCGGCCTTGACGATCTTGAGTGTCTGAGTGCCGCCGCGGGTGATTCCGGTCTGGTTGAGCGTGTCCTCCTCCTCTTCCTCGGCGCCCGGGAGAGTCTCGCGCTTTACTGCGGGACGACGGTGTGTGTCGTCGGCCTCGGCGGACGACGCTGCGCTGCGGACCGCTGCAGGTCGCTCGACGGTATCGTCGACCTGCGCGCGGCGCACGGGCCGCTCCACAGTGTCCTCGACCTGGCTGCGGCGCATCGGGCGCTCGACGGTGTCCTCGACCTGGTTTGCGCGCATTGGACGTTCGACGGTGTCCTCCACCTGCGCGGGTGAGGCCGGCGCGAACAGGTCCTCGTCCTCGAGGCCGCCCAGCTCCTCGACATCCAGTCCGAGGCTCTCGAGAGCCACTTCCTGGGTTGGCTCGACGGCCGAGGGATCGAACATCTGCGATTCGACGGTCGGGGCGAGCGACGCAAGGTCGGCGCCGCGCAGCGGCTCGTCGAGGATGAAGTCGATCCCGGTGCTGCCGGTGCCCTCCTCTGGACCCTTGTCGAGATCGATATCCGTCGCTGTGGACTCCGGACCCTCCGCCAGGAAGTCCAGGTCTGTCAGCTGCTGCGTTGCGGCAAGCTCCATGTCAACGCTGGTCGGACCCGCGCCGGTCGCGTGCATGAACATCGAGTCCTCCGGGGCAATCTGCTTGCCCATGATGAGGACCTTGTCCCACTCGCCGGCCGACATGCTGGTCCGCTCGGGGTACATCTCGCGAGCAACTTCCAGGAATTTGTCTCGATTACCCCAGACGAAGAAGATCTCGAGCAGCTTCAGGCGCAGGTCGCGCCGCTGCGGCTCGCGCTTGATCGCAAGCTGGACGAGGTCCGCCGCCTGGTCGTACAGCCCGTACGCCATGTGGAAATCGGCCTCGGCGAGCGGATCGCCCGCCTCGGTGCTGACTGCCGCGTCGTTCGACAAGGTGTCGTCGAGCGACACAGGCTTGCGCGCCGACTCCGCTTCCGCCGGTGCGGCAGCGACGGGAACCGGTCGGGACCGCGGCGGCGGCGCCTCGATCGGCCGCTTCTCCTCGACGAGGATGTCGCCTTCGCCGCGGGGCGGCAGCTTGACCGGACGCTCGCGCAGATCGCCTTCGCGCGGAGTAAAGACCTCGTCGAAGGTATCGGGAGCCTCGGCAAGCTGGCGTCGTCGCCGCAAGAATAGGAATGCGAGCAGCAGCAGGACCAGCGCGGCCAGCGCCCACCAGTACTGAATTACGCGATCGAGCAGCGAAGGCTCGGGCTCGGTCGGAGCCGGCGCGGGCTTCGCCTGCGGCGGAGGCTTAGTCTCTTCGGCCACCGGGGCCGGCGCGGGTTCGGCGACCGGGGGTTCCGCAACCGGTGCCGCCTCTACCGGGGCCTCCGCTGCCACCGGTTCGCCCCCCGTCGCATCCGGCGCAGTGGGCCCTGGCTCGGCGGGCGTCGTCGGCACGGCCTGCCCCTGCAGGCTTGCGAGCTCGGCGTTCCGGACCTCGAGCAGGCGGCGCGCCTCGGCCAGCTCGGCCTCAAGTTGCTGCACGCGGGCCTGCAGTGCGCTCGACTCCGCCCCCGGCGTCGCAGCGGAAGGCGGCGTGGTAGATGCGGCTGGACTGCCCTGCTGTGGCGTCACCAGCTTCAGTCGAGCCTCGGCCTGCCCGCCCGCCGTCGATCCCTCCCGCCACTGGCGGTACTGACGCGACACCTCGGCCGCGGCCTCGCTCGCGGAGATCGCTCCAACCGTGGAGGAATCGGGGATCGCCAGGTCGCTCCCTTCGCGCAGCACATTGATGTTTGCGTCGAATGCCTGCGGGTTCGCCTGATAGATGGCGAGCATCGCCCGGTTGACGTCCGAGCGAGTACCCGGGTAGGCGTCGCTCGCGATACCCCACAAGGTGTCATTTGCCTGGACCCGGTACGTCGAGCCAGGCTCAGCACCCGCCGCGGGGCCCGCACTGGCTCGCGGGGCGCTGTACTCGGCCGGCGGTGTGGGGGCCTCCGCGGGCGGCGCGTACGTCTCCGCCGGCGCGGGGCGCGGCGCGGCGGTCGTCGCGCGGGGCGTCGCCACGGGCGTCTCGGCGACGGCGGGACCCGGCGCGTATACGGGCGGGTCGAGCAGAACCGTGTATTCGCGAAGCAGCCGTCCCCGCGGCCAGTTGGCATCGACCAGGAACGTGACAAACGGCTCGGTCACCGGTCTCGGGGAGGTGACCCGCAGGACCTCCTGGCCGCCTGCGTTGCGGTCCACGGAGAAGGTGAACTCGGAAAGATAAGCGGGCCGGTCGAGCCCATAGCGGGCGAAAGTGTCATTCGAGGCGATGGACGCGCGAAGCGCCGCCAGGTCCTCGGCGGTCGCGTCGACAAGCTGGATTTCCGCATCGAACGGCTGGTTGAGCGCCGACTTGAGGCGGATATCCCCGAGACCCAGCGCGTACACGGCCGTCGGCGACAGCAACACGCTCAGCAGGAGAATACGGCGAACGGCAATCTTCATTCGGGGCTCCCCGCGCACGCAATCGTCTTCCCGGGCGGTCGGCGGCTGCACCGGGGCTTATTCACGTGAGTTCTTCAAATTAGACATAACTATAGCCGACAGCTACACCCACGCCCACCTGCCAACGGCTCTGTGCGCGTATGTGGCCGGCATATGTAGCGTGTCCCGCCCCGACCGGTCCGGACACGGTGCACAGTTCCGACCTCACCGCCGCCGGCAAATGTCGGGAGTTGGCGAGCGGACGTCCGCATTCTGGGCTCTGTGGCGCAGGAAATGATCCATGAGCACGAGCGCAAGCATCGCTTCGGCGATCGGGACGGCGCGCAGCCCCACGCAGGGGTCGTGACGACCGGTCGTCGAGATCTCGGCCGCCTGACCCGCGATGTCGATGGTGCGGCCGGGCAGGACGATGCTCGAGGTGGGCTTCAAGGCCAGGCTCACGACGATGTCCTGACCGGAGCTGATGCCGCCCAGCGTCCCGCCCGCATGGTTGGACAGAAAGCCCTCCGGGGTGAGCTCGTCGCGATGCTGCGATCCGCGCTGCTCGACTACGCCGAACCCGTCGCCGATCTCGACGCCCTTGACCGCGTTGATGCCCATCATCGCGGACGCAAGGTCCGCGTCGAGCCGCGCGAACACCGGTTCGCCGAGGCCCGACGGCACGCCGCGGGCGCGCACGGTGACGCGCGCGCCGATCGAGTCGCCCTCACGACGCAGCCGGTTGATCAGATCCTCGATCGCCGCGAGCCGCGAAGGGTCTGCGCAGAAGAAAGGGTTGGCATCCACCGCGTCGAGGTCCGATGCGGCGAGCGTGAGCGGCCCCACCTGTGCGAGCCACCCCCGGATCTCGACCCCGAGCCGCTCTCGCAGATACTTGCGCGCGATCGCTCCGGCCGCGACGCGGATCGCTGTCTCGCGCGCCGATGAGCGCCCGCCGCCGCGGTGGTCACGTCTGCCGTACTTCTGCTGGTAGGTGTAATCCGCGTGCCCCGGCCGGAAGCGATCGCGGATCTTCTCGTAGTCATACGAGCGGTGATCTTCGTTCTCGATGAGCACGCCGATGGGCGTGCCCGTGGTCAGGCCTTCGAACACTCCGGACAGGATGCGCACCCGGTCGGGCTCGCGTCGCTGGCTGGTGAAGCGCGAGGTACCTGGCCGACGCCGATCGACCTCGCGCTGCAGATCCTCCTCGGCGAGATCGAGCCCGGGCGGGCAACCGTCGATGACTCCTCCCAGCGCGGGACCGTGACTCTCGCCGAAGGTGGTGACCGTGAACAGCTGGCCGAAGGAATTACCCGACATTCTTGCTCCGTCGCTTGAGTACGGCGTCGTTGGCCTCGAGCTCCGCGCGCGTCAACCGGAATACACCCCCGCCGCCATGCTCGAACTGAAGCCACACGAAAGGCAGCTCGGGGAACGCGGTCTCGAGCCGGGCGTCGCTGTCGCCGACCTCGACGAAGAGCGTCCCGTCCGTTTCCAGGTGACGCGCCGCGCCGGCAAGGATGCGTCTCGCTGCATGGAGCCCATCCGCACCCGCCCGTAATGCGAGCTCCGGCTCGTGGGCGTACTCGGCCGGCAACTGCGCCATCTCTGCGTCGCTCACATAAGGCGGGTTGGAAAGGATGAGATCGTAGCGGCGACCGAACACCGGTGCGTAGAAATCGCCGGCGAGAAGCTGCACGCGATCCGCGACGTTGTGTCGCGCGACGTTGCGACGCGCAATCTCGAGCGCGTCGGGCGAAATGTCGACGGCATCGACGGTTGCATGCGGCAGCGCCAGCGCGCACGCGATCGCGATGCATCCCGACCCGGTCCCGAGGTCGAGCACGCGGCGCACGCGGTCGGGATCGACCCACGGCCGAAACAACGCGAGTATCAGCTCCGCGAACGGCGAGCGCGGCACGATCACGCGCGGGTCGATCTCGAACTCGAGGCCGGCGAACCACATCCTCCCCATCAGGTACGCGGACGGTATCCGGCGACCGATCCGCTCCGCGAAGAGAGCGAGCACGGCGGCACGCGCGGACGCGTTTGGCCTGAGATCGTACGCCTCGGCCGCCCGGTCGTGATCGAGCCCGAGGGCGTGAAAGGCCAGCGCCGCGGCATCGTCCAGAGCCGTGTCCGTCCCGTGACCGAAAGCGAGCCGCGCGTGCTCGAATTCGGCCGCGCCAAAGCGGATCAGCTCCGCCACGCTCGCCTCAGACGGCGGGTCGCGCGCAAAGGCCGTGGCAGCGGTCATGGGCCGCTTGGTCGATGTGGGATAATCGTCACCTTCCCGGATCCGGTTCCCCCGCAGCTCCCCATGTCCGCACGCCCTCTGCTGATCGGCGCCGTCGCGATTGTAGCGTTTGCCGTCGGCGCGATCCTTGCCCGTGGCTGGCACGGTCCGTCTCCCGCGCCCACGCACGCGACCGAGATCGCTCCGCCGCGGCAACTGCCCGAGGTCACTCTCACCGACCAGGACGGCAAGCCGCTCGACGCCACCTTCTTCCGGCAGGGATGGACGCTGGTGTTCTTCGGCTTCACGCGCTGCCCGGATGTCTGTCCCACCACGCTCGCGACCCTCGCCCGGACGCGCGCGGCGCTTGCCGACCTGCCGGTGGCGCAGCAGCCCCGCGTGCTGCTGGTGAGCGTCGACCCGGAGCACGACCGGGCATCGCTGCTCGGGGACTACGTCCGGCACTATGACCCGACCTTTCACGCGGCGACGGGTAACCCGGACGCCGTCCGTGCCGTTGCCGCCGCTTTTGGCGTGCCCTACGCAAGAGTCGCGCTGGGCGAAGGCGCGTACACCATCGATCACGGCGCCGGCGTCTTCCTCGTCGCGCCGGATGGCATCGCAGCCTACTCAGGCGCGCCGCACGATGCGGCTGTCCTGGCACGCGACTATCGGCTCGTTCTCGCGCGCCATGGACAAGGACGATGACGGGACGAGACCTGCCGTCCGCGGGCGCTACCAACCGCGCGTTCGCCCTGCTGCAGGAGCTCCTGCCCCAGCAGCTGCTGTCCCGCGGCATGCACCGCCTCGCGCGCAGCACGGGCCCGCGCGTCAGGAATGCCGCGATCCGTCTGCTGCTCCGCGCATATCCTGCGATCGACATGGGCGAGGCCGCGGAGCCCGATCCCTATCGATACCCGACGTTCAACGCCTTCTTCACGCGCGCGCTCAAGGCCGGTGTGCGGCCGATCGCGCCAGGAGCAGACGCCCTCGTCTCGCCGGTAGACGGCAGCCTTAGCCAGCTCGGCGACGTCGATGCGGGACGGCTGCTCCAGGCCAAGGGCATCGAGTACACGGCGGCCGCACTGCTCGGCAGCGAATCGGCAGCCGCGCAGTACGCCGCTGGCCGATACGCCTGCATCTATCTCGCGCCGTTCGACTATCACCGCATACACATGCCGACCGATGCGCGGCTGCGCAGCACGCACTATCTGCCGGGGCGACTCTTCAGCGTCAATGCAGCGACCGCGAGCACCATACCGGGCCTGTTCGGCCTCAACGAGCGCGTGGTCTGCGAGTTCGACACCCGGCATGGCGCGCTGGCCGTGGTGCTGGTCGGCGCGCTGTTCGTCGGCAGCATCGAAACGGTGTATGCGGGGGAGATCAACCCGCCCGCGAGCCGTGGCGGCACGCCGCGCCGAATCGCCGCCGGCGAGGGCCGCGAGTTTCGCAAGGGTGAGGAGCTCGGGCGGTTCAACATGGGCTCGACGGTGGTCCTGATCTGGCAAAGGGCGGCGGGTGAGTTCGCGCCGGGTCTGGCAACGGGCTCGCGGCTGCGACTCGGACAGCTCCTCGCCGGCATGAGCACGGCGCCGTGAGCGGAACCGACTGGCGACCGTCCGCCTCGATCGAGACGCTGCGCGTGCGCGCGCTCGTGCTGCGTCGCGCGCGCGAGTACTTCGCCCGGACCGGTGCGCTCGAGGTCGAGACGCCTGTCGTGGTGCGCGCCGCGGTGACCGACCTGCACCTCGAATCGCTGGAGGTGCGCAGGGCCGACGGTGGAGGCGCCGGGTTCCTCCACACATCGCCCGAGTACGCGATGAAGCGTCTGCTATGCGCCGGCGCGCCGGATATCTACCAGATCTGCCGCGTATTCCGCGAAGGAGAGCGCGGCCGGCTGCACAACCCGGAATTCACCATGATCGAATGGTACCGGCTCGGCATCGACCATCACGCGCTGATGGCTGACGTCGAACGTCTGCTGCGCTTCCTGCTCGAGGGTCTCTCGAGTCCCGCGGCGAGCCAGCGCCTCACGTACCGCGCGGCGTTTCAGGCCAGCCTGGGCGTGGACCCGATCGACGACCCGGTGGAGGGACTCGCCGACGCGCTCGCCGCGCGCGGTGCGGACCTGCCATCGGGTTTCGCCTTGGAGCGCGACGCGCTGTGCGACCTCGCCCTGTCGCTCTACGTTGCGCCGTCCTTTCCCAAGGACCGGTTCACTTTTCTCCACGACTTCCCGGCGTCGCAGGCGGCGCTGGCGCGCATCGACGGGCCAGTCGCGGCGCGGTTCGAGGCGTTCTGGGGCGGGATCGAGCTTGCGAACGGCTTCGACGAGCTCGCCGACGCGGCCGAGCAGGCGGCGCGCTTTGCAGCTGACGCGGCCGCGCGGAGTCGCGCCGATCGGCCGAGGCGCGAGCCGGATGCGGCATTTCTCGCCGCGCTCGCCGCGGGCATGCCGCGCTGCGCCGGAGTGGCGCTGGGCTTCGACCGTGTCCTGATGATTGCGACGGGCGCGCAGCACATCGACGAGGTCGTGGCTTTCCCGGCGGAGCGCGCCTGACGGAGAATCAGCGCATGCATGAGCAGCATTGCCGGATCGGACCCGATGACCAGGCGGACTATGCGGAGCTCGCGCGCAGCCTCGAGTCGCTGCTCGCCGGCGAGCCGGACCTCGTCAGCTGCGCCGCGAACACCTCATCGCTGGTGTATCACGGCGTGCCGGATCTGAACTGGGTCGGCTTCTATCTGCTCGATGCGACGAGCGGTGACCTGCTGGTCGGACCGTTTCAGGGTCGGCCCGCCTGCGTGCGCATACCGCTCGGCAAGGGCGTGTGCGGGACTGCGGCAGCGGAGCGACGCACGCTCGTGGTGCCGGACGTGCACGCGTTCCCCGGTCACATCTCCTGTGATGCGGCGTCCAACTCGGAGCTCGTGGTCCCGGTAATCGACGGCGAGCGGCTGATCGGCGTGCTGGATCTCGACAGCCCGCGGCTCGGCCGGTTCGGGGACGCCGATGCCCGCGGCATCGAGTCGCTGGTGGAGATCTTCGTCCGCGCGATTCGCGGCTGATCCGAGCCGCGGCCGCGCCGTTCTCGACCGAGACGGCGTCAGCTCTTGGCGCGCGCGATGTACGCGGCGGTCCGCGTATCGACGCGGATCACTTCGCCCTCATTGATGAAGAGCGGTACGCGGACGACTGCGCCGGTCTCGAGCTCGGCCGGCTTCTGCCCACCCGTCGCCGTGTCCCCGCGCACGCCGGGATCGGTCTTCACGATCTTGAGCTCGACATGCGGCGGCGCGCTCACCGCAAGCGGCACGCCGTTCCACAGCATGACATTGCAGTGCACGCCGTCCTTCAGCCAGGCCGAGGCTTCGCCCATCGCTTCCTTGCCCGCCGTGAACTGCTCGAAGGTGTCCGGCAGCATGAAGTGCCAGAAGGCGCCGTCGCTGTACAGGTACTGCATTTCCGTCTCGACCACGTCGGCGGCCTCGACAGTGTCGCCCGAGCGGAAGGTGCGCTCGATGACCCGCCCGGTCTTGAGGTTGCGCACCCGCACGCGGTTGAAGGCCTGCCCCTTGCCCGGCTTCACGAACTCGTTCTCGATGATCGCGTACGGATCGCTGTCGAGGAGGATCTTGAGCCCGGAGCGGAATTCGTTGGTCGAATAGCTGGCCATGGCGACGCTGTCTTCTGACGGGTATGGCCGGGCGGCGGGGATGCCGCTGCGGCCGAGCGAGAAAGCCGGGCATCATACGCGGAACGCACCCTCGCCGTCAGCCCCGAGGGCAGCAGTCGCCTACGGCCATGCCATGGTCCGCGCCAGGGCGCCCAGGAGGGTCGCCACGCTGCAACCTGCGTCACGAATGCGCGCGAAACGCGGGTGCTATGATCCCGCCGCTTTCGCAGATGGGACTCACGAGGAGCGGCGACGCGCCGGGATACATGGGCGAGACGAGCGCGATCCCCCTCATTGTCTATTCACGGCATCCGGAAGCCGTCGAAATCGTCAACAGCACTCTCAGGAACGCCGGCCACCCGGTGCATTGCTCCTGGGTGCGCGACCTGGCCGCGCTCAGTGACGCTTTTTCACAGGGCAAGGCTCAGCTCGCCTTCCTGTGTCTGCCCGACGCGGAAGATGCGGCGCCGGTGATGGAGCTGCGCAACCGCAGCGCAGCGGCCATGCCCGTTGTGCTGGTCCGCGATACGGTCAACGAAGAAACGCTCATCCGCGCGCTCGAACTCGGCGCACGCGACGTCGTGTCGCTTCGTGCTCGGCCCCGCCTTTGCGCGGTCGCCGAGCGCGAGCTGCACGTGAGGCGCCTCGACAGCGCGCTTGCCGGCACTCTGGCGTCGGCGCACCAGTACCGCGACCAGATGCGGGCGTTCATGGCCGGCTCGACCGATGCGATCGTGCACGTCCAGGAAGGCATCGTCGTGGACGCCAACCCGTCGTGGGTCGAGCTGACCGGTCTCAAGGACGCCGCTGCGATCGTCGGTCAACCGCTGATGGATGCGTTTGTCCCGGCGAGCCATGCCGCGCTCAAGGGCGCGCTCGTCGCAGCCGTGCAGGGCAAGTGGTCCGACCACTCCCTCAGGGCCACGGCGATGCTGCCCGGCGGGGGCGAGATGCCGCTGTTGCTCGAGCTCGAGCGCTTCGACTTCGATGGTGAGCCTGCGGTAAGGATCAAGGTGCCGAGTCAGCGTCGCGACTCGGGCTCTATCACGCAGCAGCTCGAGGAGGCGCTCAAGCTCGACACCGGCACCGGGCTCCTGAAGCGGAGCGCCTTTCTCGAGACCTGCCGCACGCAGCTCGCCCAGCCGCTGAAGGGCGGCCTGCGCGCGGTCCTGTACCTCGAGCCCGACAAGCTCCCTGCGCTCGACACCGATCCAGGACCTCTCGCGCTCGAGGTGCTGCTCGACTCGCTGGGCGCGATGCTGAAGTCCCAGCTGCAGCCGGGCGACATCGGCGGCCGGTTGACCGGCCGCGGCTACGCCGTGCTCGTCGAGCGCGGCAACACCCGCGACCTCGACGCGTATCTGCGCCGACTGGTCCAGCGTGTCGCCGAGCACGTCTTCCAGGTCGGCGACCGCTCGCTGTCGATTACCGCCAGCGGAGGCGCGGCGCTCTGCGGCGCACGGCACCCTCTGCCCGCGGCGTTGAACACCGCCATCCGCTCGCAGCGCGCAGCCACGGCGGCCGGCGGAAACCGCACGCTGCGACAGGAAGAGCGCGAGGAGCCGAAACCTGAGGTCGACTTGGACCGGACCTGGGCGCACCAGATCCGGTCGGCACTGATGGCTAACCGCTTCCGGTTGGTGCAGCAGCCGATCGCGAGCCTGGTGGGCGAGGACCGCGCGATGTATGACCTCGTCGTGCGCATGCTCGACGAACGCGGCCAGGAGGTCCTGCCGTCGGAGTTCCTGACCGCCGCCGCGCGCACCGACCTGATGAAGAACATCGATCGCTGGGTGGTCGGGGCCGCCATGAGCTTCTGCGCCGCCCGCAAGCCGCACAAGGTCTTCGTACGTCTGTCGCGCGACTCGCTCCGCGACGACACGCTCGCCACCTGGCTGCAGCAGCAGCTCAAGTCCTCGCGGGTCGAGCCCGGTCACGTCGTGATCCAGGTGAGCGAGGAGCTCGCCACGCAGCACCTCAAGGAAGCCAAGACGCTGCAGCAGATCCTGGCCCGGCTCGGCTTCGAGTTTGCAGTCGAGAACTACGGGTCGGGGCGCGATTCCGGGCAGCTGCTCTCGCACGTCCCGGTCAACTACGTAAAGATCGACGGATCGCTGATGCAGGGCCTCGCCAATGACCGGCCGCTGCAGGAACGCGTCAAGGCCCTGGTCGAGCAGGCTCGCGAGCGGAACATCACGACCATCGCCGAGCGTGTCGAGGACGCGAACACGATGGCCGTGCTCTGGCAGCTCGGCGTCGAGTTCATCCAGGGCTATTTCGTCAACAGCCCCGAAGAGGTCGTGCTCGGGTAACTGGTGGGCCGCTCTACTCCACCTCCAGGGCGTCGACCTTGCGCCAGCCGCGC
>Ga0075418_10006841_pt1 | contig 12851 bp, 15 predicted proteins | sample SoiMetdeltSBSDD2_FD_81776 | JGI IMG/M metagenome (GOLD analysis project Ga0075418, IMG submission 81776) | Bulk soil microbial communities from a Populus tree surrounding site in Tennessee, USA - Soil MetaG P. deltoides SBSDD2 | ecosystem: Environmental > Terrestrial > Soil > Tree plantation...
AGCGCACTACCCGTCACGCATAACGCCTGACCCCCTGGCCCGTGACGGGTGTTAGCACGCCTGACCCATGACCCCTGACCCCTGACGGGTTTTTGGCCCGCCTGACCCATGACCCCTGACCCCTGACGAGTTTTTAGCGCGCATGACCCATGACGCATGACCCATGACGGGTTCTCGCCTATGACCAGCTGGCACGTCTACATCGTCCGCTGCACCGACGACACCTTTTACACGGGCATTACCCGCGACGTGGAGCGGCGTGTGGAAGAGCACAACACCAGCAACCTGCTCGCTGCAAGCTACACGCGCTCGCGGCGCCCGGTGACGCTGGTGTACCGGGAGTCCTCGGCGACGCGCTCCGCGGCGAGCAAGCGCGAGTACGAGCTGAAGCAGATGACAAGACGCGAGAAAGTCGCCCTGATCGCTCAGAACCCGTCAGGCGTCAGGCGTAAAGGGTCAGGCGGAACGCGTCAGGCCCAAAAGCCGTCAGGCTTAAAGGGAAGCGTCAGGCCTTGACAGCCCGCTTGACCCCTGACCGATGACGGCTTTTGTCACGCCTGACCGCTGACGCCTGACCCCTGACGGCTTTACTGCGCCTGGATGCCCGCGCGCTTCACCACGTCGGCCCACTTCTTCATGTCGGCCAGCATGAACTGGCGGAACTCCTCGGGCGTGCTGTACTTGGGCTCGGAGCCGTTGCTTCTCATGAGCTTGGCGAACTCCGGTGATTTCACGAGCGACACAGTTGCCTCGTGGATCTTGTCCACCAGCGCCTTGGGCATCTTCGGCGGCCCCGACAGGCCGTACCAGCCCACCACCTCGAATCCGGGTAGCACCTCGGCCATGGCCGGTATGTCGGGCGCCGTCGGAATGCGCTTGGGATCGGTAACGGCGATGGCGCGCAGCTTGCCCGAGCGAACCTGCGCGAACGCGCCCGTCAGCCCCATGAAGTTGTAGTGATACTCCCCACCCAGCAGGGCGGTGACCGCCGGTCCCGTGCCCTTGTATGGGATGTGCTGTGCCTTGGTCCCCAGCGTCAGGTTGAGAAGCTCGCCGGCGAGGTGGCCCCCGCTGCCGATGCCGGCCGAGCCGAAGTTGACCGGGTCCTTGGTGGTCCTGGCCCACTGCACGAAGCTCTTGAGGTCCTTTGCCGGGTGCGATGGGTGGACGACCAGCAGCAGCCCGCCCTCGGTCATCTGGGTAATGGGCGTGAAGTCGTTCACCGCGTGATACGGCAGCTTGCCGATGAGCGCCGCGTTCACCGTGTGCTGGTGATACGGCACGAACAGTGTGTAGCCGTCGGGCGCGGAGTTCTTGGTAATCTCCGCGGCATTCACGCCCGAGGCGCTCCCGCGGTTGTCCACGATGACTTGCTGGCCCCAGGTCCTGGTCAGATGCGGGGCGAGTACCCGGGCCAGGAAATCCGTCGTGCCGCCCGGAAGTGCCGGTGTGATGATGCGGATCGGGCGGCTCGGATAATTGTCGGCGGCCTGCACGGGCGCCACAGGGGCGGCCAGCGCCAGCACGATGAGCAGCAAGGGCAGCTGCCTGCGAAAACGGGAAAAGCCTTTCAATTTTACCTCCTCGTTATTGATTGACTCCAGGAACTTGCCGATATCGTTTCAGAGGCCGACGAGCTCTGCAGCGACGAGCTTCGCGGTGAGGAAACTGTGCGGTGATCAGGTGGACGGCATCACGACCGGAATGACCTGCCGCCCGTTCTTGCGATAGACCGTGAAATCGGAGTCAAGGGTCAGCACTGCGGCCTCATCGTAGAGCTCCGCCATGCGCACGAGGCAGGCATCTGCAAGCGACATCGGACGGTCGCGATATCGAGTGACCAGGCGGCGCACTGCTACCAGCTCGGCTGCCAGCGAAAAATCAAGGCCAATCAGACCGCGCTCGACCAGCTCGAGCAATGCAGGCTGTCCCCGGCGAGTTGCGCGTAGCAGATACCAGGCCTCCGACAGGACAGCCTCGCATGTTCTTGCGGGGGTCGAAGCCTGGCCGAAAGCCTGCGCGGCCCATTGGTGATACCGATCTCGCTCGCTCAGCAGGGCAACCAGGGGCCCTGTATCGACAAGCAGCGGTGCAGTCACCGGCCGTAGCCGTCCAGATGCTTCGGATTGCTGGAAAGATCGGGAGGCGCGTCTTTAACACAGCCGACGAGATCTCCGGCCAGCTCCAGAAACGAACCGCTTCTGACTTCGTGGCTTTCGTCGAGGTACTGTTCGAGCGCTTCCCGGACCACGACGCTCTTCAGCGTGCGGCGGCGTTTCACTACGGCAGAAAGCTTGCGATCCAGTGTCTCGGAGACCTTGAAGGAAAGAACTTTCATAGCGGCTTGCTCATCGAAATACCATTGTGGCAATTATAGCTTACCGCCTTCCGAGGCGCCACCATGAGGGGCTTCGCGGTGACGAGCTTCGCGGTGACCCAGAAGCCGTCAGGCGTCAGGCGGAAAGAGTCAGGCGGAAAGCGTCATAACCCTGCCCCTTGATCCCTGACGGTTGTTGGCACGCCTGACCGCTGACCCCTGACGGGTGTTCAAGATGTGGAGCCAAAAAAACCGCCGGTTCGGCGGTTTCTTGAAGGGCGCCAGGCCTGGCGCCCGGAATGCTGTTCTACGTGGACTACTTGGCCTGGACCTTGAGTTCGCTCTTGACCGAGGTCACGCCTTTCGTGCCCTTCGCGATCTGAACGGCCTTGTCGGCTTCCGCCTGGCTCTTGACGTTGCCCTTCAGGGTGACGGCGCCCTTGTGGTCGGTATCGACATTGATTTTCAGCGCGCTCACGTCCTTGTCCTTGGCGAACTCGGTCTTGACCTTCGCAGTGATCGATGCGTCGCCGACGTTTTCCTTGACGGTGTCCGTCGTCGATTTCTTTTCCTGGGCATTGCCGACCGCGGGTACGATCAGGGCGCAGACCATCAGGATAGTTGCAAGCTTGATATTCATAATCTCGATCTCCTTTGGGGGGTGAAAATGACCACAACCTCCCCTTCCCCAGCGACTGTGGCCGACTACGAATCTAACGCGCGGCGAGCCGGTTGGTTGACGGGTGATGCGCTTTTCCCGGTGTCAGCTTGCTTACGCATATTGGCCCAATCGGTCTCGGTCCGTTGACCTCATCACCCGCTGACGGTTGTTGACCCCCCTGACCCCTGACCGCTGACCCCTGACGGGTGTGAGAGCAGGCAGCGTTACCATCCAGGAACGTTCGCGAAATCTACCGGAGGGGAGCCCATGAACGAGCAACTGCAAACGCTGGAGCACGCCAAGCGCACTGTCCTCGACCTTGCCATACAGTTCGGACCGAAACTCTTCGTCGCCCTCATCATCGTGGTCGTGGGTTTCCTGGTGGGCCGCTGGGCCGCGCGCCTCGCGGGCCGCGGGCTTGCAAGGGTCCAGGTCGATCGGCCGCTGCGCGAGCTGCTCACCCGGACCTTGCACGTCTTCGTGCTGGGACTGTTCGTCGTCATGGCCCTCCAGAATCTCGGCGTCGAGCTGCTGCCGTTGATTGCCGGCGTGGGTCTCGCCGGCGCCGGCTTCGCGCTGGCGATGCAAGGCGTGCTGGGCAACCTGATCGCCGGGCTGACGATCATTTTCACCCATCCGTTCCGTGTCGGCGAATACATTGCGATCGCCGGCGTCGAAGGAGAGGTGGACACGGTAGAGCTGTTCAACACGACGCTGCGGCATCCCGACCGCTCGCTGGTCGTAATCCCGAATCGCAAGATCGTCGGCGAGATCCTGCACAACTACGGCAGCATCCGCCAGCTCGGTATCGTCGTCGGAGTGGCGTACGATACGGACTTGAGCCACGCCCTTGCCGTCATCGATGAGACTTTGCGATCGAACTCGCGGGTGCTCAAGGATCCTGTCCCGGTGATCACCGTGAGCGTACTGGGAGACTCGTCAGTCGATATCGCGCTCAGGCCCTGGACCGTGGTGGGCGACTACATCGCCGCGCAGGGTGAGATCAACAAGGAAATCCTCGAAGCCTTCCGCCGTCACGGCATCAACATTCCGCGTCCGCAACGCGAAGTACGCATCCTGCAGGCTGTCGGAGCGGGGTGACGAGCTCCGCAGTGACGACTTCGCCGGTGACGAAACTCGCCCAACACTGCGTGCTCGTAATCGCACCGCTAGCACGCATGACCCCTGACCCATGACCCCTGACCGGTCAGCACGCCTGACCCATGACCGCTGACCCCTGACCGGTCTTCAGCACGCCTGACCCATGACCGCTGACCCCTGACGGGTGCCAGGTCACCATTCCTCGTCGTCCACCCACGGCTTCAACTTGCTGCGATCCACCTGCTGGTCGAGCTCGCGGCTCCGTTGATAGAAACCGAGCATGGAGAGGAGATACAAGACCACCGCGCCCACGGCCACGCCGAGCGCGATCCATAGCGTTGTGTCCATGGCGGTTGGACAGCGGGTACGGGGGCGCGTTGCATAGCTAGCGCTGCTAAGGATGAAGGATGAACGTGGAAGGATGACCCGCCCTTATCCCGCTTTTGCTTGCCTGACGACGCTGACGAAGATCGAAATCAGCTCATTGGATTCGGCAACGAGGGTGTTCGCCGCGCTTTCGCGCACGAGCTTGGCTTCCCTCAGCAGCTCCAGCCAGTAAGCCGACTCGTCGAGTTCCTGAAGCGCGCCTTCGACCTTGCTGATGAAATCCGCGTTGGATTTCGCGCGGCGGGCCTCACGATAATGCGCGCCGACCGATGTACCGGACCGGAGCAACTGCGTGCCCAGCACGGCGGCAACAGTCGATCCGGGCAGAACTCCGTACAGACGGATAACGGCCAGCGCGAACCGCCTTGTCCGAGCCGCCAAGTCCTCCTGCACACCCAACGCCATGACCGGTACCTCCTGTTGCCAGAACGCAACCCACTACCGGTCCGTTGACCCCGGCCCTCGCGTTATGACTTTCGATCCAGCGTAGATCGCAGAAGAACAAAAAAGGAGATCAGGTCATCCTTCCACGTTCCACGTTCATCCTTCCCGAAAGGCCCTTGACCGTTGTTGACCCGCCTGACCCCTGACCCATGACCCATGACGGGTTTTTGTTCAATACGGCGCGCGGCTCAGCGTCTCGTCGACGGCGCCGATCCGGAACCAGCGGTAGCCGTAGCCGTCGAGCGCGATCTCGTGGATTCCGCGGGGGCCGGCGCGGCTGTGCTCCGAGCCGATCAGGTCGATGAGCCGCCCGCCCCCCTTGTCGCGCACTTTGAGGTGCAGGCTCTGCGCGACGTCGCTGAAGTTGTGCAGCGACAGCATGGCTGCTTTTCTGAAGCGATACACCAGGACGAGCACCGGGTCGGCGTCGCAGTCGATGACCTCGCATTCTCCCCAGGAGATTTCCATGCATTCCTTGCGCACGCGGATCAAGCGTGTGATCCAGTTCATGAACGAGTTCGGGTCGCGGCGCTGCGCGTTCACGTTGACCTTCTGGTAGCCGAAGATGCCGCCGTCGACCACCGGCAGCACGCTTTTCTTCGCGGAAGTGAAGCCGCCGTGCGGCTCGCCGGTCCACTGCATCGGGGTGCGCGTCGCCTCGCGCTCGTTCAACGAGAGGTCCTCGCCCATGCCGATCTCGTCGCCGTACTGGATCATCGGCGTGCCCGGCAGCGAGAAGAGCAGGCTGTAGGCGAGCTCGAGGCGGCGCCGGTCGTTGCCGAGCATCGGCGCGAGCCGCCGGCGGATGCCGCGGTTGTAGAGCTGCATGGTGGCATCCGGGGCGAACACCTGGAACACCTTCGCGCGCTGCTCCTCGGTGAGGCGGCCGAGGTCGAGCTCGTCGTGGCTGCGCAGGAACTGCACCCACTGCGCGTCGCGCGGTATGTTGGCGATCGTATCGCGGAGGGCGCGCTTGAGCGGCTTCGGATCGTGCGTGGCGAACGCGTAGTACAGGCGCTGGTTCACCGGGAAATTGAGCATCATCTGCAGGCGGTCGCCCTCGTCGCCGAAGTAATGCATGCTCTCGTTGGCGGGGACGTTGGCCTCGGCGAGCAGGATCGCGTCGCGCGCGCGCCACTGCAGGAAGCGGCGCATCTCCTGCAGCAGCGCGAAGTCCTTCGCCGGCTTCACGTTCGCGCCCTTCTTCTCGACCAGGAACGGCACCGCGTCCATGCGGAAGCCCGACACGCCGAGCTGCAGCCAGTAGCCCATGATCTTGTAGAGCTCTTCGCGGTAGGCCTGATTCCAGGTGTTGAGGTCCGCCTGGTGATCGTAGAAGCGGTGGAAGTAGTACTGGCCGGCCTTCCTGTCGCGCGTCCAGGTGGTCTTCTGCACCGGCGGGAACACGGTTCCCTGCGCGTGATTGCGCGGGCGCCTGTCCGCCCACACGTACCAGTCGCGGTAGGGGGACTTCCGATCGGCGCGCGCCGCCTGGAACCAGGGGTGGTCGATCGAGGTGTGGTTCGCAACCAGGTCGACCACCACGCGGAGCCCGAGCGCCTGCGCGGTATTCATGCACTCGACGAAATCCCCCGAGGTGCCGAAGCGCGGGGTAACGCCGTAGTAGTCGGAGATGTCGTAGCCGTTGTCGCGGTTGGGCGAGCAGCAGAAGGGCTGCAGCCACACGCAGGTGACGCCGAGCGCGGCCAGGTAATCGAACCGCCGCGACAGGCCTTCGAAATCGCCGATGCCGTCGCCATTGCAGTCCATGTAGGTGGCGACGTTGAGGCAGTAGATCACCGCGTTCTTGAACCAGTAGTCGTCAATCGCCATGGGCAGCCCGATCAGTTGGTGAGACGAAGAACCAGACCTTCATCCGGACGGAGCTCGAGCGTCTCGCCGACGCGCTCCCCGGCGCGGTCCAGGTGGGTCGAAAGGACGATTGCGCCACCCCGGGGAAGCTGCACGCGCTGCGGCCGACCGCCGAGGTTCAGCGCCACCAGGAAGCTGTCACCGCGGAAGTAGGTGAGGACCCTGGCAAACGCATCTTTCGTCGTTCCAAAAATCCCCAGACTTCCGACCTGGAGCGCGGGCTCGGCCTGTCTGAGCGCGATCAGGCGCGCGTAAAGCGCGAGCATGGACTTCGGGTCCTGGCGCTGCGCGGCAACGTTGACGATTTCATGGTCGGATGAAACAGGCAGCCACGGCCGGCCGCTGGTGAAGCCGGCCTGCGGCGCGGCGCTCCACTGCATCGGCGTGCGGACGGGATCGCGGCCCAGGCCCAGTCCGGGGACTCTGCGTTCGAACGGATCCTGCACCTCGCCGGGCGGGATGGAGACGTCGCGCATGCCGAGCTCGTCGCCGTAGTAAATCGTCGGCGTGCCGCGCAGCGTGAGGAGCAGCATCGCCGCCACGCGCGCCTGCGCGGGCCCGACGCGCGTGGCGATGCGCGGCCGGTCGTGGTTGCCGAGCACCCAGTTGGGCCACGCGCCCTCGGGCAGCAGGCCCTCGTACTCGGCGATGAGGCCGGCGAGGTGAGCGGCGTCCCAGGGCGCGCTCAAGAGCTGGAAGTTGAACGGCAGGTGCGCGCCTTCCAGATCGGCGCCGTAGTACTGCATCAGCCGCTCCAGCGGCAGGTAGATCTCGCCGATCAGCACGCGCTCGCGGTACTCGTCGAGGAGCCGGCGCATGCGCCGCACGATGTCGTGCACCTCCGGGCGGTCGGTGGTCTGCAGCGGCACGAGCGCATTGTACGGATCCATGCCCTCGCGCCAGGCGGCGTTGGAGGGGTTGTCGCCGAAGCGCTCGTCCTTGACGAGATGCCAGAGCACGTCCACGCGAAAGCCGTCCACCCCGCGCTCGAGCCAGAAGCGCAGTACGCCGAGCATCGCCTCGACGACCTCGGGATTGCGCCAGTTGAGGTCCGGCTGCTCGGGCAGGAAGGCGTGGTAGTAGTACTGGCCGGTGGCCGGGTCGAGCTGCCACGCGCTGCCGCCGAAGCAGGAGAGCCAGTTGTTTGGCGGGCCCCCGCCCGGCCGGGGGTCGCGCCACAGGTACCAGTTGCGTCTGGGATTGTCGCGCGAGGCGCGCGATTCCCCGAACCACGCGTGCTGGTCGGACGTGTGATTCGGCACGAAGTCGAGGATCAGCTTCTGCCCGCGCGCATGCGCGGCCTCGACCAGGCGGTCGAAGTCCGCGAGCGTGCCGAAGCGCGGATCGACCGCGGTGTAATCGGACACGTCGTAGCCGAAATCCTTCATCGGCGACGGATAGATCGGCGAGAGCCACAGCGCGTCGACGCCCAGCCAGTGCAGGTAGTCCAGGCGCGAGAGGATCCCGGCGAGGTCGCCGATGCCATCGCCATTCGCGTCCATGAAGGAGCGAGGATAGACCTGATAGACGATGCCGCGCTGCCACCAGAGATGTTTCATTTTGCCCGGAGCCGCAATTCGGATGGTGGTGCATGTGAGATGCGGCATGCACCCGGAAAATCCCGGTCAGTGAGAGCTCCGGGCCTACTTGCTGTCCTTGAACCCGCCGGCAGGGGCTTCGTGCGGGATCGACCAGCCGAAATAGACCTCGACGTCCACGATTTTCCGGTCGCGCACCGTGATGATCTCGGTGTTGCGGAAACGATGATCGTCGGTGTTCGAGCCTTCGTACGTGACGAACACGCGCTCTCCGTGCGCAACGAGATGGATGAAATCGAATCCCCTGGCTTTGGCGCTGAGCGGCCAGCAGCGCGCGAAGTAAGTCGCGCGGTCGATGCGGTTATCGAGCGGGCTCGTGAAATGAAAGTCCTCCGCGATCAGCGCCTCGATCGCGGCGCGGTCCTTGCTGACGTAGGCGTCGTAACAGGCGCGGGCAATGGCGACAGAATCATTCTTCATGATGGTTTGTCCTCCGGTGCCTGTGGTTGTTGGCCCGCCTGCCCCATGACCGCTGACGGGTCTTCAGCACGCCTGCCCCCTGACCGCTGACGGGTTTTCAGCACGCCTGCCCCATGACCGCTGACCCCTGACGGGTCTTCAGCGCCCTCGAAGGGACGACGGCCGTGGATAAAGGATTGACCGGCGGGCGGCGCCCGGGTTCATGAGCTCCGCGGTGACGAGCTTCGCAGTGACGAGCTCCGCAGTGACGAGCTCCACGGTGATGAGCTTCGCAGTGTCAGAAGCCGTCACGCGGAAAGCGTCATAGCCCTGTTTCTTGAACCCTGACGGGTGTTAACACGCCTGCCCCATGACCCCTGATGGGTGTTAGCACGCCTGACCCATGACCCCTGACGGATATTTTCACGCCTGATCCTTTACCCCTGACCCCTGACGGGGGTAAGGTGCCCGGATAACAAGCGCCCGGGGCTATTACCGGGTGACGCGCAGCGCTTCGACAAGAGCAGGGAGGGTGACATGGCCAGAAAGCGGGACAGCAGGCCCGAAGTACGCAAATCCCAGGAGAGCACATCGGTCAGCCGGCGGGATTTCATCAAGCACGGCGTGGCTGCCGGTGTCGGCGCGGCGACTCTCGGCGCCGCCGGCACGGCTTCAGCGCAAGGGACCAGCGCCGGCGGCATCAAGTGGGACTACGAGGCGGACCTGGTCGTCATCGGTGCCGGGTGTTCCGGATTGCCGTGCGCGATCCGGGCGCGGGATGCCGGCTTGAACGTGCTCGTCATCGATCAGAACTTCGACGTCGGCGGCAAGATGCTGCACAGCGGCGGCCAGGTCGCCCTCGGCGGCGGCGACCCGTGCCAGCTCCGGGACATCGCCGGGCAGGGCGACAAGGAGGGGTTCATCAAGATCCCCCCGCTGCACAAGCCGGAAGACATGGCCGAGGACACCGATTTCCTGTTCCGGGACATCACCGACTGGTCCGTGCTCGACGTCGGCGCGCATGCTCCCTATCGCTACAACGATCGGGAGCAGCATCGCGCCTGGGCCGACAACTGTCCCGCCACCCGGCAATTCCTCATGGACAACTACGTGCGCTTCACGCGCATACAGGGCACGCACCCGGGGGGCGGGATCTCCCGCGCGCGGCGCGCGACCACCTTCCTGATGCTCGGCGACAAGACGGACATCAAGGCGGGAACCGTCACGCGGCAGGACGCGGGAATCCAGGGCAAGAGCTCGAGCCACTTCGCCCCGCGCTACATGGACAGCGCGGCCAAGTGGGCCGGACCGGGCGCCGTCTGGAATGGCGCCGCTCTCACGCGCGGTCTGGAGTTCAGCGCGCGGGAGAAGGGCGTCCGGTTCATGCTCAATCGGAGAATGACGGAGATCATTCGCGAGCAGCAGTTCTCGGGACGAGTCCTGGGCGTCAGGGCGAGCTATACCCCGCGCTTTGACCTCTCTACCAAGGCGCGCCTGGAAAGCTATGCGCAGAACGGCAACATCGACGAGCGCCGCGCCACCGTCAACATCCGGGCGAAGCGGGCCGTCATGATCGGCAGCGGCGGTCACGGCGCCAACCCGCAGTTCCGCAGCATGTTCTACCCCGCGTTCAACGAGCCCGCGTTCGTGTCGAGCGCCTGGGCCCTGCTCGGGCCCTACGGCCAGGACGCGAGCGGCATCATCGCCGGCATGCGCATCGGCGCCACTCTTGCGGGCATGCAGCAGAATCTCGGGACGACCCAGACCTACCACATGCCCCCGCGGCTGGCGACGCGCGACTCCTACACCGACATGCTGCCCGGTCACCCGACTTTCCAGTTCCGCAAATCCACCGGCATCACGCTGGGCACGAGCTCGTACGAGCACCTCATCGCCGTGAACCAGGTGGGCAAGCGCTTCTATAACGAAATGGATATCGCCAAGCGCTACCCAACCCCCGTATGGCCGGGCGGGCAGCGCGTCGGCGCGCCGAACCATTCGTTGAAGCAAGTCCAGTGCGACTGGCGTAATTGCAGTCCCGACTGGGTCAAGCAGATGTACGTCGGCTATGCCGCTATGGACGCCGCCATGGCGATGAACGAGGGTTCCCAGGCCCCGCACTATTACTCGGGACCGCTGTGGGCGATTTTCGACCGCGCCACGGTCGAGCGCGACAAGTGGGACATCAACCCTCCCTTCACCGCCGACAACGGCTATTTCTTCAGCGCCGACACCATCGAGGAGCTGGCGCGGAAGATCCAGAAGGGCCACGAGTTCCAGCGGGTGCCGCTCTCCAACCTCGCGGAGACGGTGCGCAAGTGGAACTCGTACGTGGACGCGGGCGCCGACCCCGACTTCGGGCGCGGCAAGGACGCACCGATGCACAAGATCGACAAGCCGCCTTTTTACGCCGCCTCGATCTGCCCGGTCTGGCACGACTCCTACGGGGGCCTGCGGATCAACGGCAAGGGCCAGGTCCTCGATATGCAAGGCGAGATCATCCCCGGCCTCTATTGCGGAGGAGAGGCCAGCGGCGGCGGCAACCAGCATGGCCTGGGTCGGGCACTGGTCCACGGCTACATCGCCGGCAGCAGCATCGCCAAGGAGCGGGCGTGAACCCGAAGTCCGCGTTTGCCGGCAACAGCGCCATCAAAAACGCTCCTGGCGACCACGAGCCCGGAGTCACGCCCGACGAGCACGTGCTGGAGCTGACGGTCTGGGACGTGCCGTCCGCGATCGCGGCGGGCGAGCGCTTCGCAGTTGCGGTCGGCGCGAGGTGCTCGGCCGGATGCAACCTGGGGGGCCGGGAGCTGGGTATCTTCGATCAGTCAGGCTCCCGGGCCGGCACGGTGCAGCTCGGCCACGATATCTGGCCGGGGACCGAGGCTCTCTATTTTGCCGAGGCTGAAGCCAGGGCCCCGCTGGCGGCGGGAAGCCATCAATGGGAGGCGAGGATCGCCGGCTGGGATGCGGAGCTGCCGCATGCCGCCTGCTCGTTCCCCGTGGTCGTTCGCGTCGTCAGCGCTCCCGATTGCGAAGTCACGGTGCAGGCCCTCGACCGGGAGACGCGAGCCCCGATCAAGGGCGCGCGCGTGGTCATGCACCCGTACCGGGCGGTGACCGACGACAGCGGGATCGCGAGGGTCAGGGTGGCGAGGGGTCAGTACGACATTCTGGTTTCAGGATCCCAGTACATGGCAGCCTGCGCCAGCGTCGAGGTGACCGCCGACCTGGCCACCAGCGCGGAGCTCGACGCAGATCGATCTCCCGACGAGATTCTCGAATGATCCGGCTGATTGCGTTGGTGACAGGCGCTGTGTTGGCTTGCGTCACCCCGATTGCCGGGGCTCAGGCGGTGAAACCCGTGTCGGTGTGGAGCGGCGTCTACACGGCGGCCCAGAACAAGCGCGGCGAGGCCCTTCACGCGGATGTCTGCGTCATGTGTCACGGCCCGCGGCTGAACGGCGCCTCTCAGCCCGAGATGCCGCCCTCGCCTGCGATCGCACGCACCGCTCTTCTCCGGAAATGGTCAGGTCAGACCGTGGCCGCGCTCTTCGTCATCGTGCGTCACACGATGCCGCCGGACGCTCCGGGCACCCTTACCGACCAGCAGGCCGTCGACGCCATCGCGCACATGTTCGCCGTCAGCGACATCCCCGTGGGCGACAGGGAGCTGCCGCCCGACCCGAAGGCTCTTGCAAACATCATGATCGAGGCGCAGCCGAAGTAGATGGAGATCGACCTCATGAATAGCAGCGAACTGAGCTCCGCGGTGACGAGCTTCGCAGTGACGAGCGCTGCGGTGACGAGCGTCGCGGTGACGAGCCTCGCGGGTGACCCCGAGGACGACGAGGACGAGGAGGGGGAGGAGAAGAAGTCCGACGAAGAGGAGGACGAGGACGACGACGATGAGGAGGAAGAGGAGGAGACGTGGCGAGTGAGCTCCGCGGTGACGAGCTTCGCAGTGACGAACTCTGCGGTGGCGAGCGCACTACCCGTCACGCATAACGCCTGACCCCCTGGCCCGTGACGGGTGTTAGCACGCCTGACCCATGACCCCTGACCCCTGACG
>Ga0075418_10006847_pt1 | contig 12848 bp, 11 predicted proteins | sample SoiMetdeltSBSDD2_FD_81776 | JGI IMG/M metagenome (GOLD analysis project Ga0075418, IMG submission 81776) | Bulk soil microbial communities from a Populus tree surrounding site in Tennessee, USA - Soil MetaG P. deltoides SBSDD2 | ecosystem: Environmental > Terrestrial > Soil > Tree plantation...
GAACCGACGCCGAACATGAACCCGCGGCCGTAGCGCACCGCGCCATCGAGGTAGTCCGGAACATCGTTCTCCTGGTAACCCACCTCGGCAACGAGCAGCAGGTTCTCGGCGCCGAGGACGTTGCTGAAGTTCTTGACGGTGTTGATCTGGAACTGGGTCTTGTTGAATCGGTCGTATCCCTTCGCGTAGCCGCCGTCGCCCTGCAATGCGGCCGCGACGCCCTCAGCCGCGTTCGGACCGATGAATGAGAGCAGGCTCTGCAGCAGGTCGTTGCCGTTGACCTGCACGGGGACGTCGATGTGGCGGCTCGCCTCGAACGACACCGACCAGCCGAACATGTTCGTCGCGAGGCTCAAGCCGTAGACCTGGATGTCGTCCGGATACTCCCAGTACGCGCGTCCCGGAGTGATCTGGCGGCCGAGCTGCGCGCCAATGCCGGCGTGCAGCGGCGCCGGATTGCGGAGCGTAGTGTCGTCCGAGGCGTCGAGCGGGTTCGCGCCCGTGCCCGGAATGCGCCAGAACGGCAATCCGGTGCTCGGGTCGATCCCGGCGACCACATAGGGCTCCGTCTGCAGCGGGCTCAGCACGCCGGGCGGCAACACCAGCGGCGTCGTCGGCAGCGTGCCGGAACGTCCCGAGATGACCGGCAGACGCGAATGGATGTTCATGCCATAAAGACCGAGCTCGGTGTCGCGGATCGGGAAGCGGAAGGCGACGCCGAACTGACCGGAGTCGCTCGGCTCGTCGCCCTCGACCAAGGGCACGAACAGGCCGTTCGCCTGCGCGAACACGTTGGAGCCGAGTTGCGGAATCAGCACCGGCAGCTGCTGCCCGGTGAGGGGGTCGCGTGGCTGGCTGCCGAGCACGTTGGTGATCACGGTCGCGCTGTTGCACTTCCCGGGGTTCGACGAGATGTTGTTCTCGGTGACCGCCCAGTAGGTGCCGCAGGAGTCGATCGAGGTGTTGTCCCATTCGAACTGGTAGAAGAGCTCCATCGAGCCGAAGCTGAAGCCCCAGTTCGCGTACGCCATCGCGACCGGCAGCAACACTTCCTTGAGCTCGGCGCCCGGCCGGCGCGCCGCCGGCACGTCGATCGGGTTGATCTGGTTGACGCCCTGGATGAAGACGCTCTCGCCCCAGTTGACGACCTGTCGCCCGAGGCGCAGCTGCAGATCGGTGTCGCCGATGCCGAAGCTGCCGTAGACATAGGCGTCGAGCAGCATCGCGTTCGAGAAGCGCTGCTCCTTCTCGAAGCCGTCGTCGCTCAGCGATGCTTCGGGCCAGTTGCCATCAAGCGGCAAAGCGGGCGGCCCGAACGGACCGGTGGGCAGCGGGCCTAGGCCGGGCCGGACGCCGTTGTAGTTGTTCGGCTGGTTGCCGAGGCGCACGTCGCCGTTCTCGAGCGCGTCGTCGTACCAGGCCTTGCCGCGGATCAGGGCACCGAAGTCGCCTTTGCGGATCTCGAGGTCGGTGATGATCTTGAGCGGCGTCGAGAAGCGGTCGCCCTTGTCATAGTTCAGCGTGCCGCTGTCGGCCTGGTTGCCGGCCAGCCCATCGCCCGGGTTCGGATGCGTGAACAACGGCAGGGGCGTATTGCCGATGCCGATCAGCGAGCCGTCGGCGCGCGTAAAGAGCTCAGGGCTCGGCTCCTCCGCACGCCAGCTCGATCCAACGGAGATCGTGGTATTCCAGCTGACGCGCGCCCCGTTCTCCGTCTCGAACTCGAGCGCGCCGGCGACGCCGGCATAGGACACAAGCACCGTGCCGATCGCGGCGCCGAGCGCGGTGCGACGCCGACCCGGATTCAAGGATTGACTCGTCATCAGGATTCCCCCGCTTGGCAGAACTGGCCCGCCGCCGCCGCGGTTCAGGCCCCGGACCGGAACGGATCGCGCGCACCACACGAGGGACGCGCAATCCGGATGCAAACCTGGTTGTTGTTACCGTGTCGCAAGGTTGCCAGCGTCGGCCTCGGCTGACAACCCGATCGTCGCAGCGCTACCACAGTAGCTTGCGCCGCGCACGGACTCATGCACTCACCCGTCGCGACGCACGACGCGCAGCGCGAGGCGTGCCCTTGCGTCGGCGAGTGGTGGCGCGAGGCTTGGGCGCATCCTCCGACGACCGTGCCGCGTCCTCGAGCGCCTGGAAGCTCCGTCGCAGACAGTCGGCGAAGAACGCCGGATCGGGCAGCATGTCGCGGCAGGCCACCACGCACACCCACATCACGCCGTCGTAACTGAACCCGGTGACATTGAGCCCGAGCCCGTCGATCGCGATGCTGATGGGCGAGAAGCTCACCAGGCGCGCCCCCGCCATGTACAGCGGGACGTCCGGTCCCCGGACGTTCGACGCCACCACGTTCATCTGCGGCACCATCAGGTTCCGCGTAAGCGTGGTGGCTGCAAATGTCGGCATCACCTCGAAGACCTGCTTGGCGAGGTCCTTGCCGAGATCCTCGGAGAGGGCTTTCGCCTTGCCCGCCCCGGCGCGGATTGCGCGCAGGCGCTCGACAGGATCGGCGATCTCGGTGTGCAGCTTCATCACGGCTAGACCGATCTGGTTGCCGGCATCAGCAGTCTTGTCGGCACCGCGCAGCGTCATCGGGACCATCGCGGTCATGCTCTGGGCCGGCAATTCGCCCTTGCTGCCAAGATAGAGATTGAGCGCGCCACCAACCGTCGCCAGGAAGACGTCGTTGAGCGTGGCACCCTCGACTGCCACGCGCACCGCTCGCATCGCCGGGAGCGGCAGGCCGACCGATTCCACCACCCGATGGGCGGACACGCGGCCGCTAAACCGCGTGACCGGCGCCCGGCTCACCAGGCTCCTGAGATCCGGCGCTCCCGCGCCGTCGCCAGCCCGCGACGGCAGCGCCGACCGACCGAGCTTCGCGGCGCGCGCACCCGACTCCACGGCAAGCCGCGTAAGGAGCGGCAACCGTCCCAGGTTGTTGACCAGCGCCCGTGCGCACAACTCGACGGTCGAAGGATCGCGATCGCGCATCCGCGGCGCGAGCGTCCCGGCTTCGGCGGCATCGGGCGCGAGCGAATGAATGGCCTTGACGATCTCGGTGCCCGCCTCGCCGTCGAGGGCACAGTGATGAAACTTGACGTACAGGGCGAAGCTGCCGCCAGGGAGGCCCGGAATGTTATCGAGACCCTCGATAACGTACGCCTCCCAGAGCGGCTTGCTGCGATCGAGCGGTCGCGAATGGATCCGCGCGACCTGTATGCAGAGCTGGCGCCAGTCGCCGGGTTGCGGCAGCGCGATGTGCCGCACGTGGAATTCGACGTCGATGACCGCGTCCTCCACCCAGTACGGGCGGTCCGCGGCAATCGGCACGGTCACCAGGCGCCTGCGAAAGATCGGAGACGCGTCGAGTCGCGCCTCGAAGAAGCGCAGCACGTCCTTGAACCGGACCCGGCCTTCGGCAGCGCTGGAAGGATCGTAGATCGCAAGACCAGCGACGTGCATGTGCTGGTTCCCGCGTTCGAGCTGCAGGAAGACGTTGTCGAGTCCGGAGAGCTGCTTCATGTTGGAACCGGCGCAAGCAAGGTACTTCCAGCCCTGCCCGGAGTCCACTCGAAAGCGTGCGCCGCCTCCGGCCCGCGTTGCCGTGTGATCGCGCGGGATGCGCAACACGCGCCCGTTTTGCAATGCGGCACGGGCGTGTCGCGCGGCGCAGGCGGGCGCGTCCCGTCGCAAGCGTCGCACCGATCGTCCGACTCGCCGGTCATCGGCGACGGCATCCCGGAGTACGATGCGCGATCAACCTTCACTCACTGGAGTACCGCGATGTCGATCGGGTTCCGTAAGGGGCTGCTCGTGCTGGCTTTCGCCGCGGCAGCCTCCGCGCACGCACAGGACGCCGGCTGGGTAGCGCAAAGCAATGCGAACGCAGAGCCGGTGCTCGCCGTCATGGCGCGGTATGCACCGGAGACCGCCGCGGCCTTCGGCGTCGAGGGACACGACAGCGAGGTGCTCGACCTGAAGCCTGGCTACGACACGCGCTTCGAGGCGGATCTCGCCAAGGTCGCCGCCGATCTCGAGACCAGGCTTGCGACGACGACCGATCCGCGCGTGCGGCAGGACCTGCAGATCCTGCTTACTGCGGCGCGCGACCAGAGCACTACCTCGCAGCTGAACCGCCGGTTGATGCTGCCCTATTTCGATCTTGGCCAGGTCCTGTTCCGCAGCTTCGATTCGCTGCTCGATCCACGGGTCGACAAGCAGCGGTACCCCGCGGCGCTCACGCGGCTCAAGCGCTACACCGGCACCGAGGCGGGGTTCACGCCGATCACCGAGCTTCTCCGCGCACGCATCGAGGAACGGTTTGCGACGCCGGATCTCACCGGTCCGTGGACGGTCGAGGTCCAGCAGGCGCTCGACAACCAGGGGCGCTACCTGACCGGCATCAAGGAAGCCTTCGAGCGCAGCGGACTCAAGGGCTGGCAGAAGGACCATGCGCGCCTGGTGCGGCAGATGGAGGAGCATGCGCAGTGGATGCGCACCGAGTTGCTGCCGCACGCGCGTACCACCAACCGCCTGCCGCCGGAAGTGTACGCGGACAACCTGCGCAACTTCGGCGTCAAGACCGAGCCCCAGGAGCTTATCCAGAGTGCACTCATCGGCTACATGCAGACGCGCAACGAGCTCGACTCGACCGCGAGGCGGGTCGCAAAGGAGCGCGGCTACGACGTCAGCGACTATCGCGAGGTGCTGCGCCGCCTCAAGAAGGACGCGATCGCGAACGACGCCCTGATGCCGACCTACCGCGCACGGCTCAAGGACATCGAGGCGATCGTACGACGCGAGCGGATCATCACCATGCCCGAGCGCGAGGCCGTGATCCGGGTCGCCACCGAGGCTGAATCCACGGCTATCCCCGCGCCGCACCTGAGCCCGCCGCGCTTGATCGGCAACACCGGCGAGCCCGCGGAGTTCGTCCTGCCGCTCGAGAACCCCAACGCCCCGCCGGGCACGAAGATGGACGATTTCACCTTCGACGCGATCACCTGGACCCTGACCGCTCACGAGGCACGACCGGGGCACGAGCTGCAGTTCGCGAAGATGGTCGAGAACGGCACCTCGATTCCGCGCGTCGTGTTCGCGTTCAACAGCGCCAATGTCGAGGGTTGGGCGTTGTACGCCGAGGCCGTCATGCAGCAGTACCTGCCCACCGAAGGCCAGATGGGCGCGCTTCAGATGCGGCTTATGCGCGCCGCGCGCGCCTTCCTCGATCCGATGATCAACCTGGGCCAGATCGAGCCGGCCGCCGCGCAGCAGTTCCTGATGAAGGAGGTCGGCCTTTCCGAGCCGATGGCCAAGCAGGAGATCGATCGCTACAGCTTCCTCTCCCCCGGACAGGCCACCTCGTACTTCTACGGCTACCAGAAGCAGCTCGCGCTCCGCGCGCGCGCGGAGATGGCGCTGGGCGCCCGGTTCGAGGAGGGCGCCTATCACGACTTCGTGATCGGTGAGGGGCTCCTGCCGCCTGAACTCCTCGAGCAGGCGGTGATGGAACGTTTCGTCGCGCCGCGCACGGCGGCCGTGGCGGCGAGCCAATAGCGCGCGGCGGCGTCCGCGGCGACGAGAGGCATCGAGCCCCGGCATGCGCGGCCTCGCGGCAGTGCTCGCTGGCGTCGCCGCGCTCGCCGCGGCGTATCTCGCTCTCTGGCCCGTGCCGATCGAGCCGCGGGCCTGGTCCGCGCCGGCTTCCGCGGGCTTTACCGGCGCGCATGCGGAGAACGACCGGCTCGCGCGGCTCCGCCTGGTGTCGATCGAGCCGCACGTCGGACCGGAGCACATCGAGATCGGTCCGGACGGCAAGCTGTACACCGGTGTCCGGTCGGGCGCCATCCTGCGGATGGATCCCGATGGAACGCGGATCGAGGTATTCGCCGACACGGGCGGACGGCCGCTCGGACTCGCGTTCGCCGCCGACGGACGGCTGATCGTCGCTGATGCGCTGCGCGGCCTACTGGTCGTCCAGAAGGACGGCGCCGTCTCCGTCCTGGTCGACGAGCACGCCGGTGCGCCGATCCTCTACGCCGATGCCGTCGTCATCGCGCCCGACGGCGGCGTGCTGTTCACCGACGCGTCGCGACGCATCTCGCCCCGCGAGCACGGCACCTTCGACGCCGCACTCCTCGACATCATGGAGCACTCGTGCACCGGCCGGGTGCTGCGACACGAGCCGGTCAGCGGTCGCACCGCTCTGGTCATGGACGGATTGTGCTTTCCAAACGGGATCGCGTTCTCCAGGGACGGACGCAGCCTGTTCGTCGCCGAGACGGGGGAATACCGGATCTGGAAGATCGATGCGGGCGCGCGCGGTCTCGACGCGCGATCGGCGGCGTCCCGCGGCCCCGGTGGCGCCCGGATCATCGCGCAGAATCTCCCTGGGTTTCCCGACAACCTGACCCGTGGCGAGAGCGGACGTGTCTGGGTAGGGCTCACGAAGCCGCGCGGCAGCGCGGTGGATGCGCTTGCCGGTGTGCCGTTCCTGCGCAAAGTGGCAATGCGGCTGCCCCGCATTCTCTGGCCGGTGCCGCCGAGTCGGGGTCACCTCATTGCATTCGACGAGGACGGGCGCGTGCTTGCCGACCTGCAGGATCCGTCCGGCCGGCTGCCCGAGACCAGCGGAGCGACCGAGTACCACGGCCGGCTGTATGTGCAGAGCCTGCACGCCTCCGCCTTCGGGATGCTGTCCGGTCAGTAATAGAGCTGCATCTGCGACACCGCATACGCGAGCGAGCCCATCACGATTAGCACGGAGGTCGCAAGCGCTGTCGCGAGCATGAGGGCGTACTTGTTGCCGGTGGTCGTGTTTGTCATCGTCCGCTCCCGGTTTCCTTGATTCGGGAGCGACGATAGCGCTGCTTAATTCACCGATAAACTAGAGCAATCGTTGCACGCAATTCCGAATTCCTGAACAATACCGCGCATGGACCAGCTGCTCGCGATGCGGGTGTTCGTGAAAGTCGCCGACCGCGGGTCCTTCGCGCGGGCTGCCGACGAGCTCGACATCTCGCGCGCCGCGGCCAGCGGACACGTCGCGGCGCTCGAGCGCCATCTCGGGGCGCGGTTGATGCACCGGACTACACGCAAGGTCAGCCTGACGGCCGAAGGGGCAGATTTCCTGCGTCGCAGCCGCCGGATCCTCGACGAGCTGCGCGACGCGGAGGAGAGCCTGCACGACGCGCGGACCAAGCCGCAGGGGGAGCTGCGCGTTGATGTGCCGGTCGCGTTCGGCCGTCATCTGCTGCTGCCCGCCCTGCCGCAGTTTGCGAATCGTTATCCCGCGATCGACCTCGACATCCGCCTCAACGACCAGGTCGTGGACCTGGTCGCCGACCGGGTTGACGTTGCCGTGCGCGTCGGTCCGCTCCGGCAGTCCGGGCTGGTTGCACGTCGCATCGCCGAGATGACACTGGTGACCTGCGCGGCGCCCTCCTACCTCGACGCGCGCGGTGAGCCCGCCACGCCCGATGATCTGCGGGGTCATCGGCTGCTCGGGCTGCGCACGGCCGGCGGCGGTCCACCGGAGTGGCATTTCCCGCCGCCATACACGTCGCGCAGGCTCAAGCTGCACTTCAACCTCACCTTCAACGCGGTGGAGGGTCCGATCGTCGCTGCAATGGAGGGACTCGGGATATGCCGCAACGCCGATCTGCTGATCGCGGAGTACGTCGAGCGCGGCACGTTGCGCCTGATACTTCCGGCCTACTCCGTCCCGGGACCGCCGATATCGCTCGTCTATCCCTCGGCCGGCCACCAGTCGGCCAAGGTCCGTGTGTTCTCGGATTTCGCCGCTGACCTGATGAAGGGCTATACGGAGATGGTGCGGGGCAGCCTCGCCCACATGGGGCGCTCCGCTCGAGCGGACGATCGCCGGCGACCACGCGCCCAGGGCGGCACATGAGCGCGGGTGTTGCCCGGCTGGCAGCGATACAACTCTAGCGCCGGCCGCTAGAACCAGGCGAACTCAGGCGCATAGCGCACGAGCGTCCCGCGCGGCGGTAGCCCGCCAGATTGCAGCGCCAGCACCATGAATTCGTCGTGCACGTCGTATTCGTTCCCGAGCCCGAAGTCGGCGGCGCGCACGAAGCCGAACCGGCCGTAGTAAGCGGGGTCGCCCAGCACCACGACGAAGGGACTGCGGAGCGCCTCGCAGGCTGCGAGTCCTTCACGCACCAACATAGCGGCAACCCCGCGTCGACGATGCGCCTCACGAACCGCCACCGGCGCCAGCCCGAGCCCCTCATGCTCGCCGGCCGTGACCGGGCTGAACGCGATGTGGCCGACCACACCGTCCGCGTCCGCAGCAACCAGTGAAATGGCGAGCCGGCCGGCCACGCGCAGCGCGTCTACCAGCTCTGCCTCGGCCGGGCTCGGGAACGCCGCTGCGTTCAGCTGGTGGATGGTGGTCTCGTCACCCTCTCGCTCAGGTCGGCAGTAGTACAAGGACACTCCTTAACCCTGCGGGCGCGCTTTCTCGCAGAGTGGCGCGCAATTGTAGGAGTAGGCCGACAACGGATGCCCCGGTGGTCCTAGGCGCCAATCGGCCAGGGCTGCTTTGTCGGGTTCACGGCGCACGGTTACATATGCGTCCATGGAAAAATTACAGACGGAACATATTGCAGCCCCCCGACTGGTCGAACGGGACGGTCGGGGCCGAAACCGGATCATCGGTCGCTCGACTGCGATCGATGCCGTGCTTCAGCTCATCGCGCGGGTCGCCCCGACAGAGGCCACCGTCCTCGTGTGCGGCGAAAGCGGCAGCGGCAAGGAGCTCGTCGCGCGCTCGATCCACGACGCGAGCAACCGGCGCGCCGGCCCCTTCGTCGCGATCAACTGCGGCGCAATCCCGCCCACGCTCGTGGAATCGGAGCTCTTTGGCTACGAGAAGGGCAGCTTCACCGGCGCGGTCGGCACTCATCGCGGTCTGATCGAGCGCGCCGAGGGCGGCACGCTCTTCCTGGACGAAGTGACCGAGATGTCGCTCGATCTGCAGGTGCGGTTGTTGCGCTTCCTCGAGACGCGCAGCTTCTACCGGGTGGGCGGCCGCGATGAGCTGCATTCGGACCTGAGGGTGATCGCGGCGACCAATCGCAATCCCGGCCAGGCGGTGCGCGACGGGCAGCTGCGCGAGGACTTGCTCTACCGGCTCGCGGTCTTCCCGATCGACGTGCCTCCGCTGCGCGCCCGCGAGGGCGACGCCGCGCTGCTCGGCCGCCACTTCCTCGAGGTCCTGAACCGCACACATGATACGGACAAGAGGTTCAGCGCCGCGGCGAGCGCCACGCTCCGTGCCCACACCTGGCCGGGCAACGTTCGTGAGCTCCGCAATGCCGTCGAGCGCGCCTACATCATGTGCGACGACGTCCTCGAGCTCGAGCCCGAGGCGGTCCCTGCAAGTCCCGTGTCCGGACAGCCGGAGCTCCGCATTCCGATCGGCACGCGTCTCGCCGATGTCGAGCGCAGCCTGATCGAGGCGACGCTCGGTCACTTCATGGGCAACAAGCGCAGGGCGGCCGAGGTCCTGGGTTGCAGCCTCAAGACGCTCTATAACAAGCTTGCGGCCTATCAGCGGGCGGACGCCCCGGCTGCAATCTGAACCCGAGGTACCAGGTATGGCGAAAGTCCTGATCGCGGATGACCACGCGGTGGTGCGGGCCGGACTGCGGCAGTTCCTCGAGGAGGACCGCAGCATCACGGAGATCGGCGAGGCATCGACCGGGCGCGAGGCGCTGGAGGCGTTGCGCGCGGGACGCTGGGATCTGCTCATCTTGGACATCAACATGCCGGATCGCAGCGGGCTCGATATCCTGAGCCACATCCGCGCAGCGGGGTACAACACCCGCGTGCTGGTGATGAGCGGGCTGCCGGAGCGGCAGTACGCCCTCAACGTCCTGCGTGCCGGTGCGCGCGGCTACCTGTCGAAGGAGGGCGCTCCGGACGAGCTCCTGAAGGCCGTGCGCGCGATCCTCGACGGACGCCGGTACGTGAGCCCGGCACTCGCGGAGCTGCTCGTCGCCGAGCTCGACCAGGATGCCGACAAGCCGCTCCACGCGCGGCTCTCGGAGCGCGAGTTCCAGGTCCTCTGCAAGCTGGCTGCCGGGCGCGCGGTCTCGGACATCGCAGGCGAGCTTTGCCTTTCGGTGAAGACGGTCAGCACCTACCGGACTCGCGTGCTCGACAAGATGCATCTGGAGACGAACGCCGACCTGACCACGTACGCGCTCCGCAACGGCCTTATCCAGTGAAACCCGTAGGACCGCACCGACAGCCGGCGGCCGCCGGCTCTGCTAAATTCAGGCTGAAAATGCGGCAGGACCAAGGACCGGAAGCCGCCGCAGTGCGAGACAGGTGCCGGGATGATACCCGCAGTGAGCGATGAAGTTCGACGAGACCTCCCGAGACGCGCACCGCTGCGCGTGCTACTTGTCGAGGATTCGTCGAAGCTCCAGGAGCGGGTGCGCGAGACGCTGGACGGGCTGCCCGGTGTCGAGCTCGCCGGGACCGTGGACAGCGAGACCGACGCTGTCGAGGCGATCCGCAAGGAACGCTGCGACGCCGTGATCCTCGATCTTCACCTGCGGCGGGGCACCGGCTTCGGGGTGCTGCGCGAGGTCGCGCGGAGCGCGAATCGTGCACTGGCGGTCGTCGTCTTCACCAATTACGACCTTCCCGAGTACCGCCGGCTGGCGCAGTCGTTCGGCGTGCGGCACTTTCTCGATAAGGCCCTCGAATACGAGCGTTTGCCGGCGGTCATCGAGGAACTTCGGGACGATCGCGTCTGACGGCGCATCACGCGGCGACTTCATCCTTCAGCTGCACGTTCGCAAGCGGCAGCCGCATCACGATCAGCGTGCCGCCTCCTGGCGGGCTCTGAATGTTCCACTGCCCGCCGAGGCTCGTCACGCGATGCCGCATGCTGGCGATGCCATGTGATCCCACGACGTTCGCCAGGCGGTCGTCGGGAATACCCTTGCCGTTGTCGCGGATCCGGACCACCAGGTCGCCACCGGACAGCTCGACCGAGAGCTCGATCGCCTTCGCGCCGGAATGCCGCACGACGTTGGTGAGGGATTCCTGGACGACGCGGAACACGGCGATCGACGCGTCGTCGGTGAGGCGCAGCTCTTCGGACGGGTAGCGCTCCGTGCACTGCATCCCGGCGCGCCCGCACGACTCCTCGAGCACCCACTTGATCGCGGGCACCAGCCCGATGTTGTCGAGCAGCGTCGGGCGCAGGTGCTCGACGACACGACGCTTCAGGTTGACGCCCTCGTCGAGACCTTCGAGCACGCGATTCCAACGCAGCACGACGTCCGGGTCATCCGCGGGCAGACGCTTCCGCAGCCAGGAGACGTCCATCTTCGCGGCGATCAGCAGGCTGCCGAGCTCGTCGTGGAGCTCGCGAGCCAGCGCCTGCTTTTCCCGCTCGGAGACCCGCTGCAGCTCGCTCGACAGGTTGGAGAGCGCCTCGGTGCGCGCGCGCACCTGGGAATCGAGCTCGGCGTTGTGCTCCTCGAGCTGCCTCGCGTGCTCGCGGCGACGGCGCACGTCGCGCATGACGAGCAGCGCGGCCACGACGACCAGCAGCATCGCGAGCGCCGTCGCAGCGAGGATCAGGGCACGGCCAACCCAGAGCTCGCGGCGCCAGGACTGGACCGCGGCCCCGACCGCCAGGCCCTCCTCGATCAGCAGATCCGAAACCACGTCCCGGATTTCGTCCATCTGCTTGCGGCCGAACTCGGTCCTGACGAGCTCCATCGCGCTGCGGAAGCCGGAGCTGCGGTACAGGTCGATCGACTCGCCGATCTCGCGCAGTTTTCCGGCCGTCAGACCGTCGAGCCACTCGATACGCGTCACGTTGGAGGCGGGACCGTGACGCTCGTAATCGTCGAGCAGCCACTCGATGCGGCTCGGAAGCTCCGCCGCCGCCTTCTTGTAGGGCGCGAGGTACTCCCGCTCGCGCGTGAGCAGGTAACTGCGCTGCGCGGTCTCGGCCTCGGTGACCAGCAGCAGGTAGTCGGTCAGCTGTGTCTGGCGTTCCTCCGCGATGCGAACGCGCTCAGCTGCGGCCTCGAGGCGCGCGAAGCTCTCGCGCGACAGGTAGAGGATCCCGCCCAGCATCGTCAGCGCGAGCGCGATTGGCAGGAGGAAGATCCAGCGATGCCCGTCACTTTTCATGGCCATCACCTGTGGGCGCGTTCCTACGGATCCTGCCGCCGGCTGCCGATGGCAGTGACCTCACTATATCGCGAGGATCTGTCACGCCGGCCTTCCGGTCCGGCCGACGCGCAGGCGACACGGAGGTCCCATCATGCTGCACTACGCCCTCATCTTCTTCGTCGTCGCCATCGTCGCGGCGATCTTCGGCTTCTCAGGTCTAGCGGCGGGCGCCGCCGGGATCGCCAAGATCCTCTTCGTGCTGTTCCTGCTGGGCGCCGCGGTCGCCGTGGTCCTGGGCCTGGTCAATCGTTCGGGCCGGGTGTGAGACCCGTCCCATGCCGCATCCCGTCCGACAGTTCGACCTGAGCCGCGTGCGGCGCATCTGGGGGCGCACGCTCGAGCTGCATCTCGGGCTCTACAAGGGCTATGTCGAGCAGCTCAACAAGCTGACCGGAAAGGCCGCTCGCGGAAGCGACCGCGAGTCTTTTGCCCGGCGTTTCGCCTTCGAGCACAACGGCGTGGCGCTGCACGAGCATTTCTTCGACGCGCTGTCGGGCACGGCCGCGCCGATGCAGCGCACGGGCGCCCTCGCGGGTGAGCTCAGGCGCTGTTTCGGTGGTTACGGCGAGTGGCGATCCGACGTGCGCGAGCTCGCGTCGGTA
>Ga0075418_10006850_pt1 | contig 12845 bp, 10 predicted proteins | sample SoiMetdeltSBSDD2_FD_81776 | JGI IMG/M metagenome (GOLD analysis project Ga0075418, IMG submission 81776) | Bulk soil microbial communities from a Populus tree surrounding site in Tennessee, USA - Soil MetaG P. deltoides SBSDD2 | ecosystem: Environmental > Terrestrial > Soil > Tree plantation...
GAGATCCGTGAGCAGCGGGGTACGCTCCATGCCGAGCGCGCCGAACGCGAAACCGGCGGTCAAGAAACCGACGAGCGGCGGTAGGCCGATGCGTGCCGCGGCGAGCCCGAGCAATAGCGCTCCGCCGATCCAGATCGCGATCATTCCCGAATCCTCGAGTCCTCCTCTCCGGATTCATTATGCGGGGGCCGCGCGACGAGTGCTCGCGTTTGAGAAGTCCGTCTCCCGGGCCGCGCGCGAGTCAAGTACTATCCCGAGCAAGAGCCTCCGCGGTCAGCGCGGCGGCCGAGCAACGCTAGACCGAACACCCGGAGCTCGCATGGAACGAATCGAGGCATGGGGAAGACGGCTCATCGCCGTGTTCAGCGACACGCTCGCGAGCCTCGTGACCTATCTGCCCGTGTTGCTCACGGCGATCGTCGTGCTGTTGATCGGTTGGGTGCTGGCCCATTTGATCCGCGCTCTCGTGCGCCGCGGGCTCGAGAGCATGGACTGGCTGTTCGCGCGCTTGGCGCCGCGCTCGACCGGGCGATCCGAAGCGCTCGCGCGAGCCACGAGCCGTGGGATCTCGAACGTGGTGTTCTGGATCGTGCTGATGATTTTCGCGGTCAGCTCGCTACGGATTCTCGGCGGCAGCTTGTTCGAGCGCTGGACCGAAACTCTGATCGCGTACCTGCCCTCGGCGATCGGCGGGGTCATCATCATCGTGGTCGGCCTCACGGGCGGCACGCTGGCGCGTCACGTGCTCGAGCAAGCGTCGGTCGGGCTCGGCGTGGGCCAGAGCAGCTTGCTCGGCCGCTTGGCGCAGGCCGTCATCGTCATCAGCTGCATCGTGATCGGCATCGACCAGCTCGGCGTCAACGTCAACTTCCTGATCCAGCTCACCACGGTCACGGCGGCCGCAGTCTTCGGCGGCATTGCGCTCGTGTTCGCGCTCGGCACGCGTCAGCACCTAGCGAATCTCATCGGCGCGCACTACGCGCGCAAGCATTACGCGCCCGGCGACGTCGTGAAGATCGGCGCGATTCAGGGGCGCATCGTCGAGATCGTCGACGGCTGCGTGTTCATCGAGACCGATGCCGGTGACGTCTCGGTGCCCGGGCAGAACTTCAGCGCCGAGCCGTTCGTGAAGATCAGGAAGACGCCATGAGCCGCGAAGCACTCGTGGCCGCCTACTTGCGTCTGCACCCCGAGAACGCTGCGCGTCTTCTCGAGTCGATGCCGCCGGAGCAAGCGAACGACGTGCTGAATGCGGTCGACCTGGCGACTGCCGCGCCCGTCGTCGGCTACATGCTGCCGACCTGCGCCGCGGCGTGCGTCGAGCGCCAGCTGCCCGCCGACGCGGCGCTGCTGCTCGAGCGGCTCGGCAGCCGCGAATCCGTGGCCGTGCTGCGGCACTTGCCTACCGCGCTGCGCGAGAACGTGCTGAGCTCGATCGGCCCGCAATGGCTCATGGCGTTCAAGCTGCTCTTGAGCTATCCGACGAACACCGTCGGCGCTTGGATCGAGCCGCGCGTCCTGACACTGCCCGACGACTGCAACTGCGGCGAAGCGCGCGACCGCGTCGCGCGCAGCGAGCAGGCGGATCAAGCGCGCATCTACGTGCTCGACCGGGCGCGCAGACTGCGCGGCGCCGTGCGCGGCCTCGCGCTGCTGCAGGTCTCGAGCCGCAAGAAGGTCATTACGCTGCTCGAGCCCGCCGAGGCCCTATGGGCGCGCGAGCCGCTCGCGACCGCGCAGGAGCACGGCGTCTGGGAACGCCACACGGAAGCGCCCGTCGTCAATCGCGAAGAGGAATTCATCGGCGTCATCTCGTACGCGGATCTGCGCAAGGCGTTCCGCCAGATCCATCACCACGCGGGAGCGAACGGCGACCGAGAGATGTCCGAAGTCTCGGAGCTGTTCGCTATCGGCGCCGGCAGCTTGTGGCGTAGCATCGGGGACCTGATCGGCAACGACCGGCAACGGTAACGGGACATGGACGACGCCGCTCACACGCTCGCGCTGGATCGCGTCAATCGCCAGTTCCTGCTCGAGCATCCGGCACAAGCCGCGGATGTCATCGACGGCTTCGGGCACGCGGCCGCCGTGCAGGTGCTCGCCGCGCACGACGCCGAGACGCTCGTGCGCGTCTGGGGCCACCTCTCGCCGGCGCGCATCGACGAGATCGTGCCGGCCCTGCCCGAAAAGCTGCTGAAGCAAACGCTGCACGCGCTCGATCCCGGAGTGCTCGCGATCTCTCTGCCGCGAATCTCCGAGGACTCCCGCGCACGCTGCCTCGCGCTGCTGCCGCGTCGCGCGGAAGCCGAAGTGCGGCGGCTCATGGACTACCCGCCGGGCTCGGCGGGCCGCGTCATGGACAAGCGCATCCCGAGCTTCCGCGGCGAGCAGCCGGCGGCCGTGACGCTCGAGCAACTCCGCCTCAGCAAGCCGAAGGATCTGCGCCAGCTCTTCGTCGTCGACGCCGAACGGCGCCTCATCGGCATCGTCGACCTCCACGACCTCATGATCGCGGAGCCGACGGACATGCTGAAGGAGATCGCGCGGCCCGCGAGCGCCACGGTCTCACCGTTCGACGATCGCGAGGACGTCGCGCAGAAGCTGCGCGACTTCCAGCTCGACTCGCTGCCCGTCATCGACATCCACGGCAGGCTGATCGGCGCGATCCGCCACGGCGCGCTGATCAAGACCCTCGAGGAAGCGGCCTCGGTGGACATTCAGATGATGGTCGGCGCCGGCCGCGAAGAGCGCGCGCTCTCCGAGCCCGTGTTCGCGGTGCGCAAGCGTCTGCCCTGGCTCGAGATCAATCTCGGGACGGCGTTCTTGGCCGCGGCCGTCGTGGGACTATTCGAGTCGACGATCGCGCAGTTCACCGCGCTCGCCGTGCTATTGCCGGTCGTCGCCGGTCAGTCCGGCAACGCGGGCGCGCAAGCGCTGGCCGTGACGATGCGCGGCCTGGCGCTGCGCGAGATCTCGACGCGCCACTGGTTCCGCGTGCTGTTCAAGGAGATGCGCGTCGGCATCATCAACGGCCTCGCGATTGCCGCGACGACGGCGGCCGGCGTGCTCCTCTGGAGCCGGAACTCCGGCTTGGCGCTGGTGATCTGTATCGCCATGGTTTTGTCGATGGTCATCGCCGGCATCGCCGGCGCCATCATCCCCATCGCCCTGACGCGCTTGGGCCAAGACCCCGCTCAGTCGTCGACTATCGTGTTGACGACGGTCACCGACGTGGCCGGGTTCTTGTCGTTCTTGGGCATTGCGGCGTTGCTCTCCGGGCTTCTGTAGAGGAGGAGCCATGCGCATCGCGAAATTCGTACTCATCGGTGTCGGCGCGATCGTCGTGCTGCTCGTCGTCGCCATCGCCATCGTCGCCTCGACGTTCGACCCGAACGACTACAAAGGCGTCGCGGCCAACGCGTTCACGGCGCGCACGGGCCGCGCGCTAAAGGTCGACGAGGACCTCCGCCTCACCTACTTCCCGTGGCTCGCCCTCGAGACGGGCGGCGTCACGATCGGCAGCGCGGCCGATTTCGGCGGCGAGGCCCAACCGTTCGCGACCGTGCAACGCATCGCGGCGCGCGTGAAGTTGCTGCCGCTCTTGTCGCGCCGAGTCGAAGTCGGAACCGTCGAGCTCGAAGGATTCACCTTGAATCTCGCGCGCGACGCCAACTTGCGGGGCAACTGGGAAGATCTGCTCGCGGCGGCGAATGAGCCCGCGCCTACCCCGCCGGACGCGGAACCCGGCGCCGCAAGCATCAACGAGCTCGCGATCGAAGGCGTGCGCATTCGCGACGGCAATGTCTATTGGCGCGAGAACACGAGCGAGCTGCGCTACAGCGTCACGGGCTTGTCGTTGACGACGGGCGGCATCGGCACCGGCGAGCCGATCGAATTCGAGACGGCGCTGAACTTCGCCGACGAGACCTCGGGCATGAAAGCGGCGCTCGCGACGAGCGCGACCGTTGCGGCCGCGGCGAACGGCTCGGTGACGGCAACCGACCTCGACACCACCGTGCGCGTGGACATGGGCGACGGCTCGCCCGCGCGCGAGCTCGCCGCGAAGGCGGAGCGCATCGCGTTCGACCGCGACGCCGAGACGCTGACGGCCGAGGGACTCGTCACTGAGATCGCGGGCACGCGCGCCGAGTGGCAAGTCTCCGGCAGCAAGCTGCTCTCGATCCCCACGGTCGAGGGCCGCGTCGCCGCCGAGGCGATGGAGCTCGCGACGATCTTCGAACAGCTGCGCGTCTCGCTTCCCGCATCGCTGAGCGGCAGCGACTTGGGCGGGCTGAAGCTCGGTGCGCAGTTCGCGTTCCAACAAGAGCCGCAGATCGTGCGCCTGACTGGCATCGACGCCACGGCGCTCGGAGCGCACGTCACCGGCGAAGGCACGCTGACGGGCGGCAACGAGCTCGCGGGTCACCTCGTCGTCGCCGAGCTCACTCCGAACGCGGCACTGCAAGCGCTGCTGCGCGGCGCGGTGCCGCCAACCGTCGACGTCACGGCGCTCGGCACGCTGGCGCTCGACGCGCGCTTCGACACGACTCTCGATACGGGCCGCGCCGCGTTGCGCGACCTCAAGCTGACGGCACTTGGCACGACCGTCACCGGCACGCTGGAAGCGCTGCCCGGTGCGCGCGGCAACGTGTTCCGCGGCCAAATACAAACGTCGCGATTCCCGTCCGACGCCATCGTGAAAGCGTTCGCGGGCATGTTGCCGCCGAATCTCACGGCGAAAGAGCTCGGGATGCTCGAGCTCGGCGCGGGCTTCTCGCTCGACTCGGGGGCGGACACGCTGACGGTGCAATCGCTGCGCGCAGAAGCATTCGGGCTGCGCATGAGCGGCAACGTCGCCGCGCGTAACGTCTCGACCGCCGCAACCTGGACAGGCACGGGGTCGATCGCGCAATTCTCGCCGCAAGAGCTGCTGCAGCGGTTCGGCTTGCCGCCGCAAGCGACCTCGGATCCGAAAGCATTCACGCGCGCGACTGTCGACACGAAGTTCACGATCACGAATGATCGCGCCGAGCTCGCCGACGTCGTGCTCGCCCTCGACGAGACGAAGATCAAGGGCGCGTTCACGCTGCAGGGCTTCGAGACGCCCGCTTATCGCTTCACGCTCGACGTCGACGCCGTCGACGCCGACCGCTACTTGCCGCCGAAAGCCCGCGACGCGAAAGATGGCGAGGCGACGGCCGGCGACATCGAGCTGCCGCAGAACAACACGATGGATCTCGACGGCACGATGCATGTCGGCTCGCTGAAGCTAGCGGGCATGCAGTTCAACGACGTCGGCGGCCGCATCGTCATCGGCAAGGGCGATCTCGCGGTCGAGAACGCGCGCACGAAGCTCTACGGCGGCACGTTCGCCGGTAACTTCCGCGTGCACGCCGCCGGTAACGAGCCGGGTCTCTCGCTCGATGGAAAAGCGACCGGGCTCAATCTCGAGCCGCTGATCGCGGCGCTGACGGCCAGCGAGCCGAATTTCAGCGGCACGGGCAACTTCGAGCTGAACCTCGCGGGCAAGGGCCGCACCGTCATCGAGAACGTGAACACGGCCGGCGGCAACGTCAGCTTCGAGATCGCGAACGGCGCGATCAAGGGCTTCAACTTGGGCCGCACGTTGTGCGCCGCGTACAACGTCACGCAGGGCGCGCCCGCGCCGCCCGACCTGCCGCCGGTGACGGCGTTCGAAGGCATCCACGGCTCGGCCGTCGTCGCGGCCGGCACGGCGACGAGCAAGGACATGCTCGCGCGGACGAAGTACATGGACGCCAACGGCGCGGGAACGCTCGGGCTCGTCGACCAGCGGCTCGACTACGAGCTCGGTGCGAAGCTCACGGGATCCGTCGGGATTCCCAACTGCGAGACACTCGATCGGCACGTCGGCGCCGAGGTGCCGTTCACGATCCACGGCACGGTGACGGCGCCCGAGATCAAGCCGGACTTCGGCAAGCTGGCTCGCCAACAGCTGCGCGACTCGGTGCAGGATCGCCTCAAGGATCGGCTGCGCGATATCTTGCGCTGAAGGCGTTTCCTAACCCGCGCCGGCCGGCGCCGGCACACAGCGCGTTTCGTTGAGCTCCCACTCGCGGCCGTCGGCCGCGCGTACGAGGAAGCAACGCGTGCCGCGCAGCACGAGGTTGAGGCGCGCGGGCATCTCGAGCGTGCGGCCCGTCGCTGCACGCCCTTGCTCGCCTGGCGGCGTGGTTCGCTCGATCGTCAGCACGCTCTCGCGCGTCAGCGCGTCGGCGGCGAGCGTGACGGGTTGACCGTTGAACGCCGCGGACACGACGCGCTCGAGCTCGGCACGGCTCTGCGTCGTGGGCGCGGCTATTACGGCGGGCTGCTCCTGCGCCGAAAGCGTGCTGCACGCGATCGGCGCGACCGTCGCCGCCGCCAGCCAGCACGCGCGAAGTGGAGCGCTCATAGCCGCTCGAGAATACGGTTCGTGAGGAACGGCGACTTGCGCACCTCGACGTCCGGCTCCTCGCCCGCCGCACCGTTCAACGGCTTCGTGAACGACGGCTTCTGGCCCGTCGGTGCGGGGCAGCTGCCTCCGATGCTGTGATTGAGCGCGGCCTGCAAACGATCTTCCGTCGTCGCGCCAAGCTCGTCGTTGAAGTCGTCGGCGACCGAGCACCCGAGGACGGAAGTCCCCGCGACGCCCGGCGTGTTGCTCGGCGAGAAACCGTCCGCGTAGTCGCCGAAGCCGGCGTCGTTGACGCCTTTGAACTGGATCGAGAAGTAGGTCGTCCCGCAGTTGTCCTGCGGATAGAAGCCGTACGGCTTGCCGCATGTCGTCGAGCCGATCTGGATCACTTGCACGCCGACGCCGCGCAAGCTGTTGATGATCGACTCACTGGCCGAGCACGTGGAGCCGCCCGTCACGATGTAAACACGCGGCAAGTTCAACGTCGGCAGCGGCTGATTGGTGCTCGACGTGCTCAAGAACGGCACCGGCGTCAATGGTTGGCCCGTGACGGGATCGACCGACGTGTGCTTGTTGTTGAACTCGAGCTTTTCGAAGGTCCGACCCGAGGCTCGCGCGGGCCCCGCGATCATGTATGCGACCTCGCTCGCGATAAAAAGATACCCGCCGCCGTTGTAGCGCACGTCGAGCACCAAGTCGTTGATGCCCGCGGTGCGCATGTTGCTGACGGCCGTGATCAACTGTTCCTCGGCGGTCCGGATGTGATCGTTGAATAGCAGGTACCCGACTTTGCCGCCGTTCCAATTGATTACGCTCGACACGAGCACCGGAGTCTTCGTAACCGCGGCCGACGTCAGCACCACGGTGCGCTCGACGCCGACACGATCGCGCGTCACGAAGGTGTGCTGCTCGCCGGCTTGGTCCGGATACAGGCCGGCGACGAACTTGTCGACGTCCGCCTGCGTGTTGGAATTCACGACGTCCACGCCGTCGATCTTGAGCACGACGGCACCGCGAGCGAACGCCGCGTTGTTGGCAGCCGGCGAGCCCGGCTCCGTGTAAGCCACGACGATGCGCCGCGGCGGCAGGGCCGCGACGACGGCCCACAGCGGCCCGTACCCGGCCTCGACGCCCGACTGCGACAGGCTCAACCAATCGGCCGTCGAATACGTGAAGTGGAACCGATCTTTCCCGCGCCCAGACGCCGTCGTCGCGGGCGTTTTCAGCAGGTTGAAGTAGTCGGCGGTCGCGTACAGACCCGGGTCACGGTCGGGGATCTCGTTGTACCAGAGATAGAGATCGTTGCTCCACGAGCGCAGAAAGTTGTTCTCGTCGGTCGCCGTTCCGCGAGTCTCGTTGTAAGGCTGCCCGGTCGACGGATTCGTGCCCGAGCGAGGGTTGACGCACCGGCCCGCGAAGCTCGCGGCTGGCAAGAACTGCCCCGCGGTCCAGCTGGTGGCCGATTGCCCACCGCCAGTCGCACCGGCGGCGGAATCGCTGCCGCCGCAGCCCGCGACGGTCGCAGCCAGCGTTAGAGCCGCGCATCCCACTACCCTGTGGATCGAAGCTAGAACCATCCGTTGCTCCCCTCCCGAAACAGAACTGTAACCCCGAACGCTCGATCGTTGCAGCTACGGAGTCTTCCAGAATCGCTCCTCCTCGAACGTGAACCCCGTTCCGGTATAGCGAGTGCGCAGGTCTTCGATCATGCCGGGGTGGCCGCAGGCATACAGGCAGGTGTCGGTCGGCTCGAGCGCCCACTCGCGAACATAATGCTCGACGACCGTGTGCACGCGGCCTACCTGCCCCTTCCAACTCAAGTTACGCGGATCGTCGGGGCGCGAGCAGGTCGGCACGAAGCGGACGCTGGGATTTCGCGCCGCGAGCTCGCGCAGTTCGTCGTCGTAACCGAACTCGTCGAGGAAGCTCGCACCTTCGAGCACATACATGCGCCGGTTATCGGCGGGACCTTCGAGCCAGTAGCGCAGCATGCTGACGAACGGCGCGACGCCCGTGACGGTCGACACCATGACGTGATTGCGAAACTCCGGCCGCAACAGGAACACGCCTTTCGCGCGCGGCCGCAGCGTGACGGTGGCGCCAACGGCAAGCGCGTGCAGCAGCGGTGTCAGATGCCCGACCGGCGGAGGAATCAGCTCGACGAAGAGCTCGAGCAGCGGCTCGCGCGGCGACGACACGATCGAGTACGGCCGCTCGACACCCGCGACGCCGAGCGTGCAGTACTGGCCTGGCTCGAACGTGAACGGCTCCGCGCAGCGCAACCAAATCTTGAAATGCTCGGGCGTGAGATCGACGCGCCTGACGATCTCGGCGCTTGTGACTTTGCCTTTGATTATGTGCGGGCGGTCATGCGTCACGACGTCCTCCGCTTGGAACGGTGGACATAGTACACGCGGCCGTTCGCCGTTAGGATGTCTTCAGCGCCAAGTGGCGTGGGGGGAGGAAGCGATGACATTCGCGGAATCGATTCGCACGTGTTTCAGCAAGTACGTCGACTTCAACGGTGTCGCCTCGCGGTCGGAATTCTGGTGGTTCATATTGTTCTTGGTCATCGTGGGCGTGGTGCTGAATTACATCAGTCCGACGATCGGCGGCGTCTTTACGCTCGCGACGCTACTGCCGCAGCTCGCCGTCGGCGCGCGACGGCTCCACGACACCGGCCGGAGTGGTTGGTGGTGGCTGATCTGCCTTCTCCCGCTCATCGGGATCATCGTGCTCATCGTGTTCTGGGCGCAGCCCTCGAAAAGCTGAACGCGGCGGAGTAGCCGCGCGGCCGATAGGTGCGCCGGCTGAAGCCTGAAGCGCAGGCGCGCTGCGGCGGCCGCGCGCTTGATGTGCGCCGGTAACTGATGCAAGGTGCCCGGCATGGCCCGCCGCTCGAGCCCCAAGAAACCCACTAAAGCCTCGCGCATCAGAAGCTTAGTGCTGCGCCTCACGGCCGTGGCGTTCATGCTGGCGATCTCCTACGGCGGCTACCTCGCTTGGGCTGCGACCAGCGAGTTCGAAGGCCGCCGCTGGGACATCCCGGCCCAGGTCTATGCCGCGCCGCTCGAGCTCTACACGGGCCGCGCGCTCTCCGCCGACGACTTGGTCGCCGAGCTGAAGCGCCTCGGCTACCGCGAGGATCCGCGCCTCATCGGCCCCGGCACGTACCGCGTCGGCTTGGGACGCCTGGAAGTCGCGACGCGCGGCTTTTCGTTCGCGGGCGACGTCGAACCCGAGCAGCTCGTCGCGATCACGTTCGTCGGCGGCCGCATCGCCGCGCTGCGCGATTCGAGCGGCGGCCGCGCGGCGATCGTGCGCTTGAATCCGCTCCTGATCGGCAGCTTGTTTCCGTCGCACGGCGAGGACCGCCTCATCGTCGCGCCCGACGAGATTCCGCCGCTCTTGACCGACACGCTGAAGGCCGTCGAAGACCGGCGTTTCGACAGCCACTTCGGCATCGATCCAATCGCCGTCATGCGCGCGCTGTTCGTGAACGTCTCGTCTGGCGAGATTCGCGAGGGCGCGAGCACGCTGACGCAGCAGCTCGTGCGCAGCTACTTCTTGACCAACACGCGCAGCGGCTTCGCAGCCTGGTGGCGCAAGATCAGAGAAGCTTTCATGGCGGTAGCGCTCGAGTTGCGCTACAGCAAGAGCGAGATCCTGCACGCATACGTCAACGAGGTTTACTTAGGACAAGACGGCGCGCGCGCGATTCACGGCTTCGGGCTCGCGAGCCAGTTCTACTTCGGCAAGCCGCTCGGTGAGCTCGAGCTGCACGAGCTCGCGATGCTCGTGGCCGAGGTGCGCGGCCCCACCTATTACGATCCGCGCCGCCATGCCGACCGCGCGCTCGAGCGCCGCAACTTCGTGCTCCAGCGCATGTCCGACGAAGGGCTCGCGAACAACGACGAAGTGCAGAAAGCCGCTGAGCAGCAGCTCGGCCTGGTCGGCAACGAGCGTCGCGGCCGGGCGCACTCGGCCTTCCTCGGGCTCGTCCGGCGACAGCTCTCATCCGATTACGCGCGCGACGACCTCGAGCGCACGGGCCTCGTCGTGATGTCTACACTCGATCCCGCCGTGCAAGCCGCGGCCGAGCGCGGTCTCGATCAAGGCATCGCAGGGCTCGGCAAACGAGCCGAGAAATTCGAAGGCGCCATCGTCGTCACGAGCCCGCACACGGGCGAGGTCAAGGCACTCGTCGGCGGCCGCGATGCGAGCTACGAGGGATTCAACCGCGCGCTCGACGCGCGCCGACCGATCGGCTCGCTGATCAAGCCCGCCGTCTACCTCGCCGCGCTCGAGTCCGGCCGTTACTCGCTCGCGAGCGTCATCGACGACGCGCCGATCGTCGTCGAGCTCGACAAGAAGCGCACCTGGACGCCGAGCAATTTCGACAACATGGCACACGGCCTCGTGCCGATGGTCCGAGCGCTCGCCGAGTCGTACAACATGGCCACGGTGCGGCTCGGGCTCGACGTCGGCTTGGAGCCGATCGCAGGCACGCTGCAGCGGCTCGGCCTCGCCGAGAAACCGACGCTGTACCCGTCGATGTTGCTCGGCGCGCTGGCGCTGACGCCGATCGAGGTCGCACAGATCTACAACACGCTCGCGAACGGCGGCTTCCGCGTGCCGCTGCGCGCCGTACGCAGCGTCGTCGGCGAGGACGGCGAGCTGCTGCAACGGTATGAGATCGAGATCGCGCAAGCCGCCGATGCGGGCGCTGTCTACGCACTGAACCAAGCGCTCGTGCAAGTCATGGAGCGCGGCACGGGCCGTACCGTGCGGCAGGCGCTGCCAGAGGACATCGTCGTCGCCGGCAAGACGGGCACGTCCGACGACCTGCGCGACAGTTGGTTCGCCGGCTTCACGAATACTCACTTGATCGTCGCGTGGGTCGGCGCCGACGACAATAGCCCGACCGGGCTCACGGGCTCGTCGGGCGCGGGCAAGATCTGGGCCGGCGTGACCGCGGCGCTCGAACCGAACTCGTACAGCGCGCCGGCGCCGGACGGCGTCGACGAAACTTGGATCGACTATCTGACCGGCGCCCCGATGGCCGCGCGCTGCCCGGACGCCATCGCGGTGCCCGTGCCCGAGACCGACTATTACCCGCACGTGTTCGGCTGCAACGGCGAAACGGGCATCGGCGCGCGGATCCGCTCCTGGCTCGACAGCAACCGACGATGAAGACGCGCTCGGCCATCGCTCGCGGCGCGTTGCTCGCGTATCTGGTCCTCGGTGCGGCCTGCGCCTCACTGTCGAGCCCGGCCGGCAGCGCGTCACGGCCGGCTACGACCCCGCCGCCCGCACCGAGCACGTCCGGCGACACGCGGCCGGTACCGGGCGGCGACCCGTCCGCAACAGTTCCACCGGGCAGCCCGCAACCGCCGCGCTCGGAGCCGCCGGGTCGCGACGTCCCGACGGCCCGACCGCAGAGCGACGCGAGCGGCGCGAGCGCCGCGTTGCTCGAGCAGAGCCGCGCGCAACGCGCGGCGGGCAGCCTGCCGGCCGCCCGCGCGTCGCTCGAGCGTGCGCTGCGGCTCGATCCCAACAACGCCGTCCTCTGGCTCGAGCTCGGTGAGCTCGAGCTGCAGACCGGCAACTCTGCGCAAGCGGCGACGATGGCGCGCAAGGCCCAGACGCTCGCCGGCCGCGACCGGCGGCTCACGGATCGCGCCGAGCAATTACTCCGCGCCGCCGAGTAGCTCGACGGGCAAGTCGACGTTCTTGATGGCTTCGATGAGCTTGCGCACGGCCTTCGGCTGACGTTCGCTTCCTTCCCCCGTTTCACGCCGCCGCCACGCAACTGCGACGCGGCGCTTCGGTCGCGGCTCGGCGAACGACACGGCTTTCACGAGCGGCGTGGCGTAGCGTTGCGTCAGCGCGGTCTTCGGCAGCACCGTGACACCGAGCCCCGACGCCACCATGCTGCGCAGCGTCTCGAGCGAATTGCCGAGTCTGCCCGCCGGCGGCGGCTGCGAGAATTCCGTGCACGCGCCGAGCACCTGATCGCGCAGGCAATGCCCGACCGGCAGCAGCAACAACTCCCCGGCATCGAGCTCCGCGACGGGCATCGTGCGCCGCCGGGCGAACGGATGGCCCTGCGGGACGACGACGAGGAACTCCTCGTCGTACATAGGCTCTACTTCGATGCCGGGCGCTTCGTAGGGCAACGCGAGAATTGCGGCGTCGAGCTCACCGGATCGAAGGAGCCGATCGAGATTCGCGGTCATATTCTCCTCGATGTCGAGCGACATCTCGGGCGCGACCTTGCGCAGCGCGACGACGAGCTGCGGGAGAAGATACGGCGCGATCGTGTGAATGACACCGAGGCGCAAGCGATAGCGGCCTCTGCCCCGCTTCGCCACGGCCTTGATGCGCGCGGCCTCGTCGAGCGTGCGCC
>Ga0075418_10006851_pt1 | contig 12844 bp, 12 predicted proteins | sample SoiMetdeltSBSDD2_FD_81776 | JGI IMG/M metagenome (GOLD analysis project Ga0075418, IMG submission 81776) | Bulk soil microbial communities from a Populus tree surrounding site in Tennessee, USA - Soil MetaG P. deltoides SBSDD2 | ecosystem: Environmental > Terrestrial > Soil > Tree plantation...
CTCGAGGTACACGCTGAGAACTATATGGGCGAAGGTGCCCCTCTCGCTGCGCTGGAGCGACTCCGAGCTGACTACCCTCTCTCGCTGCATGGGGTGGGACTGTCTCTCGGGAGCGCTGAAGCGCTCAATGATCGTCATCTGTCGCGTCTGCAAAGGCTCATAGCACGGCTCGCACCGGCGTTGGTGTCCGAGCATCTCTCCTGGAGTATCGCCGGCGGTCTCTATCTCAACCATCTCCTTCCCCTGCCTTATACGGAGGAGACTCTAGAGGTCGTCGCCCAGCATGTGATGCACACCCAGGAGGTCTTGCAATGCCGCCTCCTCATCGAGAACCCGTCGAGTTACCTGCGTTTCGTCCACTCCACCATCCCTGAGCCCGAGTTTTTGGAGGAGCTAGTGCGGCGTACGGGCTGTGGGCTCCTGTGCGACGTCAACAACATCTACGTGAGTTGCGGCAATCTTGGGGGTGACCCCGTGGCCTATCTCGAAGCCCTGCCGGCGCAGGCTGTAGGTGAAATCCATCTCGCCGGGCACGCTGTCAATGACACTGACGGCCGGGCGATCTTGATCGATGATCACGGCGCGCCAGTCAGCGATGCGGTCTGGGCCCTCTACGACCACGCCCTGGCTCGCTTTGGCCCGGTTTCTACCCTGATCGAGTGGGACACCAATATCCCGGAACTGGCTCGGCTGTGCGCTGAAGCCCACACTGCCGAGCGCTTCTGGCAGCGTGCCGAGGAGGCGGGTTATGCCGGCGTTGCATGAGCTTCAAGCCGCCTTTCTGCAGGCTATGTTTGGCCCTGACGAGCCCCAGTTGCTGGCGGCCATTGCTGGCGATGGACTACTGCCAGCGGCCCGGCTGCAGATCTATCGTCATCATGTGTTGACGTCACTCACAGAGGTCTTACAGGCCACCTTCCCGGTCGTCTGTCGCCTGGTGGACGAACGGTTTTTCCGCTACGCCGCTGATGCGTATATTCGGCAGTATCCGCCCAAGGCCCCATGCCTGTTTGAGTATGGTGCGGACTTTCCTGCTTTCCTGGCGGCTTTTCCGCCATGTCGCCACCTTGCGTACCTGGCGGATGTGGCGCGGCTTGAATGGGCTCTGAATACGGCCTTGCACGCTGAGGTACGTGCTCCCCTTGACCCTACCGAGTTGGGTGGCCTGGCGCCGCACGACATGGCCCAACTCACATTCCAGTTTGATCCGTCGGTCACGCTGCTGGATTCCCCCTGGCCCATCGACCAGATTTGGCATGTGCACCAGGTGGACGAAGAGGTGTATGCCCCCGTTGATCTCAACGCAGGAGGGGTAGCGCTTGAGATCCGTCGGTGGGAAGATGACGTCGGCTTTCGCCGGCTCGACCACTCCCTCTATACGTTCCGCACGACGCTGGCGGCTGGACATGCACTCGCCACGGCTGCCGAGGCAGCGCTAGCGGTCAGTCAGGAGTTCGACTGTGTGACAGCCCTGCACGAGCTGCTCACTGACAGCGTTATCAGCGGTTTCACACTCTAATCAGCAACAAGGGAGAGAAGTGTATGCACACCTCTATGGCCCCTACTGCGCAAACTTACCGTACTTCTACCGCGGGGCCGGTTGGTTTCCGCGCGCGCCTTGCCACGGTCACAGCCTTTCTGCAGCGCCTGCCGCTGCCGCTCATCCAGCTCTTGTTCCGCCTCGCCATCGCCGCCGTCTTTCTCAAAGGTGGTCTCGCCAAGACGGCCAACTGGATGCTCACGGTCCAGCTCTTTGCGGATGAGTACCAGGTCCCGGTGTTGCCCCCAGAGATCGCTGCGATGCTGTCCGTAACGTTTGAGTTCGGGTGTTCTATCCTGCTCGTGCTTGGCCTGGCCACACGCCTGGCCACCCTGCCGCTCCTAGGGATGCTGGCCGTGATCCAGACATTTGTATATCCTAACGCCTGGTCCGACCATCTGACCTGGGGATCGATCCTCCTCTTCCTCCTCACCCGCGGCGCTGGAGCCCTCTCGCTCGACCGGCTCCTGGGGCTGGAGCCAGCAAGACCTCCCCAGGAATAAGGGGCTGTAACACGCATGACACGGCCGGCGCGGGAGGGGCTGTACAGGTCCCTTCCACAGCCCATGGGGACTGTCTTATCTGGGTTAATCGCATTTGAGCAAGGCTCTGAGTCTCGCTTACTTGAACCAAATCGTATCAGACAACCACTTGCCATCCGTGAGGATAAGCGTCGTCAGCGTCCGACCGTTCTGCATCGTGATCTTGGCCGTCTTCTGGCCTTCAAACTCCCCCATCTGAATCGTCTTGATCAGATCGTCGATGGACATGTGTGTTGCAGCCTGCTGCGACGAGGCCACCAGCTCTTTGGTAATCTTGTTCTTCTGCCGTAGTGTAAAACATTCCTTGAGTTTGTCTACGTCCCCGGCCTGGAGAAGCTTTAACTGATGGGCAATCGAGGCCTTGGGATCGACCAAAGAGTGATTATCTCCGCGGCTCGGCGTGCTGGATAGCAGAGACAAGCCACCTGCTAGCGCGCTCAAGAACAGAAACTGTCGGCGAAGCATAGGATCTCCTCGAAGTTTGGCACCTGTATACCGGAGATGGTCTATAACCCAGAGTAATCGATGAAGCCCTTGTTGAGCTCAACGATTTTTCTGGTGAGCCGATAAACTCCGCCGCCTTCACGAGTTCTGCTGGCATCCGTATTGCCTTCTATGGTCGTGAGCAATCCTCCGGCAACCTTTTCTACCAGGCCCGTATGACCCAGGCCGCCGCCGTGATCGATGATGAAGATCATGGCTGGTCTTACCAAATCAGGGTTCCCCACAGCCCGCTGTTTGAGGATACGCTGCGCTCCTTGAGAAGGGGCACGGCGCCAGTGATCCAAACAGCCAGCCGTCTTGACCATAGGGTTGGAACGCCCCAGCGCTTGGGCTGCCTCGTCAAAACACCAGTACACAAAGGCACAGCACCAGGCATGACCGGGGGACACGCCAGCGCGACGTAAATAGGCATCGACCTGAGGTCCGCGATTCGAGTCTTTCGGTACCTCACGCACCTGCTTCGCTTCCTCTCCAGCCGCGATTTGTAGAACACGGGCCAGGAACTGGTCACTCGCGGCGTCGCTTATTGGCACTGTGTCGTTGCCAAACAAGGCAGCCCAGGTGAGCGAGCCAACCTCGCCGTCTTGTCTGAGGAGTCGCCCATCAGCATCCACGTTCCGAGCCTGGAAGAGCTTGACAGTTTGCTTCATCTTGGGACCAAAGTTGGGATCATTCGGGTCCAATCGTAACTCTGGGTCACGCTCGATACCGAGCACTTCATTTAACCGCCTCTTCAAGGCTTGAACGATGCTGGCGTCCTGCTCACCGACCTTGATAATGCGTCCGGGATACTGCACAGTTTTTCTCCTCAGTGCACACTGACGCACCAGCGTACGCGGCATACAGATGCATGCGGCTCGCACCCTTTCCTCCACGCGTCGCCCATACTGACTTCGTCCATGTCAGAATCTCTCTCGCGTCGGTGCTTCCCCCAGCAAGCGTACGAGCGCTGCGAGACACGAGGGGTTGTCCTCAAAGAGGATGCCATGGAGACCCACAGCCTGTGCCGCCGCAATGTTGGCCGGAACATCATCAATAAAGACACACGTGTGCGCTTCCATCTGCAGCATAGCGAGGACCATCCGATACGCCGCGGCCTCGGGTTTCATGATACCAATCTCCGCCGAGATCGCGAGCGCATCGAAGCGCCGGAGGAGGTCTTGTTGTGCCAGCATAGCACGCAGGTCAGCGCTAAAATTGCTCAACAGACCAATGCGCAGGCCGCTGGTACGCAGGCGATCAATGCAGGCCACGAGCTCCACATTAAGCACATCTCCAGCATAGAACGCTGCCCGGAGAGCGGCCGTGTCAGCCGGCGTTAAGCCCAGGGCCGTGCTGACCTCCTGCCAATGGGCGTCGATGCTGATAGTCCCACGTTGGGCGGCAATCCAGGAGTGCTCGTTATGGACGGCCCGGGTCAAGGTCCCGGGCGCCAGGCCGAGTCGGCGCTCCCAGGCCGCCCTGGGTTCCTGGTGCTGGGTCCAGGCCAGCACGCGGCCGTAGTCAAAGATGACGCCCTTGATAGGCACCAATGGTGCACCATTGGCCATCTCACGCCTTCCCTTCTAAGGTCAGCACCACCGCTGGGGTCACCAGTAGTTCTGTGACTACAGAAAAGAGCATGGTGAGGCCCATGAGAAACGAGAAATGGATAGTGGGCTTAAAACTGCCCAGCAATCCAGCCCAAAAACCGAACGTGAGGATCAATGAAGTAAAGATGACGGCGCGCCCGGCATGGCGTAAAGCGTACTCGATGGCGTCAAATGTCCTGTGGCCAGTCTTTTTTTCCTGCAGGTACAGATAGAGCAGATGAATCGTATCATCGACAAACAGCCCCAGGGCGACGCTGGCAATCATCGTGGTGGCAGCGGACAGCTCGATACCCAGCCAGCCCATCAGACCGAAAATCATCACGGTTGGCAGCAGATTAGGAATTGCTGCTACGACCCCCATCTTCCAGGAGCGCAGAGCGATGGTGATGGTGCCGAGAATCATCACCACGGCGCAGGCCAGGGAGGAAACCTGGTTGTGTACCAGGGCGCGCGACATCTGGGCCAGCAGGTAATTCGTCCCGGTTACCTGTATCGGCAGAGACGCCTGCGCGGCCCATTGGCGTGCCGTATCAGCCAACGCCAGGAACCGCTCGCTATTGAGCGAGGTAATACGGGCGCTGATGCGCAGGGCTTTGCCCTTGGTATCGAGCCAGGTCTCGAGTGGAAAACCCAGCGGCAGCAGCGTGGCTAACACTTTTAACTGGTCGTCGTCTGCCAGGAGCTCTGCAGGTACACCCCGCAAGGGCTCCCAGGGACTGAAGACAGCCGTGACCCCAGGCTGCGTGCGTAACCAGTGCGAAAAAGCCAGGACTTGCCGAGTAGCGGCCGGGGAAGTGAGATTATCGCCACCAGGCACCTCGACAAGGAATTCGAGGGAGTGTGCACCGGTGAGGTGCTGGTCGATGAACTCACTGCTCACCCGCAGGGGAGCATCCTGTTTCAGAGCACGGACAATATCGGTACCCTCGGTGATTTGCCAGATGCCCGGGATCATGACGCCTAGCAGCATCACCACGCCCAGAAAGACCGCGCGACGATGCGCTGCCACCCAGGTGGTAAGCTGATCGAGGACAGCTTCGAGACGCCCCTCTTTGAGGTGCAGCCAGCGTGTCGGAGGCACCCGTCCGATGCGCAGCAACGCCAAAGGCGCAAAGGTCATGGTCGCGACAAAGGCGAGGAGCACCCCAAGACCGGCAAAGAGCCCAAATTCCTGGATGGCCGGAGCCTGGATCACTGGGAGGGAAAAAAACCCCATGGCATTGGTCACGGACGTGAGCAGGCACGCCATGCCGACATGGCCCACGGCATTCTCGACAGCCTCGGCGCCACTGGCCCCGGCCTCCACCTCGTCGATGAACTGGTTGACCAGGTGAATCACCACGGAGACGCTCACGACTGTGATCACGGCCGGGAGGAGCGACGTGATCACGTTCAGGGGCGTGCCGACGAAACCTACAACTCCCATGGTCCAGATGAGGGACAACACCACACACGACAGCGACAGCACAGCAAAGCGTTTGACTCGGTAAATACTGTAGGTGACGCCTAACAGCACTAGAAACACCAGAGGGATAATACGTTTTTGATCGCGCTGGATATAGTGTGTCACATCACTGCGCTCCAGCGGTGTGCCAGCCACATACGTCTGCCGTCCCTGGTCCACATGTTGCGCGGCGACTGTCCGTACGGCGGTGAGCCACGTCTCACGGGCGCTGACCGACGTGCCAATGTTCTCTGGCACTACGAGGATACCGGCAGTGTGCAGATCAGGCGAAAGCAGGGTGCCAATCACCTGGGCGTTCTGTTGAATGGCCTGTACCTGCTCTGGTGTCAGAGACTCATCAGGGACCAGGCGTGGCACCGCAATGCCGAACGGTGTCAGGCGCAACTGGGCCATATCTGGGGCGTTTATAAGGCTATGGACCACGGCGACGTGCGGCAGTTCGGCCAGGGCCAGGGTCAGATGCCGTACGGCGGCCAGCCCCTCGGGCGCTAAGAGGGAGCGCCGGGGATCGTGCAAAGCTACCAGAATGTCCTCATCGCTGCCAAAAGTCGTCAGAAAGCGCTGATAGACCCTGGCATCATCGCCCTGGTGCGGCAACAGACGTTCATTCGAGGGATCGACTCTGATGCGGGCCATACCAGCCAGGGCCGCCCCCGTCACGCCTACCAGGATAATGACGACCATCCACTGCCAGCGGATCAAGTGCCTGGCAAACAGCTTCACGGAGTACTCCGAGGTTTGGCAGCAAGAACCAGGACAGACTGCAGGTACCAGGCGATGAGCCCCAAGAGCAGAGCATGGCCACTCAGCCACAGTCGGCCGAGCGTGTCTCCTGGAATCCAGCGCACATCACCATAGTCCCAGACATCGAGAACCATATGGCTCGCCAGCCCTAGCGTCAAGCCGACATGGAAGGCGATGTCCAGACGTGTTCCAGCCACGTCTACAAGGCCCGACTTTCGCCACAACCAGGCCAGACAAAAGTAAGGAATAGAGCTGTGAAACAGCGGATTACGATGCCCCCCTATGCCGAACACCGTAATGTCCCAATCCGACAGGGCGGTGCCGAGATAGAGCACTGGTACTGTGGCGGCTAAGACAACGGGATGCAGCAGCCATCGGTCATCACGCCGCCGTTTGAGCCAGAGATAGGCCACCCATAAGACGATCCCAAAGATAAAATGCTCACGCCGTGCGCTCGACATGCGGGTATCCTACGCGTCCATGAGACATGGCGCCGTTAATCTTTCCACAGCTTCCGCCACCATTGCTGCAGGTCTGGAGTGGTGCCATTGCCGGGTATTTTTTTCCGGATAGCCTCGATATTCCAGCCAGTCAAGGACGCGAGTGTCCGCGCCTCCTGGTCCCAGCGTTGCGGCAGGCTGGCGCGGTATTGTTCTGCTTCGCGACAGGTCTCTGTGCCCTGCCAGGGATGACGCAGGATATAACGGCCCTGAAAATTGGTGCGATCCGCCGTCTCCTGAAAGGTCAGATCTTCGGGGAAATGGGCCGCATCGTAGCGCACGTGTAAACGGGTGAGAAACACGTCCTGCGCTTGCGGCATCACAGGCCGCCCAGGCCGCGGTGGGGGCGTTGGGCCTGACGCCGTGAGCCAGAAGACCCCAAGTTGGCGCAATTCGTCGGCAGACAGTGGGTTGGCAGCACACGGATCACACCAGCCCATATCCCAAGCATATTCTAGAAATACCGCACGCATGTCCTCTTTCTGGACCTGTTGGTCGAACATGGCGCGGTAAAAATCCCCGAACTCGCCTTTGATGAAGACTGGCAGGTCCATACCAGTTGGAAGATGCATGGTACGGTAGTTGGTGGTCTCAACGCGCCCCTTACGCGTCAAGGTGAACACGTACAGTTCTTGCGGACCGTCGGCATTCACGGTGCCGAGTCGGATGGGCAGCATAAACTTGGGGGACTCAAAAGCGATCTGTAGGGGGCGCAAATACGCGAAGCCGAGCCTGGCCTGCTCCGTCAGATTGACTTTGGCGACGAAGAACCGTACGCCCTGCTTGATATAGCTCCCGAGGACGCGGGCCGCGCCAGTCGGGATACGGTAGCCATTCTGCGTCAGCCATGTCTCTAAGCCGGTGCTCTCGGCAGCAGAGAGAATGACGATGTCATATTCACCCACCGTGTAGCGGGCTTCTACCGTCACCCCGAGGCTTCTGTCAGCGTTCGGGGCTGCGGCTGTCTTAGAGGCGAGCGCCCCAAACATCGGGGCCGGCCTGGGCAGAGGCCGGCAAGGATTCTCGTCAAAATACTCCACCAATCGCGGGGCCGAATAGGCGTCGAGATGATCGAGCAAGGCCTTCTCACCGACGTGAATCTGGTCGCGTTCTAGAAAGGTCGGTACGGGGACGACGAGCGCAAACTCCTGAGGGTCGCCACGATAATCATTGGCCATGGTCATGACGGTCTTGCCCTCATGGCGCACCAGAGCGACTTTCGACGCTTTGTTGAACAGTTGTGTGTCGGCTTTGGCAACATAGAAGCCGCAGAAGCCCAGGGCGACGCGCGTACTGAGCAGCATGCTCACAACCAGCATGGCGCCTCGCGACGTGTATGACATACCACGCTCCTTCTCCTGTTCAAGCTCCGCCCCTCACCCTCTCACAGGGGAAGAGGGCGCTGAGAGTATTTTTGCCTCCTGCACGTGCTGCGACGGCCCCATCTGTGGCCAGACATAGCGCGGGCCTGGGAGCAGCCAATCGATGAGCGGCACCGTCAGGGTGACGCCGGCCAGTGACCACAGCAGCGCATTCCCCCAATACCAGACGAACTGCACATACCAGGCCCCAAGTGCCACAAGCCCCGCAAAGAGGATGCGTCCCAGACGGGTATCGGGGGTAGTTTTTGGATCGGAAATCATGAAAAAGGCAAACAGCACCAGTGCGCCATTCTGCAACTGGTGCAGAGGGATGCTGACGGGATCACCGAGCCAGAGGGCACGGCCAAAGCGCAGGGCGATATGACAGACAAGAAACGCATAGGTGACATCACTGCGCGCCGCTCGATACACCACCAGCCCACCGCAGCACGCCATGAAAAAAGCAAAGAAGGCGGCACTGCCCCACTGTCCTGAGGATACCCACACCTGGCCGGTTCCGAGCATCATGGCAACAATGCCAAAGTTGGTAGGGTTAAAGAGGTGTTTACCACGCCAGCGTATGACAAACTTGCTGACAATCGTAATGACAGCAGTCAATATGGCGAGGGAGAGGACATTGGTGCGCAAGAGTAAGCACAGGGAAAGGCCAGAGATGAGGGCACTGCGCGGGTCGTAGGTCGGTAGCTGCCACAGCCGACTGCAGAGCGCCTGGGTCAGCAGTACCGTGGCCAGGATCATCACTGTCTGCACTCCAGACACTGCGAAATCGAGGCAGATGACACCATAGCCAAACAGCCCGGCCAGAGCGACGATCTGATAGACACGCGGGTCCTGGGGTGGCCAGGAGGGCAGCACGATGGAGCGGAGATGGTCTCTCACACGGGTGTTACCTCAGGCGTCGCGGCAGCCGCATCGTGAGACAGCCCATAGGCGTCGAACATGCGACGGCAGTCCACCTCATTAATGAAACGGCCACGGCACACCACGACGCGTTTGCAAGCAGGGGAATTCAGGATGGGACAGGACGTACTTTAGGCGGTGTCGTAAAGCCTCTATTTCTTCAGGAAAAAGCAGCTCCGCCAGCTTTGGAGCAAGCCCACGCTGCCTCTCAAGTTCCTTCAAGATACGCCGCAGGTCATGTAATAGCTCTTGCGGCATCGGTTCACCGCTAAAATCCCAGATGACCGTACGCAGCTTGGGATGCTCATGGAAGGTCAGTCCATGATCAATCCCCCAGATGTGGCCATCTTCCCCGCGCAGGCAGTGTCCAGCTTTGCGATCAGTATTGTTGGCAATCAAGTCAAAAAGCGCCATCTGCCGCACTTCGTGGGTATGCTGCTCCCGCAAACGAAAATAATCTGCGTCTTCCTGGCGGTGGTGGATATAGAGTTGCATCGTCCCGATGCCATTCGGCCCGTCGCGAATCACTGTGGGCGGGACGAGCTGCCAGCCCAGGGCTTCACTGAGGACAAAGGCGGCGCGCTCGCGTTTATAGAGCGTGCCATCGGGAAAATCCCACAGTGGCGCCTCACCACGACGGGGTTTATAGATGCTCAGCATGGGCATCCCCTGCCCGACGTCGATGGTAGCGAGAAACGTGTAATTCGAGCCCCAGGGAATCAGGCCACACTGGAGGACCTGGCCACGCCGCAGGAGCTCACAGATTTCGTCTGTCGCGTGGGTCTGCAAGGTGGCCTTGAAAAACGGTCCTGGACCGGGAAAGCGTTCTTTTGCCACGCCCCGGCCTCCTAGTACGCTGCTTCTGCGTCAGCGTAGACCTCCTCAGCTCTCATAACCGCCGCACCGCGGTCATGCTGGTGGCCCAGACGCGTTAGCACGCTATCAAAGGCGTGCAGGGCATGCAGGATGTTGCGGGGCGTCGCGGTCACTCCCATGTGGCCAACGCGTACGACGGTGGGGCGATAGTCCCCGATCCCTGGCAGGGTAGCCAGGCCATGATCCTGGCGAAAATGGTGTAAGAATGTCTGGGAGGAGATACCGTCTGGCAGGCAGACGCAGGTCACCGTCGGCGACGCCACTTCTGCTTTGGCGATCGTCTGGAGCCCTAAGGCCGTAATGCCAGCTCGGAACGCCGCGGCATTGAGCACATGCCGCGCAAAACGCTTGGGCAGCCCTTCTTCCAGAATCATGGCGAGGGCTTCGTGCAAGGCATAGAACAGATGCACCGCCGAAAACACTCCCTGGGGTCGCCTGAGAGTTCTCCCACCCGTGGCCGTTTCATCTGGTTGTGCCTTCCAGGTCAGCAGATTGCCGTATATGGTGCCGCATGGGGTCTGACGCTTTTCCATCACCTCCCAGGCACGGTCGCTCACCGCCACATAGGCATGCCCAATGGGAGCCCCAATAGCCTTATGGTTGCAACTCACCGCCAGATCCACGTCCCAGGTATCCATAGGAAGATCCGCTCCGCCCAGGGAGGACACCGCATCCAAGAGAAATAAGGCCCCATTCTGGTGTGCCAGCCGCGCGATTTCTCCAGCTTGATACACGGCCCCGGTCGACGTCTCATTGTGCACCATGGTGACCAGCTTGTAAGGTCCGCTGGCAAGCTTCTCGGCAAAGGCATCGAGATCAATGGGCGCCCCCCACGGACTCGAGAACGCCTCGGCTTTGCCCCCGATGCCATTGGCAATCCGCATGGCCAGCTCGCCAAACTGACCATTCGCAACCGTTAAAGTCCGCTCACCGCGCTCGACCACGCTGGTGATGGCACTTTCGAGGCCACTGCGGCCTGAGCCTGGGATGGGAATGGCCTGATTCGTGGTCTGGAACACCTGTGCCAGCATATCCAGGGTCTGCTCGTACAGCTCTTGAAATTCCTCGTACACTGGACACGCTGCCGGGTGCAGCATGGCCCGAATAACACGATCAGCAATTTCGTTAGGGCCGGGACACATCAGGATGTCTTCTGTTTCCATGCTTTTCCCCCACAGTACACGCTGCAGTCTGCCCTGACCAGGAACGCAATAATGGCGACCCAGGCACGTGCAGAGCATAGCAGAGTTGGTAGTACCCAAGCAACCACCCGAGCGCAAGAGGTCCTCTTACGTGGTGACACGGCAGTATAACTCTCCTTCCGGCGGTAAGAATTCCCCGAAAAGGTCAGGAGGGACAGGCCAGCGAGGATTTCCAGGCTGTCAACGATACGCGACCCAGGACGGTGGAAGTCACGGTATAGAATAACCCTGGCGTACGGCAGGGAGGTCATCCCGCCTGGCAGCCCCTGCAACAGAGGGGGCCATGCGACTTGGGCGGAAGTTTGCTACAATGCCGAGCACACTGGCAGGAAAGTTCCCGCACATTCCCTGAAGCATTGACGTTTTAGCCTGGAGACAGAGAGCATGCGTGCCATCACCTTTACTACCCCGGGCGGACCTGAAGTGCTGCAGCTCACCGAGGTCCCTGATCCCACCCCTCGTCCTGAGCAATTACTGGTCCGGGTGCGAGCCACGGCCCTGAACCGTGCCGATACGCTGCAACGGCGCGGACAGTATCCACCACCATTAGGTGAATCGGACATCCTCGGCCTGGAACTCGCCGGGGAAGTCGAAGCCGTAGGCACCATGACCCAGGGCTTTCGCTTCGGCGACCGGGTGTTTGGCCTGGTGGGCGGCGGCGGCTATGCTGAGAAAGCCGTTATCGACTACCGCATGGCGATGCCCATCCCTGCCAGCTGGAGCTTTGTCGAAGCTGCGGCGGTACCGGAAGTCTTCTTTACGGCCAATGAGACCCTGTTCACGCTGGGGCAGCTGGCGCCTGGCGAGACGGTGTTGATTCACGCCGGTGCCAGCGGTGTGGGGACGGCCGGGATTCAAATGGCGCGCTATATCGGGGCGCGGGTCTTTGCCACCGCTGGTACGCCCGAGAAAGTGGAGCGGATCACCGCCCTGGGGGCCGAGGTCGGCATCAACTATAGGACCGAAGATTTTGCCGCGCGTGTGCGCGAACTCACGACCCGAGCTGGCGTTGAGCTGATCCAGGACTTTATTGGCGCGGCCTACTGGCAGCGCAATCTGCAATGCCTCAAAGTGGGTGGTCGCCTGGTGTTAGTGGGACTCATGGGGGGCGCCAAAGTCGAGGCGGATTTGGGCTTGATCCTGCGTCAACGCTTGCACATCATCGGCTCGGTGCTGCGTAGCCAGTCCCTGGAAAGTAAAATCGCCATCACGCAGCGCTTCCGGGAACGCTGGTTGCCACTGCTGACGCAAGGGCATATCCGCCCTATTATTGACACCTCTTTTGCACTGGCCGAAGCGGCTGCCGCCCATAAGTATATGGAAGATAATCGCAACGTCGGCAAGATTATGCTCGTTGTGGAGTGAGACGGTGCCTACCCCGCTACACTGGTGAGGGGATTGCTTACTGCAATGCGCCCTGCCAGTATGGCAGGGCAACGAGCTGGGCACATGCGTGCGTTAGTACGCACGTGCCGTCAGCGCAACCCGGCAAACAGGTCATCCTCGGGGGCCTCGACGGGGACATGTGACACGACGCGGGTAAAACACTCCAGGCCAAATTTGTCACGCAGGATTTCGTGCGGCACGCGTGTGAGCC
>Ga0075418_10006852_pt1 | contig 12844 bp, 12 predicted proteins | sample SoiMetdeltSBSDD2_FD_81776 | JGI IMG/M metagenome (GOLD analysis project Ga0075418, IMG submission 81776) | Bulk soil microbial communities from a Populus tree surrounding site in Tennessee, USA - Soil MetaG P. deltoides SBSDD2 | ecosystem: Environmental > Terrestrial > Soil > Tree plantation...
CGGCCGCCTGGTAGTGCACCTCCTCCGATTCACGTCGGGAGGGGAGGAGCATGCCGCGCTGCAGGTCCTTGGAATAATGCTGGAGGATGGCGTTGAGCGAGGGCGGCGTGACCTTGAGCGCATCCTGCAGCATGCGGACGCGGGTGGCGTCGGTCCAGGCCCGCGCCTGGGTGGCCGCGGCCAAGAGCAAGACCACGAAGACGCCGGCGCGTGGAGCCCACATCCGCATGCGCGCATTCTAGGGCCCTGCCGCCGCGAGATCAACGACCGCCAACGGAGGACCTGCTCAACAGGTCTCGAAGGGCCGGTGCGGTGCTAGACTCCACTCGAGAGGGAGCCCGATGTCGAATGCGTCCATGACACGGCGCGAGATGTTCCACTATCTCGTCGCCGGGGCGCTGGCCGCCTTCTCGGCCGGCTACCCGCGCTTCGGCTTCGCCGCCGGGGACGGCAACTTCCGGGCCATCTACCTCGATCCGCGGCTGCGCGCGCAGTTCTTCCTGTTCCTGGAGAACATCTTCCATCTCTATCCGGAGCAGGACTTCCATGATCTGATTACCAGAGTCTGCAAGGAGAAGCCCGGCGATCGGGAGATCTACGAGGCGATTCTCGCCGAGCTGCCGTCGATCAAGCCGTTCATGAAGGACGTGCGCTACGCCCTTCCGGCCCTGCGCAAGCAGAAGGGCATCATGTGCGAGCAGACGATCGCGCTGCTCGAGGGGCGCAACCGGTTCGATCGCTACGCGGAGATCGGCTCGACCGGCCGTTACTTCGATCGCCTGAGCGACCGGCTCGACTTCAAGGAACAGCCGGTCTTCGTTCACAGCGACAGGCCGTCGTACCAGCCGCAAGACATCGTGGAGCGCGGCCGCTTCAGCAAGGTCGGCAGCTTCCTGCCATTGAACGCCTACGAGCCGCTGGCGCTCCCGGAGGGCGCCATCGACCTCCTGACCGTCTACATCGGGTTCCATCACGCTCCGCCGGAGCGCCGTGACGATTTCATGCGCTCCTGCCACAGGGCCCTGAAACCCGGCGGCGAGCTCATCGTCCGGGATCACGACGCGAGCGATCCGTCGATGATTCACCTCGTGGCTCTGGCGCACGATGTCTTCAACTGCGGACTGGAGCTTCCCTGGAGCACCAACGCGGCCGAGATCCGGAACTTCACCTCGCTGCGGCAGCTTCAGGAGATCCTGGAGACAATCGGGTTCAGGGCCCACGGGAGCCGCCTCCTGCAGGATGGCGATCCCACCCGCAACACCTTGATGAGGTTCGACAAGATCTGAGCGATGGCCAAGACTGAGACGAAAGTGCTGGCCCTTCTCCCGGTGCTGTCGCTGATCTTCGGCTGCCTGGAGTACGGCCCGCTGCGCGGTCCGGAGCGCGGCTCCGTTCTGCTCACCGTCCACGCGATCGTCTCTCTGGTTGTGGTGTACGCCTGGTTCTGGATCGACGCGCGCCGGCGCTCCTACAAGGCGTCGGTTGTCCTTCGGGCCGCCATGCTCGTCGTCACCGTCGTCGCGCTGCCGTACTACCTGTTCCGATCGCGTGGCTTCGGCGGCGGGATGAAGGGGCTTGCGTCGTCCGTCCTCGTCTTCGCCCTGACCATGGCGGCCTATCGCGTGGGATCGTTTTTTGCGTAGCCCGCGGCTCGCCGCGCCGATAGCGCTTGGCGTTGCCTGCTGGTGCGCAGTCGCTCCGTCTCCGGCGCTGGCCCACGACGGCGCCATCGTCAACGACGTCACGCGCCTCAACCCCATCGTCGTCGATCAGGTCCTGGTGCCGACGACGATCGAAGAGATCGTCGATGCCGTGCGGACGCACCCGGGACCGGTGTCGATCGGCGGAGGACGTTTCAGTCAGGGCGGGCAGACGGCGACCGAGCTGGCGCTGCAGATCGACATGCGGCGGTTCGACGACGTCGTGGCGTTCTCCAAGGAGCGCAAGGAAATCACCGTCCAGGCCGGCATCACCTGGCGCAAGATCCAGGACTACATCGATCCCCACGGCCTGTCGTTGCGGATCATGCAGAGCTACGCCAACTTCACGGTCGGCGGCTCTCTGAGCGTCAACGTCCACGGACGCTACGTCGGTCAAGGGCCGCTGGTGCTGTCGGTGCGTTCGATCCGCATCGTGCTGGCCGACGGCACGCTGGTGGACGCCAGCCCGACGAAGAACGCCGAGATCTTCTTTGGCGCGATCGGCGGCTATGGCGCCATGGGGGTGATCGTGGAGGCCACGCTGGCTCTGGCCGACGACGTGCGAGTGGAGCGAAGGAGCCAGGTCATGCCGGTCGCCGATTACCGCAAGTTCTTCGTCGATACCATCCGCTCGAACCCCGAGGTGATCTTTCACAACGCCGATGTCTACCCGAAAGCGTTCGACACCGTCCGAGCCACGTCGTACGTCCGGACCGACAAGCCGGTCACGGTGGAGCACCGCCTGATGCCCGCGAACAGGAGCTACTGGGTCGATCGCATGGCGTTGCGCATCATCTCGGAATTGCCGGGAGGACAAGCCTTCCGGCAGCACGTCCTGGATCCGATCGTGTTCCATGGAGACAGAGTCGAGTGGCGCAATTACGAGGCGAGCTACGACGTCCGCGAGCTCGAGCCGGTCACGCGACGGAACTCGACCTACGTCCTGCAGGAGTATTTCGTGCCGGTCGACCGGCTGGAGGAGTTCGTCGGTGCGATGGGGCGGATTCTCAACCGGCACGAGGTCAACACGATCAACGTCTCGATCCGCCACGCGAATCTGGACCCCGGCACGCTCCTGGCCTGGGCGAAGACCGAGGTCTTCGCGTTCGTGCTCTACTACAAGCAGGGGACCTCGGAGGCGGACCGCAGGGAGGTCGGCGCCTGGACGCGCGAGCTGATCGACGCGGCTACGGCACGCGGCGGCGCGTACTACCTTCCGTATCAGATCCACGCCACGGAACAGCAGTTCCGCGCGGCCTATCCCCGCGCGGAGGAGTTCTTCGCTCTCAAGGCCAGGCTCGATCCGACCGACAAGTTCCGCAACAAGCTGTGGGACGCGTACTACAGGAAGGGCTCCGAGACGCCGTCCCGGCCTGCGGCAACAGGGCGCGTCGAGCCGCTGCCTCCGCTCGTGCCGCCGGATCCGGCCGTGGAGAAGCGCGTCGCGGCCGCGCTCGAGAAGGTCAAAGGCTACAGGCGCGACGAGGAGCAGACCTATCTGACCCTGCCGGAATGGCTGTTGGTGTACTACCCCGCCGAATACGCGGCATTTCTGAAAGCCAGGCCGGCCAGCGGGTTCCCCTACTTCGGCTCCATCGCGCAGTTCTGGGGTTACTACTGGGACACCTATCAGGCCACTCGAGGGAAGTATCCATTCAACTGGGGACACCACGTGATGGTCCTGGTCATCGGCTCGAGCTACACGGTCGAGAACGGCATCAAGGGCGCCTACGAGAACCTCGTCGGGCGGCTCACGGAGAAGATTGCGGGCCGCGCGAGGACTCAGGAAGACGCGCTCGCCGCCGATGTGGCTCAGGACTACGTCGATTTCATCAGGGCCGAGCCCTGGTACGAGTTCTCGTTTCTGCGGGCCCTGAAGCAACTGTGGGCAGAGACCGACCTGTTCGGCCGCCACATGGTGCGGAAGTGGGAGCGCAAGCTGATCCTGAGCGCCGAATACCTGGTCAAGGCGCAGTATGCCACGCTGATCAAGATCGCCAGCAAGGCCGCGTACGGCGACTCCGAGACGGAGATCCTGGCGCGCATGGACGGCGTGACGGACGGCATGCTGCGGAGCGAGGCCAAGGTCAAGGCGCTCGAAAGGTTCGAGGACGGCTCCGCGCTGCTTTCTCTCCCACGGTACGACGAGTTCCGCGATGCCGTCGAGCGTTTGGCCGAGGAGGGGGTGCGCTTCCGGGAAATCGCCGGCAACGACGAGATCCTGCTGACCTGCGTCGTTCCCGCCACGTGGGACTACGAGTTGTCAGCGGGCAGCGTGCTGTTCGAAAAACCAGTGCTCACCGACCCGCAGCACAAACGGATCGCGGTCCTGGCGCCGGTCCCATCGCTGCACCTGATCCTGAGGGATCTCCTGGACCGGGACTTCGACGTCGAGCACATCTACGACTACTGATCGTTCCCGGAGCCGCCCTCGAGGACTTGGACGCGTGCTCGCCGAAGACAGTCCGGGAGAGCCGCGTCGCGTTGACAACGCCGAGATCCGTGTGTTAGGTTCGCGGCCCACCCCCACAGGAGACTTCCCTTGAGACGGAACGGCCGTGTGAAATGGTTCAACACGAGCACGGGGCTCGGCTGCATCCGGGGCGATGGCGGCGAGGAGATCGCCGTCCAGGCTTCCGCCATCTTCGCGGAAGGCTTCCGCGCCCTCGAGGAAGGACAGGCGGTCGAGTTCGACGTCACCCAGGGGCCGAACGGGCCCCAGGCCGAGAAGGTCCTCCCGATCCCGGAGTTTCCCGAGTAGCGCAGCCCGATGGACAACCGCTGGCGTGACGACGAGGCCCGGGGCCTCTCGGCCCTCGAGCTCCTCGCCTACCGCTCCCGCCTGATCGGCGGTGAGGCGGGCCTGGTCCTCTGGGGCGGCGGCAACACCTCCGTGAAGCAGGAGGAGATCGACTTCCGCGGCCGGGCCTGCAGGGTCCTGCGGATCAAGGGCAGCGGCTCCGACCTGCGAACGATCGAGGCGAGCGATTTTCCAGGCGTCCGCCTCGACGACCTTGAGCCGCTCTGGGATCGGGCGGAGATGCCGGACGACGAGATGGTCGAGTACCTCGCCCGGTGCCTCATGGAGCCGGGCTCCCGCCGGCCGTCGATCGAGACCCTGCTGCACGGCTTCCTCCCGCACGCTCACGTGGATCACACGCACGCCGACGCCATCCTCGGGCTCACCGACACGATCGACGGGCGGCGGCACGTCGCGGCAGCCCTCGGGGAGCAGGCGGTCTGGATTCCGTACCGCCGGCCGGGGTTCCGCCTGTCGCGGGAGGTCGGGGAGGCGGTGCGGGCCTCGCCCCGGGCACGGTGCGCGGTGCTCGAGAAGCACGGCCTGATCACGTGGGGATCCACGGCCAGGGAGTCGTACGACACCACCATCGAGATGATCACGCGCGCGGAGGAGTACGCGCGCCGCCACGCTCGCGGCACCGCCGTGTTCGGGAGGACGGTGCGGCCGGCGCTCTCTCCGGAGGAGCGCCGCCGGGTGGCGGCGCGGATAGCGGCGCGGCTGCGGGGGCTCCTCGGAGGACGCGAGAGCGGTGCTCTACGGGTCGTGCTGCGCTTCGACGACGGGGACGACGTCCTCGAGTTCGCCGGCAGCGAGGCGGGGCCGCAGCTCTGCCTCGCGGGACCGGCCACGCCCGACCATCTGCTCTACACGCGGCCCCGGCCTCTCTTCGTCCAGGTGGACCCCTCCGGGCTGGGCGGCGAGGAGGGGATCGACCGGCTCGCCGAGACACTCCGCCGCGACCTGGAGAAGTACGCCGCGTGGTGCGCGCTCTACGTGCGCAAGCATGCGGCCTCGGCCGAGCCCGCGGTCGATCCCGTGCCGCGCGTCGTCCTGATCCCCGGGATCGGAATGTTCACGGCCTGGAAGGACGCCCGGCACACACGCATGGTGGCCGACATGTACCACCACGCGATCGCGGTGATGCGGACGGCATCCACCCTCGGCGAGTACCGCTCCCTGTCCCTCCAAGACACCTACGACGTCGAGTACTGGCCGCTCGAGCTCTATCGCCTGTCGCTCGGGTCGAAGGAGAAGGAGCTGGCGCGCCGCGTCGCCCTCGTGACAGGCTCTGCCCGGGGCATCGGCCGCGCCATCGCGCTGCGCCTTGCGGCGGAGGGGTGCCACGTCGTGGTGACCGATCGCGACGCCGAGGGCGCCGCATCCGTGGCCGCGGAGATCGTGGCCCGCCACGGGATGGATCGCGCCCTTGGACTGGCGCTCGACGTGACCGTCGAGGACAGCGTGCGCGCCGCGTTCGAGGCGGCCCTTCTGGCCTTCGGCGGGATCGACATCGTGATCTCCAACGCCGGTATCGCACACGTCAGCGCGATCGATCGGATGAATTTGCAGGACTGGCGCCGCTCCTTCGACGTCAACGCCACGGGCCACTTCCTCGTGGCCCGCGCCGCCCTGCCGATCCTGAAAGAGCAGGGGACCGGCGGAAGCCTCGTCTTCGTCGCGTCCAAGAACGTGCTCGCGCCGGGCCGGGACTTCGGCGCCTACAGCGCCTCGAAGGCGGCGCAGGTCCAGCTGGCCCGCGTCCTGGCGATCGAGGGAGGAGAGTCCGGCGTGCGTGTCAACATGATCAACCCCGACGCGGTCTTCCAGGACTCGGGGCTCTGGTCGGAGGGGGTGCGCGAGGAACGGGCCCGTGCCCACGGCATCCGGCCCGAGGACCTGGAGGAGTTCTACCGCAAGCGGAATCTGCTCGGTGTCCGGGTGACGGCGGAGGACGTGGCCGAGGCCGCCCTGTGGCTCGCTTCCGATCGCTCCGCGAAGACCACCGGCTGCATCCTCACTGTGGACGGAGGGGTTCGGGAGGCGTTTCCTCGCTGAGCGGCAGGTTCACCGTCCGACTGATCGGGTAAGCCGAGTCGATCGGGTAGACGACAGTGTTCCCTTTCTCCATGTAGGCCTGGGCCGCGATCGCCGCGATCCGCCGGTTGGAGACGACCTGGGGGTTCTGCTTCACGTCCAGCAGTCCCGGATCGAGGACGAAGGCGCGCCGGTAGGCTTCGATCGCCTCGGTGTACAGGTTTCTCGCATCGAGGACCGTTCCCAGGTTGTACCAGGCGAGGGCGTAGTTGGGCTGGATCTTGACCGCCTTGCGGTACGCCTCTTCCGCCGGGTAGTACTTCCCCATGGAGGAGCGGACCACGCCCAGATTGTTCCAGGCGGCGGCGAACCGCGGATCGATCCCCACGGCCTGCTTGTACCGCAGCTCGGCGTCCTGACGGCGCCCGTTCAACAGCAGGACATTGCCCAGTTCGTTGAGGAGGTACGGCTGGCCGGGATGGCGGGCGACCTTGGCCGCGATCACCTCCAAAGTTGGAGGCACGGCTCGATTCGGCCGGCGCGCCGGCGGCTTCGAGGATTCCTGCTCGGGCTGCGCCGCGGGCCCGGGGGCTGCGGTCTCGGCGGCCACGAGCAGCATGGGGGAGGCGAGCACCATCAGGAGCCCGGCCGCGGCTCCCCGGAAGCGCCCTCCTGACATCCGCCGCCGTGTCATCCTCACCGTCCACGCCCGGAAGGCCGGGCCTTGAGAGTCACCTTGTTGTCGCGCGAGTATATCGTGAACTCGACCGAGTCACAATCGGCCTTGCCCTTGATGGCGGCCGCCTGCCGCGCTACCTCGCGGGCGAACGTGTCGAAGCCGATAGACCGGCGATCGCCGGCCGCCTGCCGCGCGGCGACGAAGTTGTCGTAGAGCCCGCGCAGCGAGGGCTCCTGCCCGTGACCGGCGGCGATCCGGAAGGTCGGGGCCGCCTCGCGATGACGCTCGTCGGCGGGCCGCGCCGGCGGCCGGGCGGATGGCTGGCCCCGGGCCGGACCCGGATCGGGCGGCGGCGCGGGCTGCGAGCCTCCCATCTCGGCGCGCGCCGAGCGCTGCGCCGTGCGGACCGCCAGAGGATGGGTGCGCGATCCTTCCTCCTTGTTGCGGAGGAGCTTGGCCCACAGCTCGATGAAGGTGTTGAACTTGTTGACGACGCTGTTGTAGAGGAAGCGGTCCGCCATGTTCCGCATCTCGACCCCTTGCAGCCTGCGGACCTGGCGGGCCAGCGCGTCCCGCTGATCGTTGGGAGGGCGCGGCACGGTCCCGTAGAAGTAGAGATCGTACTGGATTTTCAGCCGGCGGATCTCGAAGTCGATCTGCTTGAGTTCTTCCTCGAGCGTCATCGCACCCTTCCCCGGGGCCGTGGTTCGGACTGAATATAGGTTCGGCAGCGGGTCCGATCAAAACGGCGGAACTTTGACACTCCGAAGGGGTGTGTGGTGGAATCGGGCCGTTTGCGGAGAGGGGCGATGGGAGAAATACGAAAAGCGACCCTGGCTCGTGGCATGACGCCGTCGGCCCTGCGATCCCTGCCGCGGATGGACGATCTCCTCGAAGCGGCCTCGATGCGCCCGGCCATCGAGCGCTTCGGGCGGCCTCTGGCGGCGGCGCTCCTGCGCGAGCGGCTGGCGGCGCTGCGGGCGAGCCACCGGCAGCGGAGCCTGGCGCCGGCCGCGTTGCAGCAGGCGATCGCGGCCCTGCCGGCCTGGGTCCTGGAGGAGGGGGAGCGGAGGACCCGCTCTGCCCTGGTGCCGGTCGTCAACGCCACGGGCGTCCTGCTGCACACGAACCTCGGCCGCGCGCCTCTGCCCCAGGAGGCGATCCGCCGCATCGAGGCCATCGCCCTCAGCTACTCGACGCTCGAATACGACGTCGCCCGCGGCCGCCGCGGCTCGCGCGCCTCCCATCTGGAGCGGCTGTTCTCTCTGCTCTTCCCGGGCCGCGCGTCGCACGTGGTGAACAACAACGCCGCGGCGCTGCTCCTGGCGCTCAACACGCTGGCCGAGGGGCGGGAGGTCGTGGTGTCGCGCGGCGAGCTGGTCGAGATCGGAGGGTCGTTCCGGATCCCCGAGATCATGGCCAAGAGCGGCGCCGTCCTGCGCGAAGTCGGCACGACCAACAGGACGCGGCTGCGCGACTACGAGCGGGCCCTCACGTCCCGGACGGGTATCTTGTTGAAGGTCCATCCGAGCAACTACCGGATCGTCGGCTTCACCTCCCAGGTCGGCCTTCCCGACCTGGCGGCGCTGGCACGCCGGAAGCGGCTGCCCCTCCTGATGGATCAGGGGAGCGGCAATCTGCTTGATCTGAAAGTGTTCGGCGTGCGCCACGAGCCGTCGGTCCAGGAGGTCCTGGAGGAGGGCGCCGACCTCGTCTGCTGCAGCGGCGACAAGCTCCTCGGCGGGCCTCAGGCGGGGCTCCTCATCGGCCGGCCGGCGCTCATCGCCCGCCTCCGTGAGAACCCCCTGGCCCGGGCGCTCCGCGTGGACAAGATGACCTACGCGGCGCTGGAGACCGTCCTCCTCGCGTACGTCCGTGGACGGGCGCAGGTCGATCTGCCGGTGGCCCGCATGATCGCCCTGTCGCGCGACGCTCTCGAGGAGCGGGCCCGCCGCCTGGTCGAGCGCCTCGGGCCGCACGCCGGGGGCCGCCTCGAGATCGGGCTTCAGGAGGGAGTGTCCCTTCTCGGGGGAGGGTCGGCGCCGGAGGAGGGCCTTCCGACCATGCTCATCGCCGTGCGGGCGAAGGGCCTCTCGCCGCGCGCCGTCGAGGAGCGTTTGCGCCTGGGCCCGGTCCCCGTCATCGCCCGCATCGAGTCGGACCGCGTGCTCCTCGACCTGCGCACGGTCCAGGAGGGGCAGGAGCCTCTCGTCGAGGCGGCGCTGCGCGCCCTGGCGGAGGCGGACACCGCCGGCGCCGGGGGATCCCTCCGGGTCACACGTTGAAGCGGAAGTTGATCACGTCGCCGTCCTGGACGACGTAGTCCCGGCCCTCGGAGCGCAGCAAGGCCTTCTCGCGCGCCGCCGGCAGGCTCCCCGCGGTCATCAGGTCCTCGAAGGCCACCACCTCGGCCCGGATGAAGCCGCGCTCGATGTCGGAGTGGATGGCGCCCGCCGCCTGCGGCGCCCGCGTGCCGGCCGGGATGGCCCAGCCGCGGCACTCGTCCTCGCCCGCGGTCAGGAACTGCACCAGCCCCAGGAGGCGGAAGCCGGCCTGGATGACGCGGTCCCGCGCGGGCTCCTGGAGGCCCAGGTCGTCGAGGAAGGCGCGGGCGTCCTGGGGATCGAGCCTTGCGATCTCCTCCTCCACCTTCGCCGAGATGGCGCACAGGGCCGCCTTCGGCCGGCCCACCCAGTCGGAGAGCGAGTGGTCCTCCGCCACGGTCCCCACGCGCGAGGCGTCCTTCTCGTCCAGATTGACGATGAGCAGGAGCGGCTTGGCGGTCAGGAACGCGAAGCCGCGGATCCGCTTCAGATCCTCGGGCTTGAGGTCGAGATCGCGGATCGGCCGCTCCCGCTCCAGGGCCTCGAGACAGCGCTGGATGATCGGCAGCTCCAGCTCGTCCTCCTTGTTCTTCATCTTCCTGAGGTTGAGCTGCAGGCGCTCCAGGCGGCGCTGCGCCACGTCGAGATCGGCGAGCAGAAGCTCGGTGTTCATGGTCTCGATGTCGCGCTTCGGGTTGATCGCGCCCTCGGCGTGCGGGATCGCCTCGTCGCGGAACGCCCTTACGACGTGGGCGATGGCGTCGACGTTGCGCATGTCCTTGAGCGACACCGACTCCTTCGATTCCCCCTTCTGCACCCCCTGCACGTCGAGGAAGTCGAACTGCGCGTAAGTGGTCTTCTTCGGGCGGAACATCCGGGCCAGCCGATCGACGCGCGGATCGACAACCTTCGCGACGCCGATGTGCGACTCTGAAGCGCCCGAGCCGTACCGGCCGACCGCCACGCCGGCGCCGGTCAGAATGTTGAACAGGCTGGTCTTGCCGACCTTGGGGAATCCCAGCAACCCGAATTTCATGAGTCGATCCGCACCCTCTAGCGCTCGCGCTCGAGGATGATCTCATAGAACTTCGGGGAGCCGGAAGCGCCGATCCCGGGCGCGAAGATCTGCACCAGCCGCCAGCCCTCCCGAGCGTGCTGCTGGATCGCGTCCTGGTAGGTCGTCTTCGCTTCCTTCCGGACGTGCAGGAAGCCCTCGCCCAGGCGGATGAACTTGTACTCGAGCTGTCTCGTCATGTGTCCTCTCCTCTGCGGGCCTTCCCTGATGGCTGATGGCGACCGGCCGCACCGCGCTTCAGGCGGCCGGCCTCCTGGAGCATCCGGCGCAGCAGGAACTCGATCTGGCCGTTGAGACTGCGCAGGTCGTCGCGGGCCCAGATCTGCAGCGCCTCGAGGACCTCGGGGTCGACCCGCAGCAGGAAGGGCCGCCTCTCCGCCACGTTCCTATTGATAGATGGTGCCGGTGTTGATGACGGGGTGCGCGGCCCGCTCGCCGCACAGCACGACGAGCAGGTTGCTCACCATGGCGGCCTTCCGCTCGCCGTCGAGGTCGATGGTCCGGTTGCGCGCCAGCCGCTCGAGGGCCATCTCGACCATGCCGACGGCCCCGTCAACGATCCGCTGGCGCGCCGCGATGATGGCGCCGGCCTGCTGGCGCTGCAACATGGCGGAGGCGATCTCCGGCGCGTAGGCCAGGTGGCTGATGCGCGCCTCCAGGACCTCGACGCCAGCCTTGGCCAGGCGCTCCTGGATCTCCTTCTTGAGGTGCTCCGCGATCTGCGCGGTGTGGCCGCGCAGGGAGAGGTTCTGGTCGTCGTGGGCGTCGTACGGGTAGCTGGTGGCCAGGTTTCTCAGGGCCGCCTCGCTCTGCACGTGGACGTAGTTCTCGTAGTTGTCGACCTCAAAGCACGCCTCCGCCGTGTCGACGACCTTCCAGACCACGACCGCGGCGATCTCGATCGGGTTCCCGTCCGTGTCGTTGACCTTGAGGCGCGCGCTCTCGAAGTTGCGCACCCGCAGCGACAGGCGCTTCTTGGTGTAGAACGGGTTGGCCCAGCGCAGCCCTGGCACCCGCACCGTGCCCACGTAGCTCCCGAACAGCTGCAGCACCCGCCCCTCGTTCGGGTTGACCACGAAGAGCCCGCACAGCAGCAGGATGTCCACGACCGCCACGACGAGCGACCCCAGCGCCAGCGTCCCGTTCCTCGTCACGCCCGCCTGGATCGCGGCGTAGATGCAAAGCAGCAGGACCGGCAGTCCCAGCCCCAGGGCCACGAATCCCGATACAGCCCGACGTTCCGTCTCCCTGATCATCGTCCTCCTCCGGCGCCGCCCGCCCGTTCGGCCCGGCCGGCGGCGCTAGCGAAGTGATATCACTGTGCAATCGACATTGTCAAGTCAGGTGCGTGTGAACCCCCTTCGTGGCTTCGAAGGCCACTGGTGCGCTGGGATCCGTGGTGCAGATTGCACCATATCGGTCCCGAGACCACGTGGACGAGTCCTCAGCACAGGGCTCGCTCTCGCAGCACTGGTGCATCCTGATCCGCTGGACGCCGACTGCCCTGCGGTCCTTCCTGGCTCATCAGCATCTCAATCCCTTTAGAAGGCGTGAGTTGAGCGTGTCCGAGGCGCCGGCTCCAGGATGGCATCTCAGTTGCTTGAATGCGAAGAAAGAAGCGCCGCTATCTAAACGCAATGTGTTGCTTAACCTAGACCTCAGGGGGGTGTTGCATGAACAAGCATCGTTCGAAGTTTCTCCTGCCACTTCTGCTCGCCGCTTTTCCGGCCCTGCTGGTGGCCGCTCCCGAATCCGTCAGGGTACCCAATGACAAGGCGGGCTGCCCCACGAACCCCAGGAATGTCGGCGCTGGTATCGCTGCGGGCAGGAGGATGAACATCCGCGTCATCACCGGCACGACGCCCAACGTGCAGACGGACGATGTCGGCGGCATCTCCTTGTCCGCCTGTGCGGCCGGCCAGTCCGTCTCGAACTCGGGGATCAGCAGACTCTGTTCGGATGCCCAAAATAAGGGATATTCATGCACGGGATTCTTCACCGGCCCGGTTGAGCTGTGCGGGCCAGGTGGAGGAATCATCAGTTGCTGTGACTCGACCGTCGATCCTTCGGTCCGCGGGGTTTCCATGGTTTGCGAGAAGGCCCCCCTAGGTGGATTCACGCTCGACAGGGACAGCGGTGCTCTAGGGACCGCCAGCGGCGACAAGGTTGACACAGGCGACAATACCCCCGCGACAATCAATGCCGTGAACACCGCCACCAACGGCGGGA
>Ga0075418_10006854_pt1 | contig 12842 bp, 10 predicted proteins | sample SoiMetdeltSBSDD2_FD_81776 | JGI IMG/M metagenome (GOLD analysis project Ga0075418, IMG submission 81776) | Bulk soil microbial communities from a Populus tree surrounding site in Tennessee, USA - Soil MetaG P. deltoides SBSDD2 | ecosystem: Environmental > Terrestrial > Soil > Tree plantation...
TGCTCGCGATCAGCACGAGCGGCAACTCTCCGAATGTTCTTGCCGCCGCGCGCGCGGCACGCGAGTGTGGATTGAAAGTCATCGCGCTCACGGGACCTGCCGGTGCGCTCGCGCCGCTGGCCGACATCGCCATCGCCGTCCCTACGACCGACACTCAACACATGCAGGAGGCTCACCTCGCGGTCGAGCACTTACTCTGCGGCCTTGTGGAAAAAGCCCTCTACGGAGGATGATGAGCTTCGAGTCATGATCGTCAGCCGGACCCCTTTTCGCCTCTCGTTCTTCGGTGGCGGCACCGATTACCCGGCGTGGTTTCGCCACCACGGCGGTACGGTGCTGTCGACCACGATCAACAAGTACTGCTATCTGACGGTGCGTTATCTGCCGCCGTTCTTCGAGCATCGCATCCGAGTGGTGTATTCACGCATCGAGAACTGCCAAACGATCGACGAGATCGTGCATCCGGCGGTGCGCGAGACGCTGCGGTTCCTCGGCGTCGAGCGCGGCGTTGAGATCCATCACGACGGCGATCTCCCCGCCGGCAGCGGCATGGGATCGAGCTCCGCGTTCACGGTGGGGCTGCTGCACGCGCTCTACGCGCTGCACGGAAAGATGCCGGGCAAACATCAGCTCGCGCGGCAGAGCATTCACATCGAGCAGGAGCTCATTCGCGAGGCCGTCGGATCGCAGGACCAGATCTCCGCTGCCTACGGCGGGTTCAATCAGATCTCGTTTCGTCCGGACGGGGAGTTCACGGTCACGCCGATCACGGTCGCGCGCCCGCGTCTCGAGCAGCTCAACGCGTCGCTGATGCTCTTCTATACCGGTGTGCGACGCATGTCTTCCGAGGTCGCATCGACGTACGTCAACGGGCTCGATGAGAAGAAACGCCAGCTTCGGATTGCGCGCGATCTCGTCGACGAAGGCATCTCGATCCTCTGCAACGATCGCGATCTCGTCGATTTCGGCGAGCTGCTGCACGAAGCATGGGAAGCCAAGCGAAGCCTCGCGCCGCTCGTGTCGAACCCGGAGGTCGACGCGATGTACGCCACGGCGCGCGCCGCGGGAGCGGTCGGAGGAAAGCTCACCGGCGCCGGCGGCGGCGGATTTCTCCTGCTGTACGTTCCCATCGACCGGCAGGAAGAAGTGCGCGAGGCGCTCGGCCGGTACATCCACGTCCCGTTCCGGTTCGACTTCTCGGGAAGCCAGATCATCTTCCTCGATGCCGAAGAAGACTATTCGGATGCGGAGCGCGCGCGGGCGCGCCAGACCATCCAGCCGTTCCGCGATCTGCAGGTCGAATTGTGACGAGTCGCGACGCGGTCTTCGTTGCCGGCGGCGCAGAGTCGGTTCTCGGCCGCGCGATCGTGCGGCAGTTGCGCGCGGCGGGACACACGTCCGTGCTTGCACCCACGCCCTCGGAACTGCCGCTCGATGACTCGCGCGCAGTGACCGCGTTTTTCGAGCGAGCCCGCCCTCGCTTCGTGTTTCACGCGGCGGGGCGTTCCGGAGGAATCGAAGCGAACCGGCGTCATCCCGCGACGCTGATGCTCGACAACCTCGCGAAAGAAACGAACGTGCTCTCCGCGGCGCGCAAATCGCGCGTGGAGAAGCTCGTCTATCTCGCCAGCTCCTGTTGTTATCCACGCGACGCGGAGCAACCGATGCATCCGCGCTCGCTCTTCACCGGGCCGCTCGAGCCGACGAATGAAGCGTACGGAACGGCGAAGCTCGCGGGAATCGTCCTCTGCCGCGCGATCGCGCAGGAAGACGGTCTGGCCTTCATTCCGGCGATCCCGGCGAATCTGTTCGGCCCGGACGACGACTTCAGCGAAGCCGAGTCTCACGTCGTCGCTGCGCTGATCCGGCGCATGCACAACGCGGTCGTCGACGGATCGCCGTCCGTCACGTTGTGGGGCACAGGCACGCCGCGGCGCGAGCTCGTGTACGTCGACGACGTCGCGTCCGCCGCGATTCACGTCCTGCATCACGACACCGATCGCGACCCGATCAACCTCGGCGGCGGCGACGATCTCTCGATCGCCGAGCTCGCGCACGAGGTCGCAGCGGTCACCGGCTTCCGCGGGGCCATCGAATTCGATCCCACGCGGCCGGATGGGATGCCGCGCAAAGTTCTCGACTCGACGCGCCTGTTCGAGCTCGGATGGAGACCGTCGATCGCGTTCCGCCAGGCGCTCGCCGATACGTATGAAGGATTCAAGAAACAGCTCGCCGTTCACGCCTGATCTCTTTCGGGAGCTCTACCGGATTCGCCGCGTCGAAGAAGAGATCGCGCGCGTCTATCCGACCGACAAGATCAAGAGTCCCGTGCATCTGTCGATCGGACAGGAAGCGGTCGCCGTTGCCGTTTGCCGGCAGTTGCGTCCGGACGACGTCGTGTTCCTTTCGTATCGCAGCCACGCCGGCTATCTGGCCAAAGGCGGCGATCTGCGGGCGATGGTCGCGGAGCTGTACGGCAAGAGCACGGGCTGCGCGAAAGGAAAAGGCGGCTCGATGCATCTCGTCGATGCCGCGCGCGGCGTCATGGGCGCGTCGGCGGTCGTCGGCACGACGATCCCGCACGCAGTCGGCTACGCATACGCGCTGAAGATTCGCCGCGAAAAGCGGATCGTCGTCTCCTTCTTCGGCGACGGTGCGACCGACGAAGGGGTCTTCGACGAGAGCCTCAACTTCGCGGCGCTCAAGCGCCTGCCGATCGTTTTCGTTTGCGAGAACAACTCGTACGCGATTCACACCCATCAGCGCCAGCGTCACTTCGTTGCGAACATCGCCGAGCGTGCGCGCGTACGCGGCATCGCGGCGGAGGTGGTCGAAGACGATCTTTCTTCGCTGCTCGCGCGCACCGAAGACGCGGTCGCCTCCGTTCGCGCCGGAGACGGTCCGCGTTTTCTCGAATGCCTGACCTATCGCTGGAAAGAGCACGTCGGTCCAGGCGACGACTTTCACCTCGGCTATCGCACGCGCGATGAAGCGGAGCCGTGGTACGCGCGTGATGCCGTCCGCCTCGCCGGCGAAGCGATCCCGGACGATGAGCGTCGCGCGATCGCCGACGACGTCGAGCGCGAGATCGCGGAGGCGTTCGCGTTCGCGGAGCGCAGTCCTTTTCCGGCTCCGGAAGAGCTCATGACCGACGTGTTCGCGGAGACGCGCGGATGAGGACGATCTCGTACGTCGATGCGATTCGCGAGGCGACCGATCTCGAAATGGCGCGCGACGAGTCCGTGATTCTCTTCGGGCTCGACGTCGACGATCCGAAGGCGATCCAGGGGACGACGCGAGGCTTGCCCGAAAAGTACGGCGCGGCGCGCGTGTTCGGCACGCCGCTCTCCGAGGACGCGATGACCGGCGTGGCCATCGGCATGGCCATGGCGGGACTGCGACCGATTCACGTGCACATCCGCATGGACTTCGTGCTTCTGTGCATGAACCAGCTCATCAACATTGCGGCGAAGGCGCATTACATGTACGGCGGCCAGGTGCGCGTGCCGCTCGTCGTTCGCTCGATGATCGGGCGCAGCTGGGGACAGGGCGCGCAGCACTCCCAAGGTCTCTATTCGTTCTTCATGCACGTGCCGGGGCTGAAGGTGGTCGCGCCGACGAATCCTCACGACGCGAAGGGGACGCTCATCGCCGCGATCCGCGACGGAAACCCGGTGATGTACGTCGAACATCGCTTCCTGCACTTCCAGAAAGGGCCCGTGCCCGAGGAGAGCTACGTGGTCGAGCCGGGGCGCGCGCGTGTGCTGAACGAAGGTCGCGATGTGACGATCGTCGGCATCTCGCAAGCGCTGGTCGAGTCCATGCGCGCGGCGCGCTATCTCGAGTCCGTCGGCGTGAGCGCGGAGGTGATCGATCCGATCTGGCTCGCGCCGCTCGACCTCGACACGATCGTGCGCTCCGTCGAGAAAACGGGCGCGCTCTGCGTTGTCGACAACGGCTGGACGACGTGCGGTGCGGGCGCGGAGATCGTGTCGCGCGTCATCGAGCAGATCGGCGCGATCCGTCCGATTCGCGTGCTGCGCCTCGGTTTCGCGGCGGCGACCTGTCCGCCCACGCCTTCGCTCGAAGAACACTTTTACCCGAACGGGCGATCGATCGCGGCCGCGGTCTATGACCTCGTGTCGGGCGCGCCGAAAGGATGGATGCCGGTCGAGCGGCCCGAGCTCGCGGAGATCGAGTTCCGAGGTCCGTTCTGATGGATCTCGATTGGCCGCTGATGCGGAACAATTTCTCGCGCGAGGACCTCGACGCAGCGATCGAGATCCTTCGCCGCGACGATCCGATCCTCACGCAGTCGGCGGAGGTCGAAGCGTTCGAGCGCGAGTGGTCGCGGTGGCTCGGCGTGAAACACAGCGTCTTCCTCAACTCCGGATCGTCGGCGAACTACGTCACGATGGCGGCTCTGCGCGCGCGCTTCGGCGAAGGGGAAGTGATCACGCCGACGCTGGGTTGGGTCTCCGACGTCGGATCCGTTCTCGCCGCCGGCTTCACTCCCGTGTTCGTCGACATCGATCGGCGGACGCTGGGGATGGATCCGCAACAGGTCATCGATCGCCTGACGCCACGCACCCGCGCCGTTCTTCTCGTGCACATCCTCGGCTACAACGCGCTGACGCGCGAGCTGATCGACGAGCTCGGGCGCCGCGGCGTCGCCTTGATCGAAGACACGTGCGAATCGCACGGCGCGACGTTCGAGGGACGCAAGCTCGGCACGTTCGGACTGGCGTCGAACTTCTCCTTCTACTACGCGCACCACATGAGCACCGTCGAAGGCGGCATGATCTCGACCGACGATGCGGAGATGGTCGAGATCTGCCGGATGATCCGCGCGCATGGGATGGTGCGCGAGTCGAAGAGCGAAGCGATCCGCGGCGGGTATCGCGAGCGGCATCCCGACCTCAACCCCGATTTCATCTTTGCGTACGCCGGAGTCAACGCGCGCGGAACCGAGATCCAGGCGGCGATGGGCCGCTCGCAGTTGAAGCGCCTCGACGCGGCGAACGAGCGGCGTCGCGCGAACCTGACGCGATTTCTCGCGGTTCTCGATCCCGAGGTGTATCAGACCGACTTCGCGGTCGAGGGGAGCTGCAACTACGCATTCACGTTGGTGCTGCGGAAACCGGACGAAGCGCTACGCGATCGTGTGGAGAAGGCGTTGCGCGCGGCGCGCGTCGAGTTCCGGCGCGGGATGTCCGGCGGCGGGAATCAGCTTCGCCAGCCGTACCTTCGCCATCTCGGCATCGATCCGCGCGCGTTCCCGGTTGTCGATCACGTGCACTTCTTCGGCTACTACATTGGGAACTATCCCGATCTCGAGCCGGAGAAAATCGACGCGCTGTGCGCGCTTCTGAATTCACTCTAGAATCGAGCTCTTCTCATGCCCCGACCTCTCGACCTTCTCCTCATCAATCCCGGCAGCCGCATGCAGGTCTACCAGACTTTGGGAACCGAGCTCGCGGCCGTGGAGCCGCCGGTGTGGGCGGGCATGATGGCGTCGTTCGCCCGCGGCCGCGGATGTGCGGTGGCGATCGTCGATGCGGAAGCGGAGAAGCTCACGCCCGCGCAGGTTGCGGAGCGCGTCGAAGAAGCATCGCCGCGTCTCGTCGCGATCGTCGTGTACGGTCACCAGCCCTCGGCGTCGACGCAGAACATGCCGGCGGCGGGGCGAACGGCGTCGGCAATCAAAGACCGCCTGCCCGATCAGCCGGTGATTCTCGTCGGCGGGCATGTCGCGTCGCTGCCGGAACGAACGCTGCGCGAAGAGCGCGCCGACTTCGTCGCGACGGGTGAAGGTCTGCACACGCTCGTCGAACTGGTCGAAGCGCTCGCGTCGTCGAGTCCCCGGCTCGATCAGGTGCGAGGACTCGGGTATCGCACGGACGACGGCGGCGTGCGTTTCAACGCGCCGGCACCGCTTCTGACGAAGCTCGACGAAGAAATGCCGGGACTGGCGTGGGATCTCCTGCCGATGGACCGCTATCGCGCACACAACTGGCACTGCTTCGGCCATCTCGAGCGCGAGCCGTACGGCGCGATCTACACGTCCCTCGGCTGTCCGTATCACTGCACGTTCTGTTGCATCCAGGCGCCGTTCCGATCGGGCGAGAAGACCTCGGCGGCCGGCAAGCCGGTGAACAGCTATCGCATGTGGAGCGTGAACGCGGTGCTCGCGCAGATCGACACGCTCGTGACGCGATACGGCGTGCGCAACGTCAAGATCGCGGACGAGATGTTCGTCCTGAACCCGCGGCATGTCGAGACGATCTGCGACGCGATCATCGAGCGCGGCTACGACTTGAACATCTGGGCGTATGCGCGCGTCGACACGGTGCGCGACGGGATGCTGGACAAGCTCCGCCGCGCGGGCTTTCGCTGGCTGGCGTTCGGCATCGAGTCGGCGGATGAGGCGGTGCGCGACGATGTCGACAAGGGATTCGATCAGAGCGAGATCTTCGACACGATCGAGCGCGTCCGCCAGGCGGGGATCCATGTGATCGGGAACTACATCTTCGGCCTGCCGGAAGACACGCAGGAGTCGATGCAGAAAACGCTGCAGCTCGCGCTCGATCTGAATTGCGAGTTCGCGAATTTCTATTCGACGATGGCGTATCCCGGATCGCCTCTGTATGCAATGGCCGTCGAGCGCGACTGGCCGCTGCCGAAGAGCTGGAGCGGGTACTCGCAGCACTCCGTCGATTCATCGCCGCTGCCGACGCATCACGTCACGGCCGCGGACGTCCTTCGTTTCCGCGATGCGGCATTCGATCGCTACTTCTCGGATCGCGCGTATCTCGGGCGCGTCGAGAATCTCTTCGGGACGGCGACCGTCGAGCACATTCAGTCGATGGCGTCGCACCAGCTCGTGCGCACGTTCACCGCGGAGTCGGAGACGCTGCTGCTTTCGTAGCCAGGTCCAACAGAACGAGATTGCGGTCTTCGTACATGCGCCTGCGCGTCGCGGCGAGCGTCTCGATGTTCGCGAAGAGATCGAGGTAGACCGGAGCCTGCTCGTGCCAGAACCCGTTCGGATCGCGCGCCTGGGCCTCCCAGAATTCCGGGCGATAGAGCGATTGCGCAGCCGCAGGCGGCACGAATGCGAGATAGCGGATCGATTGCCGATTCAGATACGCGGCGATCGCTTCCCCGCCGCGGAAGTAGGGAAATCCGGGCGGTGGGCTCACCGCGGCGGCGGTGTCGAGGTTGTAGATCGTGTTGCGGCGGAAGTCGAAGAGGAAGGGAAAGTCGGCCATGACCAGCAGCGTCGCGCCGGCGGGCACACGCGCCTGCACTTCGCGGTAACTGCGCGCGACGAGCATCTGTTGCACGGGCCGGATCGGTTGTCGCACGGCGACGCGGATCTCGCGCAGCAGTCGCACATGACGTTCCACTGCCGGCGCGGCGATGTAGATCAATTGTGCGAGCGCGCCGGCGGCTGCGACGCCTCGCCCGATCTGCGCGACGAGCCGTCGCGTGGGATGCGTCTCCGTGATTGCGCTTCCGATTCGCGTCGTCACGCTGAGAGCTCCGGCGACGAGAAATCCATAGACATAGCGCTCGAAGCTCGGGACATCGCTGGCGAGTGTGTGGACGAGCAGAACCCAGCCGATGAGTCCCGAAAGCAGGAGCGCATGGAGCGGCTTGCGCGCGCCGCGGTCGGGGAGCAGCACGCCGCCGGCGAAGACGAGGGCGAACGTCGGCATCAACGTGCTCCGCGTGATCGTGGCCACGAAGTCCGCGAGCTGGTCCTGCCAGTTGCCGGCGCTCTGCAACATCGGAAACGCCGGATTGAAGTGTCCTTTCAGGATCGGGAACAACGGCGTCCCCGAGGAGAGATACGACGAGATCATCCACGGTGCGAGAAAGGCGAGGCTGAGTGCAGCGGCGTACACGGCTTCGCGCATGTGTGCGCGTCGTCGTTCGGGACGCTTCCAGGCGAGATGCGCGTAACTGAGCGCGACCATCGGCACGGCGACGGCGATGTAGTTCGATCGCAGCGCGCAGGCTGCGGTCGCGACGAGCGCGACGACGGTCGCGCCGGCGATCGGGCGAACGGCGTCGTCTTCGTCGATCCAAAGGAGCGTGCGATAGAGGCCGAAGAAGATCACCACGCCGGCGATCTGCGCGTACGTGTTGATGCGGATGTCGGGGAAGGTGAGAAGGAGCAGCAACGCGAGAAGCGTCGTGTAGAGATGCTTGCGCAAACCAACGACGAGGAGCACCGCGATGAGCAGGCAGACGCCCTGATCGAAGAGATGCAGGCGGTAGCCGGCGTTGCCGGCGAGCACGATCGCCTGCAGCAGCGAATGCCCGCCGAATGACATCACGCGCCGTGTGCTGAACGGATCGAACAGCGTTCCCTGATCGAGGAGCTGCGTTGCGAACGGGAAGTAGGCCACGAAGTCGTCGTTGGCGTTGAACTCGACGTTCGAGATCGAGGCGAGGTACTGCACGAGCGCAATTCCGATGCACACGAACAGGAGCATGGAATGGAACGAGAAGCCGAAGCGGGGGCGGTGCCGCAGAAGATCGACGGTCGCGAGAACGACGCCCGCGCCGACGAAGACGAAAACGGCCGGCCGGGAAACGACGCCGGCGAGCGATGCGAGACCGCCGGCAGCGATCGTGAACGCCATGCCCCAGACTGCGCGAAGACCTGCGTCGGCGCGCCGTTCACCGAACAGCCGCGCGCCGATCGCGCCGCCCCATCCGACGAACGCGGCGAGAACGGCGAGCCCCCACGCCGCCGTCGCAGCGAACGAAGCCGACATCGCGCTCATGTTAAGCGCTCTTCGCGAGTGTGGCGACGAAGTGCAGTCCGCGTCCGAACACGAGATCGAGCGGGCCGCGATAGATCCCGAGGTCCTCGCGCATCGACGCGAGGATGAGGCCGAGCGCGGCGAACGTCGCCGTCCACTTCGCGCGCGACCAGTAGTGGTACGGCAGGGCCACACCATGCCGCGCATTGCCGACCCAATCCATCAGCCGAAGCGTCCACAGATCGAGGCGCGACTCGCAGAAGTGATCTTTGATCACCACATGACGCGCGGCGACACGCGCGACCTCGCGCAACAACGGCATCGAGTCGTCGATGTGGTGGATCACGTCGCAGAGCATCACCGCGTCGTATGCGCCGTTGGCGAACGGAAGATGGGTGCCGTCGAACTCGCGCACGGGAATCGCCGTCGACGGCCGGACCAGCACGTCGACGCCTTCGATGCGGACATCGGGACGCTGCCGCAGAATCGCCGCGGCGAGACTGCCGTCGCCGCTTCCGACGTCGAGCACGGATGCGTTCCGCGGAAGCACCTCCGCGAAGTGGCGGCTCAGGACGGAGATGCGCCGCCCGAAAACGTGTCGCTCGTGGTAGCGCTCGATCGCTTTCACTTGCGCTTCAATCCGAGTGCGTTGAGGAAAAACGCGGAGAGGATGACCTGGAATCCGAGCGCCATCGCGACGATCGACGGAATGGTGATGCGCAGCGTGTGCGTCGGCACGAGCGGTCCGAACGAAACGCGGCTCCACGTGTAGACCGCGAACACCGTTCCGCCCACGCCGGTCAAAACGAGCAGCGTTCCGATGACGATTCCGATCTCGAGCGTCGCCGTGCGGAAGAGCCGCTCGATGCGCCGGTCGGGCGGCAACAGGCCGCTCACGACGGCAAACGCTTTCGTTGCGATCGCGAAGAACACGGCCTGGGATCCGATGAGGATCGCGACCGCGGCATACAACAGCGTGTGCACATCGAACGTCACTCCGAAGATCGTGCGGCTCGACGGCAGCAGCACCGCGCCTCCGAGCGCGCCGGCGACGATCAGCGCGATGCCGGGATAGAGAAACAGCCAGCGCGGGCTGTACAGCAGCATGAATCGAAGATGGCGCCAGCCATCGCGCCAGCTCCGCAAATGCGGCGGCCTGCTGCGTCCATCCGGCGACAGCGTCGTCGGAACCTCGGTCACATTGAGTCCGAGCAGCGCGGACTTGACGACCATCTCGCTTGCGAACTCCATCCCTTCGGTTCGCAAATCGAGTCCGATGATTGCGTCGCGGCGAAACGCGCGCAGACCGCAGTGAAAGTCGCCGATGCCCGTGCGGAAAAACAAACGGCCGATCCCGGTGAGAAGGGGATTGCCGAGGTAGCGATGGAGCGGCGGCATCGCGTTCGGCTTGATCCCGCCGCGAAAACGATTGCCCATCACCAGGTCGTAGCCTTGGCGAAGCTTGTCCAGGAACGGCTGCAGCGCGGAGAAGTCGTAGCTGTCGTCCGAGTCTCCCATCGCGACGAAACGTCCGCGCGCGGCGGCGATGCCGGCGCGCAGAGCGCTGCCGTAGCCGCGCTCCGGAACGTGAACGACGCGCGCGCCGAGCCGCTCCGCGATCTGCTGGGATCCATCGGTGCTGCCGTTGTCGGCGATCACGATCTCGCCCGCGACGCCGTGCGACGCGAGAAAATTCGCCGCTTTGACGATGCACGCCTCCAGCGTCTCCGCCTCATTGAGGCACGGCATGACGATGCTCAGCTCGAGGGAATCGTGCGAGTCCTGGACCGACGTCAAACGGCGATCATCTTACGCGACTTCGTCGCCGGAAGATCGCCTGCGCAGTGTGGCGCTGCTCGTAGATCGGCTCGAACTCGTCGGGCCGCCGCTCGAGCTCGCGGATGATGGCCAGATCTTCATCGGTCGCGATTCCGTTGCCGAGGTATTGCTTGTATTGGCCCATGTGCTCGAAGCGCGGATGTCCCCAGATCGTGCTCCATGCGCGATCGATGACGATGTAGTCGGCATCGGCGGGAATCGGGGTTCCGGTCTCGACGAAGACGAGCGTCCGCGAGAGCTTCTCGCCATACATCGGATAGATCCAGGAGTCGAAGCCGGAATGCACGGCGATCGTGTCGTTCGGTCCGGCAATGCCGTCGACGACGGTGCCTGCGCGATCGATTGCGAACGATGGCCGCCGCATGCCGCGATTCGCCGCGGCTTCCATGACATACGTCAGCGGCTGGAACCTGTCGGCGATCGCATAGAACACCGCGCCGCCGGCGAAGAGCAGCGCGGCCGCCGCGAGCGCGAGTTTGACCATCCTCGCCTTGCCGTGCGACTGCAGCCCGGCGACGAGCAGAGCGGCCGTCCAGGCAATGACGAAGACGGCGATGAAGCAGAAGTACCGCGGAAAACCTCCGAAGAATCCGAGCGGCCGGAGGCGCACGGGCAGCATGAGCACGAATGCGATGAGCGCGGCGATCGAGGTCAGCATGCGCTCGCGCTGCATCGCGCCAGTGCCGAAGCGACGATGGCTCGCGATCGCGAACGGGAGCAGCACGGCGAGCACGGTCACGAGGAATCCGTAGTGCGAGAAGTAGATCTCATCGCGAGGCCAGTACCATCGCTCGCCGCGCCACGGAACGAAGATCGAAACCGGCTCGTGCTGCACGGAGCGCAGCAGCATGAACGCAGGGACTTCCCAGACGTTGTGCCAGTCGCCGTAGCCTGCCGCGGATGTCGAGCTGGCCGGCTGCGCGAGCTCACCGGTGTGGATGAGGTTGAGCGCATAGGCCCAGCCGCCGAGGAGAAACAGCGCGACCGGCACGGACGCCGCGATGACGAGGAGTTGCGCGCGCGTGAGGTGCAAACGGCCGCGCACGAGCTGCCACGTGAAGACGCACACCAGCGCGACGGCGACGAACACGCCGTGCACTTTCGTTCCGCCCGCGGCCGCGAGCGACACGAGCGCAAGGACGAGCGGTGCAGTCTCCCGTCCCGCGAGCCAGCGTCCGCCCCAAAGGAGTGCGCCGAGGTAGAAGACGTTCGACAGCAGGTCGTTCTTGTGCGCGCCGGCGTGCAGGAGGATGACCGGCACCGACGCGACGAGCAGGATCGTTACGACGACCTGCGGTCCATTTCCCCACCATCGTTCGACGAGTGCCGCAGCGAGAAGCAGCAGCGCGACGTACGACGCGGTTCCGATCCACTCCGTGAACGCGTCCGACTTCGCCAGCAGGAGCATGTCCGCGAGCAGCATCTCGTAGTTCGCGGGCGAGGTCGGGATGCGGGGGTCGGGTGCTTGGAAGAAGAGGTATCGATGCGCGCGCGCGAGCATCACCGCCTTCGGCATGTGGTACGAGAGTGCATCGTGACTGAGCACCGGAACGATGACGCCGCGCCAGAGCACGAATGCGAGCCAGAGCAACAGCGGCGTTAGAAAAAAGATCGACGTGCCGAGCGCGCCGGTGTGTGCGAACGCGATGCGCTGGTTGCGCCGAAGAGCGATCGCGGAGAGAGCCAAGAGGAGGACTGCCGCGACGATCAGCGGTACGCGATCGAGCGCGCCCAGCCACGAAAGCGACCAGTTCATCGCAATCGCGATCGCAAACCACAGAACCGAAATCGAGGCTGCCGTTTCCCAGAAGCCGCGTGCCACGGATGCGAATCGCCTCCACAACCAGCCGTCGAGCGCGATGGCGCCCGCGACCACCGCGACGACGAAGAGAAGGAGAGCAGGTGTCATGCGGCCGGCGAGGGGATGAGGTCGGCGGAGTATACAATCGCAGCGATGCCAAGCCACCCTCGGATCGCGATCTACGCCGACGGAGCCGACGTGCGCGAGATGGTCGCGGCACGCGACGCCGGCACCGTCAAAGGATTCACCACCAACCCCACGCTCATGCGGAAATCGGGCGTTTCCGACTACTCCGCGTTTGCCAAAGAAGCCCTCGCGGCGACGGGCGGAATGCCGATCTCCTTCGAAGTCTTCGCCGACGAGTTCGACGAGATGGAGCGCCAGGCGCGCCTCATCGCCACCTGGGGCGATGCCGTCTTCGTCAA
>Ga0075418_10006856_pt1 | contig 12841 bp, 13 predicted proteins | sample SoiMetdeltSBSDD2_FD_81776 | JGI IMG/M metagenome (GOLD analysis project Ga0075418, IMG submission 81776) | Bulk soil microbial communities from a Populus tree surrounding site in Tennessee, USA - Soil MetaG P. deltoides SBSDD2 | ecosystem: Environmental > Terrestrial > Soil > Tree plantation...
CAGTTTCTGGCTCTTCGCCTCGATGTCGCAGACGGTGTCGCGGATCTGCTCCGCCACCTCATTCGTGGTCTGCAGTTCCCAGATCACCCGCGTGTTGCCGCGGACCGCCTCGACCGCTCTCAGTGCGCGCCTGGCCTGGACGGCGATGCTCCGCGCCGTCAGCCAAATCGTGATGAGGAGCGATGCGGCGATGAGGATGATGACGGTGGCGACCGCCATCCAGAGGCGCCACGCAGCCCAGAGATCAGCGTTGGTCATGGGTGTCCTCGCGGCCCGCGCTCTCGTCGATGTAGTCCTTGCGATAGCCGGGGCGGTCCACACCCCAGAATCGATGCTCCTGACCAGGCGGGCGGCCCGGCTTCTTCGAGGCGAAATGCTGCCATTGTCCGTAGAAGAACTTCATCGCCTTGTCGGTCAGCGTCTGCGCCTGCACGTGCGCCCACCCGCTTGGCACTTCGCCCGTGACGTCCCAGCGGTGCTCTCGGTTCGCCTCGCGGTTCGACAACCGCCGTAGCCGCCGGACCACGCCGCCGACGGTTCTGGCCGCGAAGGTCGAGACAGCGGCGCCCGGCGGAGTCTTGTAGAACGGGCTGAACTTGTCGGGGAAGCCGGGCATCGTGCAGCCGATGCAGATGCCGCCCGCCTTCATGCAGCCACCCATGTGATTGATGGCGCCGCGCACGACGATGTTGCAGTTGACGACGGGGCCCCAGCAGCCGATCTCGACGAGGCACTGAGGGTCACCATATTGCTTGGCGAAGATGCCCTCTTCGTAGAATCCTGCCCGCGTGCAGCCGTGGTGAACCGTTTCGCGGAACAACCACGCCGGCCGGCCCAGCTCGTCGAACGTCGGCAGGGGACCGAGCCCCTGGAGGAAGAGGAGGACGGCGAAGACGGTCTCGGTGAAGTTGTCCCCCTGCGGCGCACAGCCGGGGATATTGATCACCGGCAACCCGAACGCGCTTCGGTAATCCTTGCCGAGATAGTCCATGACGCTCATCGCACCGGTCGGATTGCCTTCGGCGGACGGGACTCCGCCCCACGTAGCGCACGTCCCGATGGCGATCATGGCGGCGGCGCCCGGCGCAAGGCGCTTCAGCCAGGTCGCCGTCGGCACCGGGTGCGAGCCCTCCTGGTCCTGGACGGCCTCAACACCCATCGCCGAGAAATAGCCCCCCGTCCGGTGAGCGATGCGCTCATCGGCGACCGAACCCTCGAAGACAACGACGTAGGGCGCACCGAGGTTGCCCTCGTACGCGTCGCGGAACGGCTTGACGAATTCCGCACCCGCTTCGACAGAGAGCACGGGGTGGTGAAGGATCACCTTCGGCATCGCCGGGACGGTGCCGGTGAGCAGGCCTTCGATCCCCGGATTGGTGGCTCCGGCCACAGAGATGGTGCAGCCGTCGCAGCTCATGCCGGCGAGCCAGTAGACGTGAATCGTCTTGAGCGGCCCCAGCGGCAGGCGCTGGGGCCGGGTATCCGGCTGCGGCTCCGCGATCGGCGGCTGTCCGCCCTTGATGACGTCTCGCTCGACGACGGCCATGTCCTGTTCCTCTAGCAGATCCGCGGGAGCTGCTCGCCCTGCAACATGTCCACGATTCTGCGCCCGCCGACGGTGGTTTTCAGGACGACAAGTCGCGCGCCGTCCTCGACCACTTCGCCAATCACGCGAGCTAATCGACCTTCCGGATGCCGCTGCATCGCCCCCAGGACACGGTCCGCGTCTGTCCGAGGGACCACCGCCAGCAACTTGCCCTCGTTGGCGACATAGAGCGGATCGAGGCCGAGCAGCTCGCAGACGCCACGCACGGGCTCGCGGACAGCGATGGCGGCTTCGTCCAACACGATACCGACGCCCGATTGCTGGGCGAGCTCGTTCAGCGCAGTCGCCACGCCGCCCCGGGTCGGATCGCGCAGGCTGTGAATGTCGGCGCCCGTTCCGAGCATGTCGAGGACGAGGCGGTGAAGCGCCGCGGTATCGCTGGCGACGGGCGTTTCAAGCTCGAGGTCGGCGCGCGCGGCCATGATGGCGATGCCGTGCTCGGCGATGGGGCCGCTCAGGATGACAACGTCGCCGGGACGGGCGCGATCGGCCGAGATGGTGCGAGCATGGGTGACAAGCCCGAGACCGCTGGTGGTCACGAAGCAGCCGTCAGCCTTCCCACGATCGACGACTTTCGTGTCACCCGTCACGAGGAGGACGGCAGCGGCCTCGGCAGCCTTCCGCATCGACGCCACGATGCGCTCGACGTCGGCGACTGGGAAGCCTTCTTCGAGAATGAACGCGGCGCTGAGGTAGAGCGGCTGGGCGCCGGACATTGCGAGGTCGTTCACTGTTCCATTGACCGCGAGGTCGCCAATGTCGCCGCCAGGGAAGAACAGCGGCGTGACGACGTAGGCGTCGGTCGTGAACGCCACACGGACCCCGCCGATATCGAGAACCGCCTGATCGTCGCGCTTTTCGAGGAACTCGTTACGAAAGGCCGGGAGGAAGCACCGGGCGATCAGCTCGGCGGTCATCTTGCCGCCGCTGCCGTGGCCCAGGAGGATGCGGTCGGAGCCAGAGATCGGCAACGGGCAGCCGAGCGCCAGTCCGACGTTGGGATCAGATGACATCAGGCTCCCCGAGCACGACGTGAACCAGGTCCCAGACGACATGATAAAGGGCCACGTGCGTCTCCTGGATGCGGTGGATGCTGAACGACGGGACGACAAACGCGTAGTCGGCCAGAGTGGCGAGACGCCCGCCGTCTTTGCCCGTGAACGCGACCGTCATCAGTCCGAGGTCGCGGGCCACCTCGAGGCCATGCACGAGGTTTGGCGACTGGCCGCTCGTGCTCAGCGCGAGGGCCATGTCGCCCCGGCGCGCATGCGTCAGCAACTGATCGCCGAAGACTTTCGCGAAGTCCCGGTCGTTCGAGATCGCGGTGAGCAAGGCGTTGTCGGTCGTCAGCGCGAGGGCGGGCAGGGGCCGGCGCTTCTCGATGATCGGGTGGCAGAACTCGACGGCCACGTGCTGGGCGTCGGTAGCGCCACCACCGTTCCCCATGACGTAGAGGCGGCCGCCGCGCTCGAATGCGGCGGACATCGCCCGCGCGAGAGCCTCGATGCGGTCAGCTTCCGCGCGGAAGAACGCTTCCTTGACCTCGGCACTCTCACGCGCCTTTCGCAGGATTGCGTCCTTCATGGCGCCGTAACCGCTTCACGGTGCCGGCCGTACGCATAGTACGCCGCGCAGGCGCCCTCGGCCGACACCATGGTGGCACCCAAGGGGCTGGCTGGCGTGCAGCGGTTGCCGAACGCGGGACAATCGTGCGGCTTCTTCAGGCCACGCAGGATCTGTCCGCTGATGCACTCGGCCGGCTCGTGCGTTTCCAGTGCGCCGACGTCGAAGCGCTTCTCGGCGTCGTAGTCGTGGAGCTCGTAGCGGAGGCGAAGACCGGACTTGGGTATGGTCCCGATGCCGCGCCACTTCCGGTCGCACACTTCGAACGCCGACCAGATCAGTTGCTGCGCGGCCGCGTTGCCAGCCGCGCCGACCACACGGGAGTACTGGTTCTCGACTCTGGCTTCGCCGCGCTCGAGCTGAGCGACCGTCTTGAGCACGCCTTCCAGCAGATCGATCGGCTCGAAGCCCGTGATCACGACCGGAACCCTGTAATGACGCGTGATCGCCTCGTACTCGCGATAACCCATGACCGTGCAGACGTGCCCCGGCCCTAGAAATCCCTGCACGCGGTTGCCCGGCGATTGTAGAACCGCGGCGATCGCAGGAGGTACGAGCACGTGAGACACGAGCATCGTGAAGTTGCCGACGCCAAGCGCTCGAGCGCGCGTCACCGCCAGCGCATTGGCCGGCGCCGTCGTCTCGAAACCGATGGCGAAGAACACGACCTGGCGATCCGGGTTCTCCTGAGCGAGCCGAACGGCGTCGATTGGCGCATACACGATCCGGACGTCGGCGCCCTCGGACTTCAAGCGCAGGAGGTCGGTGCCAGAGCCCGGTACGCGCAGCATGTCGCCGAAGGACGTGAAGATCACGCCGGGCGATCGAGCGATCGCCTGCGCCTTGTCAATCTGTTCAAGGGGTGTGACGCACACGGGGCACCCCGGGCCATGGACGAGCTCGATCTGGGCGGGTAGCAGCCGATCGATCCCGTGCTTGACGATCGAGTGCGTCTGACCGCCGCAGACCTCCATGAGCGTCCATGGCCGCGTGGTGACGCGCTGAAGCTCGGCCACGATCTTGGCCGCCACGCGTCCGTCGCGATATTCGTCCAGGTACTTCATGCGTCCGCCTGGGGTGCTTCGAGCTCCCCGAGCTGGCCAAGCTCTTCAAGGAAGCGGTAGGTGCGCTCGGCCTCTTCGGGGTCGACCTTGCTCAGCGCGAAGCCGACGTGGACAAGGACGTAGTCTCCGATACCGGCCTCGGGAAGATGCTCCAGGCAGACCTTGCGGACGGTCCCGCCGAAGTCGGCACGGCCCATTCGCAGGCCGCGATCCTCAAAGACCTCCAGAACCTTACCCGGGATCGCGAGGCACATCAGCCGCCGTCCTTCCCGCTCATCCGTCGCGCAGCCACCGCGGCTTGACCGAGCGCGAGCCCGCCGTCGTTCGCCGGAACGTTGCGATGACTGTAGACCTCGAACCCGGCTGTCTCAAGCGCGTCGAGCGCGGCCCCGAGCAGCCATGTGTTTTGGAAGACGCCACCGCTGAGCGCTACCGCTCCGACCCCGGTGTGCTGGCGGATGCGGGTGCAGACCTGCAGGAGGATATCGACGAGCGTCGCATGGAAGCGCGCCGAAATCGTGGCGGGCGCGGTCTCACACAGCAGATCGTCTACGACCCCACGGATGACGTCTTGCGTTCGTACCACCATCGTGCCGTCCGTCTCTGTCAAGCCGGTGGCGTAGGTCCAGTCGGCACGTGGCTCCGCCAACGCCTCGAGCTCCATCGCCGCCTGGCCTTCGAACTCGACGCGATCTCGCACGCCGAGAAGGCTCGCGACCGCGTCGAAGAGGCGCCCGGCGCTGGAGGTCAGCGGTGCGTTGAGTCCCCGGTCGATGGCTTGACTGAGCGTGCGCCACGCTGCGGGATCGAGCCGGCGCAAGAACGGCAGGTCGAGCTTCGCCATGGTGTCGCCGTACGCCGCCCGGAGAAACGCGGCGGCCATGCGCCAGGGCTCGCGGATGGCCGCGTCGCCCCCGGGCAGTGGCACGGGCTCAAAGTGGCCGGCGCGCTCGAACCCGGCAAGGTCGGCGACGAGGAACTCGCCGCCCCAGACACCGCCGTCGACGCCATAGCCCGTACCGTCCCACGCGACGCCGATGACCCGCCGGTCGACGGCGTTGTCGGCGAGGCAGCTGGCGATGTGCGCGTGATGATGCTGCACGGCCACTCGTTCAACGCCGTTCAGCGACTGCGCGTACACCGTGGACCGGTAGGCGGGATGAAGATCGTGGGCGGCCACCTCCGGCGCCAGGTCGAGCAGTCGCTTGAAGTGATCGACGGCGTCCACAAATGAACGGTAAGCGCGCTCGTTGCTCAAATCCCCGAGGTGCTGGCTCAGGAACGCATCGTGCCCGCGAACCAGCGCGAAGGTGTTCTTCAGTTCGCCGCCACAGGCGAGGATGGGCCGCGGCGCACGGACAGGCAATCGGATGGCCAGCGGCACGTAACCGCGCGATCGGCGAACCAGACGCGGCGCCCCGCGTACCACGCGCGCTACGGAGTCGTCGCATGAGACGTGGATTGGCCGGTCGTGGAGCAGGAAGAGATCGGCGGCGCCCCGCAGACGATGCAGTGCATCGTCGTCGACGTGGGCGATTGTGTCATCAGTGGCGTTGCCGCTGGTCATGACGAGCGGTGCGTCCACGGCCTCGAGCAGAAGATGGTGGAGGGGCATGTAGGCCAGCATCAGACCGAGCTCGTGGCTTTGGGGGGCGACATTGCCCGCCACACGGGTGGCTGCGCGCCTGGCGAGCAAGACGATCGGCCGCGCCGCCGACATGAGTAGCTGCGCCTCTCCGTCGGACACGTGGCACAGCGTGCGCGCCGCAGCCACGTCCTTGACCATCACCGCAAGAGGCTTCGACTCGCGCTGCTTCCGCTTTCTCAGCTCCTCCACCGCTGCGGCCTGCGTGGCGTCGCAGGCAAGGTGGTAGCCTCCGATACCCTTTACTGCGACGACTCCGCCCCGGGCGATGACGCCGGCCACGGTTTCAACCGGATCGGCAGTGTGGATCAGGCGTCCATCCCGATCGCGCAGGGAAAGAGCCGGGCCACATTCGGGGCAGGAGATCGTCTCCGCATGCAAACGTCGGTCAAAGGGGGACTCGTATTCACGCCGACAGTCCGAACACATCGCGAAGCCCGACATGGTCGTGCCGTCCCGATCGTAAGGAAGGGTGCGCACGATGGTGAACCGAGGGCCGCACGTCGTGCATGTCACGAAGGCGTGCCGATAGCGGCGGTCGTTCCGGTCGGTCAGCTCCGCGAGACAGCGGTCGCAGGTGGTGAGGTCGGGCACCGGCACCAGCTCGGTGGTCCCGTCACGGAGACTCGCATCGATGGAGAATGGTCGCTCCAACCCAGTGGGCTGCTCCCAGGTTACTGAGCGCCGAGATGGTGCACCGCCAACCGGCGCGAACGCGGCGAGATCGTCCAGGAAGCGGGCGATGGCACTCTCGTCGCCTTCGACGTCCACCAGGAGGCCCTGGAGCGTGTTGCGAACCGAGCCGTCGAGCCCATTGCCCACGGCCAAGCGGTGCACGGCTGGCCGGAAGCCCACTCCCTGGACGCAACCCTCGAGGACCACCGTGCAGCGGCGGCGGATGCGAGGCGGAGTCAGCGTCGACGCGGCCATCGATCTCCTTTACCGGCTGGGGAAAGGCAACGAATCTGCTGCGATGGCGTCAGTCTAGGGGCCCTATGGGGCGTCGTCAAGCGACGGAGGCGAAGCTCACTTCGAATTTTCGAAGCACATTCACGCGCAGTTCGCGTGCACCGGCGGCACGCCCACCTGGGCTCGACGAGGAGGTCGACGTCGCGTACCTCCCCCGGCCTTTTGCCGGATACGCGCTGGCTGACGGACTGCGACAGGTTCCGGCACGGGCGAAAGGCTGCCGCGTAGACTCGGCATGTGAGCCAGGGAAGTCAGGCGCGGAAGGGGCGGCTGTCGGTCGGGTTCGCGCTCGGTGCGGCAGCTCTCTTCGGTCTGAGCGCGCCCGCCGGCAAGGCGCTGCTTGCCGTCACAGATCCTTGGCTGCTCGCCGGGCTGCTGTACCTCGGCTCCGGCCTCGCGCTCGGCGCCTATCGCGCAGTGCGCGGTTTTCGATCACGCTCGAACGAGCGCGAAGCGCTGCTCGGGCGGCAGGACTGGCCGTGGCTCGGTGCGGCCATCCTCACCGGTGGTGTGATTGCTCCAGTTCTCCTGATGTTCGGACTGTCGCAGGTGTCGGCGGCGGAAGCCAGCTTGCTGCTGAACCTCGAGGGCGTGTTCACCGCAGTCGTCGCCTGGGTGGTGTTTCGCGAGCACGTCGATGGCCGGATTGCGGGCGGTATGATCGCCATCGCCCTGGGGGCCATCGTGCTGGCATGGGATCCCCGACAGACGGTGAAGCTCAGTGCCGGCGCGCTGCTCGTGGCCGGCGCCTGTCTCGGCTGGGCCATCGACAACAATCTGACGCGCAAGGTTTCGGCAAGCGATCCGCTACAGATTGCGTCGGTGAAGGGTCTCGTAGCGGGCGGCGTGAACATTGCCATTGCCCTCGGGCTCGGCGCATCTCTGCCCGGCCTCGAGACGGTATTGCTGGCCGCGTTGCTTGGACTGGTGAGCTATGGCGTCAGCTTGGTGCTCTTCGTCCTGGCGCTTCGCGGCCTGGGTGCGGGACGGACGAGTGCGTACTTCTCAACGGCGCCCTTCGTCGGTGCGGTGATCGGCGTCATCGTGCTCGGTGATCCGATCACGCCGCGGCTCGGACTCGCCGCAGCGTTCATGATGGTCGGCGTCTGGCTCCATGTCACCGAGCGCCACGAGCACGAGCACGTTCACGAGCGGATGGAGCACGAGCATCGGCACGAGCATGACGAGCACCATCGGCACGGTCACGACGCCTCGGCTCCGTCGCGCGAGCCACATTCGCATCGACATGTGCACGACCCAGTGCGTCACCGTCATCCGCACTATCCCGACATTCATCACCGCCACGGACACGACGGATGACGTGGCCGCCGCGGACGATCTTCGCCCTGGCACTGGCGACGCTGCTGGTGCTCCTGCTGATCGCAGCCACGCGAGATGGATATCGGTGGACCGTCCTCAAAATCGCTGGGCCGCGCATCGCGACGTTGAAGATTGAGCCGATCAGTCCGCCGCAGCGATCGTCGGTTCATGCCGCCTGAGCGGAGCTCGGCGAAAGTTGCACTCGTAACGGCGGCGGCGACGTTCGGCACCTTCGGAGTGTCGTTGTTTCTCGTCGCGGACGTCGGCCGGCTTCGTATCCTGCGATGGTCGGCCGCCCTGATGATCGTAGTCGCGGCAGGCATTGTCGTTCAACTCGTGCGGCAGACTCGCAACCGTCGGCGATGAAGGCGCCTGGGTTCTGAGCAGTCACCGCCACTCATGAGCCTCGAGCAGGGGGGGGCCAGTGGGGGCCGCGCTACCTGGCACCGATTCTTCCGTGACGATGAGGCTGCGTGTCTCGTCAAGGTCTGTCGGCACCCTGATCACGACCCACGCGCGCCCGTCGTCGTCCACGGTGAACGTGGCAGCCGTCAGCGCTGGCGCGGCCTTCGGCAAGAACCACAGCTGATACACGCGCGTGGCCGGTAGCGACGGTAGCCCCGAGATGGCCATGTGCCCACTCTGGCCATCCACGGCGGCGAAGATCCGAGCACTCGCCTGCGGCTGGGCCGCGCCCTTCAAAATGACGAGTCGGGCCGGCCGCCGCGCGAGTTTCTCGACCTGTGGCCCTTGCGCATACCGGGTGAGCTCAGTCTGAAGCCGCGCGTTCCACGTGACGATCGAGGCGGCGACGGCGGCGGCAGCCAGCCATCGCGTGACGCGAAACGCTCCGCCTCCCACGGCCAGCCGTTTCCAGACGGGTGGTCGGCTCGGCGCACGACGGGCGGCCGAGCGGATCGACTCCCACAGATCCGCGGGTGGCGCGACCGGAGCGAGTGCGAGGGGAAGCGTGCCGACGAGCGCACGATACTCGGCGAGACGGCTTCCGCATTCCGCGCACGTTCCCACGTGGGCGGCCACGCGTTCGTGCTCAGCCAGCTCGAGCGAGCCGAGCGCGAACGCCGCCAGGTCATCGACGACGTGCTCGTTGTCGATCACGCTCTGGGACCTCCCATGGATTGGATCAGGGGTGCGAGAAGCGGCCGCAGCTTCTCGATTGCCTCGCGGGTGCGGCTCTTGATCGTTCCCAGAGGCTCGTGTAACTCGTGGGCGATCTCGGTCTGCGTCAGTCCCGCGTAGTAGGCGAGCTCGATCGCCATCCGCTGTCCGTCGGACAGCGCCCGAAGGGCATGCAGAACGGCGCGACGTGCCGCCACGGCATCGGCAGGATCGTCAGAAATCACGGGCGGCATTTCGGGGACAGGCCCCGCGCGCTCGCGTAGACGCTGCTGGTGGGATCGGCTCCGCAGCAGGTCGATCGCGCGGTTCCGCGCGATCGCCATGAGCCACCAGGGCACGCGGCCACGCTGCGCGTCATAGGTCTCATGGCCGTTCCACGAGCGAAGAAACGTATCCTGCACGACCTCCCGGGCCAGCTCGCGGTCACCGACGATTCGCAGGGCAAGCGTGTAGAGGAGCCCGCCATAGCGCGCATAGAGCGCTTCGAGCGCTGACTCGTCCCCGAGGCGCACGCGACGCAGGAGCTCGAGGTCAGCGACGGGCTCGACGTTCACTTCCTATGCCTACGGAGTGAGGGGCACCGTTGGATCAACGCACTTTCCGGCATCCGCCGGCAGCCACGGTTCCGTAGGCATGAACGACGACGGGCTCACCTCGATTGTGAAAAGGGGACCCTGATGGATCAAGGCCGACGCATCGGCTGGATCGTTCCCGTGGCAGCGCTCTTCGCCGTCGTGTTGCTTGCCGAGGCGGCAGACACGGGTCTTCGCGTGCAGGCGGCGGCCTTGTTCAAACCTCTGCCGGCAGATATGGGCACGCCGGAAAGTCCCGTCACGCCGGAGCGCGTCCGCCTCGGACGGCTGTTGTTTTTTGACCCGCGCATCTCGGTTGACGGCGCGGTCAGCTGCGCGCGCTGCCACCAACCCGCGTTATATGGCACAGACGCGCTGCCCAGATCCATCGGGGCCGAGCATCGGACACACCCGCGCCACGCGCAAACGGTCCTCAACGCCGCGGTCCAGTTCGTACAGCACTGGCGAGGTGACCGGACGTCGGTCGAAGATCAGGCCGTCAAGGCGCTGACCGCACCGCCGGCATATGGCAACCCGACCTTCGCGAGCGCGATGGCGAAGATCAACGCAATCCCGGGGTACGCCTCACTGTTCGCCCGGGCTTTTCCTCGCGAAGACGCCCCGATCACACCCGAGAATTGGGGTAGAGCGGTCGGAGCCTACGTGCGCACGCTTGTCACCCCAGCGCCATTCGACGCATTCCTTCGCGGCGATGACGGCGCTTTGACGACCGAAGCCCAGAAGGGTCTCGCGACCTTCATCCAGGTTGGGTGCGCGACGTGCCACAACGGCGTCGGTATCGGAGGCTCGATGTACCAGAAGTTTGGGGTGACGGAGGACTACTGGCGCGCGACGGGAGCCACGACGGTCGACAAAGGGCGCTTCGACGTGACGCAGGATCCCGCGGACCTCTACGTCTTCAAGGTCGCGAGCCTTCGCAACGTGGCGCTGACTCCGCCTTACTTTCACGACGGGTCGGTCGCGACTCTGCCGGATGCTGTGCGAATCATGGCGCGGGTGCAGCTCGGCCGCAGGCTCACGGATAACGAGGTGACGGAGATTGTGGCGTTCCTCGGATCGCTGACCGGTGCGTTGCCGGCCGACTTCGTCGCCGCACCCACCTTGCCGGCCGCGAGTTGTTGCACCGGATCGGCGGCCGTGGGGCGCGCGGAATGAGCGAAGCCTCCTTGGAGAGTCCGTCAGATTCCTAACGCACCGACAAGGCGGCGTCGCACGATACCGAGGACCGCCCCGCTGCCGACCATCGGTAGCGGCGCCACACGCCAGAACAGCATCGCCGTCGCGGCGCCGACAAAGACCGCAGCCGAAAACGGATCGACGATCGCGTGCGGTGCGAGACGCGTGAGCATGACTGCGAGCACCCCGATCACGCCCGCGACCATACCCTGCAACGCTGCCTTAGCCCACGTGATCGTGCGCACACGCTCGAACACGGGCAAGAGGGCGAACATCATGAGGAACGAGGGCAGGAAGATCGTGGTCGCGCCGACGATCGCGCCCACGACGCCGAGTGTTTTGTAGCCGACATACGTGGCCAGCATGACCGGTGGACCTGGCGTGAGCTGTCCGAGAGCGAGGCCGTCGATGAACTCCTGCATCGTCAGCCACCCGAGGTGGTGCACGAACTGGTCCTGGATGAGCGCCAGGATGCTAAGCGAGCCGCCGAACGTGAACGTGCCGATGATCGCGAACTGGACCGCGATATCGAGCAGGCCGGGCGCACTTCCCGCCGTCGCCGTGGCGAACCGCGGCGTCCAGGTCACGACGCGCGCGGCGACCAGCGTGAGCGCCACGCCGAGCAGCACGAGGAGACCGACACGTCGGCTGTAAAACAGGAACAGCCCAACACCGCCTGCGAATAGCAGGATCCACACCGTTGCGATCGGCGCAAACAACGCGGCTGCGGCGGCGCCCACGGCGACCACCACGTGTCTCCTCGATCGCAGCGCGTTGCCGCCGAGGCGGTAGACCGCGACGGCGAACACCGCAACCACGATCGGACCGAGACCATACAGCGCGCTACGCAGCAATGGAGTCACGCCGAGTGCGGTGTAGGCCATCGTGAGGGCGAGCAGGATTGCGAACGCCGGCATGCAGAATCCGACACCGGCGAGGAGCCCGCCGAGCCAGCCGGCACGGTGATATCCGAGAAAGATCCCGAGCTGCGTCGCGGTTGCGCCGGGCAGCATGTTGACGAAGGCGAGGGCTTCGACGAACTGCGCTTTCGTAACCCACTGTCGCCGTTCCTGAAACTCAGCCTGCATCACGCCCTGGATGGCCGGTCCGCCGTACGCCGTGAGACCGATCTTGAGAAAGCTCATGAGGATGTCACGCATCATGCTTTACCTCGGCGCCGCGGCCCGCGGCTTTTCGTAGACTGCGATAGTGGCGGCGGCCTCGATGCAGACATCGAGCGTGAGGAGGTCCATGACGTCTCGGCGCGACAGGATGAGCATGACTCACGCGCCTTTCGTGGAAGTGGTGGCGTACAGGCCTTCGAACAGCCCCATGCCTTGTGTCAGTACCCGTTCGTCATCGGGTGAGGCGGCGAGGAGCGCGCGGATCGCCAGATCTATGCCACGCGCCTCGTCGTTGGGAAACTTGCCATCTCGAAGGTCGGCCTCGTGCACCAGCTCGGCGAGGCGGGTGAGACGGCGGTCGCGCAGACGGGCGCGCTTGACCAGCGTCTCGAACGTGCAGTCCTCGCCGTGATGGGTGAGCTCCACCCCCGGCGCGTCGAAGGCGACGGCGTCCTTCGGGAACTCTTCCGGCGGCGCGAAGATGAACGTCGCGTCGGCATCGCTGAATCGCTTGATGAGCCACGCCGACGCGATGCGGTCGATGTGCGGCCGTGGCCGGGTGACCCACCGTCGACCCCGCA
>Ga0075418_10006857_pt1 | contig 12841 bp, 12 predicted proteins | sample SoiMetdeltSBSDD2_FD_81776 | JGI IMG/M metagenome (GOLD analysis project Ga0075418, IMG submission 81776) | Bulk soil microbial communities from a Populus tree surrounding site in Tennessee, USA - Soil MetaG P. deltoides SBSDD2 | ecosystem: Environmental > Terrestrial > Soil > Tree plantation...
GAGGTTCGTCGTCCAACTCTCACAGTAAGGAAATTGCGACATGAAGGTTCACAAGGTAATAGCAGGATCGGTTCTCGCCGCAGGTCTGGGCGTGGCCGGAATGTTCGGTGCCGGGACGGCTTCCGCTCTCGGCTTCGCTGTTGATCCCGGCGCGGGCGATGGCTTCAGCGTTGGCACCGGGGCCACGGCCGATGTGAGCGAGGGCAATACCGGGGTTGCGATCAGCGTCTTCGGGACGGCCTCGGCCACCACGCAGGGCAACGCCAGCGGCAACAACCTGCTTGCCATCGACGGCAGCTCCACGGCGAGTGGTAATGCCACCGGCAACAACGTCGTCTCGGTGTTGGGAGCGTCTTCGGTATCCGGTAACGCCCACGACAACACCCTCGTGAACGTCGGCGGCGTGGTCACGGCCTCAGGTAACGCGAGTTCCGCCACCAGCCTGTCGGCGTGCGGAACATCGTTCACCGGCCAGGCCGCGCACGTCACGGTCAGCCCCGGCATCTGCGGGTAGCAGACCGCTCAACCGAACGGGGAGTCTCGTGCGGGGCTCCCCGTTTTGCCTGCCTGCCCCTGCCTGCACCTGACTGCCGACGAGGAGCGCGAACTGGCCACCGGATTGCTTCACGTCGCCAATCAAGTCGAGGGCGGAACCGGATAACACCATTCACCGTCTGATCTAGTGTTCGGCCCGCCACCCGCTCCTTGGTGGCGGGCCGACTATTTCAGATCAGAGGTACGCCGAGCGGCGGCTGCCGCCATGATTGCACGGTTCTGTCGGCTCAACAGAGGACGTTGGGGCCGCTGCCGCCGCAGCCGCCATCCCAGCCCAGCCGGTCGGCGAATGCCAGACAGTCTTCCAACTGGCGGGTCACGCCAGCACGCTCACCGGCGGCGTCCTGGCTGATTTTGGTGTAGGCGGCTGTCCGCATGTGGCCTAAAGCATCACCCGAATGTTCTTCGTCTACAACCATCTGCACACCGTGCATGCGATCGCGTCGTGCAACGCCGCGGAGATCGCGATGGGAATGCTTATGGAGGCCACCGTGCCGACCAGCCACCACTGGATCCCGAAGGCGATGAATGTGCAGTACCGCGAGAAGGCGACGACGTCGCTGCGGGCACAGGCCCGGCTGGAGCCACCGGACTTCGCCTCGATCACCGAGGGCGCGGAGATCGTCGTGCCCGTCAGCGTCGTCGACAAGTCAGGCACAGAGGTCGTCCACGCCGACATCATGACGCGGGTGACGCCGGCCTAAGCCAGATACGTTCCGTGGCCTTCGCGCACTTTGTCGCCGTCGAAGGTCAGCACCTCGTTGACGAGTTCGCCCCGGTGATTGCGGTAGTTGATCACCAACGTGGACTCGCCGCGGTAGACGCCAACGACGTCGAACTGCAGGTCGGGCTGCTTGGCCAACGCAGCGGTCCAGTAGTCCCGCAATGCGGGCTTGCCGTGCACCACTCCCCCGCTTTCGGGCACCACCCGGACGGCTACCGGCGACGTGAACACGACGTCGTCGTGAAAGTGGTCAAGCACCGCCTCGATATCGTGTCCATTCCACGCCCGCACCCACTGATCCGCATAGCTTTTCGGGTCGGGAGTCGGCATGCCAGTCAACCTTTCAGGCTCGCCCAGAATGCGCACTGGTGCGTTTTGTCGTAGTCGGTGGTCACTCTGCTCCCGTCAGACTGAAACGACAACCGCTTTTCGTCGGGACCGAACGCCGGCCACTGCGAGCCGGGATCTGCGGTGTGCACGAAATGCGCCCAGTAGTCGATCATCTGGTCGGACAACACCTGCTGCGCGGCGTTCAGCGGCTGCGCGTCGCCGATGTCGAAAAGGTAGCGCAACTCGAGAGAATGGCTGGCGCCCACCGGAAATGGCAGCGTGCGCATCGGCTCGGAGGTCGGCGCGTTGCGGTCGTTGAACTCGTAGGCGTAGACGGGTTGAGTCCGCGCCATCGCCTTGGCCATCCGATCGGACACACAGGCGAACACTCCGTCCGTGACGGCCGCCGAATATGCAAGGGGCACACTGCTATAGCGCTGCAAGGGGTAATGCTCCTCGACCGCGGCGGCGTCGTCGCCGAAGGTCTCGCGCAGCAATTGTGGGTACTGATCGGTCGTGTATTCCCGGCCCAGCCGCAAATACTGCAGCGCCACGAACAACGTGAATTCGTCGTGGTTGGTGCCGATCAATACCGGCACGCGGGCAGAACGCCCGTCGGCGAAGGCGGCCATGGGGTCCACCGGCAACGATCTCGTATCGGTCACCGGACCGCTCAGGGCATCATCGCCAATCTTGAAGTACCAGACCGGGTCTCGTAGCTTGCCGGCGGGCAACGCTCGCAGACACTGCGCTGCGGATTGCGGATCGGCGCAGCCAACTGTAGCCGCATAGTCCAGACTGCTCTTCTCCGCCGCCGGCAATGCGAGTTGCGCCTGGCACGGTGCGCTTTGGATGATCGCCGCTCTGAACAACCCAGCCGAATCCGGCGCAACCAGGTGGTCGCATACCGAGATGCCGCCGGCGGACTCACCCGCCAGCGTGACCTTGGCCGGATCACCGCCGAAGTCGGCGATGTTGTCGCGCACCCAGCGCAGCGCCGCCTGCTGGTCGGCCAGGCCGTAATTGCCGACGTCACCCGCGGGACCGAGAGCCGGGTGCGCCAGGAACCCGGTCGCGCCAAGCCGGTAGTTGACGGTGACGACGACCATGTCGCCCCGGGCTGCCAGCCAGCGCGAGTCATAGATCCCGCCGCTGCCGTTGACGAACGAGCCGCCGTGGATCCACACCATCACCGGCCGCTGGCCGCGGCTCGGGTCGACCGGCGGCGTCCAGACGTTGAGGGTCAGGCAATCCTCGTCAGTTTGCCGCCCTAATTCCAGGTCACCGCCCGGATCCTGCAGGCAGCGTGGTCCGACGCGGGTGGCGTCGCGCACCCCCTGCCATGGCGCCGCAGGATCCGGCGGCTGCCATCGCAGGGGACCGATCGGCGGTGCGGCATAAGGGATTCCAGCGAACAGCCGGTGGTCTGGCGCGACGATGCCCCGCAGCGTCCCGTCGGCAGTCTGCACCACCGCCGGATCCGACTGATGCGTCGGGGCCGCCGTCTTCGGAGACTCACCGCCGCCGCGACTACACCCCACCGCCAGCAACAAGACGAAGGCAAGCGCCAACAGGCGGTGAAGCGATCGGGCCGGCACGACGTTAGAGCCTAGTGGTGGTAGATCCACACCTCTCTTCCCCAAAGTGGCGGCGGTCACATAGACTGCGAACTTGACACCCGTCAAGTTCTGTCAGCTCGCAGTGAGGAGCCCGAATGAGCACGCCGACGATGGATGACGCCGCAAAGGTCTTGGCCGATCCGACGGCCTATGCCGACGACGCGCGACTGCATGCGGCGCTGACCCATCTGCGGGCGAACAACCCGGTCGCCTGGGTCGACAATCCGCCGTACCGGCCATTCTGGGCTGTCACCAAGCACGCCGACATCATGGCCATCGAGCGCGACAACACTCTGTGGATCAACGAGCCCCGGCCGCTGCTGGCCACCGCGGACGCAGACGATATGGCGCAGGAAATGCTTCAGGCCGGCGGCGGCCTGCGCACGTTGATCCATATGGATGACCCGCAGCACCGGGTGATCCGTGCCATCGGCGCCGACTGGTTCCGTCCGAAAGCCATGCGCGACTTGAAGATTCGTGTCGACGAACTCGCCAAGATTCACGTCGACAAGATGGTGGCGGCCGGCGGCGAATGCGATTTCGTCCACGAGGTCGCCGTGCACTTTCCGCTGTATGTGATCCTGTCGCTGCTCGGCCTGCCCGAGTCGGACTTCCCACGGATGCTCAAGCTCACCCAAGAGCTATTCGGAGGCGACGAGGAGGAGTACAAGCGCGGCACCACGCTGGAAGACCAGAATGCGGTGTTGCTCGACTTCTTCGGCTACTTCACCTCGTTGACCGCGTCGCGCCGCGAACATCCCACCGAGGATCTGGCGTCGGCGATCGCCAACGCCCGTATCGACGGCCAACCATTGTCCGACCTGGAGACGATGTCCTACTACGTCATCATCGCCACTGCGGGACATGACACCACGAGCGCCACGATCGCGGGCGGACTTCGGGCGCTGATCGATAACCCTGGCGAGCTCCAACGGTTGCAGCAGAATCCGCAACTGCTGGGCACCGCCATCGAAGAGATGATCCGCTGGGTGACGCCGGTCAAGGAATTCATGCGGACGGCGACAGCCGATACGACAGTGCGTGATGTTCCGATCGCTGAAGGCGAATCCGTATATCTCGCTTACGTTTCAGGTAACCGCGATGAAGAAGTCTTCGATGACCCATTCAGGTTCGACATCGGCCGGGATCCCAACAAACACGTGGCATTCGGCTACGGCGTGCACTTCTGCCTGGGAGCGGCGCTGGCCCGGATGGAGATCAACAGCTTCTTCTCCGAGCTGGTGCCCCGGCTGGAGTCGATCGAGTTGGCCGGTGAGCCCGAACTGGCATCCACTACTTTTGTCGGCGGCCTGAAGCACCTGCCGATCCGCTACTCGCTGAGGTGACGTTTCTCGCCTTCGCGTGGGTGGCCAGAAAACCGTCAACGGCGGCCTCGGCGCACGTGCGGTAGTCGAAATCGGCAAGCGTGGAGAGCCTTCCGAGGATCAGCGGCCCGATGAGCAGGGCGATTGCCTGAATACGGTCCACGTCGCCGAGCTCGGCGGCGGCCTGCGGACTGTCGAAGATGGCGTCGAACGGCGCCGAGTACATCTGGATGATCCTGGCCCGCAAAGTACCAACGGCGTCTGAATCGGTCTGGCGCACTTCGGAATACGCTCCTGCATCCGGTCCCGACGCCAGCCACGTCATGGCCGTGATGGTGGTGGGCACCTCGGCAATCGACTCAGCCCATCCCACCACCACCGCAATCAGCTGATCACGCAAGGAGCCTTCAGCGGGTGGCATCGGCGCAGGCTGCAGCAGGCCCGTGAACGCGGCCGCAAGCAGATCGTTGGCGCTGGAGAAATGGCGGTACAGCGTCGCCCTCGCGACGTTGGCGCTACGGGTCACCGCATCGATGGTGACCGCGCTTGGGCCGCCCGATCGCAATAACGCTGTCGCGGCGTCGAGCAAACGAGCCCGTGAGCGGGCAGGCCGTGGATCGTTACCTATGGCGGTCATCGTTTACATCACCTCCAACGAGGGAACAAGACTATCGGTCTCGGACCGAGACTGTTAGTCTCGAAAGTATCCACCGAAGGAGCGACGCCAATGGTCGACACCCTCGCACGGTCTGATCAGGATATCGACGCCAGCGCCGCCACCTTGTCCAAGCGCGCACGCTTCTGGTTGTTGACGGTCGCTGCGCTCGATGTGTTGTTGGTCATCTCGTCGATGGTCGCCCTCAACGCGGCGCTTCCGGACATCGCGCTACAGACCTCCGCCAGCCAAACGCAACTGACCTGGGTCGTCGATGGCTACACCCTGGTGCTCGCGTGTCTGCTTCTGCCTGCGGGTGCGCTCGGCGACCGGTACGGCCGCCGCGGCGCTCTGCTCGTCGGCCTCGCCATTTTTGCGGTCGCCTCGCTGTCGCCGACCATCTTCGACAGTCCAGTTCAGATCATCGTCGCCCGAGCGGTCGCGGGTATCGGCGCGGCGTTCATCATGCCCGCGACGCTGTCGCTGTTGACCGCTGCGTTCCCGAAGTCCGAGCGCAACAAAGCCGTTGGCATCTGGGCCGGTGTCGCGAGCTCCGGGGCGATTGTCGGGTTCATGGGCACCGGACTGCTGCTGAAGTTCTTCTCGTGGCAGTCCATCTTTTACGGGTTCGCGGCCGCGGCACTCGGATTGCTTCTTTGCACCTGCACGATCGCCTCGTCGCGTGACGAAACCGCTACGCCGCTGGACTGGCTTGGAGCGGTGCTCATCGGCGGTGCCGTCGCGGTGTTCGTGTTCGGCGTAGTCGAAGCGCCGGTGCGCGGCTGGACACATCCGATTGTGTGGGGCTGCATGCTGGCGGGTGTCGCGCTGGCCGGCGCGTTCGCGGCGGTCGAACTGCGGCGCAAGCATCCCCTTCTCGACGTAAGGCTGTTCGGCAGGCCCGATTTCGCCACCGGCTCGATCGGCATAACGCTTCTGTTCTTCGCCAACTTCGGATTCTTCTTCGTCGAGATGCAATACATGCAGCTGATCCTCGGCTACAGCCCGCTTCAAACGGCCTTCGCTCTGACGCCATTGGCGGTACCAATCATGGTTCTCGGCGCGACAATGCATCTCTATCTGCCGAGGATAGGCCTTCGGGTCGCCGTGTCGCTTGGATTGTTCCTCATCGCCGCGGGCCTGTTCTCCATGCGCTTCCTTGATGCCGGGTCAACGTACCTCGACCTCGTCTGGCCGCTCCTGATCACCAGCGCGGGCATCGGTTTATGTGTCGCACCAACGACTTCGGCGATCATGAACGCCGTGCCCACCGAGAAGCAGGGGGTCGCGTCGGCGGTCAACGACACGACGCGGGAAGTCGGCGCCGCCGTCGGCATCGCAGTCGCAGGATCTGTGCTCGCCGCCCAATACCACAATCTGCTCTCGCCCGGCGTCGCGGAGTTTCCCCAGCATGTTCGCGAGTCGGCACTCGACTCCCTCGCCCATGCCCTCGCCGTCGCGGCTCAGATGGGTCCGCAGGGAGCGCGATTGGCGGAACTCGCCGAGTCTGCGTTCATCGACTCGATGGACCTGTCGTTGCTAGTGGTGTCCATCGTGTTGGCCGTCGCCGCGGCGTTCGTCGCCGTGTGGGCACCGGGTCGCGACGGTCGGCAGTTCGGCTTCCTCAGGCGGAGGCCACTAGCCGACGATGAACTCGGCCGCCCGGTGCCCAATCATCACGATCGTGGCGTGCGGCCCGCGGCTGGTGATCCCCGGCAGGACCGACCCGTCGACGACCCATAGGTTCTCGACTCCGCGAACACGGCACTGCGGGTCGACGACGGCGTGCGCATCCCCGTCGAGACCCATCGGCGCGGTGCTCGACAGGTGTTGCGACGTCGACCATGACACCCGTCCCAGTTGTGCTGTCGCACCGACCAATTCCCGCGCCAGCTCGGCTCCCGCATCGAGCTGGGCGACGTCAGCAGGCGCATGGTCATAGCGGTGTTCGATCAGCGGAGGCGTGTCCGGATCTGCTGACGTCACGGCCACGCGGCCACGTGACTCCGGCTGCATGAGCGCCACACCGACGTGCGGATGGTCGCCCGGATCATCCCGCCGCCCACTGACCATGGCACCGAATCCTGCAGTGTATGGCCGGATCTCGAGAGTGTCGGTCGTCAGCACCGCTTCCAGCGGCGGCAGCCCGTGGGTTTCTGACCAGTCGACCGGCAAGACCCATTCCGGATGATCGACACATGCCACACCGACGGGCAGGTCCGCCACCACCGGTACCTCTGCTGCTCGCAGCACCTCCCGCGGACCCAAGCCGGACAACATCAGCAGCTGCGCAGAGCCAATTGCCCCGGCAGACAGCACGATCCGATCCGCGGTCAGATCGCCGGACCCGTCGGGTCCGACGCACTCCACGCCGACGGCCCTGCCACCGGTCAACCGCACTCGTCGAACCCTGGTATTGGTCAGCAGCGTGAGGTTGGTACGGTCCATCGCAGGTTGCAGGTACGCGCCACCCGGGCCTACCCGGGTCCCGCCGTTGATGTTCAGCGGCACCGCGCCGACACCTGGCGGCAACGGCTCTTCCGGCGTGGCGCCGTTGAGGTCGTCGATCCACCGGTACCCGGCTTCACCTGCTGATCGTACGAACGACGCTGTGCACCCGTCGAATTCGTCAACACGACGGACGAGGATCGGACCGTCTGACCCGTGTAATGGATTGTCAAAGTCAAGGTCGGTTTCAATCGCACGAAAGTGCGGTAGCACGTCTGCCCATGACCAACCCGGCAACCCCCAACTGTCGAAATCCATTGGTAGACCGCGACAAAAGTAGCCGCCGTTCACGGCACCCGAGCCACCCACTACTGCCCCGCGCATGATCTGCGCTAAGCGCTTGGGGTCGTCGGTCAACGTCGTCGGGTATCGCCGTACCACTGAGCTGGCGTCACCGATCGGCAGGTGCAGCCCATTGATCTGGCTGAGCACCCGCGGGTCAGACGGCCCCGGTCCGGCCTCGACGACGGTCACCCGGCACTGCGGGTCGGCGGAAAGCCGTTCGGCCAGAACAGATCCAGCGCTTCCGGCACCGACGATCAGCACGTCACTGTGCAACGCGGCGTCAGGTCCGGATCTGGGGTTTGAGGGCGCCGGCGTGCCGTTCGCGCACCACGCCGGTCCACAGCCCGGCGCCGTACGCGATGTCGTCGAGACGCTTCAGCAGTACGTAGGTGAGCAGGCCGACGCGCTTGGTGTCGTCGTCGGCGTTGCCGTTACGGGTGATCCAATCCACCACCCCGTCGACGACAGCCGCCACCAGCACCACATGGCGGCAACGCTGGGACAGCACCGCCGCGATCAACGCGATCGGCCAGTAGTGCCGGCAGATCGCGGATGCCAGCTGCAGGGCGGCCGACCAGAGGCCGTGCGCGGCGACCACCGCCACTTCCTTGGGCTCGGTCTCGACGGTGCTCAATGACTTCGCGATGCGACGCCCGGTGACGGCGGCGACGACCATCGACGCCAGGTATCCGATGCCCGATCCCATGGCGAGCAGGATCCACACCACCAGCGTCCAGCCGGAGATCACCAGTGGCGCGGTCTTGCCAGGATGGCGGATAGACAGTGGGGCCGCCGATTCCCCGTAGAAAGCCTTGCGCACGAACCACTCTCGCATTTGGGTGCGGTGATCGTGCGCGACCAGCGCGATGGGTTCGTAGCGCAGCCGGGCGCCGGCCTCGATGAAGCGCCAGCACAGGTCGACGTCCTCGCCGGTCTTGAGCGTTTCGTCGAACCCACCCAGGTCCTTGATCACGGCGCGGCGGCAGATGATGGCCGCGCTGGGGACGTAGGACACCGTGCCAAAGGGCACGACTGGGGCCTCCCGCAGACCCAGATCGAGCGATGACCGCACCGCCTCGTATCGGGCCACGAGGTTGTCGGCCTGACGCAGCCCCACTATCCGCGGTGCAACCAGCGCGACAGCGGGGTCACAGAAGTGCCCGAGCAGCGCCTCCAGCCAGCCGCGCCGCGGCACCACGTCGGAGTCGAGGAAGGCCACGAAGTCGGTGGTACACGCCACCAGGCCGGTGTTGCGCGCCGCCGCGGGCCCCTTGCTACGGGTATGGCGAAGCACCTGAATGTCGCAGTGCATGTCGGCGAAGTCGCTCTGTTGCACCGGTGTGGCCGAACCGTCGTCGACGACCACAACACGCATGCCGCGCAGCGTGCCGACGAGGCGCAGCAGTCCAGAAGTGTTGTCGCGCACGGGTATAACGACGGTGACGTCTCGGTGTGACGGGCCAGTGGCTGGTCGCGGATGGGCGACCGTGGCGTCGAGCAAGGTGCGCGCGAGCTGTGCGCTGACCGCGTCGTGCACCTCGAGCCGGCCACCGGTGAGCATGGTCTGCGCTGCCGGGGCCAGCCGCAGCAGCCGCGTGGGTGAACCGCCGAGCAGCGCGGAGCCCTCGCCGAGCACCTTCACCCGGCGATCCACCTGGACGGCGAACCCATCGGGCAGCCGCGGTCCCGTCATGTCAGCATCCCGTCGCGATCCGGTGCCCAGCGGGTGATACGAAGCAGACACGCGTCGACCATCTCGGCGAGGATCCGTTCACCTTCCTCAGCCGTTGCGGTCGTCGGGTCGCCGAGCACGCCGAGTTCGCTCACTGCGGCGACACCGCCCTGGCGCATCTGTGGCATCAACTGCGCCAGCGGCTCACGGTTGCCGGGGAGGCGCTCGTCGACCCATACGTCGGCGGGCGAAATATGTAGCAATACAGACGTTTCGGTGTGACCGGCGTGTGCATCGGCGTTCGCCGCGGTGCACGAACACCAGGCCACGTCGCGGCCCTCGTACCGAAGCAAAGCGACCGCGGCCGCCAGCGCCTCGACGTTTCCGCCGTGTCCATTGACGAAGACGAGGCGCGACGCCCATTGCGATGCGGACCTGCCGAACTCCACCAGCAAAAGCCGCAGCGCTGACGTCCCGATCGAGACGGTGCCAGGGAAGCCCTCGTGTTCCCCGCTTGCGCCGTATCCGATCGCGGGTGCCAGCGCCCAGTTGGATTCATTCGCGTCGGCGAGCCGGTCAGCAAGCGAGCGAGCGACGGCGGTGGCAATCCGGGTATCGGTGTCCAGCGGCAAGTGGGGGCCGTGCTGTTCGACCGAACCGACAGGGATAATCAACGCGGGCGACGTGGTCTGCAGCTGTCTCGACGTTAAGTTCGCGAGCTCGCTGGGGAAGGCCACCCGCCGATGGTAGGCCGAATTCACCTGGCGTGCGCCAATTGTTGGCGCATGCGCAGCAATTGATTTCCGTGATTTTTCCTCTGGCACCTCAGACCAATCACGCCAGCCCCCTCCGCCACGCCAGTACCAGGGCGTTCGCGCCGGCCCGGTTTGCCGGTCAGGCGTTGGACGCGGGGGGCACCCCGAGGGCTCGGGAGAAGTCCGGCGGGACGAGGACGTCGCCGGCGACAAGATCATGGACTGACGCTCGGCCCAGACCCATCAACGCCGAGTCGATGCCTCCGCGCAAGACGTCGAGCACGTTCTCGACACCGGCTTGGCCGTTGGCCGCCAGGCCCCACAGGTACGCGCGACCGATCATGACCGCCCGCGCACCGAGCGCCAGCGCCTTCACCACGTCGCTGCCACGCCGGATGCCACCGTCCAGCAACACTTCGATCTGGTCGCCGACGGCGTCGGCAATTGCAGGCAGTGCTCGAATTGACGCGGGCGTTCCATCGAGATTGTTGCCGCCGTGGTTGGACACCGAGATCGCCGAAACACCCGCGTCCACAGCATGTTTCGCGTCATCGACGCGCATCACGCCCTTCAGCATGAACGGCCCGCCCCACAGCTCACGCAGCCAGGCGATGTCCTCCCAGGTCGGCGGCGGGGTGGCCATCCATTCACCGTAGGCGGCAAAGAACGGCGGCCCGGGCTCTCCGCGCGGTGCCTGGTTGGGTACCCGCAGGTCCGGTGGCCGCATGGTCTTGGCCCAATCCAGGAACCAGCGCGGACGGGTCAGCCCCTCCGGCAGCATCCGCACCGTGGTCCGCAGGTTCATCTCCTCCGGGATCTTGGGGCTGCCCCAGTCCCGGCCATGCGAGAAGCTCCAGTCGGTCGTCACGATCAGGCCGACGGCGCCCGCTTCCCGGGCGCGTTCCACCCGCGCCGCGATCGCGTCGCGGCCGCCGAGCCAGTACACCTGGAAGAACAACTTGGGGTTGGCGGCGATGACCTCTTCGATCGGCTTGCTGGCGAACGATGACAGACCCATCGCCGTTCCGCGCGCGGCTGCGGCGCGGGCCACGGCGACCTCACCATCGGGATGGACCGCCTGGACTCCTGTCGGCGAGATCATCACTGGAAGCGAAATATCTTGTCCCATCACGGTTGTCGACAGATCACGCTTCTCCAGCGCGCCTATGACGTGGGGCGCGAAGCCGAGCTCGGCGAAGGCGTCGACGTTGTCGGCGACCGTGACGCCTCTCTCACTTGCGCCCAGCAGCGCGCTGTACACCGACTTCGGTAGCCGCTTCTTGGCCGCCTGCTGGCAGAACGCCACCGTCTCGAACCATTGGTCGCGTGCCATGACTTACACCGGGCTTTCGTTACAGAGTCGGACCGGGGGTTTGGTGAGCAGCTTCAGCATCACGGGCCCACGGCGGGAGTGGTCGACGCTTGGCTTGGGTTTGACTCGTTCTCGAGCGAGCGCGGGAGCGCCATAACCCTCAACGCATTCCGGGTCCGGCCCGTCGAGCGGCAGACCGGTGAAGAACTTGGCGGCCATGCAGCCGCCACGGCAGCTGTCGTAGTGCCCGCAGCTGCTGCACGCACCGGCCGACTGCGGTTCGCGCAGCTCCCTAAACAGCGGCGCGTTCTTCCAGACGTTGTCAAAACCGCTGTCCGACAGGATGTTTCCCGCCAGAAACCGGTCATGGATGGCGAACGGGCAAGCGTATACGTCACCTACCGGGTCGATGAGGCACACGACGCGGCCGGCGCCGCACAGGTTCAGTCCAGCGAGTGCGCCGGGCTCGCCCAGGCCCGACAGATGAAAGAAGGAGTCACCGGTGAGCACGCGGTCGCCCTTGGCCACCAACCAGTCGTAAAGCTGCACCTGCTGCTCGGCGGTCGGATGAAGTTCGTCCCACACGTCGGCACCGCGACCGGACGGACGCAACCGGGTGATCCGTAGCATCGCGCCGTAGCGCGCTGCCAGAGCGCCGAATTCGTCTAGCTGGTCCACGTTGTGCCGAGTCACCACGACGGAGATCTTGGCGTCGGAGAAGCCGGCTTCGGCCAGATTCTCCAACGCACGAATCGCCATCGCGAACGAACCTTGGCCGCGCACAGCGTCATTGACCTCAGCCGTCGCACCGTCAAGGGAGATCTGCACGTCGACGTAATCGCTTGCGGCCAGCCGCTCCGCCACCTCGCGCGTGATGCGTACCCCGTTGGTGGAGAACTTCACGCCGACGTGATGAGCGGTGGCGTAGTCCACAAGTTCCCAAAAATCCGGGCGCACAGTGGGTTCGCCGCCGCCGATGTTGACGTAGAACACCTGCATGCGCTCGAGCTCGTCGATGATGTCCTTGCACTGCTGGGTCGTCAGCTCGCGCGGATCGCGTTTACCCGACGATGACAGGCAGTGCACACAAGCCAGGTTGCA
>Ga0075418_10006860_pt1 | contig 12840 bp, 2 predicted proteins | sample SoiMetdeltSBSDD2_FD_81776 | JGI IMG/M metagenome (GOLD analysis project Ga0075418, IMG submission 81776) | Bulk soil microbial communities from a Populus tree surrounding site in Tennessee, USA - Soil MetaG P. deltoides SBSDD2 | ecosystem: Environmental > Terrestrial > Soil > Tree plantation...
GGACGTGGTGGCGGCGGAGGCGGACACGGACCTCGAGACGGAGGTAACGCCGGAGCATCTGGCGTATGTGATCTACACGTCGGGGTCGACGGGCCGGCCGAAAGGCGTCATGGTGCCGCACCGTGGCGTCGTGCGGCTCGTGGCCAATACCGATTACATCCAGCTCGATGCGACGGATTGTGTGGCGCAGGCCGCGAACGCTTCGTTTGATGCAGCGACCTTCGAAGTCTGGGGCCCGCTGATTGCAGGCAGCCGAATCGTGCTCATCACGCGCGACGTGGCACTGTCGCCCGGCGAGTTCGCTGCGCAGCTTGCTGCGCACGGCGTCACGACACTGTTCCTGACGACGGCTTTATTCAACGAGCTCTGCGCCGAAAACCCAGCGGCGTTTCGTCAACTCCGACACTTGTTCTTCGGCGGCTCGGCGGTCGATCCGAAGTTCGTGAGCAAGGCGCTCAGAGAGGGCAGACCCCAGCGGCTGCTGCACGTCTACGGCCCGACCGAGACGACGACCTTCGCGACCTGGCATCTGGTCGAGCAGGTCGCTGACGATGCGGTCACTGTTCCGATCGGCCGACCGATTGCGAACACAACGACCTACGTGCTCGATACTCGCGGGCAGCCGGTTCCGATCGGCGTTCCCGGCCATCTCCACATCGGCGGCGACGGTGTGGCGCGCGGCTATTTGAACCTCGATGACGCCACTGCCGACAAATTCATCCGCGATCCATTCAACAGCGATCCGCGTGCGCGGTTGTACCGCACTGGTGATGTCGTTCGGTGGACACCGGATGGCGTCCTCGAATTCCGCGGACGCATTGACCAGCAGGTGAAAATCCGCGGCTTCCGCGTCGAGCCCGAAGAAGTGCAGGCGGTCCTGTCGCAACACCCTGGAGTGCGCGACTGCGCCGCCATCGCGAGGGAGGACACGCCAGGCGACACGCGCCTGGTCGGGTACGTGGTGTGTAACGCGGAATACCTGATCCAGGGAGACGCGCCGCAACGTGTCGCGGAGGAACAACTGGCACATTGGGCGTCGGTCTACGACGACGTGATCTATCGCGGGCTGACGGCTGGTGGCGCGACTGCGGAACCAACATTCAACATCTCGGGTTGGAGCAGCAGTTTCACCGGTTTGCCATTGCCAGCCGCGGACATGCGCGAGCAGGTCTCACAGACGGTGGCTCGAATTCGAAAGCTCCAACCGCGGCGAGTTCTCGAGATCGGCTGTGGCACCGGCTTGTTGCTCTTTCCGCTTGCGCCGGAGTGTGAGGAGTACTGCGCGACGGATTTTTCAGCGACGGCGCTCCAGTACGTGGAGAAGCATCTCGGCTACTCTTCGCGCGTAAAGCTTCTGCAGCGGCACGCCGACGACTTGACCGATTTCGACGCCGGCGCCTTTGACACGATCGTCCTCAACTCGGTCGTCCAGTACTTTCCTTCCGCCGAATATCTCCGGCGTGTACTTGACGGCGCCATGCGCGTCCTCACTTCAGGTGGCGCGATCTTCATCGGCGATGTGCGGCATTTGCCGCTTCTCGAGACGTTTCATGCCTCGGTGGAACTGCATCGCGCCGCACCGTCCGCGCGCCTTTCGGACGTGCGCGAGCGTGTCCGCCGCCGACTCAGCGAAGAGCAGGAGCTGGTGCTCGACCCTCGGTTTTTCGCCGCTTTCGCCCAGAGTGCCGGACGAATTACACGAATCGAAGTGCAGCCGAAACGAGGCCGGCAGCGCAACGAGCTGACGCAGTATCGCTACGACGTGATCCTGCGGGCCGACAGTGCAGCGCCGCCCCATGTGCCGGTTCGCTCGTTGGACTGGCAGCGCGACCACGTCACGATGAAACGGCTGAAGGAAATGTGCGCCAGTGTTCGAGACGAAGCGATCGTCATCACGCGCGTTCCGAATGCGAGAGTTGCCCACGATGTCGCAGCAGCGGTCGCGCTGACCGAGAGTAATAACGTCACCGTCGCAGATCTGCGCGAACGCGCTCAGGTGCGCGAGAGCATCGATCCGGAACAGGTCTGGGGCCTCGGTGACGAAGTCGATTGTGACGTGGTGGTCGATTGGACAGCGTCACGGGCCGATGGCGCGTTCGACATCCGTATAACGCCTCGGGGCACCACATCGTCGCCGTTCGCGCCGGGCACTGCAGCTTCGGAGTCACTGACCGCCTACGCGAACGCTCCGCTGCTCGGCCGCGTCAATCGTCAACTGCTTCCGGACATTCGCAAGTTTCTGCAGGAGCGCTTGCCCGAGTATCTCATTCCTTCGGCGCTGATCGTGCTCGAGGAGCTGCCGCTGACACCGAACGGAAAGGTTGATCGTCGAGCGCTGCCGCCGCCTGACAGGTATCGTCCGGAGCTCGAGACGCAATATGCTGCGCCGCGAACGCAGTCCGAAGAGGTCGTCGCACGCATCTGGGCGGAGGTGCTGGGACTCGAACGCGTTGGCATCCACGACCAGTTCTTCGCCGAGCTCGGCGGCCACTCGCTGCTGGCGACACAGCTCATCTCGCGCATTCGCGAAGCGTTTCAAGTGGAGTTGCCCTTGCGGGCGATCTTCGAGAAACCGACGGTGGCGGGACTGACCAGCGTCATTTCGGGCGCACGCCTCAAGGCCGACGTTCCGAAAATTCCGCGCCTCGCGGCGACAGCAGTGGTTCCTGATATCGCAGCGTTGTCGCCCGAGGAGGTTGATGCCGCGCTGCGAGCGCTGCTCGCGCAGGAGGGCAATCCTCAGTGAGCGATACCGACGCACTCGGGGCTCTCACCGGCGACGAGAAGCGAGCGCTGCTGATGCGCCTCGCCAGCAAGCCTCGCCAGTTCCCGTTGTCGTTCGCCCAGCGGCGGCTCTGGTTCCTCGATCAACTGGTGCCGGGCAGCGCGTCCTACAACATGGATACGGCGTTGCGGCTACGAATGCCGCTCGACGTCGACGCGCTCGTGCGCAGCCTCAATGAAATCGTGCAGCGCCACGGCAGCCTGCGAACGACATTCAGGGCAGTGGACGGCGAGCCGGTGCAGGTGGTGGCGCCCGAACTCGAGATCGTTATCCCTGTGATCGATCTTGGTGGGCTTGATGAGACGAGGCGTGAAGCGGAAGCAGTCCGCCTCGCGACCGAAGAAGCACGCCGACCGTTCGATCTGGCAGAGGGCCCGCTCATCCGGGCCTCGCTGCTGCGCCTCGGTGCAGATCACTACATTTTCCTGCTCACGTTGCATCACATCGTGTCCGACGGCTGGTCGATGGAAGTGCTGTTTCGCGAGCTGTCGGAGCTGTACGCGGCGTACGCCGCCGGCCAGAGCTCAGCTCTCGCAGAGTTGCCGATTCAATACGTCGACTACGCCGTGTGGCAGCGGCAGTGGCTCCAGGGTACTGTGCGCGACCAACAGCTCGCGTACTGGAAGAAGCAGCTCGCAGGAGTGGTGCCGCTCGAACTGCCGACCGACAGACCGCGTCCGCCGGTACAGAGTTTCGAGGGTGCGTATCACGCGCTCACGCTGCCGCCGCGCATCGTCGAGGGGCTCAGGAGACTGGCGCAGGCAGAGGACGCGACGCTGTTCATGGTGCTGCTGGCGGCATTTCAGCTGCTGCTGGCACGTTACAGCAGCCAGCAAGATATCGCCGTCGGCTCGCCGATCGCCGGACGGAATCGCGCCGAGACCGAAGGGCTGATTGGATTCTTCGTCAACACGCTTGTTCTCCGGATCGACCTCTCCGATGATCCAACCTTCCGCGAGCTGCTGCGGCGCGTACGCGAGGTCGCACTGGGCGGTTACGCGCATCAGGATCTTCCCTTCGAGATCCTCGTCGACGAATTCCAGCCGCAGCGCGATCTCAGTCACACACCGCTGTTTCAGGTGGGCTTCTCGCTGCAGAACAGGATCGGCGACGAATCGCAGTTGCTACGACGGGCGCGGCAAGATCAGAACACGGTCAGCGCACTCGTAGTTCAAGCCGGCACGGCCAAATTCGATCTGACGTTGCTTGCCGAAGAAGCTCGTGACGGCGTGAGCCTGGTGTTCGAATACCGTACCGATCTGTTCGAGCATGACTCAGTCCGCCGCCTCGCCTCGCATTACGTGACGCTCCTGCATGGGGTCATCGCCGATCCGACGTCGCGAGTGTGGCGTCTGCCGCTGCTGAACGCGGCGGAGCGCACGCAGCTCTTGACGGAATGGGGACACACAGAAACGGCGGCGGTTCGATTCGAATGCGTGCATCGGATGTTCGAGGCGCAGGCTCGCAACCATCCCGACGCGCCCGCACTGGTCTTCGGCAACGAACGTCTGACCTACGCTGACGTCAACGCGCAGGCGAATCGGCTTGCGTACTATCTTCAATCTGCGGGCGTCGGCGTCGACGCACGTGTCGGCATCTGCATCCGTCGATCGCCGGACATGATCGTCGCGCTGCTGGCCACGATGAAGGCGGGCGGTGCATACGTGCCGCTCGATCCGGAATATCCAGATGAGCGTCTCGCGTTCATGGTCGCCGACGCCGACCTGCATGTGGTTTTGAGCGAACAACAGCTGGCGCCACGCCTCGCGAAGTGGTGTGACCGTGTCGTCTCCGTCGACGCGACACGAGACGCCATCGCGGCACTGCCGGTGCAGAATCCGCTCTCGGATGTCACCGGCGATGACCTTGCGTATGTGATTTACACCTCCGGTTCCACCGGACGGCCCAAGGGGGTGCAGATCACCCACCGTAGTGTCTGCAACGTCGCTGACGCCGCACTGCAGTTGTTGCCGCTTCTGCCGAGTGACCGGGTCCTGCAGTTCGCGTCACTCAGCTTCGACGCGTCGGTATGCGAGATGCTGATGGCGTGGTCGAGCGGCGCCGCGTTGTGTGTCGGAACGCGCGAGGAGCTCCTGCCAGGCCCGCCGTTGGCGTCCTTCATGCGCGACCAGAAGGTCTCGGCCGTGTTGTTGCCGCCATCGGCGCTCAGCATGCTCTCACCCGACGACATACCGGATGTTCGCACGGTCTGCGTCTGTGGTGAAGCATTTCACGCCGATCTCGTCGAACGCTGGGCGCCCGGCCGTGGCTTCTTCAATTTGTACGGTCCAACGGAGTCCACGATCTTCGTCACCGCTGCCGAGTGCCGCAACGGCCGCCGGCGTCCCGAGATTGGACGACCAATTCGGAACAGCGAGGCATTCGTGCTAGATCGTCACGGCGAACCGGTTCCGATCGGCGTTCCCGGCGAGCTGTACGTTGGTGGTGCAGGTCTCGCCCGTGGCTATTTGAAACGGCCGGAGCTCACGGCCGAGCGTTTCGTCCGTCATCCCTTCAACGCCGACCTCTCCGCGCGCCTGTATAGAACGGGGGACCTCGTGCGGTTCCTGCCCGATGGCCGGCTGGAGTTTCTGGGCCGCGTTGATCAGCAGGTCAAGGTCCGCGGATTTCGCATCGAGCTCAGCGAAATCGAGTCCACCCTCGCCGAGCACCCTGACCTCCGTGATGTCGTCGTGCTCGCGCGAGAGGACAGGCCCGGAGACAAACGACTCGTGGCATACGTCGTCGGGCGCAGCAGCGAACCACCATCGGCGGCGACGCTTCGCGAATTTCTGAAGCTCCGGCTGCCTGCGTACATGCTGCCGTCGGCGTTCGTCGCGCTCGATCGCATGCCGGTGCTGCCGAGCGGAAAGATAGATCGTCTCGCGCTGCCAGCGCCTGACGGCGTTCGACCGGACGGAGAGGCATTCGTCGCCCCACGAACCGCGCTCGAGCGCTCCGTGAGCGAGCTGTGGCAGGAACTTCTCGAAATCGACCGCATCGGGATCGATGACAACTTCTTCGATCTCGGCGGACACTCGCTGCTGATCGTGCGGCTGCAGGCAAAGCTGCAGCGGGTCTTCAGCCGTCAGCTTTCAATCATCGAGCTGTTCCAGTTCCCCACTGTGCGGACGCTGGCGGGTCATCTCGCGGGGAGCGCGAAGAGCGACGTCGACGAAGAGCCTGCATTCGCAGATGCCGTCGGTCGAGCGGAGCGACGCCGCGAAACGAGCCGTCGCCGTGGACAGCTCCGCGAAGGGACTGCGACGCAATGACCGACTACCAAAGCGAGGCCATTGCTGTCATCGGCATGTCCGGGCGGTTTCCCGGCGCGCGGAACGTGGCCGAGTTCTGGAACAACCTCGCGAACGGTGTCGAATCGATCTCCTTCTTTTCCGATGAAGATCTCCGCTCAGCCGGTGTCGACCCTACGTGGCTGCAGCATCCGGATTACGTCAAGGCGGGCGGCGTCCTCGCTGACATCGACATGTTCGACGCGCCGTTTTTCGGCTTCAGCGCGCGCGACGCCGAGATACTCGATCCGCAGCATCGCATCTTCCTCGAATGTGCGTGGCAGAGTCTCGAGCACGCGGGGTACAACCCGGAGACCTACCGAGGCCTCATCGGCGTGTATGCCGGCGCGGCGATGAGTACCTATCTGCTCAATCTCTATGGGAACCCCACGATCCTCGGCTCCACAGACACACTGCAGTTGTTGCTCGGCAACGACAAAGATCACCTGACGACGCAGGTCTCGTACAAGCTGAATCTGCGGGGCGCTAGCGTCGCTGTGCAGACTGCGTGTTCGACGTCGCTCGTCGCCGTCGGAATGGCGTGTTACAGCCTGCTCAATTACGAGTGCGACATCGCGCTCGCCGGCGGTGTGGCGGTGAACCCGTCGCAGGGCAAAGGCTACGTGTATCAGCGCGGCGGTATCTCTTCGCCCGACGGACACTGCCGGACCTTCGATGCTGACGCCCTCGGCACCGTCTCCGGCTACGGCGCCGGCATCGTCGTCTTGAAGAGACTCTCGGAAGCTGTAGCAGAGGGCGACGTCATATATGCGGTCATTCGGGGCTGGGCGATCAACAACGATGGATCATTGAAGGCGGGGTATACCGCGCCAAGCGTAGAGGGGCAGGCCCAGGTCATCGCGATGGCGCAGGCAATGGCCGGCGTCAAGCCTGACGCGATCTCCTACGTGGAGGCACACGGGACAGCGACGCCACTCGGCGATCCCATCGAGGTAGCTGCGCTCACGCAGGTTTTCCGCGCCGACACCAGCCGCACCGGGTTTTGCGGGCTCGGATCAGTCAAGAGCAACATCGGTCACCTTGACACCGCAGCGGGCATCGCCGGCCTGATGAAGACGGTGCTCGCGCTGAAGCACCAGCAACTGCCCGCCAGTCTCCACTTTCGTCAGCCCAATCCGGCAATTGATTTCGCCCGAAGCCCATTCTTTGTTGTCGACCGATTGACGCCGTGGCAATCCGCTGGCACTCGCCGGGTCGCGGGGGTGAGTTCGTTCGGCATGGGTGGAACCAACGTCCACCTTGTGGTCGAAGAAGGCCCCGCGCGCGAACCGTCGGGCCCGAATCGGCCGGTGCAGCTCCTGTTATTGTCGGCCCGAACGCGCACGGCTCTGGAGACGTTGACCGACGAGATGTCGCGTCACCTTCGTGACCGCCCTGACGTGAGCCTCGCCGATATCGCGTATACGACGCAGGTGGGTCGAAAGGCCTTCGCGCACCGCCGCCTTGTGGTGTGTGGAGATTCTGCACCCGTTAGTCCCGCAGAGGCCGTTCAAGCGCGCGACCCACGTCTGGTGAAAACGGCCTCCATCGAGCCTGGTACACGGTCAGTCGCTTTTCTCTTTCCGGGGCAGGGCGCGCAGCACCCGGGAATGGCACGCGGTGTGTACGAGTGCGAGCCGTATTTTCAGGAGGTCTTCGATCGCGCCGCGGAGGGGCTCGTCCCGCACCTTGGGCTCGATCTTCGCGAGGTGGTGCTTGCTGAGGGAGGCGACACTCCAGCAAACGCCGATCGGCTGAATCACACCGCGCTCGCCCAACCCTCGCTCTTCGCCGTCGAGTACGCGCTCGCTTCGCTGTGGATGCGATGGGGTGTACGTCCCGACGCAATGATCGGGCACAGCGTCGGCGAATACGTCGCAGCATGTCTCGCCGGTGTGTTTTCTCTGGAAGACGCCTTGTATCTGGTCGCCGTTCGCGGGCAGTTGATGGGCCAGGCGCCGCGCGGGGCCATGCTCGCTGTGCCGCTTACCGAGGCCGAGGTCGCGGATTTCTTGAACGACGGCTTGTCGCTCGCCGCAGTGAATGGCCCGCGACTGTGTGTCTTGTCGGGTGCGATCGACGCAATCGAACGCGCCGCGCGCGCGCTCGAGAGTCGTGGGCTTCAGGGCCGCCGGCTTCGCACCTCGCACGCATTCCATTCGGCGATGATGGACCCGGTCCTCGCGACCTACCGCGCACATGTAAGTGGCGTGCGGCTCGCGCCGCCGCGAATTCCTTGCATGTCGAACGTCACCGGCCGGTGGCTGACGGCAGCCGACGCCACTGATCCCGATTACTGGGTAATGCATCTGCGCCAGCCGGTGCGCTTTGCCGACGGCCTAGAGCCGTTAGTGCGCGAATCGGATTGGGTGCTGCTGGAGGTCGGCCCAGGGCAGACGCTGTCTGGGCTCGCACGGCAACAGGCGAGACGCTCGATGAACCAGGTGGTGGTAGCGTCGCTACCGCATCCCGACGGGGGCGATAGCGAGGCGGCGCTGCTGGAAGGACTCGGGCGACTGTGGCTCGCTGGAGTCTCTATCGACTGGGCTGCGTTTTCAGCGTTCGAGCGCCGCCACCGAGTCGAGCTGCCGACGTATCCCTTCGAGCGGCAGCGTTACTGGGTCGACGGGCAGCAGGCCGCGACGGACGCAGCCGTCGCCGCACTCGTGCAGCGGCAGCAGGTGAGCGACTGGTTCTACGCCGCGTCCTGGCAACGTGCGGTAGCTCCGGTCACTACTCATGCCGCGAACGCTTCAACAGAACCGCGCAACTGGTTGGTGTTCGCCGATTCCGCAGGAGTGGGCCACGAAGTTGTCAAGGCACTGCGGGAGCGAGGCGAAACAGCAACGGTCGTCGCGCGAAAAGACGGCGCGGGCCAGGTTGCTGCCGACTTCCGCATCGACCCATCTAACCGTGCTGAGTACGACGTGCTGCTGGATGCTGCGTCTGCGGCGGGTGTGGCTGTGACGCATGTCGTGCACCTCTGGAACGTGACGTCCACCGTCGAGACGGAGCGGATCGCTACTCCGGAGGCTCTCGACGCGTCCTTTTACAGCGTGCTGTTTCTCGGACAGGCGCTGGCGAGTCGACCCCGCAAGGCGCCGGTGCAGATTGCCGTCGTCTCGAACAATCTGCACGATGTGTTTGGCGACGACCCTATCCAGCCAATCAAAGCCCCGCTGCTCGGCGCCTGTAAGGTGATCCCGCAGGAACACCCGTCGATTCTGTGTCGAAGCGTCGATATCGTGCTTTCGCCGCACAAGGTCGAAAAGCCCTCGGTCGCCGAACAACTCATCGCCGAGCTCACGACCGAACCGTTCGAACCGGTGGTGGCGTACCGCCGGCGCACACGCTGGGTGCAGGTGTTCGTGCCGGTGCGACTCGACGCGTCCGAGCAGGAGGTGCCTGCCGTCAGACACGACGGGGTGTACCTCATTACCGGAGGGCTCGGTCAAATCGGGTTGCTCGTTGCGGAGACGTTCGCGCGAAGTGGCCCCGTGAGACTGATCCTCACGGCGCGAGCAGCATTGCCTCCCGAGTCGGAGTGGAACGAGTGGCTGGCAAGAACCGAGGAACATCCGACGGCTCGAACGATTCGGCGGATAACCGCGCTGCGGCAGGGCGGCGCAGACGTGATGGTCACCGCGGCGGATGCTGGTGACTTCGAGCAGATGCGGCAGGTGATCAGTGAGGCGCGCGAGCGGTTCGGGGCGATCAACGGCATCGTCCACGCAGCGGGATACACCGCTGAAGGTTCCTCGCAGCCGATGCTGATCGCCGACCGTGCGACGTGCGAACGTCACTTTGGACCGAAGCTCCATGGCTTGCTGCACCTTCGCGAGCTGGTGACGAGCAGCGAGCTCGATTTCTGCGTCCTCTTTTCCTCGCTGTCGTCGGTGCTCGGCGGCCTCGGATTCTGTGCGTACGCAGCAGCGAACGCGTTCATGGACGCCTTTGCGACGCGCGAAGGCCGCATCAGCCCAACACGCTGGATCAGCGTGAACTGGGATGGATGGTATTTCCTGCGGCCAGGCGAACATAACGGCGATAGCGCTGCCGCGCATCATCTGATCCGCCCGTCAGAAGGAATGGACGCGCTGCAACGGATCCTTCAGCACCGGCCGCAGGGCCCGATTGTCGTCTCACCCATTCACTTGCAGCCTCGTCTGGATCAGTGGGTGCGGTTGCAGGCAGTTCGCGAGGCGCCCACGACGGCCGCCGCCGAAGAAGCGCCTCCCCACGAGCGTCCGGCACTGACGACATCGTACGTGGCGCCGCGAAATGCGGTCGAACAGACGCTGTGCGGTCAATGGCAGCAACTGCTCGGCCTCTCGCAGGTAGGCGTTCACGACAACTTCTTCGAGCTTGGCGGTCATTCACTGCTGGCGGTGCAGCTCGTGTCCCGCATCTACCAGACGTATCACGTCGAGGTGCCCGTGAATCGCGTGTTCGAGGCGCCGACCATTGCGGAGCTGTCGCTGATGCTGGAACCGGATGTTCACGCGGCAGAGGAGTCACGCGTCGCCGAACTGCTCGATTTCGTCGAGCAACTGTCGGACAGCGAGGTGAAGGAATTGCTGTCCGAAGGTTCTGTCGACGATCCGAAGGCAATCCAGAAACGGGTGTACAGCGAAATCAATCGCAACCTCGACGCCGGAGAGTTTGGCCAGTTCACTTACTTCTTGAATTTCGGCTACGTCGCCGGCGACAACCCGCAACATGCCACGGTTGCGTTGCCGCCGCGATGCCTGAATCGTCAATCAGTGAAACTCGTCCTCGAGTTGGTGGGTGACTGCGAGCTTCGGGGACGACGCGTTCTGGACGTGGGCTGCGGGCGCGGCGGAACGCTTTCGACAATCGTGCAGTTCTTCGAACCCGCTCGGGCTGTGGGTGTCGACCTGTGCGCGGCAGCGGTTGCGTTCTGTTGCGCGACACATGCACAGTCGGGTGCTCGCTTTCTCGAAGGTGACGCTGAGCAGCTGCCGTTTCTCGATCGATCTTTCGACGTGGTCACCAATGTGGAATCGTCGCACGCGTATCCACGAATCCACGATTTCTATAGCGAAGTATTCCGCGTGCTGCGGCCTGGCGGGTGCCTGCTTCAAACCGATCTTCGGCTCGTCTCTGACTGGCGCCTCGATGCGGAGCGCATTCAGGAGATTGGCTTTCACGTGGAGCACGATCGTGACATTACATCCAACGTGCTGCACGCGTGCGAAGAGGTCGCGGCCGCGCGACGTGGAGCTTTCACGAACTACACCGCTCCGCTGCCACTCGATGAATTTCTCGCCGTGCCCGGATCCGAAGTCCACGCGCAGATGCAATCGGGCTTCTCGCAATACCGCATTCGCCGGCTGCGGAAACCGTCGTGACCAACCAGCCCGACCCGCTCGCCGGGCTTTCGTTAGACGAAAAGCGTGCGTGGCTCTCGAGGCTGCTGCAGCAGTCTGCCTCGCCCGTCCGCACGGCGCCGCTCTCGTTTGCGCAGCGGCGTCTCTGGTTTCTCGACCAGCTTGTCCCTGAGAACCCGTTCTACAACATCAACGCTGCTCTTACTCTCGACACAGCGCTCGATACTTCAGCGCTGTGCCGGAGCATCAACGAGATCGTGCGCCGCCACAGCGTGCTGCGCACCACGTTCCGTACAGACGACGGCGAGCCCGTCCAGATTGTCGCCCCCAGCTTGACGATCGACATGCCCGTCGTCGATCTGCAGCACCTGCCGGTAGAGCTCCGGCATGAGGAGGCGCAACGGCTTGCCACTGCCGAAGCGCGTCGCCCCTTCGATCTCGCGCGCGGACCGCTGATTCGGGCCGCGCTGCTCCGCATCCACGACCAGTTGTCCGTCTTTCTGTTGACGCTGCACCACATCGTCGCCGATGGCTGGTCGATGGGTGTGTTCTTCCGAGAGCTCGAGGTGCTCTACGGCGCATTCAGCGCAGACCGGCCGTCACCGCTACCTGAACTGGCGATTCAGTACGTCGATTTCGCGGTCTGGCAACGCTCGTGGCTGAAGGGCGACGTGCTGGAGGAGCAGCTTGACTACTGGAAACGTCAGCTTGACGGACTCAGGACGCTGCAGTTCCCGACCGATCGCCCGCGGCCCGTCGTGCAGACCTACCGCGGCGTCTATTACCCGATGTCGCTCGGTCGTGCATTGACACGCCGCGTCCGGAAGTTCAGCAACCGGCACCGTGTCACACCCTTCATGACACTGCTGGCCGCGTTCAACGTGCTGCTGCATCGCTACACCGGCCAGGACGACATCACCGTCGGATCACCGATTGCCAATAGAACCCGAAGTGAGCTCGAGCCGCTGATTGGTTTCTTCGTGAACAGCCTGGTGCTGCGCACGCAGCTCGCGGCTGACGCGACATTTCGTGACGTCGTCGATCAGGTGCGTCATGTGGCACTCGAGGCGTATGCGCACCAGGATGTGCCGTTCGAAATCCTCGTCGAGCAACTGCAGCCTGCGCGCGACCTGAGCAGAAACCCGCTCTTCCAGGTGTCGTTCCAGCTGTTTAAGGCGCCGGGCGTCGACTTCGGCAGCCACGCTGACGGTGAGTGGCTGACGGTGAACCGCGGCACAGCGATTTTCGACATCGCAGTTCATCTCCTCGACAGCGACGAAGAGATTGCCGGCAAGTTGGAGTACAGCACGGAGCTGTTCGACGAAGCGACGATTGCACGGCTGATCGACCACTACGTGCGGGTGTTGGAGGCAGCGGTCACCGATCCGGAGCAGCGCGTCTCGGCGTTGCC
>Ga0075418_10006865_pt1 | contig 12831 bp, 7 predicted proteins | sample SoiMetdeltSBSDD2_FD_81776 | JGI IMG/M metagenome (GOLD analysis project Ga0075418, IMG submission 81776) | Bulk soil microbial communities from a Populus tree surrounding site in Tennessee, USA - Soil MetaG P. deltoides SBSDD2 | ecosystem: Environmental > Terrestrial > Soil > Tree plantation...
CTCGCCCACTCCGCGCCGCGGCCTTCTTGCGGCGCGCAATGCAGCGCGCCGACTCGCGGCAGCCGGCGAGGACCGCCGCGCGCTCGAGTTCTACGCCGCGATCATCTCCATCCTGCCGGCAAAAGGCGGATCCAAAGCCCGCGCAATCCGCGGCGAGGCGGCGGAGGCCTATTCGCGCGTGGGGGAGCACGGCCGCGGCGTCGAGATCCTCGAAAGCCTCCTGCCGGTCGCCGCGGAACGCCGCGAGGCCGCCGTCATCCACGGTCGCTTGGGGATTCTCTGCCACCGGGCGGGCGACGTGGGCCGCGCGGTGTCCCACCTCGAGGAAGGAATGGTCCTCCTCGAAGGCCTGCCGGGTGGCGCTGCGCGCCAGGACCGTCTCCGTTTTGCGTCCGAGCTGGCGGAGATCTCGGGCAAACGCGGCGACTACGCGCGCGCCGAAGAGCTCTGCGCGGACGCGCTCGGCGAGATCCAGAAGCGGCGGTCCGGCCGGCCCGCCCGTGAGGTGCGCCACGTAGAGATGGTGCTTCTCGAGACACTCGCGCACGTCAAACTGCGCCGTTTCCAGCACGAGGAGGCCCGGAGGCTTTTCGAGCGCAGCCTCGCCATCAGCGGCGAGCTCGGCGCGAACGCGGAGCGCGGGCTGATTCTCAACAACCTCGCCGTGCTGCACAACCAGCAGAATCGATTCGCCGAGGCGATCGCCTGTTACCAGGAGGCCGAGCGGCTCTCGGCGAGTCGCGGCGGCGACGTGAGCCTCGTCAACGTCCATTCGAACCTCGCACACCTCTACGCGAAAATCGGCCAGCCAGAGGCGGCCGACGAGGCCATCCAGCGCGCGGCTTACCACGACGAGCGCTCCGGGTCGAAGCGGACGCGCTTCCTCCGACTCCACTGCACTGCCCTGGTCGACCTCTGCTTCGGCAGGTTCGAGAAAGCCGCCGAGGCCTTCGCCGAGGCGAGCGCACTGGCGGAGCAGCTCGAGGACGTCTTCCTCGCGAGCTTCGACCTCGTCTACCTCGGGGAATGCCAAGTTTTCCGCGGAGAGTTCGAAGCGGCCGAAGGCGCGTTGGCGCGGGCGCTCAGTCTGGGAGGGCCCGCGGCCGTCCATGTCGCGGCCATGGTGCGCGCCCGCCGCGCGGTGCTACTGGCGCTGCGCGGAAAGCCGAAAGACGCGCGCGCAGCGTGCTTCGATGGCGCCGAAAGTTCCAGCATCCCCTTCGTCGATGCCTGGAACGACGTCTTTCTCGGCTGGGCGTGCCGACTGGTGGGCTCTCCGCAGGAGGCGAGCCGGCGGCTCGAGAGAGCGCGAGCTTTCTTCGCGCGGGTCGGCGTGCCGCAGGGAGAGATCCACGCCGAGCTCGAGCTCGCCGCGCTGGAGACCGACACCGGCGACCTCGCCGGCGCGGAGAAGCGCCTGCGGGCGCTCCGCGGGCGCCACGCCGTGGGTCGCGGCGCGCTCAAGAGCTCCATGCTTTCCGCGCGCCTCCTCGCGTATCAGGCTCGGATCCTGCTCGACGGCGGCCGCGGCGAGGTCGAGGAGGCTTCCGCGCTCGTCTCCGAGGCGGAAGGCTACCTCGTCGGACGACGCCTGCGCGACCTCGAGGGGATGCTGCGGGACTTGCGCCGCCGGCTCGAGTCGCTGCTGCCGCAAGGCGCGAACGGAGGTCTCCAGGACGCCGCGACGGAACGACCGCCGCTAATGGCCGGTGAGGCAGACCTCCTCGAGGGCCGCGGCGCGGCGGCGGGAGCCGACCGCATCCGGCCGCCAGGGGAAGCCGCATCGGTCAACGGTCTCGGCCCGCTGCTCGACCAGCTGGCCCGCGAAGTGGACACGGCGCTTCCCGGAGCCGGCGGGTCCGGAGTCCGTGCCGCTCTGGATGCGCTGCGCAGCCACTGGAGCGCGGGAGCATCGAAAGCCAGCGAGAGCGAGCGCCGGAACAGTGTGGGCGTGGCGGCCATCCGGGGGCAGTCGCCAGCGATCCGCTCCGTGATCATTCAGGTGCGGGACCTCGCTCCTCTCGATCACTCCGTCCTCATCACGGGGGAGACGGGGACAGGGAAGGAGCTGGTGGCTCGCGCCCTGCACGGCGAGGGGCCGCGGCGCGGGGGGCCTTTCGTTTCCGTCAACTGCGCGGCGCTGCCCGATGAGCTGCTCGAAGCCGAGCTTTTCGGCTACGTGAAAGGGGCATTCTCGAGCGCGGAGCGTGACCACCCCGGCCTGCTGCTCGGCTCGGCCGGCGGCACGATCCTCTTCGACGAAGTCGGCGAGATGCCACTGCGGACGCAGGGAAAACTCCTGCGGGCGCTCGAGCGCGGCTCCGTGCGCCCCCTCGGCGGCCTCGCCGAGGTCAAGACCGACGTGCGCTATCTCTTCTCCTCGAACCGCGACTTGCGCATGCTCGTCAGCGAGGGAAAGTTCCGCAGCGACCTTTTCTTTCGCCTCGGCGCGTTCGAGATCCGTCTTCCGCCCCTCCGCGAACGCCGCGAGGACCTCCCCGCGCTCGTCGACCACATCCGCCGGCAAGCCGGGGCGGCCCGGCCCCTTTTCGAAGAGAGCGCGCTGCAGGCGCTGGCGGACTCATCTTGGCCGGGCAACGTCCGCGAGCTCGAGAACGTCGTGAAACGGCTCGTCCTGACGAACGCGGAGCGCGTGTCGGGGCAGGATGTGCGCGCAGTGCTCGGCAGGGCGTCCGTCGAAGGCATCTTTCCCGAGGTGATCCTGCGGAGCCGGCCGCTCGACGAGCTGCGTGCCCAGCTCGAGCGCGAGTACATGCGACAGCTCCACAGGGACCGCGGCGGCAGCCTGAAAGCGATGGCGCAGGCGCTCGGGATCAGCGTGAAAGCGCTCTACAAGCGGATGCGCGTGCTCGGGATCCGCCCGCGCGACCTCGAGCCGCCCGGCCGCGGAAGCTAAGCTCTCGCGACGCTACTTCGGCGTCGTGAGAGCTTTCATCTTCGCGTAAACGACCGGGTCGTCCGCGGCGCCCTCGAACCGGAACGGATAGAACTGGTTCTTCGCCTTGTTCATGTAGCCCCAAGAGCAGAGGGCGTCCGACGCCGCCTGCAGCGCTTTGGCCCCTTCCTCGCCGGTCTTGTCGTCCTCGTTCGCGACGATTGCTTTCGAAATCTTGCGCGCCGTCGCGGCCCGCTCCTGGATCTCATCGACGGGGACGTTGTTGAAGTGGATGAGCAGGAAGCTCGCTGGCGTCTGGACGACGGCGTTGAGCCGGCCGCCCCCCATGCCGCTCGTCGAGACGAGGAGACCCGGCGCGGTCGTTTTGGCGAGCTCGATCAGCGACACCATGCCCGTGGGCGTCTGGATCACGGGGTGGTCGAATCCGGCGTGCTGGAACTCGTTGGCGATCTCGAGGACCACATTGGTGTACCCGCGCTCGCGGATCCAATTCGCTGTCGCCACCACTGCGGCTTTCACCGCGGCCTCGTCTTTCAAGACCTGGTCCTGCTCCTGGTAGAAGCAGCCGAGGATCACGGCAACGCCCTGGGCATCGCACGCCTCGATGACGCGAGCCACCCGGCGCAGGGAGTCGGGCCGCAGGCTGCCGTTGGGCTCGAACGCGGAGTTGAGCGCGCCTTTGTAGTTCGGCGTTCCGCCCTGCAGGTTGAGCGTGAAAGCGCGGACGCCGTGCGCCGCGTAGTCGGCGATTTTCGCGATGAAAGCGTCCGTGTTCTTGTCGGGGTCGAAGCCTTTGGGGCACGTCGCCGGGTTCCTGTCCTCGAACGTGCAGTTCACCATTCGCACGTTGAGGAGGAGGCCCTCGGCATCGGCGCCCTTGTAAGTGCGCTGTCCGGAGATCTCCCAGAAGCCCCGGTTGATCTTGATGGTCGTCCGGGCGTGGAACAGCTCCGCGGAGGCTTGAGGAGCGCAGAGAATTGCGAGAGTGACGAGCGCGGTGGGAAGGGGTGTCATGGGGTCCGTCGGCGGGACGACGTAAAGAGACGAAAAGAAACGAGACCTGAAGAGGACTCGGTGAGGCCCTGCCCGGGGGAGCGCATGGGAGCGCCCCCCCGGGCGGGATGCATCACATGGCGTTGCCGGGCCGGGCGATCGCGGGGATCGCCATCGGGCCGAACTCGTACTTCTCGGGTCCGAGCCGTTCGTTCGACTGGACGAGGTCGTCCCAGGCGATCTCTTTCCCGGTGTAGCATGCAGTCCGCGCCAGGATCGCCGTCATGGTCGACGTGGCGACGTTCTTCGCCTCGTTGAGCGAGCCCTTGCCTTCCTTGATGCTCGCCTGGAGGTCAATGTGCTCCTGGACGTAGGGGTCCACCTGGTCTCCGGAGAACTTCCATGCGGACGGGCCGTAGATCTCGTTGCGGCAGTTCGTGCCGCCTTTCGTGCCCACCACGAACTCGGAGACGTCGCCCCAGCATCCGTCGATCTGGCGGCACATGCTCGTCACGCGGACGCCCTTCGGATAGATCAGCTCGGTCGCGAAGTGATCGAAGATGTTGCCGTACTTGGGCTGGGCCGTGCGGACCTGCCGGCCGCCCATGCCGCGCGCGCGCACGGGGTGTGCCCCGAGGAACCAGTTGAGCACGTCGAGATTGTGCACGTGCTGCTCGACGATGTGGTCGCCGGAAAGCCACGTGAAGTAAAGCCAGTTCCGGATCTGCCATTCCGTGTCGGACCAACCCTCTTCCTTCTCGCGGCTCCAGAGCCCGCCCTGGTTCCAGTAGCACCGCCCGGCGACGACGTCGCCGATCGCGCCGTCGGCGACACGCTTCTGCGTCTCCATGTACTGCTTCTCGTGCCGGCGCTGCGTGCCGGCAGCAACGCTCAGTCCCTTTGCTTTGGCCATGTCGCCGGCCGCAATGAAGCGGCGGTAGCCGAAGGGATCCACCGCAACGGGCTTCTCCGTGAAGACGTGCTTCCCTGCGTTGATAGCGGCTTCGAAATGCTCGGCGCGGAAGTGCGGCGGAGTCGCCAGGATCACGTAGTCGCAGCCGACTTCGAGCAGCTTCTTGAACGCGTCGAAGCCAAAGAAAGCGTTCTTGTCCTCGACCCCAAAAGACTTGCGGGCCGGGACGACTTTGTCTTCGAACAGGTCGGCGACGGCGTGGATCTTCACCGTGTCGCCGGTGATCTTTCCTGCGTTGCGCGCGTCGTTCGCCGCGCCCGTGCCGCGCCCGCCGCAACCGATGAGCCCGATTTTGAACTCTTTCGGGCCGGACTGCGCGATCGACGGCATCGGCAGCGCTCCAGCGGCGAGTGCCGTGCCGGCGGCAGTCGCTTTCAAGAACCTTCTGCGGGAGACGTCACTTGAGGTGTTTTTCTTCACGGGGATTCCTCCAGACTGCTGTTGCGTTCCTGGCCGCCGGAAACCGGCCCTCGACCGTCTCGCGCGACCCTACCGAACGGATGACCATCGAAAGGAGAGTGAACGGCTCAAGGTACCTGCGCCGTGAATTCGGCGCAAGGGGATGGCGACGCACTAGTCGCAGCTAAACGCAGCGCCGGCGCCCGCAGCCCCGCGTGGCCTTTTCCCCACGCGTCACTTCACTGCAGTGACGAGCAGATTCCAACCCACGAGCCGCCCCCAGGCGGCTGCGGACGCGAGGCGCAGCATCCAGGGTTTGGCCTCGCCCGGAGTGAACTGGAATTTCCGGACGTGGACGCGCGAGAACTTTTCGAACATCTTCCGGCACTGCCGCGCCGTGTACACCTTGACGAGGGGGCGCGCTCCGCTCGGCGAATGCTCCGTGTAGGCGGACAGGATCTCTTCCATGCTCATCACTTTGCGCATCCCACGCTTCCAAGCGAGCTGGTAGACGTCCTTGTACCAGTAGTTCCAGGAGTGCTTGGCGTAGACCATGACGATGGCTTCCCCGCCAGGACGGAGGACGCGATGGATGTGGTCGACGATCTTCTGCGTGTCGGGGCTGTGGTGGATCACTCCGAAGCTGTAGACAGCGTCGAAGGAGCCGTCGGCGAAGGGCAGCTCCTCCGCGTCGCCCAGCACGAACTCGCTGAGGAGACCGCGCACCTCGAAGTTGCGGCGCGCCATGACGAGGTGGCCGGCCGCCAGGTCGAAGTCGACCGTGCGCGCCCCGGCTTTCGCGAACTGCGCGTGATCCGTGCCGATGCCGCCGCCGATCTCGAGGACGTGCTTCCCGGCGAAACGCGAGAAGTCAATCGCGGCCGGCATCCAGGGAGCGTAGCTCTCATATCGGTCCCGCTCGATCCGCTGGAACCACTCGAGCGTGCCCTCGGTGCTCTTGCCGCCCCGATCTGCACCGCAATGGTCGGTGTTCCACTGTCGCCGGATCTCATCCTTCAGCGAGCTGCTCCGGCGCTCCGATGGGGCGGAGTTGGAATCGATGGGTCGCACGGCGAGCTCGAGCGATCGGATGCGCGTCGCTGCCGGCTCATCTTGGCGCCAGTTTGCGAGGACAAGGCGGCAGGCCCGCCTTCGCTCCGCGGGGACTCGCAGCTGCAATTCGAGCGCTCCTGCGCCCTGGATGCTTTCCTGAGCCAGCCAGGCCTTGCCTTTGGCATCCTGGACTCCGAACGACAGGCCGCCGCCGTCCGGCAGGACCACGCGGAGGCGCATTTCGTAGCCGCGGACCGAGCGCTGCCGCTGGAACCGGAACGTGGGCGACACGAGCAGATAGCCGAACTGGCTGGGACGCGACTCGAGCTCCCCGGCCGCGTTCCACTCCGCATCCTCGAGAGCCCACGACGCCAGAGGTGGCACGAGCTCCGTTGCGGCGGCTCCCGGCTGCGCGACGCCGATGTCGCCGGCTCCTCCGTCTCGTCCTTCGTCCCGCGTGCCTCGAACGCTCGACATTGCGTTGAGTATACGCGAGGCGTTCGTCGACTCAACGGCGCCGAGCTGCGGGCCAGGGCGCTTGTGGCTTTTCTGCGAATTCACCGCAAGATAGAATTCGTCGGTTGGTCCCGGCGCGCGCGAAAGAATTCGACGCCCCGCGGACAGAAAGGCGCGGACAGAAAGGTGGAGCCCCTGAAAGCCCCCGCTGACATTCAAGCCGTCGAAACACTCTACCGGTCGCTTGCCGCCAAAATCCTGCTCGGCAGGAAGCGGCTCGGGCGGCCCCTGACGCTCGCCGAGAAAATCCTTTTTAGCCACGCTGCCGATCCGAATAGCCAGGAGTTCGTGCGGGGGAAGAGCTACCTCCTCCTCCGGCCGGACCGCGTGGCGATGCAGGACGCGACGGCGCAGATGGCTATCCTCCAGTTCATGCTGGCGGGCCGGAAATCGACTGCTGTGCCCACAACGATCCACTGCGACCACCTCATCCTGGCACACCAGGGCGCGAGTGAAGACATGCGCGAGGCGCTCCTCCAGAACGACGAGGTCTTCGAGTTTCTGCGCACCGCGGCGGCCAAGTACGGCATGGGATTTTGGAAGCCCGGCGCGGGGATCATTCACCAGGTCGTCCTCGAGAACTATGCGTTCCCGGGAGGGTTGATGATCGGCACGGACTCCCACACGCCCAACGCGGGGGGCCTCGGCATGGTGGCCGTGGGCGTGGGCGGGGCGGACGCCGTCGACGTCATGGTGGGTGACCCGTGGGAAGTCCTCTGCCCGAAACTCATCGGCGTGCGGCTCACAGGGAGCTTCAACGGCTGGACCTCCCCGAAAGACGTCATCCTCAAAGTCTGCGGAGTCCTCACGACCAAGGGCGGCACGAACGCGATCATCGAGTACTTCGGCCCCGGCACGAAATCGATCTCGGCGACGGGAAAAGCCACGATCACCAACATGGGCGCGGAGCTGGGGGCGACGACTTCGATTTTTCCGTACGACGACCGGACCGCGACGTACCTGCGGGCAACGCGGAGGGCGCAGGTCGCGGACCTGGCCGACGCGCACCGGACGGACCTCGTGGCCGACCCCGAGGTCGAGGCGAATCCGTCCAAGCACTTCGACCAGATCGTGGAGATCGACCTCACCACCCTCGAGCCGCACATCGTGGGGCCTCATTCGCCCGACGTCGCGCGCCCCATCAGCCAGATGAAGGAGGACGTGAAGTCGAAAGGCTACCAGGACAACATCCGCGTGGCTCTGATCGGGTCCTGCACGAACTCCTCCTACGAGGACATCGGCCGGTCGGCACGCGTGGCCGAGCAGGCCGCCAAGAAAGGGCTGTCGACACGATCGCCTCTCATGGTCACTCCGGGCTCCGATCAGATCTTCGAGACGATCCAGCGGGACGGTCAGATGGCCTCGCTCGGGAAAATCGGCGCCAAAGTCCTCGCCAATGCCTGCGGACCTTGCATCGGCCAGTGGAAGCGTGAAGACATCAAAAAAGGCGAGGTCAACACGATCCTGACCTCGTACAACCGGAACTTCCCGGGGCGGAACGACGAGAATCCCGAGACGCAGGCTTTCATCGCCAGCCCCGAGGTTGTGACGGCGTTGGCGCTCGCGGGCTCGCTCAGCTTCAACCCGCTGACCGACACGCTGGACGCTCCCGACGGCAGCCGGGTTCGGCTCGAGGCGCCGTCAGCGCCTGAGCTGCCCGAGAAGGGCTTCGCGGAGGTCAAAGGCGGGTTCGTTCCGCCGGCAGCTGATTCCAACTCGGTCCAGGTGGCGGTGCGGCCGTCGAGTGACCGGCTGCAACTGCTCTCTCCTTTCCCCGCCTGGGACGGGAAAGATTTCGTCGATCTTCCCGTCCTCCTCAAGGCCAAAGGGAAATGCACGACGGACCATATTTCGCCGGCAGGACAGTGGCTCAGGTTTCGAGGCCACCTCGAGAACATCTCCGGGAACCTGTTCAGCGGCGCGATCAACGCTTTCACGGGCGCGCGCGGAGCCGGCAAGGATGTGCTCTCGGCGGAGAAGTCGGTGCCGTACCCCGAGATCGCCCGCCGCTACCGCCGTGCGGGCCAGCGCTGGGTCGCGATCGGAGACGTCAACTACGGCGAGGGCTCGAGCCGCGAGCACGCCGCCATGGAGCCGAGGTTCATGGGAGGAGTGGCCATCATCGCGCGCTCGTTCGCGCGCATCCACGAGACGAACCTGAAGAAGCAAGGCCTCCTGCCCCTGACGTTCGAGAAGCCCGAGGATTACGACAGAATTGAGGAGGATGACCGACTCTCGATCACGGGGCTCGCGGGCCTCGCGCCCGGACAGAACCTCACTCTCGTGATCCGACACCCGAACGGCTCCAAGGACCAAGTCGAGCTGCGCCACAGCTTGAACGCCGAGCAGGTGGAGTACTTCAAAGCCGGCTCCGCGCTCAACCTGTTGCGCTCGCGCAACAGCGCCTCGAGTTGACCATGCTCAGCTCTCCCTGGAGACCGGCGGCGGCGCTTCTCGCGGCCCTCGCAGCGCCTCCTGCGGTCGGTTTCGACGACGACGCGCCCGCTCCGAAGGCTGCTCCGCGCGAAGCCTCGCCGGACGACGCGGCTTCCAAGCCTTCCTCGGCGAAAGAAGCCGGCAAAACCGCGCCGGGCGACAGTGAGTTCGGAGACTTCGTCCGATTCACCGAGACGGCTCGCGGCGAGGGTATCCTCGAGACCGCGATCGTGTCGTACGAGGGCGAAGGGGGAGTGCGCGTGGATCTGCTCGGAGCCGTGCACGTCGCGGACAAGGCATACTACCGCAAGCTGCAGAAGCGCTTCGAGTCGTACGATCAGCTCCTCTACGAGATGGTCGCTCCCAGGGACGTCGACCCGGACCAGATCGCAAAGTCCGGGAGCCCCGTCAGCCTCTTCCAGCGCGCGCTGAAAGACGTGCTCGGTCTAGAGTTCCAGCTCGACGGCATCGATTACAAGAAGAAGAACTTCGTCCATGCGGACCTCGAGCCTCAGGAGTTCGCGCGTTTGCAGACGCAGAAAGGCGAGTCGCTCATCGGGCTCCTCTTCAAGGCGATGGTGCAGGACTGGAAGCGGCAGGCGGCGGGGGATTCGAAGTCTCCGGACGCTTTCGAGCTCCTGGCGGCTCTCACCTCGGCCGACAGTCAGCGGCGCTTGAAGCTTCTTTTTGCGCGCGAGCTCGAGGACATTGAGAAAGTCATGGCAGGCATCGAGGAGGGCACGGAGGGCGGGAGTGTCATCATCGTCGAGAGGAACAAGGCGGCGTTGCGGGCGCTGCGTAAAGGGCTCGACGCGGGCAAAAAGAAGTTCGGGATTTTCTATGGCGCTGGCCACCTGCCGGACATGGAAAAGCGCCTCATCCAAGAGTTCCGGCTTCACCGGACCGGGCAGGAGTGGCTTACGGCCTGGGACGTCCGGAAAAGCCCGGGCACGAAGTCCGCCGGCTCGCCGAAGGTCTCGGGCAGCCCGCGAGACGGAAGCCCAGGCGACGGCAGCGGGCGCAAATAGGCAAGAACAACGCACGGAGCACGCGAAATGGCCAACTTGTCGATGGACACGCGGGAGAGCGAAACGGCGGCGAGACCACGGTGGAGTCCGCCGCGGATGTGTCGCCCGGCGCGAGTGCTTCGGACATCGCACGCCATTTCCGCATGCTGGGTTCTCTTGTGCGCACTCTCGCTCGGCTCCGGCTGCTCCAAGAAGCGCGGGGAAGAGGCCCGGACGCACTACGTGCAGATCTTGGGCAACCTCCAGCGAGGCAGCCTTTCCGACGTCTACACCGCGGCGCTCCCGCCTTCCTACGATCAAGACTTGAACGCACTCCTCGCGCAGGCCCGCGCACTCGTGACGAAGGAGGAGTTCACGCGGTTCAAAGATGTCCTTTCGCGCGGCGGCGCGAAGCTGGCCCCTTTCCTCACGCTCGTCGGTCAGAGCTCACCCGCGCTCACGGTGCTGGCGGCAAAAGCCAAGGACCTTCCCGGGGCTTGCGGGGTCACGACGTACGAGGAGTTCAACGCGGTTGACGTCCAAAAACTGCTGCGCGCCCTCGATCGGGGGCTGTTCGCGGACCTTGCGAAAGCAGACGACTTGCGAACGAAGCTCGAAAGCGTGCAAGTGCGCGTGGTGGGGGAGAGCGGCGACTGGGCGAAGCTCGGCTTCACTGCGACCCGGGGCGACGGCTTCCAGAACGAGGATTCCCTCGACGTGCTGTTCGTCGAGGGCCGGTGGGTGCCCGCCGCGTGGGCGGTCGACTGGCCTCGGGTGACCGAGAGCATCCGCTCCGAGATCGAGCAGTTCGCAGCGGCGAAGCAGAAGGACCCCGAAGTCCTGAAGCGGAGCATCGATGCCTTGGATGCGCTCCTCGCGGAGCCCGGCCCGCTGCTCGAAAGCGTGCTCGCTCAGTGGGGTGCGGTTTTCGGCGGGGAGCCCGCATCGGGCGCGAAAAAAGACGCAGGCCGATAATCCGGGAGAGGTCGTCTCGGGCCGTTCAGGGGAGGGTGCAGCGAAGCTGCGAGGCCTTTACACGCCGCCGAAAGCGGTGGTAAACTCCGTGTTCCGCTCATGATTCGCCCGACAGCAGCGTCCCCAGCTTTCCCCCTCGATTCCGGCGCCTCGGCCCCCGGGGCCGACCGGCATCATGACGCCGTGCTTCACGGCGCTGTGCACCACCGCGATGGGGGACGACTCGAACGGCGCACCGGCTAAAGGCCGGAAAGATCTCACCGAAACGAGAACCGCCCCCGTAACGCGAGTTACGGGTTTTTTTTTTGGAATGACGAGAAGGGATGACATGATCCTCAAGCTTTGCCTGCCCAAAGGTAGCCTCCAGGATGCCACGCTGTCGCTTTTTGCGCGGGCGGGCTTCAATTTCAGCATCTCGAGCCGTTCCTATTTTCCCACGACGGATGACGAGGAGCTCAACGCGATGCTCGTTCGGGCGCAGGAGGTCTCTCGCTACGTCGAGGAAGGGATTTTCGACGCGGGCCTGACGGGCAAGGACTGGATCATCGAGAACCAGTCCGACGTCGTCGAGGTCCTCGACCTCTGCTACTCGAAGCAGTCGATGCGGCCGTGCCGGTGGGTGCTCGCCGTCCCCGAAAGCTCCACCCTACAGAAAGTCCAGGACCTCGAGGGGAAGCGCATCGCCACGGAAGTCGTCGGCATCACGCGGCGCTACCTCGAGCAGCACGGCGTCCGGGCGGAAGTGGAGTTCTCGTGGGGCGCGACCGAAGTGAAAGCGCCCGACCTGGTCGACGCGATCGTGGAGATCACGGAGACGGGTTCGTCGCTGCGCGCGAACAAGCTGCGGATCGTGGACGAGATCCTGACCACCACGCCGCGCCTCATCGCGAACAAGGCGAGCTGGAACGACCCGTGGAAGCGCGAAAAGATCGAGAACATCGCGCTTCTCGTGCGCGGCGCCCTCGACGCTGAAGGCCAGGTGGGCCTCAAGATGAACTGCGCGCGCGACAAAGTGAAGGAAATCCTCGCCCTCCTGCCCGCGCTCAAGAACCCGACGATCTCGCCGCTCGCGGACGAGGGCTGGGTGGCGCTCGAGACGATTCTGAAAGAGCGGGAAGTCCGCGCCATCGTCCCGCAGCTGAAGCGCGCGGGGGCGAGCGGGATCATCGAGTATCCGCTCAACAAGGTGATCTACTGATGGACCCGAGGGAGGTCGAGAGCTCGGTGCGCGGCGTGATCGAAGCCGTGAGAACGCGCCGGGATCAGGCGCTGATCGAGCTCACCGAGCGGTGGGACCGCGTGCGCCTCACGCCCGGCACGATGCGCGTGGAGGAGCGCGCCATCGCGGCGGCTGACGCCGAATCTCCCTTCGCCCGGGCTTTCCAGCGCGCCGTGGAGCGCATCCGCTGGTTCCACGAGCAGGTCAAGCCACGCACGACGCTCGTCGAGGATTCGCAAGGCGCCCTGCTGGGGCTCCGATGGACGCCGCTCCGCTCCGTAGGCCTCTACGTGCCGGGAGGCAAGGCCAGCTACCCGTCGACGCTCGCCATGACGGCTATCCC
>Ga0075418_10006866_pt1 | contig 12831 bp, 10 predicted proteins | sample SoiMetdeltSBSDD2_FD_81776 | JGI IMG/M metagenome (GOLD analysis project Ga0075418, IMG submission 81776) | Bulk soil microbial communities from a Populus tree surrounding site in Tennessee, USA - Soil MetaG P. deltoides SBSDD2 | ecosystem: Environmental > Terrestrial > Soil > Tree plantation...
ACGACGCCGGCGCGGTCGGCGCGCGCGCACGCCCAGTCACGATCGTAGACGCCGCCAAACACGCCCGAGGCCACGCAGCCCGGCTGGAAGCGCGATCCCTCCTCGTTGGTCCAGTTGACGACCTCGATCGGCGCGAAGGTCTCGTAGCCCGCCGCATGCAGGGCCTGCAGCGCCTCCAGGGCACCCAGCACCCCCAAGGCACCGTCGAACTTGCCCCCCGTCGGTTGGGTGTCGAGGTGGCTGCCCATGGCGATCGGGGGCACGTCGCTGCGCTGACCCTCGCGCCGGGCAAACATGACGCCCATGTCATCGACGGTCACCGTGCACCCCAGCGCCTCGGCGCGGGTGCGGAACCAGTCGCGCACCTGCCTGTCGAGATCGGTCAGCGTCAGCCTGCAGATACCGCCCTTTGGCGTGCCGCCGATCGCCGCGGTTTGCATCAGGTTGTCCCACAGGCGCTCGGGGTCGATCGTCAGGTTGCGCACGATAGCCGTCTCCTTCGGTTGCCGCCGTGTGGTACACGCCTGCCGCGAGCCGTGCAAAGGGGGCACTGCACGCCGCGCGTGCGGCGATTGCCGCGTTGTTCGCCACCCCCTTGCGCGCGAGCGTTTGATCGGCCTTGCTGAGGTGCCGCCGCATGATATCGTTCGCCTGCGAATGATCCAGCGGCTGCCGTAGACATATCGGAACGCCGACGCACCGCTACCGGCGGAGCGCCACCGCAACGCAAGAGGAGTTGGAGATGTACGCCAGAGTCGTGGGGAAGGGGTACCTGGCCGGGGCCTTCGTTGCCATCGCAGCCATGGCAGGACTGGCGGTCAGCGCGGCACCGTCGTCGGCCCAGGACGTGCGCATCGGTGAGCTCAACTCCTACAGCCGCATGGCGGCGTTCGCCGTGCCCTATCGCAACGGCATGCAACTCGCCCAGGACGAGATCAACGCCAAGGGCGGTGTGATGGGCGGCAAGAAGATGGACATCGTGTTCCGCGACGACGGCGGCACGCCGGGCGATGCGGTGCGCGTCGCCGAAGAGCTGCTGACGCGCGAGAACGTCGCGTTCCTGGCTGGCACCTTCCTGTCCAACGTCGGTCTGGCGGTGGCCGACTTCGCCAACCAGAAGAAGGTGCTGTTCCTGGCCACCGAGCCGCTGACCGATGCCATCACCATGGGCTCGGGCAACAAGTACACCTACCGCGTGCGGCCCTCGACCTACATGCAGACCAAAATGCTGGTCGATGCTGTCAAGGCCAAGGGCGTCAAGAAATGGGCGATCGTGGCGCCCAACTACGAGTACGGCCAGTCGGCGGCGGCCAACTTCAAGAAGCTGATCAAGGCCGCCACGCCCGCTGCCGAGATCGTCGGCGAGCAGTTCCCCGCGCTCGGCAAAATCGACGCCGGCGCCACCGTGGCGGCGATCGAGAACATGAAGCCGGACGGCATCTTCAACGTGACGTTCGGCGCCGACCTCACCGTGTTCGTGCGGGAGGGCAACACGCGCGGTCTGTTCGAGAAGCGCACCGTGGTCAGCCTGCTCACGGGCGAGCCCGAGTACATGCTCCCGCTCGGTGAAGAGACGCCCGAGGGCTGGATCACCACCGGCTACCCCTGGGAGCAGATCACCACGCCCGAGCACAAAGCCTTCGTTGCGGCCTATCAGGCCAAGTTCAACGACACGCCGCGGCTCGGTTCCCTGCTCGGCTACGTGGTGGGCTACATGATGAAGGACATGCTCGACAAGGCCGGTTCCACCGACACCGAGAAGATGCTCGCCGCCCTCAACGACCTGAAGTCCAACACCATCGCCGGCCCCGTCACCATGCGCGCGCTCGACCACCAGTCGACGCTCGGCGCCTGGGTTGGCGAGACCAGCCTCAAGGAAAAGAAGGGCACGATGAAGAACTGGACGTACGAGGACGGCGCCAAGTACGTGTTTCCCGAAGCCGAAGTGAAGGCCGCGCGCAAGGAATGATCCGTCATCCCGGAACTCGCGCCAGCGAGTGTCGGGACCCAGCTTTCATGCCGGCACGGTTACTTCGGCCTGTGGGTCCCGGCTCTCGGGCGCACGCCCGGGGCCGGGATGACAGCCGCTGTAGTGAGACCGCCGCGTGCCTGATCTATCCTTCCTCTTCGTGCAGGCGCTGAATGGGCTCGCTTCGGCGTCGTCGCTGTTCATCATCGCCGCCGGACTGACCATCGTGTTCGGCGTGACGCGCATCGTCAACTTCGCGCACGGCTCGTTCTACATGCTGGGCGCCTACTTCGCGGTGACGATCATCCCGCGCCTGCTCGACGTGTCGAACACGTTGCCGATGTTCTGCCTGGCGGTGCTGCTGGCGGCGCTGGGCGTCGGGGTGCTCGGCGTGATCATGGAGGTCGTGCTGCTACGCCGCATCTACGCGGTACCCGAACTGTTCCAATTGCTCGCCACCTTCGGCGTGGTCCTGGTGGTGCAGGACCTGGTGCTGAAATTCTGGGGCCCGCTCGACATTCTGGGTCCGCGCGCACCCGGCCTGCGCCACGCCGTCTTCATCTTCGGCCATCGCTTCCCGGCTTACGAGCTGTTCATGATCGTGATAGGCCCGCTCGTCCTCGGCCTGCTGTGGCTGCTCATGCACAAGACGCGCTTTGGCGTGCTGGTGCGCGCGGCGACGCAGGATCGCGACATGGTGGCCGCGCTTGGCGTCAACCAGGCGCTGCTGTTCACCGGCACGCTGTTCCTCGGAGCCTTCCTGGCCGGTCTCGGCGGCGCGCTGCAGACACCCAAGCTCGCCGCCAACGCACACATGGACATCTCGGTCATCGCCGAGGCGTTCGTGGTGACGGTGGTGGGCGGCATGGGCTCAGTGCCCGGCGCGTTCCTGGCTGCGCTGCTGATCGGCCAGCTGCAGGCGTTCGGCATCCTGGTGTTTCCCAAGATCACTCTGGTGCTGGTGTTCCTGCTCATGGCCCTGGTGCTGGTGGTGCGGCCGTGGGGCCTACTGGGCAAGCCTGATGCCGGCCAAGGCCGGGTCGTGCTGCCGGAGGGCATTCTCAGCCTGGCGCCCTTCGGGCAGACGGCGAAGGTCTTGGCTGCAGTGGCGGCGCTGTTGCTGCTGGCGCTGCCGTGGATCGGGGACGCGTACCTGACCAAGGTCGCGATCGAGGTGTTGACCTTTGCGCTCGCCGCCTTCAGCCTCAACTTCCTGATCGGCAACGGCGGGCTGGTCAGCTTCGGCCATGCCGCCTACTTCGGTCTCGGTGCCTATGCCGCGGGCCTGCTGGTGACCAGGCTCGGCGTTGCCATGGAACCGGCTCTGGTTGCCGCGCCGCTGCTCGCGGGCGTCGGCGCGGCGTTGTTCGGCTTCTTCATCGTGCGGCTGTCGGGCATCTACCTCGCCATGCTGACGCTGGCCTTCGCGCAGATCACCTACGCGGTGGCCTTCCAGTGGGTCGAGGTGACCGGGGGCGACAACGGCGTGGTCGGCGTGTGGCCGTCGCGCTGGGCGGCGAGCCGCGAGGTCTACTACTACCTGGTGCTGCTGTTAAGCGCGGCCGCCATCTACCTTGTGCGGCGGACCATCTATGCGCCGTTCGGCTGCACGCTACGGGCGGCCCGCGATTCCAGCGTGCGCGCCGATGCCATCGGCGTCGACGTGCGCACGCACCGCTGGCTGGCCTTCACGATGGCCGGCGCCGCGGCGGGTTTGGCCGGCGGGTTGTTCGCGTTCTCCAAGGGCTCGATCGACCCGACGCTGATCTCGATCCCGATGTCCGTCGACTTCCTGGTAATGGTGCTGGTGGGCGGCATCCAGACGGTGATGGGGCCGCTGATCGGCGCGGCGGCGTTCCACTCCATCAAGGATTTCGTGATGCCGCTCACCTTCTACTGGCGGCTGCTGTTGGGGCTGTCCATCATCGCCATCGTGCTGGTCTTCCCGCGCGGCATCGTCGGCGGCGTGGACGATGCGCGGGCATTGTTGGCCCGCCTGTCCTCAGCCCAGCGCAAGAGGGCCACCGCATGAGCCTGCTGGCGGTCGAGCAGCTGTCCAAGTCGTTCGGTGGAGTGGAAGCCGCGCGCGGCGTCAGCTTCGATCTGCAGGCGGGCCGGCTGCTCGCCATCATCGGCCCCAACGGCGCCGGCAAGTCGACCATCTTCAACATGGTGGGCGGGCAGCTTGCGCCTGATGGCGGTCGCGTGGTGCTGGACGGCCAGGACATCACCGGGCAGCCACCGCGGCGCATCTGGCGTCTGGGCGTGGGGCGCACCTTCCAGGTGGCGCAGACGTTCGTGTCCATGACGGTGGCCGAGAACGTGCAGATGGCGCTGATCAGCCTCAATCGCCGCACGCGCGATTGCTGGAGCGCCGCGACCGACATGTATCGCACCGAGGCGCTGGCGTTGCTCGATCGCGTTGGCATGGCCGCCGATGCCGAACGGCCGTCGCGCGAGCTTGCCTACGGCGACGTCAAGCGCGTGGAGCTCGCCATCGCTCTGGCCGGCGCGCCCAAACTGCTGCTGATGGACGAGCCGACCGCCGGCATGGCGCCGCGCGAACGGGCACAGCTCATGCAGCTGGCTGCGACGATCGCCCGCGAACGACGCATCGGGGTGCTGTTCACCGAACACGACATGGCGGCCGTGTTCGGTCATGCCGACGACATCCTGGTGCTGGTGCGCGGTGAAATCATCGCCAGAGGCCGCCCCGAGGAGGTGCGCGCCAACGCCCGCGTGCGCGAGGTCTACCTTGGCGGCTCGGCCGCGGCAGGTGCGTCATGAGCGGGGCCATCCTGGAAGTCGAGAGGCTTGATGCCGCCTACGGCCAGGCGCAGATCTTGTTCGAAGTGTCGCTCAAGCTGCGAGGCGGCGAGATCGTCGCGCTGATGGGCCGCAATGGTGCCGGCAAGTCGACCACGCTGAAGGCCATCATGGGGCTGGTGCCGCCGCGCGCCGCAGTGTTGCGCTTCGCTGGTCACGATCTCCTGAGATTGCCGACCTACCGCATCGCTCGGCTCGGTCTTGGCTATGTGCCGGAGGAGCGGCGCATCTTCACCGACCTCAGCGTCTACGAAAATCTCGAGGTGGGCGCCAAGGCGGCGGTGGACACAACCCGCGCTGCCTGGACGCCGGAGCGGCTGTTCTCGATATTCCCGAACCTTGCCGAGATGGCCGGCCGGCGCGCCAGCCAGATGTCGGGCGGCGAGCAGCAGATGCTGACCATCGCCCGCACCCTGATGGGCAATCCCCAGGCCGTGCTGCTCGACGAGCCATCCGAAGGCCTCGCCCCGGTGATCGTCGAGCTGATGGCGGACGCGGTGCGGCGCATGAAGGCGGAAGGCATCGCCGTGCTGCTGTCCGAGCAGAACCTGGCGTTTGCCTCCGCCATTGCCGACCGCGCCTACATCATCGAGAAGGGCGCCATCCGCCATGAGGGGAGCATGGCCGAGATCGCGGCCGACGCGACGTTGCGCGAGGCTTACCTGACGGTGTGAGCGCGCACGGCGCTTCAGGCCATCCAGAACGGTTTGGCGCTCTCGCGGGAAATGAACGCAGGGTCGAGGCCGACGTCGCGGAGCTGCGTCTCGCTGAGGTTGCCGAGTTCGCGGCGATAGCGCGCGCGCCGCATCCACGTTAGGGCAAGCTGGACGAAGGCCGGTGCATCGGCGCCGAGCAGGCGCGCGGCCAAGCGCTCCACAAATGCCTCCGGCCGTTGGGTAGACCGGGAATATCTCCACGACTGGGCTAGTGTTCCGGTGGCTTGTGCGGATGTGGGATGTAGGGAGCGCAACATGGCATTGTTTCCTCGAGTGTACTGAGCCAATGACGATTGAATCGGTGCAATTTGTCTTGCACAGGTGCAATATCGCCCCTATTGTACCGATGCAATCGAATCATTGATCTCGGAGCAATAATGTCGGGCAACGACTACATCAGACTGGCGGATGCCCTCGCCGACGATATTGCCGCGGGTCGGCTGCAGCCCGGCGATCGGTTGCTGCCGCAGCGGACCTTCGCTTACCGCAACGACATTGCCGTCTCGACCGCGAGCCGCGTCTACAGCGAACTGATCCGCCGCGGCCTGGCCGCCGGCGAGGTCGGGCGCGGCACCTACATCCTGGGCAGCACGCCGCGCCATCCGATGCCACCGGAGATTCCCGAAGCGCGCATCGATCTCGAGTTCAACTTTCCAATTCTGCCCGAGCAATCCGAACTGATGGCTCCGGCACTCGCCGCAGCATCCCGCCCTGATGTGCTCTCCGGCACATTGCAGCTGGTGGCTCCGAACGGCACGGCGGCGGCCCGCGACGTCGCCGCGCAATTCCTGTCGAGCGCCACATGGCGGCCGCGAGACGAGGGGCTGTTCTTCACGGGCAACGGCCGGCAGGCGATTGCCTCCGCGGTCGGCGCAATGGTGCCGGTCGGGGGACGGCTCGGCGTCGAGGCGCTCACCTATCCCGTTGTGAAGGCCAACGCCAGGCGGCTTGGCGTGACGCTGGTGCCGCTCGCCATGGACGCGGCCGTCATGCGCCCTGACGCCATCGAGAAGGCGCATCGCGAAGGTGCGCTGTCAGCCGTCTATCTGCAGCCGCTGCTGCACAATCCGCTGGGCGTCAGCCTCTCCCGCGGGCGGCGGCAGGATCTCGTCAAGATGGCCGAGAAGCTCGATCTGATGCTGATCGAGGATGGCGTCTATCGCTTCCTATGCGACGACCCGCCGTTGACCGCACTTGCACCCGATCGGTGCATTCTGGTCGACAGCTTGTCGAAGCGCATCGCGCCCGGCGTGGCGACCGGGTTCATCTGTGCGCCGGTTGCATTGCGTGAGCGGATCATGACCTCGATCCGATCGGGCGGCTGGAGCCCCGCCGGCTTCGCCTTCGCCGTCGGACAGCGGCTGATCGTCGACGGCACGGCCGACCAGATCGCCGCCCTGAAACACCAGGATGCGGCGGTGCGACAGCAGATTGTTGCCCAGTGCCTGGACGGGCTCGAGGTGCACGCCGACCATCGCTCCTATCACCTGTGGCTGAAGCTGCCGGAGCCGTGGCGCTCGGAGACGTTCGTGGCCGCTGCCGCGCGCCACAGCATCGGAGTGACGCCCTCAAGCGCCTTCACCGTCGGGCAGGGCCATGCGCCAAACGCCGTGCGCCTGGCGCTCGCTTCGCCGTCCCTGGAGCGACTGCGCGAGGCGCTGACGACGTTGGCCAGGTTGCTGCGAGCAGGTGCCGAGTCGTTCGATACGACGGAGTAGGTCAGTACAGCAGATACGCCTGGCGCTGCGTCTTGAACCGCGCCACCTCGGCCTGCCAGGCGGCGATGATGGCCCCGCCGTCGCGACCGGCCGTCAGCATGTTGTGCAGGCGTTTGGTGCCGGCGATGGCGTTGAACATCGCCAGCTTCGGGAACAGGCGATCCATCTTCTTGGCACGCGCTTCGGCCACCAGCGCCGCCAGCACGTGCATGCCCATGTCGAGCGGCTCGATGCGATGAACATCGGTCGCGACGACGCGCACGCCGTTGATCGATTTGTCGGCAAAGCGCGGGCTCACCGCTACGCCTGGAATGGAGCGCGGCGTGTAGGTAACGGGCTCGAACGTCACGCCGGGCAGGCCGAGAGCAGCTAGCTTGCCGGCCAGGCGCTGGGCGTCGAACCATGGTGCGCCAAACAGGGAGAACGGCGTCGGCGTGCCGCGTCCCTCGTTCACGTCCAGTTCGCCGACCACGCCTATGCCCGGGTAAACAATGGCGGCCTCGAAGGTCGGGATGTTGGGGCTGGTCGCAACCCAGGTGCGCTTCGTATGCGGCCAGCGCATGGAACGCCGCCAGCCCTTCATCTCCACGATGCGCAAATCGAGCTTGTCGAGACCGGGCAGCAGCTTCTCGCCCTGGATCATGCGGGCGAGTTCGCCGACCGTCATGCCGTGCACGATGGGGATGGTGTACTGGCCGACGAAGGTGGCGAGCTTCGGCTCCAGCACGAAACCCGACACGTACTCGCCGCCGAGCGGATTGGGCCGGTCGAGCACCACGAAGGGGATGCGCGCAGCGGCCGCTGCCTGCATGGCAAGACCCATGGTCGAGATGTAGGTGTAGAAGCGCACGCCGATGTCCTGGATGTCGAACACCAGCACGTCGACATCGCGCAGCATCGCCGGCGTCGGCTTCTTGGTGGCGGCGTACAGGCTGTGTACAGGCACGCCGATCGCCGGGTCGACACCGTCGCTGACGCGCTTGCCGGCCTCGACGCCGCCGCGAAAGCCGTGTTCGGGGGCGAGGATGGCAGCGAGCCTTACGCCAGCCGCTTTACTGAGCAGGTCGGCCAGGTGCGCCTCGCCGACCCGCCCCGTCTGATTGGTGATAAGCCCCACCCGTTGGCCGGCGAGTTCGGCGAAATTGGATGCGGCGAGAACATCGGCGCCGGCGGCAACGGGTTTGATCGCGGCCGACTGGCTGCGTGACGGGCGTGGCATGGCAAGCGTCAGAGCAAGGCCGATGGGAAGGGCGAGGGCCGCCCGCTTGGTGAGCATCGCGCACCCGCTAGCACGGGGTGGTGCGCGCGTGAAGTCACCTTGCGCCACAGTTGCTGGCGCACGCCAAAATACGATCGGTCCCGAATGCGTTCACCCTGGACCGATCGCTGCGGGTTTAGCGACGCAAACGCCTCAGGCGGCGCGGCGCAACGGCTCGACGACCACCGGCTGCTGCTGCGCCTGCGCATAGCGCGGCTTGGCCGGCTGGATCGCCGCCTGCATGTGCGCCTGGCAATAGGGCCGCCCGGCCACGCGACGCGCTCCGCAGAAGTGGAAGTCTGCGTGCTGCGGGTCGCCAATCGGCCAGCGGCAGTCGTGCATGTCGAGCGTCTGCACCGTCTTGCGCTGCTTGCTCATGTTGCTCATCTTGGGCATGGCAATTGCTCTTTCTTTTGTCTTGTGAACGAAATCGGTCGGGCGGAAACGTCGCCGTCTCCCCCCAACCGTCGGTGTCGCGACTGTATTGCTCCGCCGAGCTTAGAAGCCGGCCTTCATCGACTTGCCGGCCGCGGCCTGCACGGTCTCGACCAGATGCTGGGTCGCGCGCGTCGACAGATCGTAGAACTCCTTGGCCTGCGCACTGGTCGTGGCGACCACCTGCTGCAGGTATTCGCCCTGCAGCTTGGCGACCTCGGGAAGCGAGCCGGCTTTGGCCATCGCCTGCGCAGCGTCGAACATGGCCGCGGTGTTGGCGGTGAGGTTCTGCGCGAGCTTGTCGTTCAGGACCTTGGTGCTCGACCAAGCGGTCTCGGCCACCTCGGTCAGGAGCTTGGCGCCTTCCTGGGCCGCGGCTGCGCTCTTGACGTAGAGCTCACGCGACTTGGCGACACCTTCCTGGGCCATGGCCTGCACCTGCTCGGGGACGCGGGCGTCCTTGAACAGCTTCTCGGCCTGTCCAAACATCTGCTGTCCAAACATCTGCTGGCCAAACATCTGCTGGCCAAAGATCTGCTGGGCTGCATGCTGGTTCATGTTCATATCCATCGGTCTGGGGCTGACTGGCGAACTTGATGCCGCGACTGGGCTTCGCGGGCTTGTACGATGATTGACATATAGGCTTCACATTTGTGCATTGCAACAAAATTTGTGCAACGCGACAATTGATGAATGTGCCCGTTAGGCACAATTCCGCTGATTGCGCGTGCGCGAACCCTTCTGGGTCGGCAGCCCCTGGACTTCCCGGCGATCGTTCGTATGCTAACGACATATTGAGCAAAGGGGTGCCCGACGGCCATGCGGCGGGTGGTTGGCATCGACGTCGGTGGGACCTTTACGGACCTGCTGCTCTACGAAACGGGCGCGGGCCGTGAGCACGTCAGGCTGGCCAAAATCCCAACCACGGCCGCCAACCAAGCCGCCGGGGTGCTGGAGGCGATTGCGGCAACCGGCGTCGCGCCTGCTGATCTCGATCTCATCATCCATGGCACCACGGCCACCACCAACGCGGTGCTGGAGCGCAAGGTCGCCAAGGTCGGCCTGATCACCACGCAGGGCTTCCGCGACTCCCTCGAACTCGGCCGACGCACCCGGCCCAAGCCCTACGGCATGACCGGCACGTTCGAGCCCATCATCCCCCGCCAGCTGCGCCTCGAGATAGCCGAGCGCATGAACGCCCGCGGTGAGGTGGTGCGGCCGCTTGACGAGGCGGCGCTGTCGGCGGCGGTTAAGTCGTTGCTGGCGGCCGGCTGCGAAAGCCTGGTCATCCACTTCCTGCACTCCTACGCCAACCCGGCGCACGAGGTGCGTGCCGGCGAGATCGCCCGCAGCCTGTGGCCCAACCAGTACGTGACGCTCGGCCACGCGCTGCTGTCGGAGTTCCGCGAGTACGAGCGCGGCACCACCGCGTCGGTGAACGCTGCCGTGCAGCCGATCCTCGACCGCTACGTCCGGCGCCTGCAGGGCGAGCTGGAGGCGCAAGGCTTCAAGCGCGATCTGCTGGTCATGAACGGCAACGGCGGCACCGTGTCGGCGCGGCTCGTCGCGCGCCACGCGGCCAAGACCATCATGTCGGGGCCCGCCTCCGGCGTGATGGCGGCGTCCGCCACGCTGGCCCAAGCCGGCCTCGCCAACGCCATCACCTACGACATGGGCGGCACCTCCACCGACGTCGCGCTGATCCACGGGGGTGTGCCGCAGGTGTCGGCGGAGCTGACCATCGACTACGGCCTGCCGATCCACGTGCCGATGGTGGATGTTCGCAGCATCGGCGCCGGCGGCGGCTCCATTGCCTCGATCAATGCGGCCGGCATGCTGCAGGTTGGGCCGCAGTCGGCGGGTTCGGAGCCAGGCCCGATCTGCTATGGCCGCGGCGGCGAGCTGCCGACCATCACCGATGCCAACCTTGTATTGGGTCGGCTTGACCCCGAACGCCTGCTGGCTGTGCAGACTCCTGTCACCCTGGCGCACGTGCGCGCCATCTTCCAAGAGCGGCTGGCGCGGCCGCTCGGGTTGAGTGTCGATGCAGCAGCGGCAGCCGTGATCCGCCTCGCCAACACGCACATGGCGGGCGCCATCCGCATGGTCTCGCTGTCGCGCGGGCTCGATCCGCGCGACTTCACGCTGTTTGCCTTCGGCGGCGCGGGGCCGCTGCACGCCGTGGCGCTGGCCCAGGAGCTTGCCCTGCCCGAGGTGCTGATCCCGGCACGGCCGGGACTAACCAATGCATTGGGTTGCCTGGTCGCCGACTTGCGGCAGGATTTCGTCAACACGCTGAACGTGCCACTCGATGGCGTCGATATGGCAAGCGTGCATGCGACGCTCGCGGCCCAGCGCCAGCGCGGCATCGCCATCAACGCCGAAGAGCAGAGCGAGATCGTCGATACGCAAGTCCTGCATGGTGCCGACATGCAGTTCCGCGGCCAGACGCACCTGATCCGGGTGACGCTACCGCGCGCCGATGTGACACGCGCGGAGATACAGGCGCTGTTTGAGACCGCCTACTTCAACCGCTTCCAGGTGCGCCTGCCGGAAATCAAGGCCGTACTGGTCAACCTCATCACCTCGGTGATCGGCCGTCGCCGCCGCTTCCCGATCGCCTCGCTGATCGATGCCGGCGGCCGCGCGTCTGGCGTGGAGGGAGCCTGCATGGGCGAACGCAAGCTGTTCGCGCGCGGCGGCTGGCATTCGGCGCCGGTGTTGGATCGGGTCAAGCTTCCCGTTGGAGCCCGCATTGCCGGACCAGCAGTTGTGCAGCAGGTCGATGCGACCACGGTGATCGAGCCGGGCTCCGCGGCGCTGGTCGATGCTATCGGCAATCTGCGCATCACCGTGGGATTGCCGGCATGAGCAGGCACGACACAACGCTCGATCCCATCACCCTGGCAGTGATCCAGGCCAGCCTCGGCCAGGTGTGCAACGAGATGGACATCGCCTTCTCGCGCTCGGCCTTCTCGCCGGTGATCGCCGAGGCCGACGACCGCTCGTCCGGCATCTATGACGTCGAGACCGGCGCGCTGATCAGCCAGGGCGAGCTGGGGCTGCCGGTGTTCGTCGGCACCATGCAGTACTCCACTGCCGAGCTGATCCGCCTGATCGGCGAAGGCCGCGCCGGCAAGCCCGAACCCGGCGACATCTACGTCGTCAACGACCCTTACCGCGGCGGCACGCACCTGGTGGACGTACGCTTTGCGCTGCCGTTCTACTACAAGGGCGAACTGTTCTGCTGGCTGCAGAACACGGGCCACTGGCCGGATGTCGGCGGCATGGTGCCGGGCGGCTTCTCAGCCAAGGCTACCGAGGTGGAGCAGGAAGGGCTGCGTCTGCCGCCGGTGAAGCTGTTTAAGCGCGGGGCGATGGATGCCGAGATCTACGCCATCATCACCTCCAACATCCGCATCGCCGAGCAACGCATCGGCGACATCCGCGCGCAGGCCGCGGCCTTGAAGGTCGGCGAGCAGCGCCTGACGGAGCTGATCGACCGCTACGGCAAGGGCGTGGTGCAACAGGCGATCGGCGAGATGCGAATGCGCGCAGCACGTCTGATGCGCGCGCACATCGCCGAGATCCCGGACGGGGTGTACCGATCGGAGGCGTTCGTCGACTCCGATGGCGTCGTCAACGAGCCGCTCAGAATCGCCCTCACCGTCAGCAAGTCCGGCGACACGCTCGATTTCGATTTCGCCGGCTCCTCGCCTCCCTGCCGCGGCCCGATGAACTCGGTGCTGGCCACCACCTATTCGGCCGTCTACCTCGCCGTGCGCCACATCTTCCCGGACATCCCGCTCAACTCGGGCGCGTTCGAGCCGTTGCGGATCAAGCGGCCCGCCGGCAGTTTCCTCGATGCGCAGTATCCGCGACCCGTTTCGGGTTGCGCGGCAGAGGTCT
>Ga0075418_10006869_pt1 | contig 12827 bp, 11 predicted proteins | sample SoiMetdeltSBSDD2_FD_81776 | JGI IMG/M metagenome (GOLD analysis project Ga0075418, IMG submission 81776) | Bulk soil microbial communities from a Populus tree surrounding site in Tennessee, USA - Soil MetaG P. deltoides SBSDD2 | ecosystem: Environmental > Terrestrial > Soil > Tree plantation...
AGCGACCCAGGCGACGAACCGCTCGACCCCCATCCCGAAGCCGGCGTGCGGCACGGTGCCGTACCGCCGGATGTCGAGGTACCACTGGAAGGCCTCGCGGGGGAGGCGGTGCTCCTCGATGCGCCGCAGGAGGAGATCGTGGTCGTGGATGCGCTGGCTGCCGCCGATGATCTCGCCGTAGCCTTCCGGGGCCAGGACGTCGACGCACAGGGCCCGTGAGGGATCGGCGGCGTCGGGCTGCATGTAGAAGGCCTTGATGTCCGCGGGCCAGTGCGTCACCATGATCGGGCGGTCGAGCGACTCCGTCAGGACGGTCTCGTCGAAGCCGCCGAAGTCGTTCCCCGGCGCGAACGGCGGCGCCCCCTGTGCTTTGGCGCGCTCCGCGATCTCGGGCCGCGTCAGGATCTTCGCCGCCTCGTCGTAGGTCAGGCGCTGGAACGGCGGCACGACGCGCTCCAGTCTGGCGACGTCCCGCTCCAGCGTCTTCAGCTCCGGCCGGCAGCGCTCCAGGACACGGCGCACGAGGAAGACGATGAACTCCTCCGCCAGATCGAGGAGTCCGGGAAGCTCGAGATACGCCACCTCGGGCTCCACCATCCAGAACTCGGCGAGGTGCCGCCGGGTCTTCGACTTCTCCGACCGGAACGTCGGCCCGAAGCAGTACACCTTGCCGAAGGCCATGCTCGCCGGCTCCAGGTAGAGCTGCCCGGACTGGCTGAGGTACGCCTTGGTGTCGAAGTAGTCCGTCTCGAACAGCGTGGATGTTCCCTCGCAGGCGGCGGGCGTCAGGATGGGGGAGTCGATCAGGACGAAGCCGCGCTCGTAGAAGAAGTCCCGGATCCCCTGGCAGACCTCGCTCCGGACGCGCAGCAGGGCGTGCTGCCGGGAGGATCGCAGCCACAGGTGCCGGTTGTCGAGCAGGAATTCCGGGCCGTGCTCCTTCGGGCCGATCGGGTAGTCGACCGCCTGCTGGTGCACGACGATGTCGGAGAGCGTCAGCTCGTAGCCTCCCGGGGCGCGGTCGTCCTTCCGCACCTTGCCCACCACGGAGAGCGACGACTCCTGCGTCACTTTCTGGCAGGCCTCGAAGACGCGCGCCTCGACGTCCGGCTGGCAGGCGACCGCCTGCAGGTAGCCGGACCCGTCGCGCACGACGAGGAACGAGAGCTTCCCCTTGTCGCGCTTGTTGTAGAGCCAGCCGTCGACGCGGACGACCTGGCCCTCATGCCGGCCGATCGACCGGATGCTCGTCGTGGTCATGGTCAGTGGCCCGCCGCGGATTCCTTCTCCTTGGCGGCCTTGTGCGCAGCGATGATCTTCTGCTGGATGTGCGAGGGGGCTTCGTCGTAGCGGGCCATCTTCATGTGGTACGAGCCCCTCCCGCCGGTGATCGACTTGAGCGTCGAGGCGTAGGTCAGCATCTCGGACAAGGGCACGGTCGCCTTGATCACCTGGGCGCGGCCCTGGGTCGACATCCCCTGCACGTGGCCGCGCCGCGAGTTGAGATCCCCCATCAGATCACCCATGTACTGCTCGGGTGCTGTGATCTCGACGTCCATGATCGGCTCCAGCAGCGTCGCCCCGGCCTCGGCCATGGCGGCCTTGAAGGCGAGGGAGCCCGCGATCTTGAAGGCCATGTCGGACGAGTCGACGGTGTGGTAGGAGCCGTCGAACAGCACGACCCGGAAATCGACGACCGGGTACCCTGTGAGGTAGCCGTGCATCCGGGCCTCCTGGATCCCCTTCTCGACCGAAGGGATGAAGTTCTTCGGGATGGAGCCGCCGAAGATGTCGTCCTTGAACTCGAAGCCCCCCCCCCGCGGCAACGGCTCGAGGCGGATCCAGCAGTCGCCGAACTGTCCATGGCCGCCGGTCTGCTTCTTGTGCCGGCCCTGGGCCTCCGCCTTCCTCTTGATCGTCTCGAGATAGGGGACCTTGGGCGTGTGCAGGACCGCCTCGACGCCGAACTTCTTCTTCATCTTGGACAGCACGGCCTCGACGTGCAGGTCGCTGTTGCCGGACAGGATCAGCTCGTGCGTCTGGGGATCCCGGCGGTACTGGATCGTCGGATCCTCCTCGATGATCCGGTGCAGCACCTGCGAGATCTTCTCCTCGTCGGCGCGCGACTTGGGCTCCAGGGCGAACGAGATCGAAGGCTCGGGGAAGGTCAGCTTCGGGTAGACGATCGCCGCGGCCTTGTCGGCGAGCGTGTCGCCGGTCGCCGTCTCCTTGAGCTTGGCGATGGCGGCGATGTCGCCGGCGCGCACCTCCGGCACGGCCTGCGTCTCCTTCCCCTGCAGCAGCGTGATCGAGCCGAAACGCTCCTGGAGATCGCGGCTGGCGTTGTTGACGGTGGTGTCGGACCGCAGCACCCCGGAGTAGACCCGGAACAGGGAGATCTTGCCCGAGTACGGGTCGGCGACGGTCTTGAAGACGTAAGCGGAGTAAGGCTCTTCCGCGGTGCCCTTCCGCTCGGCGGGCTGGTGGTCCCGGGGATGCTCCCCCTGGAACGGTCCGCGCTCGCCCGGGTGCGGCAGATAGGTGACCATGGCGTCCAGGATCGGGTGCGCTCCGATGTTGTGCAGCCCGGCGGTGCCGAAGACCGGAAAGACCCGGCGCGTCTTGACCGCCTTGGTGAGGCCGGAGACCAGGTCCTCCTGCGACAGCTCGCCGGCGGAGAAGAACTTCTCCATCAGGGCGTCGTCGACCTCGGCGACCATCTCCATGAGCTTCTCGCGCGCGGCCTTCGCCTCGTCCAGCGACTCCGCCGGCACCTCGGTGGTCTGGAACTTGCCGCTTTCGTCCCCCTGGTAGACGAGCGCCTTCATCGTCACCAGGTCGACCACCCCCTGGAAGCCCCTCTCCGATCCGACCGGCAGCTGCAGCGGCACGGCCTGCCGGCCGAGCGAGGCCGTGATCGACGCCAGGGCGCGCTCCATGGAGGCGTTCTCGCGGTCGAGGCGGCTGACGCCGATCAGGACGGGCAGGCCGAACTCCTGCGCGAAGCCCCACGCTTCCTCGGTCTGCACCTCGACGCCCGCGACTCCGTCGACCAGGAGGAGCGCGGCGTCGGCGACCCTCAGGCAGGCCCGCGCGTCGGCGATGAACGCTCCGTACCCCGGCGTGTCGATGAGGTTGATCTTGAACTTCTTCCAATCCGCGTGGGCCAGGGCGGAGGAGATCGACACCTTGCGGGCGATCTCGTCCTCGTCGTAATCGGTGACGGTGGTCCCCTGATCGACCTTGCCGAAGCGGCTCACGGCGCCGGCGCAGAACAGCAGTGAGGACGCCAGGGAGGTCTTGCCGGACGAGCCGTGACCGACGATGCCGACGTTGCGGATTTCGGAGATCTCGTAGACCTTCATGGTCACCTCGCAGGGCGGCGCGGGACGCCGCAAGGCCGCGCGGGACGGGCGCCGTACATGTCAGGAGGCCGCACTATAGCACAGCGTTTTCGGAGGCGACAATCGGGAGGAACGGGCCCGCGTCCGCGCAGACGGCGCGTTTCCGGCGGTCCCGGCCGGGTCAGCGGCCGGCCTTGACCTCGTCGTAGACCGTCTGCACCAGGCCCTTCACGGTGGGGCACTTGAGATCGTTGACCAGGCAGTGCGCCAGCGTGTCGTTCTTGCAGCCGCAGGAGCAGAGCTCGCTGTTCACCCGGTGCAGGAACTTCTCGCGCCGGGTGGCGTCGAGGGAGGCGAGGTCGAAGCCGGGGAGGTCGGTGAAGTAGTTGGCCACCGCCTCGATCGGCGCGGTGTTGGTCGGGGCCGGGATCCCCTTGACCGCGCCCGTGGCTGTCGCCGGGTCGTAGACGTCGCCCTCGGGGCGGGCCGCGGCGGCGGAGTCGTTGGCGGCCTGGGCGGGAGTCTCGTCGCCCGGTGCGGGGGCGGCCTCCGAGGCCGCCGGAGCCGGCGCCTCGGCGTTCTTGGCCCCGCCGGCGCAGAAGGTGAGCAGGCCCGCGCAGGCCGCGGCCCACGCCAAGCCCTTCAACGAATCGCGATGTGTCATGCGTCCCATCTCCCGAGAAGCGCAGGGATGGTAATGCCCGCCCCGGGGCAAGTCAAGGCAGAGGCCCGTTCCGGCGTCCGCGACTCCGATTGACCCTCGCGATCCGCGGGTGGTACGCTTTTCGCGATGCCGCGCCCCGCACGCGTTCGGGCCCTTCGCTGGACCATCCCGAGACGGCCGCTGGGGGCCCACATGTCGATCGCCGGCGGCGTCGACAAGGCGGTGGAGCGGGGCGCTTCCATCGGCTGCAGCGCGCTCCAGATCTTCACCAAGAGCACGAGCCAGTGGGCGGCGCGACCGCTGCCGCCCGAGGAGGCGGACCGCTTCCGCGACTCGATGAGGCGATCGGGCATGACGCACGTAGTGGCGCACGACTCGTACCTCATCAACCTGTGCTCGCCGGACGACCGGCTCTGGCGGCGCTCGATCGAAGCCTGCGCCCTGGAGCTCGAGCGCTGCGCGCGCATGGAGATTCGCTGGCTCGTGACGCATCCGGGAGGCCACCTGGGGGAGGGGGAGGAGTTCGCCGTCCGCCGCATGGCGGAGGCGATCGACGCCGTCCACGAGCGCGTTCCGGCTCGGGAGGCCTCCCTGGCGCTCGAGACGACGGCGGGGCAGGGCACCATCATCGGCTACCGGTTCGAGCAGATCGCCGCCGTCATCGCGCGCACTCGCGATCCGGACCGGGTCGGCGTCTGCCTCGACACCTGCCACGTGTTCGCGGCGGGCTACGACCTGCGCACCTCCTCCGGGTACGGCGAGATGATGCGGCGCTTCGATGGCGAGATTGGTCTCGGACGGCTCAAGGCGGTGCACGTCAACGACTCGAAGCGCGACCTGGGAGAGCGCGTCGATCGCCACGAGCACATCGGGAAGGGGCGGATCGGGCTCGAGGGCTTCCGCCTGCTGATGAACGACGACCGCCTGGTCGGCCTGCCGCTCCTCCTCGAGACTCCCAAAGACGAATCGCTGCGCCAGGACGTCGTGAACCTCACGACACTCCTCGGGCTCGTGGAAGGCCGGTCATGACCAGGGAGGCCGGCGTGGCGCGGGACCGGCGCGGGACTCCGCTGCGGATCAACGAGATCTTCCACAGCATCCAGGGGGAGTCCCGGCACGCCGGACGGCCCTGCGTCCTGGTGCGGCTGACCGCGTGCAACCTGCGCTGCGTCTGGTGCGACACCGCCTACGCCTTCGAAGACGGGGAGGACCTGGCCGTCGGCGCCGTCGCCGATCGAGTCGGAGCGTTCGGCACGTCCTACGTCCTGGTCACAGGGGGGGAGCCACTCCTCCAGGCGGGGGTCCACGATCTCATCGGCGAGCTGCTCGATAGAGGCCACGAGATCGCGCTGGAGACGGGGGGGAGCCTGGACATCGCTCCCGTCGATCCGCGCGTGATGATCGTTCTCGATCTCAAGGCGCCCGGGAGCGGCATGAGCGATCGGAACCGCTGGGAGAACCTCCAGCACCTCAAGCCGGGCGACGAGATCAAGTTCGTGGTCGCCGACCTGGACGACTATGTCTGGGCGCGCGACGTCATCCGCGCCCGGCGCCTGGAGACGATCTGCGATCTCCTGGTCTCGCCGGTGCACGGGGTCCTGCACCCGCGTCGACTGGCGGAGTGGCTCCTGGCGGATCGGCTGCCGGCCCGCCTGCAGATCCAGCTCCACAAATACATCTGGCCGCCCGACATGCGCGGGGTCTGAGCGTGAGCGGCGAGAGCGCGACCGGCCGGCCCGTGGGCGTCGTCCTGCTCAGCGGCGGGATGGATTCGTGCGTGACGGCCGCGATCGCCGCCCGGACCGACGAACTGGCGCTCCTGCATGTCGGGTACGGCCAGCGCACCGAGGAGCGCGAACGGAGTGCCTTCCACGCCATCGCGCGGCACTACGGCGCCTCCCGGACCCTCGAAGCACGGATCGAGTCCTTGAAAGCCATCGGAGGGTCGGCCCTGACCGACTCCGCACGCGATGCCATCGACGCGCATCGCACCGGGTCGTCGATTCCCGACACCTACGTGCCGTTTCGCAACACCCACCTGCTGGCGCTGGCGGCCTCGTGGGGAGAGGTTCTGGGGGCGCGGCGCATCTGGATCGGAGCCGTCGAGGAGGACAGCAGCGGCTACCCCGACTGCCGCGAGATCTATTACGAGGCGTTCAACAGGCTGCTGCAGCTCGGGACCCGGCCGGAGACCGATCTCGTCGTGACGACGCCGCTCATCCACATGCGGAAGGCCGCCATCGTCCGCGAAGGGATCCGCCTGGGCGCCCCGCTCCACCTCACCTGGTCCTGCTACACGGAGAGCGAGGCCGCCTGCGGCCGCTGCGAATCGTGCCGGCTGCGCCTCCGGGGATTCGCGGAGGCCGGCGTGCCCGATCCCATCCCGTACCGATCATGAACATCGAAGCGTTCGACTACGACCTTCCCGAAGGCCGCGTGGCGCAACAGCCCTCCCCTCGGCGCGAGGAGGCGCGGCTCATGGTGATCGACCGCTCCGGATCGCCTCCTTCCGAGGCCACGTTCGCGGGCCTGCCCGGCTTCCTGCGCCAGGGGGATCTCCTGGTCCTGAACGACACACGTGTCCTGCCCGCGCGGCTGCATGCCCGCAAGGCGGGCGGGGGGCGCGTCGACCTGCTGCTGCTCGACCGGGACGCCTCCGACGCGGACGGCCGCACCTGGCGCTGCCTCCTCTCCACCTCCCGGGGACTCCGGCCGGGAGCGCGGCTCGCCGTTGCGGACGATCTGGAGGCCGAGGTGATCGCGGCGCCCGCCGAGGGAGCGGCGCCGGTCCGGTTCGCCTGCAAGGGCGGGGGAAACGGGGCCGCTCCTCCCGGGACGGGCGGAGCCGGGAGCGTGGAGGAGGCGATCCGGCGCCACGGCGTCATGCCGCTCCCGCCCTACATCCATCGGGCGCCTCGGGATCCCCTGTTGGCGCTCGACAGGGAGCGGTACCAGACGGTCTACGCGGCGCACGACGGTGCGATCGCCGCGCCGACGGCCGGGCTGCACTTCACGACCGGGCTGCTCGATGACCTGCGCCGCCGCGGGCTGGAGACGGCGTTCCTGACGCTGCACGTCGGCGCCGGGACCTTCCGGCCCGTGCGCTGCGCCGCGATCGAGGACCACGTGGTCGATCCCGAGCGCTTCCGGCTCCCGGAAGAAACCGCGGACGCGGTGGCCCGGTGCCGGGCGCGCCGGGGACGCGTGGTGGCCGTCGGCACGACCGTGACGCGGGTGCTCGAGGCCAGCACCCGCGAGGACGGAGAGGTGACTCCCGGAGACGGCTGGTGCGACCTCGTCATCCGCCCGGGGCACCGCTTCCGCGCCGTGGACGCGCTCGTCACCAATCTGCATCTGCCCCGCTCGTCGCTCCTGATCCTGGTCGCCGCCTTCGCCGGGCGCGAGCAGATCCTGGACGCCTACCGCGAGGCCGTGCGCCGGGGATTCCATTTCTACTCCTATGGCGACGCGATGCTCATCCTGTGAGCGGGTACTCGTTCGCCATCCTGACCTGCGACCTGGGAACCGCGGCGCGGCGGGGTCGCATCACGACGCCGCACGGCACCGTGGAGACGCCCGCCTTCATGCCGGTCGGCACGGCCGCGACCGTGAAGGCGATGACGCCGGAGGAGGTGGAGCGGCTCGGGTTCGAGATGATCCTCGGCAACACCTATCACCTGGCGCTGCGGCCCGGCGAGGAGGTGATCGGCGGGCTCGGCGGCCTGCACCGGTTCATGGGCTGGTCCAGGAGCATCCTCACCGACAGCGGCGGCTTCCAGGTGCTGAGCCTGGCCGATCGACGCCAGATCACGGACGACGGCGTCGTGTTCCGGTCCCACCTCGACGGCGCCCGCCTGGTCATGACGCCGGAGCGGAGCATGGCGATCCAGCGCGCGCTCGGCAGCGACATCGCCATGGCGTTCGACGACTGTCCGGCGCTGCCTTCGGAGCGCGATCGCCTGGCCGCGGCCGTGGAGCGGACGACGAGCTGGGCGAGGCGGTGCCGCGATCACGTCGCGGCGGATGGTCCGGCGCTGTTCGGCATCGTCCAGGGGGGCGACGACCGGGCCCTCCGGGAGCGCAGCGCGCGCGCGATCGCCGCGATCGGCTTCGACGGCCACGCCATCGGGGGCGTCTCGGTCGGCGAGTCGGCGGCGAGAAGCCGCGAGGTGGTGCGGTTCACGGCCCCGCTCCTGCCGGAGGGGCAGGCGCGCTACCTCATGGGCATGGGGACTCCCGGCGACCTCGTCGCGATGATCGGCCTCGGAATCGATCTCTTCGATTGCGTGCTGCCCACGCGCAACGCGCGGAACGGGTCTCTGTTCACCTCCACGGGGCGGCTGCAGATCAAGCGCGCGGAGTTCAAGGACGACGCCAAGCCTGTCGACGAGGCCTGCACCTGCGAGGTCTGCCGTCGCTACTCGCGGGCCTACCTGCGGCACCTGTTCCTGGCCGGAGAGATCCTGGGGCTCCGGCTCAACACGCTGCACAATCTGCATCACTATGGCACGCTCCTGGCCCGGGCCCGCCTCGCCATCGAGGAAGGGCGCTACGCCGCGTTCCGCGACCAGCACCTCGACCCCGCCGAGGCTCCGGCCGACGAGGTTGCGGGTCCCAGGAGCGAGTGATACGATCCCGCGCCTCATGAACGTCCGCTTCACCAGGATCGCGACGCTGCACGCGGATCGCCCGGGAGCGATGAGCGCGCTGCGGCTCGTCGCCCTTGCGGCCGCCTGCGCCGTGGCATGCTCGTCCGGCGGTGAAGCCTCCAAGAAGAGCGCGCCCCAGGATCCGGCGCAGGTGCTGTACGCCCAAGGCAAGTACGCCGAGGCGCTGCCCCTCCTCGAGAAGGCGTTGGCGGCGCGCCGCACGGGCAGCCTCCTGTACCAGATCGGGTACTGCAAGGGCGTCGTCGAAGGCACGGGAGGCGCCGCCCAGAAGCAGCTCTGGAGCGAGGCGCGGCCGCTCCTCGAGCAGGAGGTCGCCGCGCCGGGGCAGGCGACCCTCGACCGGCTCTACTATCTCACCGTCATCAGCTCGGACGACGGCCAGGCGGAGGCGATGCGCAAGTACGGCCGCCAGGCGGTCGACACGATCGAGAAGGGCGCCGATCAGAGCCACCTCTCCGGGGAAGAGTGGTTCCGCCTGGCCCGCATCCACGAGTTCCTGGAGGAGCCCTCGGAGGCGGAGGCGGCGTACCGGCGCTCCGTGTCGGCGTTCCGGGCCGCGCCGGCGGCCAATCCCACCTACCAGGCGCTGGCGCTGGCGCGGGTCGGAGAGCTCGAGCTCGACAACCGGCGCTACGAGGCCGCCGCGGATGCGTTCGCCGAGGCCCTGAAGCTGGTCCCGAGTCTCAATCAGGTGCGGCCGTACCGCAACGGGGTGGCGCTCTTCGGGGCGGGCCGGTTCGACGCAGCGATCGCCGCCTTCGGTGCCGACCGGGACCCTCAGACCATGACGGAGTCCCAATACGCCGGCGATCTGGCGCGCAGGACGAAGGAGGCGGGGGGCCTGATTCCGGCCGAGCCGGACGGCGTGCCGATCGATCAGATGCCGCTCGAGAGCCTCGATGGGCGGATCAAGGACGCGACCACCGCCCTTCGCTCCTCACGCGAGAAGAACTCCTACAAGCCGGGCGACCCGCTCGTCCCGGAGATCGCCGACCGCCAGAGGCGCTTCACGTCGCTCATGCGCGAGCGGTTCCTGCAGACCGGAGAGCTGCAGGACTTCTGCCTGCAGGAGGGTCTGGCCGACCTGGTACGCCGTTGATCGACGCGGACGGCCCCGCCGCCCTGCTGGGCGACGCCCACCTGCGCGAAAACGACGTGGAGAGCGCGGCTTTCGTCCGCTTCCTCGACAGCCTGCCGCGGGAGATCGGAACCCTCGCCATCCTGGGGGACCTGTTCTCGGCCTGGATCGGCCGCCCGGAGCTCACCCGGCCTCATCACGCTGCGATCCTCGAAGGCCTGCGCCGGCTGCGACGGCGTGGCTGCCGCCTGCTGTACGTCGAGGGGAACCACGACTTCTTCCTACGCCGGATGTACGCCCCCGATCCCTTCGAGTCCTTTGACGAGACCAGTCTCGATCTGCGCCTCGCCGGGCGCCGCGCGCACCTGGCGCATGGGGACCTGGTGAACCGCCGCGACCACCAGTACCGTGCCTGGCGCGCCGTCAGCAAGAACCGGCTCGCCTTCGCCGCCTTCAACATGATTCCCCTGCGCCGCCGCGCGCGGCTGGTGGACGACCTGGAGCGGGGGATGGCCACCACCAACATGAAGGCGCGTGGCGGATTCCCCATGGAGGAGTGCCTGGCCTACGCGCGGACCCGTTTGCGGCTCGGCATCGAGATCCTGGTCTTCGGGCACTTCCACGAAGAGCGCCGGATCGCCGTCGAGGAGGGAGGGCGCCGGGGGACGGTCTACGTGCTGCCGGCCTGGAGGGAGGGGCGCCGCTACCTGAGGATCGATCCCGGCTCCGAGCCCACCTTCGTCTCCACCTGAACGCGCGCCTCGAACAGATCCATGAGACGGCGCGTGAGGGGCCCCGGCCGGCCCTCGCGGATCGGCCAGCCGTCGCAGCGGCGGATCGGCAGAATCCCCTTGAGCGTGCTGGTGAGGAACGCCTCGTCGGCCCCCCTGAGGTCGTCCGGCGCCACCTCCTCCTCCGCCGTCGCGACACCATCGGCGCGGGCCAGTTCCAGGACCAGGTCGCGCGTGATGCCTCGCAGCAGACCACTTTCCAGGGTCGGGGTGGAGAGGCGCGATCCGCGCACCAGGAAGAGGTTGCTCGTGGCCCCCTCGGTCAGGCGGCCCCGGGCGTTCGGAAGGATTGGCTCGAACACCCGCAGGCGGTTGCCCGCCTGCCACGCCAGCAGGTTGTTGAGGAGGTTGCTCGACTTGATCGCGGGATCGACAGCAGAAGACGGGTTGCGGGTGACATCGACGATGGCGACGTCGATCCCCTCGCGCCGCCACGACGCCGGGATCTCGGGACAGGGTCGCACGTGGATCACCACGGTCGGCGGGCCGCACGCGTCGGTGTCGTAGCCGATGCCGCCGACCCCGCGGCTCAGGATGACGCGCACGGCCGACTCGGCGTTGCCCGCGCTGGCCAGCGTCTCCACGATGCCCGCCGCGACATCGATCGGCGCCCTCTCGTGAGGTATCCCGAGGTGCCCGGCCGATCGCCGCAGCCTTTCGAGGTGCTCGCGGAGCAGGAACGGGCGGCCTCCGTAGGTGCGGATCGTCTCGTACACGCTGTCGCCGTACAGGAAGCCCCGATCCAGAGGGGAGACGGACGCGTCCTCGGGCGACGTGATGCGGCCGTTCACATTGATGCGCTCCGCCATGGTGCTATGATACGCGCGTCCGTGCGGGCGTTCCTGATGATCCACGACGACCGATGACCCACCGCGACGGAGCGGCTGCGGACCGCGCCGGCCAGGCGCGGCGGCTCATGAGCGTCATCGCCCTCACGGCCGCCATCCTGCTCGTCGAGGCCGCGGGCGGCCTCGTGTCGGGCAGCCTCTCCCTCCTGTCCGACGCCGGCCACATGCTGACCGACGTGCTGGCTCTCGTCCTGAGCCTGATGGCCGTCCGCTTTTCGGCGCTTCCGGCCAGTCCGGCCAAGACCTACGGCTACCATCGGCTGGAGATCCTCACCGCCCTGGTCAACGGGTCGCTGCTGATCCTGGTGTCGGGCGTCCTGGTCTACAAAGCGGTGCGCCGCTTCGTAGCACCTTCGCCGATCGACGGCCTGGTGATGATCGGCGTGGCGCTCGTGGGCCTCGTGGCCAACCTCGCGGGCCTGGCCATGCTCTCCTCCCGGCACGAGAACCTCAACATCCGCTCGGCCCGGATGCACATCCTGGGAGACGCGCTGTCGTCTGCTGGCGTGGTCGCCACCTCGCTGGTCATGGCGCTCACCGGCTGGTACCGGCTCGACTCGATCGTGGCCGGAGCGATCGCCATCGTGATCGCCGTCGGCGCGCTGCGCCTGGTCCGGGAGGCGGTCGACGTGCTCCTCGAGTCGACGCCGGCCGGCCTCTCGCTCGAGGAGGTCGGGCGGGCGATCGCGGGCGTGCCGGGGGTGCGGGAGGTGCACGATCTGCACGTCTGGAGCATCACCACCGGGCTTCCGGCCCTCAGCGGGCACGTGCGCGTGGACGCGGGGACACATGCCTCTGGGGACGAGCTCCTGTCGCTCATCCAGATGAGGCTCCGGGACCGCTTCGGCATCGTCCACACCACGATTCAGATCGAGTCCTCGTCCTACAAGGAGCTCGGGGATGTCTGCCCTCGTGGTGACGCGGCGCTCGTGGCGGGGATGGGCGGACGGCGGCCGAAGTGAGGTGTGCTATGCTCCCCGCCGCAATCCCATTCTCATCGGCGTGCGCTTGCCACCCGGGGGTGGAGAGGGGCGGCCGCGCGCCAGCCGGCTCACGTCTCGGGGGGCGAGAGGGTGAAGGAAGCGCGGGCTCGAGCGCGTCTCGTCCTGGAGGACGGCGCGATCTTCGAGGGCCGCTCCTTCGGCGCCGGCGTCCCCGCGGCGGGAGAGGTCGTCTTCACGACCGGCATGGTCGGCTACCCTGAAGCGCTGACCGATCCTTCCTACCGCGGCCAGATCCTCGCCTTCACCTACCCTTCGATCGGCAACTACGGTGTGCCGCCGCCGCCTCCGGAGGATGTCGCGCCAGCGAGGGGGGGCAAGGCGCTTCCGTCCGAGCGCCCCTGGGAATCGGATCGCATCCACGCCGCCGGGGTCCTCTGCGCCTCCTACTCGGAGGATTTCTCGCACCACAGCGCCGCGCGGTCGCTCGG